>Ga0307505_10001525_pt1 | contig 18396 bp, 17 predicted proteins | sample 23_S_MG_FD_202183 | JGI IMG/M metagenome (GOLD analysis project Ga0307505, IMG submission 202183) | Soil microbial communities from Populus trichocarpa stands in riparian zone in the Pacific Northwest, United States - 23_S | ecosystem: Environmental > Terrestrial > Soil > Riparian zone > Trees...
ACCGTGAGCCTCCTCGACGACTCGACGACTCGAAGACTCGAAGACCCAAGACAAGAAGACAAGGCGGCAAGATCAACATCAAAGCGGCCGGATATAGACTACCCGCCGCAGATGACCCGTCCTGACCTCTCCGTCGTGTTCCCCGTCTACAACGAGGAAGAAAACCTTCCCATCCTCCTGCGTGAGATCGCGGCCGCGTTGGACGGGAAGGGGTGGACGTACGAGATCGTGGCCGTGGACGACGGATCGGCGGACGGCAGTCTGGCGGCTCTGCGGGGCTTGCGCGAACAGTACCCGACGCTGCGGGTGCTGGCGCTCGAGAAGAACAGCGGGCAGACGGCGGCGCTCGATGCGGCCTGGCGCGGGGCGCGGGGGCGGTTCGTCGTGTCGCTCGACGCCGATCTGCAGAATGACCCCGCGGACATTCCCGGCCTGATGCGCAAGCTCGAGGAGACTGCCTCGGACATGGTCATCGGCGTGCGCGTGAACCGCGCCGACACCTGGAGCCGCAAGATGCAGTCGCGGATCGGCAACGGCGTGCGCAACTGGATCACGGGCGACCAGATCACGGACACGGGCTGCTCGCTCAAGCTCGTGAGACGAGAGGCGATCGATCGCGTGCGGCTGTTCACGGGCATGCACCGCTTTCTTCCCACGCTGGTCCGCTATGCCGGCTACAAAGTGGTGGAGATGCCCGTGAATCACCGGGCCCGGCAGTTCGGCCAATCGAAGTACGGCGCCATGAACCGGGCCTTCCGCGGACTGGCGGACTGCTTCGCCGTGCGATGGATGGGAAAACGAATGTTGGAGTACGACGTGCGTGAAGAGGAGCGTTCGTGAGGGACGCGTGTGGGTCGCTGCGGCAAGCTGCCGGCCGCGACGCGGGCGGAGCGCGGTCATGAAATGGGACTTCTGGCTCGCCTTTGGTCTCGCCGGGCAGATGCTGTTCGGCTCGCGGTTCATCGTGCAGTGGATTTCTTCCGAGCGGAAGAAGACCAGCCACATCCCGATCGTGTTCTGGTATCTGTCGCTGTGCGGCGGAATCGTCACGGCGATGTACGCAATTCACCGCCGGGACCCGGTGTTCATCATCGGTCAGAGCGCGGGGCTGATCGTCTACATCCGCAACCTCATGCTCATCTACCGACATCGCCGCGATGCTGAGCCCGGAACAGAGGAAGAAGCTTCTTCGGATCGCCCGTGAGTCGATCGAGGCCGTGCTCGAAGGCCGAGGTGACGCTGCCACGCCGCAGCCCGACCCCGAGCTGAACCGGCCCAGCGGCGCCTTCGTGAGCCTGCACACCAAAGCCGGGGAGCTGAGAGGTTGCATCGGCTCCATCGCGCCGGTGGCCCCTCTGAGCCGGGCTGTGGCGTCGAACGCGATCAACGCCGCGTTCCGTGACCCGCGCTTTCATCCCGTCCGGCGCGAAGAGCTCCCCAGTCTCGCCATCGAGATCTCCGTGATGAGTCCGATCGAGCTCCTCACCGAGCTCGAGACGATCGAGATCGGGCGCGATGGTCTGATCGTGAGCCGCGGCGGGCGAGCTGGCTTGCTCTTGCCTCAGGTGGCGAGTGAAAACGGGTGGGACCGCGAGACGTTTCTTGACCAAACTTGCGTCAAGGCGGGGCTGTCTCCGGACGCTTGGCGCTCGCCTGGCTGCCGGATCGAACGTTTTTCCGCAGAAGTTTTCGGCGAGTAAGTCACTCATTACGAGCAGCTTAGCGGCGGCGCTTGCTTCGTCGGGCAATATTCCGCGCGAGGCGGGGCGTTCTGAGGCGCGTTCCGAAAGGAATATCAAATAAGAGGAGCGCGCTTGCCCAAGAAACGTCCCATTTCGGATTCTCTCTCGACGCGATTCGCGCGTCTCCGTAAGTCGGCCGAGCCCCATCGCTTCCTGCGATTTCTGGGTGGCCGCGGCGCTGTTGCTCTGGTTCTGGGCACGGCCCTCTCCCTCGGCGGCATCGCCGAGACCTTCGACAACGTCTCCTTCCTGGTCGAGAAAGATCTCGATGCCGTGCGTGTCGTCCGCGTGAAGGGCGATGACGAGAAAGTCGTGGCCAACCTTCACGGCAAATTCGCCGGCAATACCGTCTTCAAGCTGGCCCAGGTTCTGCCGGATCGCTACGTCTCCCGCGAGCTCTCCCTGTTCGATCAGAAGTGGATCGCCACCGAGGAGTGGGCTTCCGCGAAAGCAGGCTCCGAGAAGAAGCACGATGTGTTCACCGAAGAAATGCATCGCATCGCCGACGCGGTGCGCGCGGAGTTCTTCGCCGAGTCGATGCCGTACGGCGCGCTGATCTACGAGAAGGCCAAGAAGTACGACGTCGACCCGTCGCTGGTGGCCGCGGTCATCGAGCAGGAGTCGCGCTTCAAGCCGCGTGCACGCTCGCACGTCGGCGCGACAGGGCTGATGCAGCTCATGCCCCGCACGGGACGCTGGATGGGCGCCCGCGACCTGTACAACCCGGAGCAGAACGTGGACGCCGGCGTGAAGTACATCAAGTACCTCGACAAGCGCTTCAACGGCGACTTGAAGAAGATCGTCGCCGCCTACAACGGTGGCGAGGGCAACGTCATGCGCTACCGCGGCATCCCACCCTTCCGCGAGACCCGGCAGTACGTCAAGAAGGTGATGAAGAACTACGACCGGCGAACCCGCCAGCTCGAGAAGTACCACCAGGATCAAGCCGGAGGCTCGGTCCCCGAGGCCGACGGCACTCTGACTCTGCGGTGACGAGAAGCGGTCCTTGGGTTGGTTGTCCGTTGTCGGTGATCGGTTGTCTGGGCTCGCAACAGGTGCCTGTCATCCTGAGAGTGTGTGCAGAATCCGCGCGCTTTTCCAACCTGTCATCCTGAGCGGGTGGCGGGAGGGCGCGAAGGATCTCCTGCGGTAAGCGAAAACCGCGCAGGTTGGCCGAGACCGCGGTTCTCGTGCTCGCACGTTCGGCGTTCTTCGCACGAGATCCTTCGCCGTCTACGCGGCTCAGGATGACAGGAAGGGGCTCACGCTGACGCATCAAGTGGTAGCAACGATCTCCGTCATCCCGAGCGGAGGGCGGGCGGGTGTGAGGGAGCGGAGGGATCTGTACGGCGAAGAGTGCTCCGATCGACACGCTTCTCGAATCGCATGCCGTCCAAAGGATCCAGCGTGGCGAATTTGACGTAAACCCCACAGTCGCGTTAACTTCTCCCCTGAACGAACTGGCGAAAGACCAGGGAGGGGACAATGGTCAGTGTGCGTAGGGTGGCTCCCGTTCTCCTGCTCGTGATTGCGACGAGTCCTGCATTTGCGCAGAGACAAACGTCGCAGCCGCCGCGCGAGCTCCATCGTGTCGGTGATCATTGGACTGCTTACAACCCGCCCGATCCGGCGAGTTATCCCGCGGGCGCGAAGACTCACGAGATCAAGCAGGGGGACACCCTGTGGGATCTCGCGCAAACCTATTACAACAACGGCTACCTCTGGCCGCAGCTCTGGGAAGCCAACACCTGGATCACCGACGCGCACTGGATTTATCCCGGCGACGTGTTGCTGGTCGAGGGTGAGGGCACTTCGGTGGCGGCGAGTGCCGAGGCCGGGGAGGGCACGACGCCCCTGGCCACCGTCACTCCCCGAGGTGCCGGGACGGGCGAGCCCACGGACGTCTTCGCCACCTCCAGCTCGGGCATTCCGGTGGCTCGCATCGTTCGTGAGAATCGCCCCCTCGCGCTGGGCACCGAAGCAGACATCTATTGCTACGGCTACATCGGCGATCCCAACGAGCCGATGCCGAACACGATCGCCTCGCACGAGGACACCGACGTCAAGTACGTCCTCTACGCCAATCCGGAGATGCCGGCCAGCGCCACCATCGGGGACCTCGTGTTCCTCAATGGCGACGCCAGCACCGGCCTGGTCGCGGGCGACACCTACCTGGTCATCGACGCGAAAGAGATGATCAAGCATCCGGTGACGGGCGCCGACCTGGGCCGCCAGTACGACTACGTCGGTCAGGTGCGCGTGCTGTGCACGGAAGAGGGACGCTCCCGCGCCATCGTGGTGCAGACCTGCCGGGAGATTCCCGTCGGTGCGCGTCTCAAACCCATCCCCCAGCTCCCCATCCCCATCGCCCGTGTGCCGGATCTTCCGGCGTGGTGCGATCCGCCGTCCGGAAAGACCAGCGGCTACATCGTCGACTCCCGCGAATGGGACCTTGGGCTGGTGGAAGGCAACCTCGTGCAGATCGACCTCGGCAGGAACGACCAACTCGAGCCGGGCGACTTTCTCACCGTGTCCCGTCCGAGCGTCCGTAAGGATCAGCCTGACGTGGTTCTGGGACAGCTCGGCGTGCTGACGACCGAGGATCGGACGGCGACGGCCATCGTGCTCGCCACGCGTCGCGAACTCCAGATCGGAGACAGGGTCGAGCTGCGGTAGAATCCGCCGCCCGGGGTCCATAGCTCAGCGGTTAGAGCTACCGGCTCATAACCGGCAGGTCCCAGGTTCGAATCCTGGTGGACCCACCAGACTCGCCATGGAGAAAGAGCGCTACCAGATTGTTTGTCGTACCCGCGCCGGAGAGGCTCCGATCCGCACAGGCGTTCCGACTCCGGAACGCCTTTTTTCTTTGGGTTGCCAGTGGGCGACCGACCACCAACCGGAGGACATTTGAACGACGTCGACAAATTGTGGGAGCTGCAGACCGTGCTCAGTACGTTGAACGAGCGCGAGAAAGAGATGAGCGTCAAGCCGGAGTCGTTCGCGGCCGTGGATCGCGAGTACCAGAGCGTCAACGACGAGGTCACGCGGCTCCAGGGACAGATCGATGTACTGGCCAAGGAGCGGCGGCGTGTGGATGGCGAGCTGACGGACCAGCAGGAGCTCCTCAAGAAGTATCAGGGGCAGCTCATGCAGGTGAAGAATCAGCAGCAGTACGCCGCGGCCTGGAAAGAGATCGACGCCACGCGCAAGCACGTGAAGGAGCTCGAGGAATCGGTGCTCAAGAACATGACCGAGGCCGACGGCTATCAGCAGCAGGTCGACGCACGCAAAGACGGTCATGCCGCGCTGCAATCGCGCTATGACGCCGCACACGCGGAGTGGCAGCACTCGCTCAGCGACCTTCGCAAGGAAGCCGCGCAACTGCGCGCCCGGGCCGCGCAGATCGAGTCCACGATTCCGGAGCGCATGCGCAGTGAGTTTCAGCGCATCTACAAACAACGGCAGCAGATCGCCGTGTCTCCCGTCAACAGTGACACCTGCAGTTCCTGCCGCACCCGCGTGCGTCCCGCGCTGGCGCAGCAGCTCAAGCGCGGCGAGCTCGTTCACTGCGAAGGCTGCCACCGAATCCTCTACCTGGAGAAAAGCTCATCCTGAAGATCACGGCATTCATCGACGGCGCTGCCCGCGGCAATCCCGGGCCCGCCGGGTACGGCGTCTACATGACCACGGCGAGCGGAGAGATCATCGAGGTCTGTGGCTTTCTCGGCCACGCCACCAACAACGTCGCCGAGTACGCGGGCCTGGTCGACGCGCTGACCGTGGCGCACGAGGAAGGGGCCACGGATGTCGAGATCGTCTCGGACTCCGAGCTGCTCGTGAAGCAGATGCTCGGCATCTACAAGGTCCGCCACCCCAACCTCATCCCGATGTACCAGCAGGCCAAGGGGATGGCGCGCCGCTTCCAGCGCTTCGCGATCCGGCACACGCTGCGCGCGGGCAACAAGGACGCGGATCGCCTGGCCAACCGGGCCGTGGACCGGGCCGATGGCCGGCTCGTGGAACGCAAGCGTGTCCAGGGCTGACGAGATTCGCGCCGGCCTGGCCGCCGTGGAGTCGCGCATCGCCGCCGCTTGTGCTCGCGCTTCGCGTCCCCGAGCCGAGGTCCAGCTCGTGGCGGTGACGAAGACCTTTCCGGCCACGGACGTCGAACAGGTACTCGCCGCCGGCGCGACGGACGTGGGCGAGAACAAGGTCCAGGAGGCCCGCGACAAGAGGCCGCTCGTCTCCGGCGCCGCGCAGTGGCATCTCATCGGACACCTGCAATCGAACAAGGTCAAGGACGCGGTGCGGCTCTTCGACGTCATTCACACGGTCGATTCGATCGAGCTCGCGGAGAAGATTGCCCGCGTGGCGGACTCGCTGGGGAAACGGCAGACCGTGATGCTGCAGGTGAACGTCGGGCGGGAGTCGCAGAAGAGCGGCGCCGAGGTGAGCGCCGCCGGCGGGCTGGCCCGCAGGGTCGCGGCTTTGTCCTCTCTGCGACTGACCGGACTGATGACCATTCCCCCGCTGGGTGAGCCCGAGGAGATGCGTCCCTACTTTCGCGAGTTGGCCGGAATGCGGAATGATCTCGGGTTGCAGGAGTTGTCCATGGGGATGACTGACGATTTCGAAGTGGCGATCGAAGAAGGCGCCACGATTGTGCGCGTGGGACGGGCCATCTTCGGAGCGCGAGGCTGAATGGATTTCCTGCTGGTTTTCATCCGCGCCTTGATGCTCATCCTGGACGTCCTGCAGTGGGTGATCCTGGTCTGGGTCATCCTGTCCTGGGTGCTGTTCTTCCTGCGCCAGTCGAAGTTCCGCTGGCGCCACCGCGGCTTCTTCGGCGCGCTCGAACAGCTCAATGACATCTTCGAGCGGATGACCCGTCCGCTGCTCCGCCCGTTCCGACGCTGGCTGCGCCGCTTCGACACGGCCGGCATCGACTGGTCTCCCATGCTCCTGATCCTCGTGATCTGGATCGTGCGCCAGCTCCTGGTAGCCCTCGCCCGAAGGCTTATACTGCCTCCGGTCGTCGGCTGACGAACCGGCCGGCTTGTGCAGGGAGGGTGGATACCATGCAGAACCTCACGCCACTCGAGATTCAGAAGCAGACGTTTTCGCGCGCGCTCAAGGGCTACAGTCCGGACGACGTTCGGGCCTACCTCCATCTGGTGGCGGAGGAGATCGAGCGCCTGCTGCGCGAGAACGACCGGCTGGGACGCGACGTCACGGTCCTTCGCGAAGACATCGAGGATCACACCAACCGCGAGCGCATTCTGAAGGACACGCTGCTCTCCGCGCAGAAGGTGGCCGAGGATCTCATCGCCAATGCGCGCAAAGAGGCGGAGCTGGTGGTCAAGGACGCGGAGCTGCTGGCCGAGCGAGTGGTGGGGCAGGCCCTGCAGCGCGTAGCCGATCTCGAGAAGGCCATCGCCGATCTCAAGATGGAGCGCCGCGCCGCGCGCAACAAGCTCACCACCACGATCGACATGATCCAGCAACTGATCATCCTCGACGCCGAGGAAGAGGCCAACGACCAACCGATCACGGCGTTGTTCCGGCAACGACAGAGTGGGTCCTGATGCTTCCTGGGAACACAACATTGGCCTCGGAGCTGCCGCACGTGCCCAAGGCTATGCCAACCAGCGCAGCCGGCCGTGCCGGTTAGCTGCTTCCAAAACGCAACTTGGCCTGTCATCCTGAGCGGGCGGTGGTGGGGGGGGGCGAAGGATCCCCTGCCGATGCACGACACTCGCTCTGTCGGTAGGAGATCCTTCGCACCCACCCGCCGCCCGCTCAGGATGACAGTGTGGTTGTGCGTCGCCGCGCGAGAATCTCGAGGTTGGTCGATAGCACGGAGAGGTCCTCAGCATTGAAAGCGCAGCCTGTGTTACTCATCCGCAACCTCTCGCAGATCGCCACCCCGACCGGCGCGACCGCCGCGCGAGGGAAAGCCATGCGCGAGCTCGCGGTGTACGAGCGCGCGGTGCTCGTCATCGACGGTGAACGCTTTGCCTTCGTGGGGAGGGAGAGCGACATCCCTTCACACCTGCGCATCGATGAAGACGTCGATGCCCGAGGCGCGACGGCCATCCCCGGCTTCATCGACTCGCACACGCACCTCCCGTTTGCGGGCTTCCGCGAGTCGGAGTTCAACCGCCGGCTGCAAGGGGAGACCTACGAACAAATCGCGGCGTCAGGCGGCGGCATCGCGTCGACGGTGCGCTCGACGCGGAAAGCGACCGAGGAGGAGCTCGTCGCGAACATCCTGTCGCGCGCGGCCACGATGGCCCGGTACGGCACGACGACCGCCGAGGCCAAGAGCGGCTACGGACTGGACAAGGAGTGCGAGCTCAAGCAACTCCGCGCGATCCGCGCTGCGTCCGCGCAGTCTCCGGTGCGCCTCGTGCCGACCTGCCTCGCGGCGCATGACTTCCCTCCCGAGAGCCGCGGCAGCGACACCGCGCGACAAGGCTACGTGCAAACGATCCTCGGCGAGATCCTGCCAGCGGTCGCGGAGGAAAAGCTGGCCGTCTTCAACGACGTTTTCATCGAGCGGGGCGTCTTCACGCGCGACCAGGGGGAGGCCGTCCTGCGCTCCGGCGCCGCGCTGGGGATGATCCCCCGCGTCCACGCGGACGAGCTCTCCGACACGGATGGTGCCGCGCTGGCCGCCAGTCTGGGCGCCGCGTCCGCGGATCACCTCATGTACATCTCCGACCGTGGCGTCGACGCGCTGGCCGCGTCCGACACCGTGGCCAATCTCCTCCCCGCCACCAGTTTCTTTCTCATGTCGCCGCAGTACGCGCCGGCGCGGCGGCTCATCGAGAAAGGGGCCATCGTCTCGCTGTCCACGGACTGCAATCCCGGCACGTCCATGACCGAGTCCATGCAGACGGTGATGCTCTTCGCCACGCTGCAGATGAAGATGACCGTCGAGGAATCCCTCACCGCGGCGACCCTCAACGGCGCGTTCTCGCTCCGTCTCGCGGCGGAGACAGGCTCGATCGAAGTAGGCAAGCGCGCCGACTTCGTCCTCCTCGACGCGCCCTCCTACCTCCACCTCGTCTACCACTTCGGCGTCAACCTCGTGACCGCGGTCTACCGCGACGGCCGTCGGGTAGCGTAGGGGCTCAGCGCGTCCCGTAAAACGCCACGATCTTCTCGAACAGTTTGCCGCCCACCGTCGTCTTGACCTCGTAAGAGCAACCCGCGATGTGAGGGGTGAGGAGGATGCGCGGGTCGTCGGGCAGCGGCGCTTCCGGCGGCTCGGGGTCGTATACGTCGAGGGCCAGGCCGGCCAGGTGTCCGGCGGCGATCGCGTCGAAGGCGGCCTGCTGGTCGAGGACTTCTCCCCGCGAGGCGTTGATCAGATACGAGCCGCGCGACAGCGCCGCGATCTCGGCGGCCCCGACCATCTTGCGCGTCTCCTCGGTGAGAGGCACGTGCATGGTGAGGATGTCCGTGGTGGCGAGCAGCTCCTGCAGCGTGGCCACGGGAGTCGCGCCGGGGAACTCGGTCAGGTAGGGGTCGTAGGCAAAGACCCGGACGCCGAACGCGCCGGCCAGCCGGGCCACGAGCTTGCCGACGTTGCCCAGGCCGATGATGCCGAGGCGGAAGTGGCGAAGCTCGTGACGGGTGGCGCAGTCGTCGCGTTGGAAGTCGCCGCGAACGACTTGGCGGTGGTAGAAGGGAACCGTGCGGGTGAGCGAGATCATGAACGCGATCACGAGCTCGGCGACCGCGTTGGCGTTCACGCCGGGCATGTTGATGACCTCGATTCCGCGCGCGCGCGCGGCCTCGAGGTCCACGTTATCGATGCCACTGGTGCCCTGAACGATGAGCTCCAGATGCGGCGCGGCGTCGAGCACGCGTTGCGTGACCTTGTTGTAGGCGCGAGTGGCCAGCACGTGCGCGTCGCCGACGACGGCAATGAGCTCGTCTTCCGTGCGCACGGGACGGCGGATCACTTCGAATCGGGCATCGTCGCGGGCCCGCTCGTCGAGCGAGCGGTCGATGTCGGCAGCCACCACCAGCTTCTTCACGCGCTCAGGATAGACCGAGAAGGCTTGGCTTCTCATGACATCGAAGATTGTCATCCACTGCTTCGAGGCCGGCAGTTTTGCTCGAACAGGGTGCCCAATGCTTGGCCAACCAGCGCCGCCGGCCGTGCCGGCTCAGGATAGACTGAGAGGGCTTGGCTCGAACGCTCCGCAAACACCGCACGGCCCTCGTCGCGCTCGCGGTGGCGAACTTCGTTTTCTTCTTCCCGGTGATCTTCATGGGGCGGGTGCTCTCGCCCAACGACGTCTTCCTGAACTTCAGTCCCTGGAACCAGGGCAAGCCTCTGGACGTCGTGCGCGCGCAGAACTCGCTGCTCAACGACCCGCCCACGGCGTACTTCACGCTGCTGGCAATGGCCAAGGCCGAGCCGCGCACGTTCCACTGGAACCCGTACATTGCCAGCGGCATCCCCGGATTCGGGTCGGCCGCCGCGGCCACGCTTACGCCGTTCGCTCTGCTGCCGCTGCTCGTCCCGCTCACGTGGGTCTACACGGCCATGGCCTTTCTCAAGCTGAACGCGGCGTTCTTGTTCGCGTACCTGTGGCTCCGCGAAGAGCGGCTCGGGCGCAGCGGCGCGGCGATCGGCGCGCTGATCTTCGCGTGCGCGGGCGTGTACTCCGTGCGCTGGCTCTGGCAGATCACGAACACCACGGCGCTCTATCCCGCACTCTTGTGGATCGTGCGGCGCACGTTCCATGGGAAGCGAACGCCGCTCGTCGTGGTGACGCTGATCGCGCTCGCCTACGCGATCTCCGGGTTCCCCGCCGCGATGGCCTACGGTGCGTGGGTCACCATCGCCTATGCGCTGTTCCTCTTGGCGCGGTGGCGCTGGGAGCGCTTCTCGGTTCGCGCCGCGGTGACCGCGGTGCTCGGTGTTCTGATCGCATTGCTGATCGCCGTGCCGACGCTGATGCCGTTCATCCAGCTCATCGGCCGCACCGGTTATCTCGAAGTGCGCAAGGCCACCAGCCTGGCCGCGGTGTACCCACCCGATCACTTCCGCAGCTTCGTCGAGCCGGACCGGCTCGGGAACGCTGCGTACAAGAACTGGACGGGCGATCCGCGCCTGGGCGTTCTGAACAATTATGTCGAGGCCACGGTGTACCTCGGACTATTGGCGGTTCCGCTGGCTCTCGTCGGCTTGTTCCGCCGGCGTGCCCGCGCGCGAGTCTTCTGGCTCGTGATTGCGGCCTTGCTCGTGGCGTGCATGTTCGGTGCGCCGCTGATCGCGCCGCTGCTCGCGCAGTTGCCGGGATTCAAGTACTCCGCGCTGTCGCGCCTGGGGTTGCTGCTGCCGTTGCCGATCGCGTACCTCGTCGCGGCGGCGCGCCTGCGGAAGCAGGTCCTCTTCGACGGTGTGGCCATCCTCGTCGCCTTTGACCTCGCACTGTTCGCGGGCCGCTTTCACCCGTATCTCACACGCGAGCAGGCGCAGGTCGCGCGGACGCCCACGGTGGCGTTTCTGCAGGCGGAAAAGCCGCCGTTTCGCATCGCGCCGATGATGGACTACCTCTGGCCCAACTCCGCGGAGCTGATCCGCGTCGAGGATGTACGCAGCCATTTCAGCTCCGAGTCCTCGTACCGGCGGATGCTGCAACGCATCGATCCCACGTCGTGGAGTGGGCACTCGACGGTGATCACGTTCTTCAGCCCGAAGTACGACTTCAACGATCCGCTGAACGGTCTCCTGGGCGTCCGCTGGTTCATCGAGCACAAGTACATCGACATCCTCAAGTGGGGGATGTTCTCCGCGACGGTGCCGGGGGTGAAGGAGACGGGCACGATCGCGCTGCGACCGGGGGCGGTGCTGCAGCGCACGGTGCGGGTGGACGCGGAGCCGTTCTGGTCCATCGAGTTGCCGATGAACATCGAGAGCGGCAACGGCCGCGTGGAAGTGACGCTGATCAAGAACGGCGCCGCGGTCTGGTCGCGCGCGTTCACGAAGGACGAGGCGAACGTGCTCAACAAGGTCTATGTCCCGCTGAGGCCCTACGCACGCCTCGGCGAGACGGTCACTGTGCGCATCCGCGCCCGTGGAGTGAAGGGCTATTTGCTGCAAGGGGAGAACGTCGTCGCCGGCGAATCGCGCGTCTTCTATGGACGAGTCACGACGCCGGTGATGTTCGATCGCGAGTTGCCGGAGGGGCGTCTCTTCCGCAACCTCGCGGAACTGCCGCGCTTCCGCGCGGTGTCGCAAGTGCGCAAGCTGAGCGACGACGACTTTCTCGCCACACGCGACCTCGACTTCGAGCGCGAAGCGGTCATCACCGACGACTCGGCCCTGCCGGCGTTGACTCCAGCCGACGCACAGGTGACGCTCGCGCACTACGCACCGAACGAGCAGCGCGTGACCACGAGCTCCAACGCGCCGTTCTTCCTCGCGTCCTCGGAGAAGCTGACGCCCGAGCTCGCCGTGACCATTGACGGTCGCGACGTTCGCCCCATCGAGACCGACCTGATCTTCGCCGGAGTCCAGGTCCCCGCGGGCAGGCACACGGTGGTCTACTCGCGCCGCATCGGCCGCGGGTGGTGGTGGACAGCGTGGCTAGGTTTGGGCTTGCTGCTGGCGGGGATGTTCGTGGAGAGGAGACGCCGGAGATGAAGTGCAGAGTCTGTGGCAGTGCAAACGGGTCCGAGAATCTCGGGTTCAGCGAACAACGTCAGCTTGTGGAGCGGTGGGCTTGAGCCCACCGGGCTCTCGCGAGAAACGTCCCCTCCGCCGCCGCGGCACTCGGCATGCGTGTCCCGAGAGCCTCAAAGGGCTTCGGCCCACGCGTCGCGAGTGCCCGGAGGGCTAAAGCCCACCGCTCCACAGAGACGCCTCGCATGTTTCTCCGTCATCGGGTGCAGTATCCCTACTTCTTCACGGCGACGAGAATCACCTGGTAGGCGAAAAGGCTTCTCCAGGCGCGGGTGAGCCAGGTCAGGAGGCGTTCGCCGATGCGTAGGGCGAATTCGGGGGTGAAGCGGCCGGCGATGAGGCGGATGGGGACGGAGGAGCCGCCGGTCTCTTCGATGCGGAAGCCGGCTTTCTCCACTTCGCGGCGAATGGTGCGCAGCGTGTAGAAGCGGAGATGGGTGTGATCGAGGATGCCGCGGTCGCGGTACTCGAAGATGCCGAAGAGGAGTCCCAGTCGGACGGTGATGTTGGCGATGTTGGGCACGCTGATGAAGACGTGGCCGTCGTCGGCGAGAGCGGAGCGGACCAGGCCGAGGGCGCGGGCGGGACTGCGCAAGTGCTCGAGCACATCCGCGAGCACGATGGCCTGCACGTTGTGCGGCAACTTCTTCACGCTCTCCAGATCGGCGATGACGATGGAGTCGAAGCGGCCGAAGAGCTGGCCCACGCAGTCGACGTTGTACTCGAAGCCGATGGTGCGCCCGAAATGGTCACGCAGCGCCGAGCCGAGCTCGCCGCCCGCGGCGCCCAGGTCCAAAAGCACACCGCCGCCGCGCGCGTGGCGGTGCACCATGTCGATCAGGATCCGATGGCTGCTCCCCTCGAAATCCTTGAACGTGTAGACGTTGACCATCTCAGTAGTTCGAGTAGAGCACGCCGTTCCGATCGGCGCCGGGAGCGGTGCTGTGGACGTCGATGACGACCGAGGGCACGGTGGCCGGCGTTGCGGTCTGGAAATCGGAGCTCGGCTGGACCGTTTCCTCGGTGGTCACGCGCCAAGTCGTGCTCGAGTGAGTGAAGGGATCGTCGGGGATCTTGCTCAAATACTTCGGCACCAACTCCTCGAGGGACTGAGGGTAGCGGCCGTTCTCCAAGTGAAACCGCGCGATCGCGCCGCGCATCGACGTGACGGCCTCCTTCAAGACCACGTCCCGCCCGGCGTCATCGCGCTTGCAGGCGCCGATGAGGACCAGGAGTGTGAGGAGCGAGAGCGCACGGCGAGGGTTCAATCAGTTGCTTCCAATGGTGCCGACGTTCTTGAGCGAGATGGCGATGCCGTAACTGGCCCGCTGCTCTTCGCCGCTGGCGCCGCCGAACAGGCTGTAGCGCCGGTATTCGAGCGCGACACCATAGCATGAGCCCGTGTACCCGGTCAGATAGCGGTGTTCGAGGAAGCGTCCCTCGGTCACGTCGTAATTGAGTTGTACGTCGGAGCGCAGCCGATCCCGGATCAGGAACGAGCCCGCGTTCAGGCGAAGCTGGCTGCGACCATTGTCGAAGCCGGGCGTGTCGAAGGAAGAGAAGTAAGTGAAACCGAGGTACTTGTCGGCACGCTTGCCGGTGCCCACGAGATTGGCCGAGAGGCTCATCGAGTCGGCTTGATGGGAAACGTTTCCGAACGTCGCGTTCGCGTCGACGGTGACCGTCTGGTACGGATTGAAGCGCAGCGTGGCCAGGAGAGGCGTGAACTTGTGCTCGGCCACCCCCGTGGACCCTGTGCGCGTGAACGGATCGGAGAGAGCTACGCTCTGGCGCAGGGCAAACGAAAGCACTTCGCGGGAGTTGCCGGTCTCGCTGGCCTCTTTGCCGATGATGCGCTGGGTGAGCGAGTACTCGACGGAATCGCGCACGATGGGGAGGTAGGGCGTATCGACGCTGTCGAAGCGCGCGATCTCAGCCTGGTTCTTGACGTCGCTCGTATAGAGGTAGCGCACGCGCGGCTCGATGACGTGCTTGAAACGCGAGAACCCGCCCGCGGCTCGATTGAAGACCTTCGAGAAAGACGGGCCGACCACTTCCACCTGTCCCTGCGCATAGAAGCGCGAGACGCCTTCTTCGTCGCGCAGCTCGCGGCGCGAGCAGATGGCGAGGTTCGGGTTCAGCTCACAGGCCAGACACTCCACCGGCGTTTCCGTCCCTTCGGCGGGATCGCAGACGCGTTGGAGGCTGGCACTGTACGACGTCTGGCGCACGGAGAGTTGCGGCTTGACGGCGAACCATTGCGGCGTGCGCAGGCGCATGGAGAGAGTGGGGAAGATGTCGGTGCGGTAATAGTCGGCGTCGATGGTGCGCAGTCCCTGCGGATCGACGCCGCCTGTGCGCAGGCGCGAGGACGAGGACTCGAGCGTGAAGTAGAACGGAGTGCCGGTCACGCGACGCGGATACATGCGGAACTGGAGCGACGGAAGTTGTTCGTAGCGCTGCCGCGCCGTGACGAACTCGCCGGGCCGGTTCGGATCCGGCTGCAGCAGTTCGTAGTCCCGGCGGTCGGCCAGGACGTTGAGCGAGTAGGTGGACCGGTTCCGCGTCAGGTAGGCGGAGGAGTAGATGTTCGATTTGGTGAGAATGTTCGTGTCGTCGTCATAGTCGCGGAAGAAGTCGAGTCGCGAGTAGTCCTGAATGTCCACGACGCCGCGAAAGCCACCCGGGAGGTTCTCCTGGGCGTGCTTGAACTCGTACTTCCACTCGATGCGTTTCTCCGGCGCGTTGTTCACGAAACGGGCGCGCAGGTCGCCGATCTTGATGTTCTCCGACGGCACGTAGCGCAGCTCGACGCCACCGCCGAAGTACTTTTCCGAGCTGACGTCCGCGTACAGCGTGGCATCGACGGAGTTGCCGAAGGGCAGGAAGTACCCGGTCTCGACGCGCGTGCCGAAGGTCTCCGTGAAGCGCGCGCGCGGGATCAAAAAGCCCTGGGAACGATCGCGTTTGGTGGGCCAGATCAGCCGCGGAGTCCAGAAGACGGGGATGCCGCCGGCCCGGAACGAGAGGTTGCGCATCCGCGCGTAGTCGTCCAGGGTCACGTCCGCGCTGCCTACGTGAAAGGACCAGGCCGGGCGGTCGAGGTCGCAGGAGGTGAAGACGCCGTTGGTCAGGCGGTACGTGTCCTCGTCCACTTTCTCGATGCGGTCGCCCGAGAAGTACATGGCCGGGTCCATGGTCCCCGTGGCGTTGAAGAAGGTCCCGGTCTTGGAGTTGAGGTTGTAGACGGCCTGGGTGGCCGTGATCCGCGTCGGGCCCTGGTCGATGATGACGTTGCCGTCGGCAACGACATCACGGGTGCGCTGGTTGAACGTGACTTTGTCCGCCACCAGTTTGATGTCCTGATACTCGATGGTCACGCCGCCCGAGAAGATGGCGTACTCGTCTTTCTCTCCCTCGGTCACGCCTCCCGGGGCGATCGTCACCCGCACCTCGCCGCCACCCTCTTTCGGGCCGGGCATGAAGCGGAATTTCGGAGGCGCCTGGGCGGAGAGTGAAGCGGCCGCGAGGAGCAGGATCAGGAGGCCGAGGGGTCTGCGCATTCGTCGCGCATTCTACCGCGCCGCCTCCTGCTGTTCGTCGTGGACACGCATGGCCCGGTCCACGCTGACCATCTGCTGGAGGTCCATGCGCAGCTTGATCATCTCGAGCTGGTACAACCGCGCCAGTTCTTCCGATCGCCCGCGCTGCTGGCGCTTGCGCAGGGCGATCTTGTTGGCGATGCGCACGAACTCGCGATGGGCGCCGGCGTCGTACCAGCCAGCCCGTCCCAACCTGCGGATCGGATGGGCCGTCGCGTGCACTTCCTCGTCGTCCAACACGCCCAGCGCGGCCTCGTGGACGAGCTCCGCGCGGATGGACGGCCACTGCTTGAACACAGCGGCCACGACGAGGAGCGGCACGAGCGCGGCCGAGCCCAGGGCCACCGTGCGCAGGCTCGCTCCGTTCCGGACGAGGAAAGGCGGCAAGGCCGCGACGCCGACCGCCAACGCCGCGGTCACCGCGTCGATGGCGAGCTGGCGCGATCGGTCACGCACATGAGTCAGGCCGAAGGTGATCCCGTAGCCCGCAACCGCTCCCGCGAGGACGCACGAGGAGAACCGGAGCAGCGCCGCGTCCCCGTCCAGAATGACCAGGGGAATGGCCGCGGCACAGCCGGTCATCGCGCCGAGGATCATGCCGTCGGTGGGCTCGCTCTCACGACCCGTGAGCCGGACGTACAGCGCCGCCACCGTGAGGATCACCCCGATGGCGACGGCATTTCCGGCGAAGTGGATGATCCCTCCGGCGATCGCTCCCGCGATCAGAGGCACGCGCGCCTCGCGCCAGAGCGTCCCCTCGAGAGTCTTGAACCACGCCGCCGCGGCCAGGACGATCAGAAACGCCAGAACCAGAATGAAGGAGAGTACGGGGTCGGACATTCGAAGCGCATTGCTGATGCGCGGCGGGATTCTACTGTCTTCCGGTTGGCGGCTGACGCGCGAGAACGAGAGTTCAGCGACGAGTTCTGTGGAGCGGGGGGCTTTAGCCCTCCGGGCTCTCGCGGGACACCTCCCTCTGCCGCCGCGGCTCTCGGCACGCGTGTCCCGAGAGCCGCACACGACTTCGGCGCACTCATTGCGAGCGCCCGGAGGGCTAAAGCCCACCGCTCCACCAGGGGCGCTCCAACTCAAACCGTCAGATCGGACGGATGGTTGAGGAAGTACATCCGTGCCCGGCTGATGTCCTGGCGGATCTGGTTGGTGAGCTCGAGGGCGGAGCGGAACTGCTGCTCGCGGCGGAGGAGCTTGTGGAAGTAGAGGCGCACCGTGTCGCCGTAGACGTTGGAGTCGAAGTCGAGAATATGGCTTTCGATCGTGCGCGCGTAGTTCTCGTAGAGCGTGGGGCGCACGCCGACGTTGGTGACGCCTTCGAAGGAGCGATCGAAGCTCTCGAAGCGGCAGGTGGTCACGTACACGCCACTCTCGGGGTAGAGCTCGTTCGCAGGGTCGACGTTCACGGTGGGGAAGCCCATCTTGCGGCCGAGTTTTCTGCCCGTGGCCACGCGACCGTCCACGAAGTACGTTCGACCCAGGGCGTGCGTGACGATGCGAAGGCATCCGCCCGCGATGGCGTCGCGCACGATGGAGCTGGAGATGCGCATGCCGCGCACCTTCACATCGTCGAGACCGAGGACCTCGAAGCCGAAGCGCTGGCCGGCGGCGGTGAGCTTCTGCAGATTGCCTTCGCGCCCGGCGCCGAACCCGAAGTCGCGGCCGATGCGGACTTCTTTGACCTGCAACGCCGCCACGAGGAACTCCTCGATGAAGCGATCGGCGGTCCAGCGGGAGAACTCGTGCGTGAAGGGCACGACGAGCATCGCGTCCACGCCGAGGTCGCGCAGGATCTCCTCCTTCTGGGCCAGGGTGATGATCTGCTTGGGAACGCGGTCTGGCGCGACGATGGTCAGGGGATGCGGATGAAACGTGATGACCGCCGAGGGACGTCCGAGCTCCGTGGCGCGCTCGACGATCCCCCGCACGATCTGCTGATGTCCGACGTGCATGCCGTCGAAGTTGCCGATCGTCGCCACGCACCCGCGGGGAAGGTCGGTCTGGCGAAGGGGGTCATGGAGCACCAGCATTGGGGCGGCGAGTGTAGCAAGTTGTCGCGTTGTCGGTTGTCTGTGAGGAGTGTCATGGTCTCAGGAGCTCACAGCGCGGGCTGTGCCGGCCAACCCAGCGATGCATTAGCCTGTCATCCTGAGCCGCGTAGACGGCGAAGGATCTCGTGCGAAGAACGACGAGCGTTGCGGGTACGAAAACCGCGGTCTTTTCCTAGCCCGCATTTCTCACAGCCCTTCGTCGCGAGACAGCCGAGAGTGGCCTGGATGCGAGTCGAACGGCGATTTCGCGACGAAGGCATAGTTGACACTATGTTGAGGAG
>Ga0307505_10001526_pt1 | contig 18394 bp, 16 predicted proteins | sample 23_S_MG_FD_202183 | JGI IMG/M metagenome (GOLD analysis project Ga0307505, IMG submission 202183) | Soil microbial communities from Populus trichocarpa stands in riparian zone in the Pacific Northwest, United States - 23_S | ecosystem: Environmental > Terrestrial > Soil > Riparian zone > Trees...
GGAGCAGCCGGATCGGGTCTGGTGTGCGGACATCACGCAGATCTGGACGCGCGAGGGCTGGCTGTACCTGGCTGCGGTGCTCGACCTGCACAGCCGCCGGATCGTCGGCCATGCCGGCGGCCGGTCTCCGAACACCGCGCTGGTTGAGCACGCACTGGACGTGGCGCTACGTCGTCGGCGACCAGGACGAGGCCTGATTCACCACTCGGACTGGGGCGCGGCCTATGTGTCCGGGCCCTACCTGGCCAGGCTCCAGCGAGCGGGTGCGGCTCGGAGCCACAGTCGGCCCGGGACCCCGCTAGACAATGCCGTGATCGAGAGCTTCTTCTCGACACTGGAGCGTGAGCTCTTATACGGGCGGCGCTTCGCCACGCGGGCCGAGGCTCGCCTGGCCGTCGTCGATTACATCGAAACGTTCTATAACCCACGACGCCGTCATTCCTCGCTGGGCTACATCAGCCCCGCCGCTTTCGAGGCGTCGACTTACTCACAGGGGGTGTCCACGAAAGCGTAGTAGGCTCAGGATGACGTAGGCGGCGAGTCCGGAGGGGAACGTGGCGGCGATTCGCTTCCGGTCTTCACCACCGCGCCGATCCGCGAGCCTCTATCCTCGATTGCCATCCCCCATTCCCGCCCATAGTCACGTGGCAGGCCCCGCAAAGACACTCCCGCCCTCCGCCGATTTCCAGCCAATCCGGCGAGCGCTGCTCTCCGTGTCGGACAAGGCCGGACTGGTCGACTTCGCGCGCCGGCTGGCCGGCCACGGCGCCGAGCTGGTCTCGACGGGCGGGACGGCCCGGGTGCTGCGCGAGGCGGGCCTCGACGTCCGTGATGTGGACGAGCTCACGCGCTTCCCCGAGATGATGGACGGCCGCGTGAAGACGCTGCACCCGGCGGTCCACGCCGGCCTCCTCGCGCGGCGCAACGACCCGGAAGACCTCGCGGCGCTGGAGGCGCGCGGCATCGGCCCCATCGACATGGTGGTCGTGAACCTGTATCCGTTCGCCGAGGCCGTCGCCCGGCCGGACGCCGACGACCAGGTGGCCACCGACAACATCGACATCGGCGGGCCCACGATGCTCCGCGCGGCGGCGAAGAACTTCGCGTCCGTTGCCTCCGTCGTGGACCCGGCCGACTACGGCGCCGTGGGCGACGAGCTCGACGCCGGCGCCGGCCGCCTGTCCCACGCGACGCGCCGGCGCCTCGCGGGGAAGGTGTTCGCGGCCACGGCGTCGTACGACGCGGCCATTGCGGGCTATATGGCGGGGGGCGCCGCCGACGACGACACGCCGGCGCGGCTGCGCCTCGACCTGCCGCGCGCGCAGTCGATGCGGTACGGCGAGAACCCCCACCAGGCGGCCGCGCTCTACCGCGAGGGCGCCGGCCCGTGGGAGGTCCTCCACGGGAAGGAGCTGTCGTACAACAACCTCCTGGACCTCTCGGCGGCGCTCGACCTGGTCGCCGAGTTCGCGGCGGCGCCGCCGACAGTCGCCATCCTCAAGCACACGAACCCGTGCGGCGTCGCGACTGGGGAGTCGCTTGTAGATGCGTACGCGAAGGCCTTCGCGACCGACACCCAGAGCCCGTTCGGCGGGATCGTGGTCGTCAACCGTCCGCTCGACATCGCCGCGGCCGAGGCCATCGACGCGGTGTTCACGGAGCTGGTGGTCGCGCCGGCGTTCGGCGACGACGTGCTGGAGTTTCTCCAGCGAAAGGCGAACCGCCGGATCGTGCGGTACGCGCCGGGCGCGCCGTCGACGGCGCTGGTCCTGCGCAGCGCGGCCGGCGGGGTCCTCGCGCAGGCGCCGGACCTCCCGCTGCCGGCACTCGACGAGGCCCGCGCCGACTGGCGCGTCGCCACCCGGCGACAGCCGACCGACGCCGAGTGGGCCGACCTGGACTTCGCCTGGCGCGTCGCGAAGCACGTCAAGAGCAACGCCATCGTCTACGCCCGCGCCGGCGCGACCCTCGGCGTCGGCGCCGGCCAGATGAGCCGCATCGACGCGAGCGAGATCGCCGTCGCCAAGAGCCGCAAGGCCGGGCTCGACCTTGCCGGTTCGGCCGTCGCGTCCGACGCCTTCTTCCCGTTCACCGACGGCCTCCTCGCCGCCGCCGGCGCCGGCGCGACCGCGTGCATCCAGCCCGGCGGCAGCGTCCGCGACGACGAGGTGGTGGCCGCCGCCGACGCGGCCGGCGGCGCGATGGTGTTTACCGGCAGGAGGCACTTCAGGCACTAGGGGAATCGGACGATTGATTGAGCGACTGAGCGATCAGCGACTTGAGCGATTCAGCGATTCGGCGTTGCAGGAGGCCGTGATTCGGCGATCGGAGCCGCCCACGTGCGGGTTGCGCCGCCGTCGTGGGCCCCAGCTTCCGAGGCATCCCGCGAACGGCGCCTGAATCGCTAAATCGTTTAATCGCTGAATCGCTGAATCGCTCACGCGCCAGCCCGGACGTACCGACTCCCCATCGCGCCCCGCGTAACTTCGGCGGCGCTGCGCGACGCCCTCACCGCCACCCCGCCCCCCGGTGTTCAACCCGTTTTCCATCGACGTCGCCATCGACCTCGGCACCGCGAACACGCTCGTCTACGTTCGCGACAAGGGCATCATCCTCAACGAGCCTTCCATCGTGGCGGTCCGCCGGTCGACCGGCAAGGTCGAGGCCATCGGCACGGAGGCGCTCATGATGCACGAGCGCACGCACAAGGACATCGAGACGATCCGCCCCCTAAATGACGGCGTCATCGCGGACTTCCAGGTGGCCGACCACCTGATCAAGGGCCTCATCCGGCGCGTCCAGCCCGGCTGGTTCGCCAACATCCGCCGGATGGTCATCTGCGTGCCCTCCGGCATCACCGAGGTCGAGAAACGCGCCGTGCGCGACGCAGCCGTCTCCGCCGGCGCGCGCGACGTCAAGCTCATCGACGAGCCGATGGCTGCCGCTATCGGCATCGGGCTGGCCGTGAACGAGCCCGTCGGCAACATGATCGTCGACGTAGGCGGCGGGACCACCGAGATCGCCGTCATCGCGCTCTCGGGGATCGTCATCGACGAGTCGATCCGCATAGGCGGCAACGAGCTCGACGCGGCCATCGTGCAGTACTTCAAGAAGCACCACAACCTGCTCATCGGGCAGCGGACGGCCGAGCGGATCAAGTGCGAGATCGGCAGCGCGACGAAACTCGAGCCGGAGCTGGAGCTGACGGTGAAGGGCCGCGACCTCGTGTCCGGCGTGCCCAAGACGCGGGTGGTCTCCTCGGAGGACGTCCGCGAGGCGCTCCGCGCGGCGATAAACCAGATCGCGGCCGCGGTGGTCCGCGCACTCGAGGGTACGCCCCCCGAACTCGGCGGCGACATCCTCGAGCGCGGCATCATGCTCACCGGCGGCGGCGCGCTGCTGAAGGGCCTCGACGAGTACCTCCGCGAGCGCACCGAGCTCCCCGTCTTCGTCGCCGACGACCCGCTCACCGCCGTCGTCCGCGGCACCGGCACGGTGCTGGAGGACCTGGAGGCGTACGCGGGGGTGTTGTCTGATTAACGATTGAGCGATTGAGCGATTCTTCGATGGGTTTGGCGTCGTGTAGGGTTTGCTCGTTGCTCGTCGCTCGTTGATGATATTTGCTGACAGCTGATAGCCGCCGATAGCCGACAGCTGATAGCCGACAGCCGACAGCCGACAGCTGATAGCCGATAGCCGACAGCTGCTGGCTGCTAGCTGCCAGCTTCTACCCCACCATTGCTCTCTCCCCTCGCACGCACCTGGGAACGGGGCCGCGACTACGCGGTGTTCGGCGTGCTGCTGGTCATCAGCCTGGCGGTGCTGCTCGGCCGCGACGGGCCGGCGCTGCGGGCCGCGCGCGGCGCGGCGCTGGCGGTGACCGCGCCGGTGGAGGGGGCCTTCGCGGGGCTGGTGCGGTACACGGACGCACTGGGCGAGAACACGCGGCTGCGCAGCGAGACCGCCGCACTAGCCGCCGACGTGGCGCGGCTACGGGAATCGCGGGCGGAGGCCGAGCGCTTGCGGGCGCTTGTCGGCTTCGGCGACTCGCTCGGCGTGTCCCGCGTCGCCGCCCGCGTCGTCGGTAAGGACATCACGCGGCAGACCAACTTCCTCACCATCGACCGCGGCGCGCGCGACTCGATCGAGGTGGGCATGCCGGTGATCGACGAGCGCGGCGTCGTCGGGCGCGTGGTGCTGGTCAGCGCCCGCTACTCGATCGTGATGCCGCACCAGAACACGCAGTTCGCCGTGCCGGCGACGATCGAGCTACTCGACCAGGACGGGATCGTGCGCTGGGACGGCACCGGGTACGACCGTCTCCTGATGGAGTTCGTCCCCAAGACCGAGCCGGTGGTGCCAGGCCAACTGGTCGTCACGAGCCCCTACTCCGGCGTCTTTCCCGCCGGCATCCCCGTGGGCGTGGTCGACACGGCCTACGCGGCGCGGGGGCGGAACGACTACGTGATCTACCTCCGCCCCTCGGCGCCGATCACGCAGGTACGCTACGTCTACGTGCTGCGCGTGCGCCCGAGCGCCGAGCGCGAGGCGCTGGAGGCCCAAGCCCGCGCGCCGGCCGGGTCCGATGCCGGCCGGTCGCCGGCCGCGCCGGCAACACCGGCCGCCGAGCCGGCGCCGTGATGCCGTAGGTTGGGGGCTCCCGCGCCGGCCGCCCCCCCACGACCGTGCACTTGAGAGTACTCCACGCCGCGGCGCTCGCCGCCGCGCTCGCACTGGCGCCGCCGGCGCCGGCGGCCTACGCCCAGCCCGCCCCCGGCCGGGGGCTAGGCAGCCAGATCGACGGCGCCCTCTTCGGGCGAGAGATCGCCGGCGCCCGCTGGGGCGCCCTCGTCGTCGACCTCGAGTCCGGCCGCACGCTCTACGAGCACGACTCCGGCGAGCTCTTCACGCCGGCGTCGAACACCAAGCTGGTCACCACCGCGGCCGCGCTGCACCTGCTCGGTCCGGACTTCCGCTACGAAACCACCCTGTGGGTCGAGGGCACCGTCAGCGAAGGCACGCTGTGGGGCAATCTCATCGTGCGCGGCTCCGGCGACCCCACCCTCGGCGCCCGGTTCGACGGCATCGACCGCCGACGCATCTTCCGTGCCTGGGCCGACTCCCTGCGCGCCATGGGCATCGTCCGCGTCGCCGGCGACCTCGTCGGTGACGACGACGTGTTCGCACGCGACGAGCCCTACGGCCTCGGTTGGGAGCCGGAGGACTTCATCTGGGGCTACGGCGCACAGATATCGGGCCTTTCGTTCCACGAAGGGACCGTCCTCATGCGCGTCCGCCCCACGCGCGTCGGCGCCCGCGCCGCGCTGTCCTGGGAGCCGGCGGACACCGACTACGTCACCGTCGTCAACGCGTCGATGACCAGGCCCGCCGGCGGGGACATCCTGGAGCTGTACAGGCGACCCGACGGGACAAACCAGATCACCGTGCTGGCGGAAGTGCCCAGCGATACGCTCGAGGAAGAGGCCCTCGCTGTCCACAACCCCACGGCCTACTTCCTCCACGTGCTGCAACGCACGCTAGGCGAGAACGGAGTCGAAGTACGCGGAACCGCCATGGAGGTCGCGGACTGGGACCGCCGGCCGGACTACGGAATGCTCGAGCTCGCGGCCACGCACTACTCCGTGCCGCTGCGGGACATCATCGACGTGACGAACACGGAGAGCCACAACCTCTTCGCCGAGCACATCCTTCGGACGCTCGGCGCCCTGCGCTACGCCGGCTTCGAGTTCCGCCCCGGCAGCGCGGCCTCCGGCGTCGCGGCGATGTGGTCCTTCCTCGAGGACGCCGACATCCCGCCGCACGAGGTGCGGCTCGTCGACGGCTCCGGCCTCTCGCCGATGAACCGCGTTACGCCGCGCGCCCTGGTCCGGCTGCTCCGGTTCATGAACAACCATCCGGACCCGGCAGTTCGGCAGGCGTTCTACCGCTCGCTGGCCGTGGGCGGGCGCACGGGGACCCTCGAGCGGCGCTTCCGCAGCGGACCCGGCTACGGCAACGTGCACGCGAAAACCGGGTTCATCAACTCCGTCCGCACCCTGTCCGGCTACGTCACCACTTCCGACGGCCGGCGCCTCGCGTTCGCGTTCCTGTGCAACGGGTTCAGCGGCGGCACCTCGCGCGTGACCGCCGCCCAGGACGCCGCCGTGGAGGTGCTGGCGAGGTACTCGGGGAGGTAGGCGTGGGGGATGGGGGTGTGGGAGTCTGGGGGAATCGGGCGATTCAGCGATACAGCGATTGTGGATCCCCGCGCTATCCACACATCCACCCTCGGCTCCGCTTCGCTCCCTTCGGCGTCGCTCACGGCACGCTTCTCAGGGCAGGCTCTCGACTCGCTCGAGTCCGTAAACTCCACCCGGCCCTTCGTTTCGGGCCGCTACGCTCAAGGTCAATTGAAATCGTCCGATCGCTCGAAGCACAGCGTTCATTCGACCACGGTTCTCGGAGTCCGCCACGCCGGCAAGGTGGTCCTGGGGTCCGACGGCCAGGCGACGCTCGACAAGACGGTCCTCAAGGCGACTGCGCGCAAGGTGCGCCGGATCCACGAGGGGCGAGTCCTCGCCGGCTTCGCCGGAGCGACCGCCGACGCGTTCACGCTGTTCGAGCGCTTCGAGGCCAAGCTCCAGCAGCACGGCGGCCGGCTCGACCGCGCAGCCGTCGAGCTCGCCAAGGACTGGCGCACCGACCGCTACCTCCGCCAGCTCGAGGCCCTCTTGGCCGTCGCCAGCGCCGACCGGATGCTGCTCATCACCGGCACCGGCGACGTCATCGAGCCCGACGACGACGTGCTCGCCATCGGCTCCGGCGCGCCCTACGCCCTGGCCGCCGCCCGCGCCATGCTCCGCCACGCGCCGGCGCTCTCCGCCCGCGAGATCGTCGAGGAGGGCCTCCGCATAGCCGCCGAGATCTGCATCTACACGAACGACCACCTAACGATCGAGGAGATGGATACTGTTGAGAGAGGGTTGGAGGAGTAATTGTTTTGTATATGGTATGTCGTATATGGTATATGGTATATGGTGCAGTCGGGCTTTCGGGTCGAGTCGCTCAATCGCCTGATCGCTTAGTCGCTGAATCCCTACCCTTCCCGACCCCATGTCTTCTCCCGAACGCTGCGCCGTGGTCCTGATGGACTACCAGAATCTGCATCAGTACCTCAAGGGCCGCGTGCGCACCGGGCTCGCGCCGGCCGAGGCGGCGCTGGAGGTCCTCGAGGGCTTGCGCGAGAGCCTCGCGGAGGACGGCTACCGCATCACCGGCGGCCACGCCTACGCCGACTACGGCGGCCTCGACGACCATACCCGTCACGTGCAGCGCGCGCTGTACCTCCACGGCATCCAGCCGACGTACGTCCCGCAGACGATCCACCGCAACACGGCGGACCTCCAGCTCGCCATCGACGCGATGGACGCCGGCCTGAAGCCCGGCGTGGACATGGTCGTGCTCGTCGCTGGCGACCGCGACTACGTGCCGGTAGCGAGCCGCCTCCAGGCAGCGGGCCGGCGCGTGATGGTCGTCGCCTTCCGCGACCACCTCTCGAACCACCTCCTCGCTTACACACACGGCGGCGAGTTCGTCGACGCCGACGAGCTGCTTACGGACGAGACGCGCGAGCTGCTCGCCTCGGTGCCTCCGACGGCGCCGTCGGCCGAGGAGAGGGACCGCTTCAACGAGCCCCGCGAGCTGCCACACGCACGGCACCGCGACGCGCTGGTCGTACTCGAGCGCAACTTCGGCCGCTACGAGGAGGTCTACCTCACGCCGTTGCTCCGAAAGCTGTCGGAGGAGATAGGCGAAGCCGATGGTTACGACCCCAAGACACTGGTCGCCGACCTCGAGGGCGCCGGCGCCGTCCGCCTCGAGCGCCGCAAGGGAATGCCGTACGACTACACCGTGCTGCTCGTCAACCGCGGCCACCCGGCCGTCACGACCGTCCGCGAGGAGGAGGGCGGCGGCTATGACATGGAGCCCGCCCGTAATGACGATTACGAGTACGAGGATGACTTCAGCGACGAGCGCGAGTAGCGCCGGCGCGTGAAGGCTCCGTGCGCGCGGGATCGAAGCCGGCCTTCGGCCATTTGCCCGCTCCCGGAAGCACCGCCAACGTGGAAGCCACCACCCTGCCCCCGCCCGCGCCGGCCGCCGACGCAAACGCCAACGCCGCCCTGACCCCGCGCCAGGTCGTCGAAGAGCTCGACCGCTACGTCATCGGCCAGGACGCCGCCAAGCGGAGCGTCGCGGTCGCCCTGCGCAACCGCTGGCGCCGGCTGCACGCGCCGGAGGACATCCGCGACGAGATCACGCCGGCCAACATCCTGATGATCGGCCCGACGGGCGTCGGCAAGACCGAGATCGCCCGCCGGCTGGCCAGGCTGGCCGGCGCGCCGTTCATCAAGGTCGAGGCGACCAAGTTCACGGAGGTCGGATATGTAGGCCGCGACGTCGAGTCGATGATCCGGGATCTCGCCGACGCCGCGGTGGTCGAGGCGCGGCGCGAGCAGGCCGAGCGCGTGCGCGGTGAGGCACGGGCGCGCGCCGAGGAGCGCGTGCTCGACGCGCTGCTCCCGCGCGAGCGCCGGCGCGATGCCGGCAACCTTTTCGGCCCGTTCGCCCCGGACCCGCCCGCGTCGGCAGCCGAGGAGGAGCCCGGCGCTCGCAGCCGCGAGCGACTCGCCGAGAAGCTCCGCGCCGGCGCTCTCTCCGAGCGCGAGGTCGAGATAGAGGTCACCGTCAGCGGCGCGACGGCCATCCCCATGCTCGGTCCGGGCATGGAGGAGATGGGGTCGCAGATCCAGGAGATGCTCGGCGCCTTCGCGCCAAAGCAGCGCAAGAAGCGCCGGACCCGCGTCGCGGAGGCGCTGGAGATGATGACCGCCGAGGAGGCCGAGAAGCTGATCGACCACGACGCCGCGCGGGCCGAGGGCGTCCGGCGCGTCGAGGAGTCGGGGATCGTGTTCATCGACGAGCTCGACAAGGTGGCCGGCAGGCAGGGCGGCGCCCACGCCGGCGGGCCCGACGTCAGCCGCGAGGGCGTCCAGCGCGACCTCCTGCCGATAGTCGAGGGGTCGACGGTGATGACGAAGCACGGACCGGTGCGGACGGACCACGTGCTGTTCATCGCTTCCGGCGCCTTCCACATGGCGAAGCCCAGCGACCTTATCCCCGAACTGCAGGGCCGCTTCCCGATCCGCGTCGAGCTCGCGAGCCTCACCGAGGACGACTTCGTCGCGATTCTTACCGTGCCCGATAACGCGCTGCTGAAGCAATACGAGGCGCTCTTCGCGGTCGAGGGCGTCGGACTGACGTTCGCCGAGGACGCCGTCCGCGAAATCGCACGCACGGCCGCGCAGGTCAACGCGGCGGTGGAGGACATCGGCGCGCGCCGGCTCCACACCATCCTGACGACGCTCCTCGAGGACGCCCTCTTCGGCCTGCCCGACGCTGCCTCCGAGATGCCCCTCGATAGTGCCGGCCGCCACACCCTCGCTGTCGACGCGGCCTACGTCCGTGAACGCCTCGAGGCCATCGCTGGCGACAGGGATCTCAGTAGGTACATACTGTAGGGATTGGGGGTTGGGGATTGGGCAATGTGGTGATTGGTGGTTGGCGATTGGTGATTCGGGGGGGCAGCCGCCGACAGCAGACGCGAGCGGCTATTGCGAGCGGCGAGCTGCAAGCTGCCGGCCAAGGAACAACGGCACACTGCCAAGTCCACGATGCCCACTCCCCTCATACCGCTCGCCGACGCCGACGCGCGGGCGGCGTACGGGCGGCTCTGGTTGCGGAGCCCGCAGCGCACGCCGTTCGCCCACCTCGCATTCGCGGACGCCGCGTGCGAGGCGTTCGGGCTGCGCGGCCGGATAGCCGCAGTCGAGGGCGACGCCGGCTGGCGCGGGGCCGCGATCGTGTACGAGAAGTCGGCAGGCCCCGTGCGCGTCTCGGCCGTGCCGCCGCTGGCGATCTACAGTGCGCCGATCCTGGACGCGCCCCTCGTGCCGTCGGAGGCACACGCCGGGGAATCGCCGCTGGACGAGCTAGCGGCAGCCCTCGCTCCCTACCAGCAGGCGACATGGCTTCTGCCACCTGCGTTCACGGACGCGCGACCGCTGGCCTGGGCGGGCTGGAAGTTGGCCACGCGGTACACCTACGTCAGTTCGCTCCCGGTAGACCCTGCGGAGTGGTCCGCTGCCGTGCGCCGGACGATCCGCAAGGCCGAGGAGGCGTACCGCGTCGAGGAGGACCCCCGGCACGCGCTGGCGGCCGCCCAACTGATGCGTGGCGCGTTCGCCCGCGCCGGCCGGCGCTTCCGCGTGCCCGACGAGGCCTCCGCGCGTATCGCCGGCGGCCTCGTTGACGCCGGTCTCGCGCGCATTTTCGCGGCTGTACCTGTCGGCGGCGAGGAGCCGGCCGCCGCTCTGGTGGCTGCCCACAACGGACACACCGCTTACTACTGGATCGTGGGCGGAGAGCACGGTCCGGCGACGACGCTGCTCATGGCCCGCGCGCTGCCCGCGCTCGCCGCCGCCGGAATCGTCGAGTTCGACTGGGCGGGTGCCAACGTGGCCTCCGTAGCCGAGTTCAAGCGCCGCTTCGGTCCGCGGCTGGCACCGGTAGTGCGGGCACGCCGCGTCAGCGGACCCCTCGGGCTCGTTGCCGGGCTCCGCGGGGGGTGAACCGTAGCTTCGGGCATACCGCCGCCGCGTGCCCGACGCCCCCGCCGCCCCGACCCCGCGCCTCGCCGGCGCGTCGCTCGCCGCCGCTGCCGTCCTCCTGGCGGCCACCGCCTTCTACCTGCGGTTCGGCTACTCCTTCGGCGCCGGCGACCACGACGACCTCCTGCCGGAGCTTCTCCGGCGGCTCGACCCAGCGCTCTTCTCGCGCGACCCGTTCGTAATCGAACGCATGGTGGGGGTTTCCGTGCGAGGAGTCTTCGTCTCCCTACTGCAAGTGCTTGCCGGCGCTATGCCGGTTTCGGTCGCGGGTGCCCTGCTCCACGCCGCCGTCTTCGGGACGACGGCTCTCGGCATCTACCGACTGGCGGCGGCCCTGTTGCAGGACCTTCCCTTCGCGGCGCTCGTTGCGCCGACTGTCAGCACGGCGTTGCTCCTGCTATGGCCGCTCGGGCAGAACAGCGTCGCATACGCTTACCTGGTCCCGGAGGGTGTTGCGTGGGCGCTTGTTGTTCACGCGCTCGTGTGGCTCGTGCGCGGACGTCTCGTGCTTCCGGCGGTGCTCATCGGGCTCGCCGGATGGGTACACGCGGTGACGGGGTTAGTCGTCGCCGTGGCGCTGACGCTCACCGTGCTCGCCGCGCCGGCGCCGGCGGGGCGAAGGCTGGCGCGTGCGGCCCTCTTTGCCGGCGTCTGCGCACTGGTGGCGGCGCCCTTCGCCTTACCGGTCGCGCTGTCGCAGTCCGGCGACGCGCCGGGCGCGCTGCCCTCGGCGTACGACCTGTTCGTACGGTTGCGGCTGCCGCACCACTTGCTGCCCACGGCCTTCCCGCCGGCGTCATGGCTGCGCTTCGGCGCCCTGGCGGTCGCCGGCGGGGCTTCGTTGGTCCTCCTGCGCCGGCGCGGGCGCCTCGCCGGCGACGGGGTCGCGGAACGTTTCCTGGTAGTCACTGCCGTGCTCTGCGCGGTGGCCGCGGTCGTGGTCGTCGGATTCGAGTCGTTCGCCGCGGCGCGCATGCAGGCTTTCAAGCTGACGGTGCCCGCGGCGGTGCTGCTCACCGTCGGGCTGTGCGGCGCGGCGGCAAGTGTCGTCGCCGGGGCGCCGGACAACCTGCGGCGGCTGATCGCGTTGCCGGTGCGCGTACCGCTGGCGACGCTCGCCGTCGCATTGCTGCTGGCCGGCGCGACTGCGGTCGCCACGACTGCCGGCGCGGGCCGCCGGGGGGCAATGTGGATGCCTCGCGCCCACGCCGCGTCACCCGACGGGCGGCTGGAGGCGTGGGCGCGGAGTGAGACGGACGTGGACGCGCTGTTCATCGTCCCGCCCGCCAACACGTCGTTCCGCGTCGGGGCGCGGCGGAGCGTGCTCGTTACGTGGAAGGCGCACCCGTTCCGGGCGGAGCCCATGCGGCACTGGCTGCGCACCCTGCAGCTCGTCGCGCCGGCGCCGTGGATGGCCGGCGATCCGGGAGGGTGGTCCTACCTCGGCCGCACCGAGGACGCCTACTGCGCGAACGACGCCGCGGCCTGGCGTCGCATCGCGGGCGAAACGGGGGCCGACTACGCCGTCGTGGAGGCGGGCTGCGGAACGCCGGCCGCGCCGGCGGCCTTCCGCGCCGGCCCGATGTCGGTCCATGCGCTACTGGCACCGTGATCCGGCCGCTTCGCGAACGAGCGATCAACGCGTGGCGCTCGCGCCTTCGCGAGGCGCGCGCGCGCGCCGGCGGGAGGTTCGTCGAGCCCGTGCTGACGCTCCTGAGCGGCGTGGCCGTCGCGCAGGTACTCACTTACGCCGCGCGGCCCGTCGTCACCCGCCTCTACGGTCCGGAGGAGTTCGGCGTGTTGACCGTGTTCATCGCCTTGCTGGGGCTCATCACCGCCGGCGGCACGGGGCACTACGAGGACGCTCTGATGCTGCCTTCACGCCGCGCCGACGCGGCACGTTTGCTGGCGCTGGCGCTCGCGGCATCATTGCTGAGCGCCGTCGTCGTGGGCGTCCTCCTGCCTTTTCGTTCCCTGCTCGCCGCCGCGCTGGGTGGGGAGGGACTCGCCGCCACGCTACTACTGCTGCCGGCGGCCGGATTCGCGGCAGCCGCCGCGCAGGCTGTCGAGACATGGCACACGCGCTTCGACCGCTACCGCGTCGTCTCCTCCGGCCGCATCTCGCAGGGGGTGGTCACCACCGCGATACAGATCGCGGGCGGAGTCGTGGGCGCCGGCGCGGTGGGGCTCGCGGCCGGCGCGGCCGCGGGGTTCGCCGCGTTGCTCGTGCCGACAGGGTACGTGCTGCTCCGGAAGGATGGCGCGGTACTCCGCGCGGTGCTGCGCCGGCCCGCCGAGCTCGCCGTCGCCGCGCGCCGTTACCGGCGCTTTCCCACGTACACCGCGCCGGCTGCCCTGCTGAACGTCCTCGCCGGACGTGTCCCGGTCTTCGGCCTGGCGGCGGCCTTCGGGACTGGCCCGACGGGTTTGTTCGGGCTCGCCTTCGCCACCCTCGCCGTGCCTGTCGGCATGGTAACGGCGGCCGTGGGCCAGGTCTTCTTCGTCCGCGCCGCGGAAGCCCATCGCCACGGTCAGCTGGGGCCGCTAACCCGCAGCGTGCACTCGCGCCTCGCAGCGCTCGCGACGTACCCGGTGCTGGCCGCGGCCGTCGCGGGACCAGCGCTGTTCGCGCTCGTATTCGGGGCAGAGTGGGCCGACGCCGGCCGCTACGCCCGCGCCCTGGCTCCGTGGCTGCTGCTATCGTCCGTCGCGCCGCCGCTGGGACGCATCTTCGACGTGCTTGAGCGCCAGCGGACGGACCTGGCCTTCAGCGCCGCCCAGGCGGTTTCCCTGGCGGCAGCGATCGCCTTCGCGGCGCGCGCGGCCGACCCGTTCGTGGCGGTCGCCGCGACCGCGGCCTTGGGCACGGTGTTCCGCGGCGCCCAGATCGGTTGGCTGCTCCATGCGGCCGGCGCCCCTCTCGCCGGCTGCGCCGGCGATTTCGCACGCGTCTTCCTCCGGGCGGCGCCGTTCCTGGCTGCAGGGCACGCCGCCGGGTATCTCAGCGGCTCGATCATCGTCGAGACGCTGGTCCTCGCCGTCGGCGGTCTGGCCTTCTACGCCTGGGAGGGCAGGCGCGGCCCGAGCGCCGGCCCCGCAAGGGGCGCCTAGAGGATCGAGCGGAAGGTCGGCGGCGTGCCGGCCGCGGCCGGTGGGTCCGCGGGGCGCTCCACCGCGCCGTCGCCACCGGAGGCGGCCGGACCGCAAAAGCGCTCGAAGGCCGCCGTGAGGTCGGCCGCGATGGCGCTCGCGCTCCGGCCCTCGATGTGCCGCCGCTCGAGCACGAAGACGGGGTCGCCGTCGCGCAGCAGGGCCATGAAGGGGCTGGAAGGCGGGATGCCGGCTAGATGCTGCCGCAGGCGCTCTGTGGCTTCGCGGTCCTGGCCAGCGAAGACGGTGACCATGCGGTCGGGCCGGACGTCGCCGTGCACCACCATCGCGACGGCCGGGCGCGCGTTGGCCGCGGCGCAGCCGCAGACGGAGTTGACGATGGCGAGGGTCGTGCCTTCGCGCGACTGCTCCAGAGCGGCATCGACGGCGGCCGCGTCGCGGAGCTCCTCGACGCCGAGGCGCACGAGCTCCTGCCGCATGGGGTGGACGAGGGCTTCGGGGTACATGGCGGGTAGTGTGGGGGACTCGGGGTTTCGGAACGTGCACGCGCGGCCGCGTGCGCGGGTCCATCAGGCGCGGCCTTCACGGATATCGCGAGCGAGTGCGGCGCCGTCGACTACGTCCCACTCGCCGGCGAGGGGGAGGTGGCGCTCGGCTATGGAGTCGGCGGCCTCGCGCAGCGTGGCAGCGACGGGGGCGGCGGTTGCCGCGACGCGGGCGCCTGCGCCGGAAGCGGCGCTGCGCGCCCCCCCAGCAAGCTTCTCGCGCGTCGACGCGCCGGCGCGCGGCGCGAGGAGGACGCCGGCCGCCGCGCCGACCGCGAATGCTGCGGCGGCCACCGTCAGGCGGTCGACGGTCTCGACGAGGGGGCGTCGGCTGCGCAGGTGTATGAGCGACATAAGGGCCGGGAGCACCGGAACGCCGTCAAGGTACGGGCGGTCGGCGCGGCCTTTGCGGAGCCTGCCCGAGAGTCGCGCGCGGCCGCGGTGAAGAAGGATGGTCTTTTTAATCATCCATCGCTCACACGGCTTCACTTTTTAAACCATACACGGTAGTTTCCGCGCGCCGGCGCCCCCGCCACCCGGTCGTCCCCCTCCATGCGCTTGTTACCCGTCCGCTACGTACTGCTCGTTGCAGCCTCGGCACTCGCCGGGGGGCCAATCGCGGGGTGCGCCGCCCTCAACCCGGTTGCCGGCGCCACGGCCGGCGGAGCGGACACCTGGTCGCCCTCGAGCCCGCGCGTAGCGGTGGCCACGAACCGGACGGTGCGCCGGCCGCGCACCGCGCCGACGCCGGCGGTTAACGCGGCCATCGTCGAGGCCGGGCCCGCGGTGCGGGTCGAGGCGCCGGTGTTCCTGGGTGAGGCGGCAACGTCGAGCTCGGCCGTCCTTTCGTCCATCCGCCAGCGCGGCGACTCCTGGATGGGCGTGCGCTACCGGTTCGGCGGCGAGAGCCGCAGCGGGATCGACTGCTCTGCATTCACCCGGCAGATTTTCCGCGAGGCCTTCGGCGTGGAGCTGCCGCGCAATACTGCGCTCCAGGTGCAGGAGGGCTCGTCCATTTCGCGACAGGACCTCACGGCCGGCGACCTGGTGTTCTTCCGCCGCGGAGGCACGCGGCACGTGGGCGTCTACCTGGGAGACAACGAGTTCATCCACGCCTCCACGAGTCGAGGCGTGACGATCTCCAACCTGGACGAGGACTACTACCGGCGCTACTACTGGACAGCGCGGCGCGTGCTCAACGGCGCGCCGTCGTACGCGTCGGCTGGCGAAGTGCGGCGCCGACCGGAGACTCGTGCGCAGCGCACGGCGCGGCGCCCGATGGCCGATTCGGCGGCCGCGCCCACCACCCCGACGCTTGCGCCCGACCCCGGCGCTCTGCGCTTCGGCTGGTAGCCCCCGCGCCCGTACGGGCGTATCTTTCGGACGTCGCGCTCCCGGCCTGGCCGGGGCGCGGCGTTTTTATATCTCAGGCCTGCCATGAGCAAGACCGTATACCTCACCGCGGAGGGGCTGCAGCGCCTCAAGGCCGAGCTGCAGTACGCACGCACCACCGAGCGCCAGCGCATCGCCGAGGCGATCGCGGAGGCCCGCGCACAGGGTGACCTCTCCGAGAACGCGGAGTACGACGCCGCCAAGGAGGAGCAGGGCCACCTCGAAGCCCGCATCTCGCAGCTCGAGACGACGTTGGCGACCGCCCGCGAGGTCGACGAGTCCGAAGTGGACGACTCGACGGCGCGCATCCTCTCCAACGTCCGGGTGAAGAACCACACCGCCGGGAAGGAAGCGACCTACGTGCTGGTGTCCCCCTCGGAAGCCGACTTCGCGCAGAACCGGATCTCGGTCGAGAGTCCGATCGGGCGCGGATTGCTCGGCAAGGCGGAGGGCGACGTGGTCGAGATCAAGATCCCGGCAGGAAAGGTCAAGCTCGAGATCCTGGAGATCTCTCGTTAGTGGCTCGCAAGCCGCGGCAGGGCGTCGCAGCGCGCTTCCTGCGTGGAGTCGGAAGGCTCCTTCGAGGGGTCGTCCTTTTCGGCCTGGGATACCTCGTCTTCTGCCTGCTGCTGCTCGTCGCGTACCGTTTCATCCAGCCGCCGGCGACGACGGTCCAGGCCCAGCGGTCGGTCGAACGCCTGGTCGGCGGTGAGTCGCCGGCCTTCGCCTACGCGCCGATCGAGGCCGACGCGATGGACGCGGACATCCGGCGAGCCGTCGTCGCGTCGGAGGACGCCCGGTTCTACCAGCACTTCGGGTTCGACCTCGTCGAGCTCCGACGCGCGAGAGAGGACGCCATCCGGCGGGGCCGGCCGATGCGGGGTGCGAGCACGATCACGCAGCAGCTGGTAAAGAACCTGTTCCTGACCACCCATCGGTCGTGGGTGCGGAAGGGCCTCGAGATCCCGCTCACGTTCGCGGCGGAGCTGGTCCTCCCGAAGGAGCGCATCCTTACGCTCTACCTGAACGTCGCCGAGTGGGGGCCCGGCGTGTTCGGCATCGAGGCGGCGGCACAACACCATTACGGTACTTCGGCTTCGTCGCTCTCCCGCACTCAGGCGTCGAGGCTTGCCGCCGTGCTGCCCAACCCCCTGGAGCGAGACCCCGACAACATGGGCGGTACCGCATCGCGCATCCGGCAGCGAATGGCGCAGATGGGGTGGTAGCGGCGCGGTGTAAACGGTGTGCCGGTGGGCGGTGGACGGTGGATGTGGACGGTGGACGGTGGACGGTGGACGGTGGACAGTAGACAGAGGTGGCCCGACCAGGTCGCAGTCCGTCTTCGGTCGACTGCTGCCACCCACCGTCCACCGTCTACTGCTACTGCCCACAGCATCCCGCCCCCGCCCCCGGATTCCCCCATTCCGGCGCGCGGGGGAAACAGACGTAGCGGCGACAGCGTGGATTCTCCGCGCCGGCGGACCGGCGTGCCGATTGTCAAGTGCCGGCGAACGTCGCCGGTCCTACCCACGCGAGATGCCGGAGTGGTACGAGGTATTCGAGGACGAGCGCGGCCTGCGCGAAACGCGGGTCGGCATCGGCCAGCGCGCTGTCGCTTTCGGGATAGGGGGCGTGCTCCTCGGCCTGTCTGCGTTCGTGCTGCCCGCCGGCGGGGGTGAGCAGGTGGCGCTGGGCGCGGGGCTGCTGGCGGTGGCCAGCGCGGCGTGGCTCGTGCAAGGCCTGCGCGAGATCCGCGACCGCGTCTGGTGCGTAAAGGTGTCCGCTCGCCGTGTGGTGGGCTATGACCTCGCGCAGCAGCGCATGGCGGTCGACTGGGGCGACGTCGATTGCGTCGAGATCGACCGTCGCGGCGTCATGGTCCGGGGCCGCGACGAAGCCGGCACCCCGTGCCGGTTGCGCATCGCGCCATCGTTCCCAGACTACACGGCGCTTTCGCACCGGTTCGTGGAGTACGCGGAGATGCACACGCGGCCCGTGTACCTCGACGGCCGGCCGTGGCAGCTGTTGGACCTGCACGCCGTGTACCCCTTCCTGGCGGAGACGGTGCCGGCGCGCGGCGCCGAGGAAGGCGACGGGGGCGAATTCGTGGGCTGAAAACCTCAGCCCTGCGTTTCGCCGATGCCCTCGCGGAGGGCCGTGAGCAGAGTAGCGCGGGTAAACGGCTTCGACACGTACTGGTTGAAGCCGGCCTCCAGGAAGCGCTCCCGGTCGCCGGGTAGGGCATAGGCCGTCAGTGCGATCGCGAAGAGCTCGTCGTTCCCGGGCAGGGAGCGGGCGATCCGCAGTACATCGACTCCCGTCTCGCGCCCTCCGAGGTTGATATCGAGCACCAGTGCGTCGAAGCGCTGCTTGTGGAGGAGGTCGAGTGCCGAGCGCGCGTCGCCCACGGCGAACGTGACGAAGCCCGAGCGCAGTATGCGCTCGAGGAGGGCGCGCGTATCGGAGTTGTCCTCCACGACCAGCACCGTCGGGCCGTCGCCGGGCTTCTGCTGCTCGGTGGGCGGCGCGGCGGGGATCGGCGTGCCGGACCCGGGGTCGTCGTGCTGTTCGGGGTCCATGGGTTCGTTGGCTAGCGGCGGGGGTATATCGAGGCGC
>Ga0307505_10001527_pt1 | contig 18390 bp, 16 predicted proteins | sample 23_S_MG_FD_202183 | JGI IMG/M metagenome (GOLD analysis project Ga0307505, IMG submission 202183) | Soil microbial communities from Populus trichocarpa stands in riparian zone in the Pacific Northwest, United States - 23_S | ecosystem: Environmental > Terrestrial > Soil > Riparian zone > Trees...
CGATCGCGGGGAATCTCGCGAACGAGCCGGAGCACAAGCGCACGGCGAACGGCACCGTCATCACGGAGTTCCGTGTCGGCAGCACGCATCGCCGGCTGGACAAGTCCAGTGGCGAGTGGGTGGACGAGGAGACGAACTGGTTCAACGTGTCGACATTCGGTCGTCTGGCCGAGCACGCGCTCCAGTCGCTGCACAAGGGAGACGGCGTCCTGCTGATCGGCCGGCTGAAGGTGCGGGACTGGGAGAACGGCGACAAGCGAGGCAGGTCCGTCGACATCGACGCCGACGTGATCGGCCATGACCTGCGATGGGGAACCTCGACGTTCCGAAAGGCCTCGTCGTCACGTGGCGACTCGAGCGGAGCTGGCGCGGGCGACGCGGCCGGCGCGACGACCGAAGGATGGACCGTGCCGGGGGGCACGGAGAGCACGGAATGGCCGGTCGTGTCGGTCCCCGCGACGGAGCCGGACGCGCGTCCGCTCGAGCTCGCGGGCGTCGAGAGGCCGTTCTGACCTCACAGCAACGCTCGGGGTGGCGGGGCCTAGACTCTCCCCGTGCCCCGACACCCCGAGCGATCGCCCGCGCGTCGACACCGGGGAGCGGCACGGCTGAGCCTCCTAGCGATCGCCGTCACCGCCGGTCTGATTGCGCTGACGGGGTGCACCGATCCTGATCCCGCCCCGTCAGCGTCGCCGTCCGTCGTCTCGCCCTCGCCCGCTGGGTCGCCGACGCCGACCGTCGAACCCGACCCGATGCTGGTGCCGGACGGCTCGGCAGCTGACAACCTGCCGGTGTTCGTCTTCGTCACGGAGTCCGTCTGGGCGTCGCCCGACAACGCGTCCGGACGGGCCTACATCGATGCACTGGTCGCCGCCGGGTTCGACAAGGCCGCGATGCAGGTGACAAATGATCGATCGACCGTCGGCAATCCGGCGGAGAGCCTTCAGTTCTCGATCCAGTGGGGCGGCGAGGAGTGCCTTGTCGGGCAGGTCGGCCCTGCGACCGGCACACCGGTCGCAGTCGTCGTGCCCGCCCTCGCCGAGGGCGGCTGCCTGATCGGTCAGACTCGCACGATCGACTGGTGAGCTCGCGCGCGAGGGTAGGCTGAGGGGCTGACGTCCGCAGTCCAAGGAGAGCAGAACAACGCATGGCTGAGTACATCTACTCGATGGTCCGCGCCCGGAAGGCCGTCGGCGAGAAGCTGATCCTCGACGACGTCACGATGGCATTCCTGCCCGGCGCCAAGATCGGAATGGTCGGCCCCAACGGTGCCGGGAAGTCGACGATCCTTAAGATCATGGCGGGACTGGACACCCCCTCGAACGGCGAGGCCAAGCTCAGCCCAGGCTTCACTGTCGGCATCCTGATGCAGGAGCCGGAGCTCGACGAGACCAAGACGGTGCTGGAGAACATCCAGGACGGCATCGCGATCAAGGCGAAGGTCGATCGTTTCAACGAGATCTCGGGGCTGATGGCCGATCCGGATGCCGATTTCGACGCGCTCCTGGCGGAGATGGGCGTGCTCCAGGAGGAGATCGACGCCGCGGACGCCTGGGACCTCGACTCTCAGCTCGAGCAGGCCATGGATGCCCTCCGCACGCCCCCGGGCGACGCCGAGATCGCTCCCCTCTCCGGCGGTGAGAAGCGCCGCGTCGCGCTGACGAAGCTCCTCCTCCAGAAGCCCGACCTGCTCCTTCTCGATGAGCCGACGAACCACCTCGACGCCGAGAGCGTGCTGTGGCTCGAGCAGCACCTCCAGAAGTACCCCGGCGCTGTCATCGCCATCACCCACGACCGGTACTTCCTCGACAACGTCGCGGAGTGGATCGCAGAGGTCGATCGCGGCCGACTGATCGGGTACGAGGGCAACTACTCGACGTACCTCGAGAAGAAGGGCGAGCGCCTCGCCGTCCAGGGCAAGAAGGATGCCAAGCTCGCAAAGCGGCTCGCCGACGAGCTCGAGTGGGTGCGCTCCAATGCGAAGGGCCGCCAGGTCAAGTCGAAGGCCCGTCTCGCCCGCTACGAGGAGATGGCCGCCGAGGCCGATCGCACCCGCAAGCTCGACTTCGATGAGATCCAGATCCCGCCGGGACCGCGTCTGGGCGGCATCGTGATCGACGCGAAGAACCTGCAGAAGGGCTTCGACGGGCGATCGCTCATCGACGGGCTGAGCTTCACGCTCCCGCCGAACGGCATCGTCGGCGTCATCGGCCCGAACGGTGTGGGAAAGACCACGCTGTTCAAGACGATCGTCGGTCTCGAACCGCTCGACGGCGGGCAGCTCAAGATCGGCGAGACGGTCAAGATCAGCTACGTCGATCAGTCCCGGGCGAACATCGACCCGAACAAGTCGCTGTGGGAGGTCGTGTCCGACGGGCTCGACATCATCACGGTCGGCAAGATCGAGATCCCGTCGCGCGCTTACGTCTCGAAGTTCGGCTTCAAGGGTCCCGACCAGCAGAAGAAGGCGGGTGTGCTCTCCGGCGGCGAGCGCAACCGGCTCAACCTCGCGCTGACGCTCAAGGAGGGCGGAAACCTGCTGCTTCTCGACGAGCCGACGAACGACCTCGACGTCGAGACGCTCCAGTCGCTCGAGAATGCCTTGCTCGAGTTCCCCGGCTGCGCCGTCGTCATCACGCATGACCGGTGGTTCCTCGATCGCATCGCGACGCACATCCTCGCGTACGAGGGGACCGACGACAACCCCGACAAGTGGTACTGGTTCGAGGGCAACTTCGAGGCGTACGAGGAGAACAAGATCGCCCGCCTCGGCCCCGAGGCCGCCAAGCCGCATCGCTCGGCGTATCGCAAGCTGACGCGTGACTGACAAGCGCGGGGCGGCACCGGCGGCATCCGCTCGCCGTCTGCACGTCCCCATCCACCTGCGATGGGGTGACCTCGACGCGCTCGGGCACGTGAACAACACGTCGATGCTGAAGCTCCTCGAAGAAGCGCGCCTGCGCGCGTTCTGGCGGCCGGTGGACGGAACGGATGCTGCGCCCACCGCAGTCTTCGACATGTCGGTCCTCGAAGGGGGCGGCACGCGCGCGACGCTGGTCGCGCGGCAGGAGATCGAGTACCTTCGCCCGGTGCCGTACGGGCAGAAGCCGCTGGACGTGCAGCTGTGGGTCGGGCGCACCGGCGGGTCGAGCGTGGAGGTCTGCTACGAGGTCTTCAGCCCTCTCGGCGACGAGCCCCAAGTCCGCTACGCACGGGCCACGGCGGTCGTCGTCCTCGTCGACACGGCCAGCGGCCGCCCGACGCGCTGGGGACAGGCGGAGCGCGACGCGTGGGCGCCGTTCGTGGGCGATCCGATCGTCTACGGGCGTCGCGGCTGACCGGTCAGGCCTCGCGTCCCTCGGGGACCCGGATCATGATCTCCTGGGCGACGCTGGCCAGCAGCGCGCCGTCGGCGGAGTAGATCCGCCCCGTGGCAAGTCCGCGGCCGCCGCGCGCGCTCGGCGACTCCTGAACGTACAGCATCCACTCATCGACGCGCCCGGGTCGATGCCACCACATCGCATGGTCCAGGCTCGCGACCTTGAGTCCCGGAGTCACCCATGCCAGCCCGTGCGCGCGCAGGATCGACTCCTGGATCGTCAGATCGCTGAGGTAGGCCATCGCTGCCCGGTGCAGCCGGCGGTCGTCGGGAATCGGACGCCGCACCCGCACCCACACGGCCTGACTCGGTGCGCGCTCGCCCTCGACAGTCAGGTAGATCGGGGACGGGATATGGCGGAGGTCCACCGGCCGGTCGGTGAAGAACCGCTTCGACATCGGGTGCAGCCCGTCGAGGTGCGCTTCGACGTCGGGCAGCTCGTCAGGTCCGGGAATGCCCTCGGGCATCGGAGTCTGGTGCTCCACCCCCGGGTCCTCGTCCTGGAACGACGCGATCATCGAGAAGATCGGCACGCCCTCCTGAAACGCCTGCGTGCGCCGCGTCGAGAACGAACGGCCGTCGTGGATGCGATCGACGGCGAAGGTGATGCCCTTGGTCGAGTCGCCGGGGCGCAGGAAGTAACCGTGCATGGAATGAACGTGACGGTCGTCCGGAAGCGTCCGCTCCGCGGCGATCAGCGACTGCGCGAGCACCTGCCCGCCGTAGACCCGTCCCAGCGGCATGGACTGCGAGCCCCCAGTGAAAATGTCCTCCGTCGTGCGGGCGTCCGAGGCGGCGAGGTCGAGCACGGCGAGCATCGAGGCGACCGAATCGGCACGGGCCTCGTCGTGGGCGTCGGTCACGTGCACTCCGTCTCGGCGGGGGTCCAGACGGGCGAGGAGGCGCCGTCGCTTGGTAGTTTAGGGCGGATGCCGCAGCGACTTCTCTTCCCCGATGCCCATGCGGCCGGCGATGCCCTGACCTTCGCAGGACGCGCCCGAGCGCTCGGGGACGGCGCGGTCCGGCTGCAGGCGACGGGCGGGACGCTCGCGATGACCGCGGCACCGCTCTCGCCGCGGGGTCTGTTCGATGCGACGCCGACGGTGCTCGGGATGCGGATGCTGCATGTGGACCCCGAACTTGTGTGCGACCTCGTGGTCGAGGCTGCCGGGCTGTCCGCCGCGCCGGATGACGCGTCCGCGCTCGAACTGCCCGATACGGCGCTGTCGCCGTCGTGGGCGGGAGTCGCCCCGCCGCGGGCGGGGTGGGCCGCGCAGCCGGGAATCGTCGCGTCGACGCTCGCCGCACGTGCGCAGTGGGGCATCGCGGCGGTCGCGGAGGGGGTGCCGCAGAATCCGGGTGAGGATGCCGTGCGCGCCATACGCGCGAGCGTCTGGGGCTCTCCCGATGACGCTCTCGACGGTCTTCCCCTCGGGACCGCCTTCGCGGCGTTCGCGCTCGGGTTCATCGGGGGCGAGGAGGAGGCCCGCGTCTTCGCCGCGGGACCGTGGACCCGGGTGACCCTCACGCGTGGGCACGTCATCGTGCGCGGTCCCGCCCGCACCGGGCTGACCGACGTGCGCGCGACCGGCGCGAACCGCGAACCCGGCTGACGCCGACCGAGATCGTCTCAGACGGCTGCTGCGGCGGCGCGGCCGGCCGCTCGCCCCGAGAACAGGCAGCCGCCGACGAACGTTCCCTCGAGGGCGCGGTAGCCGTGCACCCCGCCGCCGCCGAAGCCGCTCGCCTCGCCGGCCGCGTACAACCCCGGCACCGGCTCACCGCTCGCGCCGAGCGCTCGCGACTGCAGGTCCGTCTCGATGCCGCCGAGGGATTTGCGCGTGAGCACGTGGAGCTTGACCGCGATGAGGGGCCCGGATTTAGGGTCGAGGATGCGGTGCGGGGTCGCCGTGCGGATGAGCCGGTCGCCGCGATACGCCCGCGCCGACCGGAGCATCGCGATCTGCGCGTCCTTCGTGAAGTCGTTGTCGATCTCGCGGTCTCGCGCCTCGATCTCGAAGCGAACGCGGGCGGCGTCGAGGGCATCGCCGCCCGGCAGCGCCTGCATCCCCGCGATGAGCTCGTCGAGGCTGTCCCGCACGACGAAGTCGGCGCCGTTGTCCATGAACGCCTGCACCGGGGCGGCGGGGCCCTTTCCCAGACGCGACTTCGCCAGCAGTGGAACGTCCTTGCCGGTGAGATCGGGATTCTGCTCGCTTCCCGACAGCGTGAACTCCTTCTCGATGATCTGCTGCGACAGCACGAACCAGGAGTGGTCGTGGCCGGTGCCTCGAAGGTGCGCCAGCGTTCCGAGCGTGTCGAACCCGGGGAACAGCGGGACGGGCAGGCGGTGCCCGGTCGCGTCCAGCCACACCGAGGACGGTCCAGGGAGAATGCGGATGCCGTGATCGGGCCAGATCGGATTCCAGTTCTGGATGCCCTCGACGTAGTGCCACATGCGGTCGCGGTTGATGAGACGCGCGCCCGCGGCTTCCGCGACGGGCTGCATGAGCCCGTCCACGTAGGCGGGTACCCCGGTGACCATCGTCTCCGGCGCCGTGCCGAGTCGCTCGGGCCACCACTGCCGGACGAGTTGGTGATTTCCGCCGATGCCGCCGGAGGAGACGATCGTCGCTCCTGCGGAGACCTCGAACGCTCCCACCACCTCGCGCGATGACGCGATGCCGCGCCCTGCGCCGGACGGTGCGAGGATCTCTCCTGCCGCCCCGGTGACGACGCCGTCCACGGTCGTGAGCGTCGTCACGCGGTGACGGGGGAGGATCGTCAGCCGGCCGTCTGCCTCCGCGGTCTCGACAGCGGCCTGGAACGGCGCGACGATGCCGGGGCCGGTGCCCCACGTGATGTGGAAGCGCGGCACCGAGTTCCCCGGTCCCGTCGCGGTGTAGCCGCCGCGTTCGGCCCACCCCACGATGGGGAAGAAGCCGACGCCCTTCTCTCGCAGCCACGCGCGCTTCTCATGGTGCGCGAACTGCAGATAGGCCTCCGCCCAGCGACGCGGCCAGGCATCCTCCTCGCGATCGAATCCCGCGGTGCCGAACCAGTCCTGGCGCGCGAGCTCGAGCGAGTCCTTGATGCCCATGCGGCGCTGCTCGGGAGAGTCGACGAAGAACAGGCCGCCGAAGGACCACCACGCCTGCCCGCCGAGATTCGAGCGGGGCTCCTGGTCGACGATGATGACGCGCTTGCCGGCCGCGACCGCCTCGCCTGCGGCGACGAGGCCGGCGAGCCCCCAGCCGATGACGAGTACGTCGGCGCTGTGGGCGGCGGGGGTTCCGGGCATGTCGACTCCTTAGGTGGGACGAGAGCGTGTGTCGTGGCTACCGGCCGTGCGGGTCGACCTCCGGCGCCGGCTGCGCAGCGATGACCGGAAGTCCGATCGCGGGCCGTCCGCCTGCCGTCGGACCGATGCCCGTCGGCTCGAACGTGTTCACCATGGCATGCGCCGCGCGTTCGAGATAGTCCCACAGCGTCGCGTCATGAAGCGCGGAGAGCTGGAGCTCGTCGACGGCGACGCGCATGTGCGCCAGCCAGCGGTCCCGTGCGTCGGGGTTGACGTGGAACGACGCATGCCGCATCCGCAGCCGGGGATGCCCGCGCTGCTGACTGTAGGTGGTCGGTCCGCCCCAGTACTGCTCGAGGAACAGGGCGAGGCGCTCCTTGGCAGGCCCGAGATCCTCTTCGGGATACATGGGTCGGAGCACCTCATCCTCGGCGACGCCCCGATAGAACGCGTCGACGAGGCGGACGAAGGCGGCGTGGCCGCCGATCTCGTCGTAGAAGCTCAGCGGAGCGGTGTCCGGGTGGTCGCTCATGACGTCGCCTCCGGCTGATCGGGGGTGGCCTCCGAGGCGGATGCTCCGCCCTTCCAGGGCTTCCAGACGCCTCGCTCCGGAGGCGCGGGGATCGCGGTCGGCTTCGTCTTCGGCGGGTTCGCGCCGCGCACGCGTTGCGCGCCCTCGAGGCCCGACAGTGTGATCGAGTTGAGCCGCGGGAGCGCGACTCCGAGTTCGTCGATCGCGCCCTTCAGGCGCATCCGGAGCTCACGGGCGACGTCGTCCTTCGCGTTCGCGCGCGTCTTCATGACCAGGCGGATGACCAGCGCATCGCCCGACACCGACTCGAGTCCCCAGACCTCGGGCTTCTCGATGACCCGCGTGCGCCACTTCGGATCCTTCGCGAGCTCCTTTGCGGTCTCGAGCATCGTGGACTCGACCTCGACGATGTCGGCGTCGGCCGGGACGGCGAGGTCGATGATGACGCGCGACCAGCCCTGCGACATGTTGCCGATACGGAGGATCTCACCGTTGCGCACATACCAGAGCGTGCCGTTGACGTCTCGGACGTGCGTCACCCGCACGCTGACGTACTCGACGATCCCTGTCGCGAGACCGAGGTCGACGACGTCGCCGATGCCGACCTGGTCCTCGGCGACGATGAAGATGCCGTTGAGCACGTCCTTGACGATGTTCTGGGCGCCGAAGCCGAGGCCCGCGCCGATCGCGGCCGAAAGCAGCGCGAACGAGCCGAGCAGGCTCTGGTCGATGATGTTCACGATCATCAGGATGGCGATGACGACGATCACGACGTTCACGACGTTCTGCAGGATCGATCCGAGGGTGCGGGTGCGCTGCACGAGACGCATCGCCGCGAGGGGCGAGCGCTCGAGCGCCTGCGTGTCGTCGACGTTCGCCTTACTCTTCGCCCCCGACACGATGCGGTTGACGATGCGGCGGATGACGAATCTCAGCAGCCACGACAGGACCACGGCGCCGATGATGACGCCCGTGATCGCCAGCAGCTTGCCGCCGGTCGCGGTCAGGATGTCGAGCCACCACTCCCATGACCATTGGCCGGGGGGCGCGGTGTCGAACGGAACGAAGTTCATCGTCACGATCCTACCGACGGGTGCCGCGCCCGAACCTGAAAGGCTGACCGCGGCATCCGTCAGATGAGGCTCACTGCGCGTCGCGCTCCTGCACCGCAAGGGCGCGCTCGACCCCGGCGACGTTCTCGTTGACGAGGCGCTGCAGGGCCGCGGGCGCGTCGGCGTTCGCGGTGAGCCACGCGCGCGTCGCGTCTCGCAACTCCGCGTTGGCGAGTGCGGCGGGATAGAGCCCGACGATCAGGTACTGGGCGATCTGGTAACTGCGAGAGTTCCAGATCGGCAGCAGCATGTCGAAATAGGGCTGGACGAAATCGCCGAGCAGCGCGACGCCGGCCGGGTGGGTGAACCCGAGGGCGGTCGATCGCACGAGCGTGTTCGGCAGGTCGTCCTCCTTCACGAGCGAGTCCCACGCGATCCGGCGCGCCTCGGCGTGGGGCAGCGCGGCCTTCGCCTGCGCGGCGAACTCGCCGCCCTTTGCCGTGTTGTCGGCGGCGAGCGCCTCCTCGATGTCGGCGGAAGTCACAAGGCCGCCCGCGGCGAGCGAGACGAGCAGCTGCCACGAGAGGTCGGTGTCGATCTCGAGCCCGCTGAAGGCGGTCTCGCCGTCGCGCACCTGCCGGACGCGCTCCCACTGGGTGGGGGTCGAGGCTGCGCTCGCGAACGCGGTGACGAACTGGAGCTGGTTGTCGCTGCCGGCCTCAGCGGCCTGTGCGAGCTGCCACAGCGCGTCGGCGACCGTCTCCCGCTTCGTTTCGCGCTTCTCGGGCGCGACGTACGAATTGGCGGCGAGCTGGAGCTGCGCGAGCGTGGTGCGGACGGTGGTCGACTCGGTCTCGGAGCCGATGTTGCGCAGCACGAGGTCGATGTAATCGGTGGCGGATGCCTCGGCATCCCGCGTCTGATCCCACGCCGCGCCCCACACCAGGGAGCGCGCGAGCGGGTCGCTGATCTTCGCAAGGTGCGCGATCGCGGTCTTCAGCGACCGCTCGTCGAGGCGGATCTTCGCGTAGGCGAGATCCTCATCGTTGAGCAGCACGAGGTCGGGCTGTGCGATGCCCTTCAGCTGCGGCACCTCGGTGAGGTCGCCGTCGACGTCGAGTTCGACGGCGTGCACCCGCACCAGGGCGTCGCCCTGAAGGCTGTAGAACCCGACCCCGAGACGGTGGGGACGGATCGTGGGGTAGTCCGCAGGTGCGGTCTGCACGATCGCGAAACGCGTGATGACCGGGTCGGTCCCCGAGCCTGTCGAAGGATCGACCGCGATCTCGGGCGAGAGGGTGTTGACGCCGGCGGTCTCGAGCCACTTCTTCGACCAGGTGCCGAGCTCGCGGCCGGAGGTCTTCTCCAGCTCGGAGAGCAGGTCGCCCAGCTCGGTGTTCGACCATTCGTTCTTCTGGAAGTACGCGGCGACACCGGCGAAGAACTCCTCGATCCCCACCCAGGCCGCCAGCTGCTTGAGCACCGAGCCGCCCTTCGCGTATGTGATGCCGTCGAAGTTGACCTGCACGTCCTCGAGATCGTTGATCTCGGCGACGACGGGGTGGGTCGAGGGGAGCTGGTCCTGGCGGTACGCCCAGGTCTTCTCCATCGCGTTGAAGGTCGTCCATGCCTCGGTCCACTCGGTGGCCTCGGCAGTGGCGATGGTCGACGCCCACTCGGCGAACGACTCGTTCAGCCACAGGTCGTTCCACCACTTCATCGTGACGAGGTCGCCGAACCACATGTGCGCGAGCTCGTGGAGGATCGTGACGACGCGGCGCTCCTTGACGGCATCCGTCACCTTGGACCGGAACACGTAGGTCTCGGTGAACGTGACCGCGCCGGCATTCTCCATGGCGCCCGCGTTGAACTCGGGAACGAACAGCTGGTCGTACTTCGCGAACGGGTACGGGTAGCCGAACTTCTCCTCGAAGTAAGCGAAGCCCTTGCGGGTGCTGTCGAAGACGTAGTCGGAGTCGAGGTGCTGCCACAGGCTCTTGCGGCCGTAGACGCCGAGTGGGACGACGCGCCCCGACGAGCTGGTCAGCTCGGAGAACGTCGCCTCGTAAGGCCCCGCGACGATCGCGGTGATGTAGGAGGAGATCCGCGGCGTGGGTTCGAACGCCCAGGTCGCGGTGCCGTCGCCGTGGCGCTTCGGCTCGGGGGACGGGGAGTTGCTGACGACCTTCCACGTCTCGGGGGCGGTGACGGTGAACTGGAACGTCGCCTTGAGATCGGGCTGCTCGAACACCGCGAACACGCGGCGGGAGTCCGGCACCTCGAACTGCGAGTAGAGGTACACCTCGCCGTCGACCGGGTCGACGAAGCGGTGCAGACCCTCGCCGGTGTTCGTGTAGAGCGCGTCCGCGTCGACGACGAGCTCGTTCTCGGCGTCGAGGCCGTCGAGCGCGATGCGGGAGTCGGCGAACGCCGTGGCGGGGTCGATCGTCCGGCCGTTCAGGGTGATCTCGCGCACCTCGCGCGCGATCAGGTCGATGAATGTCGACCCGCCCGGGGTCGCCGCGAACCGGACCACGGTGCGGGAGCCGAAGACCTCCGCTCCCTTGTTGAGGTCGAGCGACACCTCGTACGAGTGGGTGTCGACGACTGCGCGGCGCTCCTGCGCCTCGATGCGGGTGAGGTTCTCTCCAGGCACTGCAATGCTCCCGTGGGTGAGGGGGTGGGGCGGTCTCGATTCACGGCTGACGCCGCATTCGATCCAAGCGCCGCCGACGCTGCTGGCGCCGATGACAACTCCACCAGCCTAAGCGCTCGCCGTCGCATCCTCACGCCGGATGTGACTTCGCGCATGTTCGATGGCAGTGTCGAGATCGGCGAAGAGGTGCTTGTGGTGGCGGAGCGAGTCGAGCACGCCGACCGTCCTGAAGAGCTCTTCATGTCCCGGCTGAACGCCCTTGATCAGCACCGTGACGCCGCGCCGCTCCAGCGTCTGCACGATCTCGGAGAGGATCCGGGCTCCGGTCGCGTCGACGAGCTCGAGCTGCGACATCCGCAGGATCACGACTGTCACGCCCTTGACCTTCGTCACGGTCTCGAAGACGCGATCAGCCGCGGCGAAGAAGAGAGGCCCGTCGAACCGCACGATCGCGATGCGCTTGTCGCCCGGCTCGGGGGGTCCGGGGATCGGCTCGCGCTTCACGCCGGTCGCGCGCGACAGATTGCGGATCGCGAAGAAGCCGGCGCACAGGATGCCGATGAGCACCGCGAAGATGAGGTCGAACGACACCGTGATGAGGGCCGTCAGAACATACCCGACGGCGTCGGCGCGGGTGGAGCGGAGGATCGAGCGCATGGTGGCGAGGTGCACCATGCGCACGGCCGTCACCATCAGCACACCGGCGAGCGCCGCCAGCGGGATCGTCCCGACGGGCCCCGCCACCGCGAGCACGACCACGAGGAGCACGATCGCGTGGAAGATCGATGCGAGGCGCGTGCGTCCTCCGGAGCGCACGTTGACGGCGGTGCGCGCGATCGCGCCGGTCGCCGGCATCCCACCGAACAGGCCGGACCCGATCGAGGCGATGCCCTGCCCGACGAGCTCTCGATCGGGATCGTAGGGTCCGGTGTCGGCCAGCGACGCCGCGACGCGGGCAGAGAGCAGCGACTCGATCGCCGCGAGCGCGGCGACGGTGAGAGCGGGAAGGGCCAGCTGCGAGAGCGTCCCGAGGTCGAGCGACGGCAGCATCGGCGCGGGCAGCGTGTTCGGCAGTTCGCCGATGACGGCGAGCGGGGTCGGGAGCACGAGAACCAGAATCGTCACGATGATGATCCCGATGAGGGAGCCGGGAAGCGACCGATGGATGCGAGGCGCCACGAGCATGCAGGCCGCGACGATGGCGACGGCGCCGAGAGCCCACGGCACATACGTCCAGTCGGCGGTCGCGAGTGACTGGACGGCGGCGGCGACGGCGTTGGAGCTGTGCTCGCCCGCGCCGGCCGTGTGCGGCGAGACGAGGAGCGGCACCTGCTGCAGGAAGATGATGGCGGCGATCCCGAGGGTGAAGCCCTCGATGACGGGCCACGGGATGAACGAGACGGCGCGCCCCATCTTCAGCACTCCGGCCACCAGCACCATGAGGCCCGCCAGCACGCTGACCGTCGCGACCGCGCCGACTCCATGCGACGCCACGATGGGCAGCAGCACGACGACCATGGCGCCTGTGGGGCCGGACACCTGCACGTTCGAGCCGCCGAAGACGGCGGCGAGCACCCCTGCGACGATCGCGGTGACGAGTCCGGCCTCGGCGCTCACCCCCGAACTGACTCCGAAGCCGAGCGCGAGAGGCAGGGCGACGATGCCGACCGTGAGGCCCGCGAGCAGGTCGCCGCGCCACGTGCGGCGCATGGGTCGATAGTCGGATGCCGCGGGCACCAGTCCCCGCACATAGGCCAGCGCCTTCTGGCGCCACCCCGTCGGAACGGGGACCCCTGCGGTGGGCGGGTTCAGTGAACTCATGCCGTCGCCCCGCGCGGCACGGGAAGCTCGGGCAGGCTCGCGGCGTCGGCCAGCAGAGCGCCGTCGGACTCCAGCAGCTCGAGCAGGAGCTGCCGCGCGACACGAAGGAGCTCGGCCACCTCCGGGTGCGCGAGGCGGTAGTACACGTGACTCGCCCGGCGCTCGGACTCGACGAGGCGATGACGGCGCAGGACAGCGAGATGCTGCGAAAGATGGGAAGCCTCGAGGGACGTCTCGGCCTGCAGCTCGGCGACGCTGACCTCGGGCGACGATGACAGCAGCTCGAGGATGCGGATGCGGAAGGGATGGGCGAGTCCCTTGAAGAGGTTCGCCTTCACCTCGTAGAGCGGACGCTCACGTGTGGATAGCGGCATGATGAAACCATCATACCGGCGTGGTGTCAGGATGGAACGGTGACCGACACCAACGCCACGGAGACGACGCACGGCCGCAGCGGATCAGGCGCCGTCCCGTTCGCCTCGACTGCCGCCGCGACCGGCTCTGCCCACATCGAGCAGGCTGAGCCCTACGACGCCATCCTGCTCGCGGGATTCGGCGGGCCGGAGGGCCAGGACGACGTGATCCCGTTCCTGCGCAATGTGACGCGGGGGCGGGGGATCCCCGACGAGCGGCTCGAGGAAGTCGCCCATCACTACCGGCACTTCGGCGGGGTCAGCCCCATCAACGCGCAGAACCGCGCCCTGAAGGCCGCACTCGAAGCCGAGCTCGCACGGCGCGGCATCGAGCTGCCGGTCTACTGGGGCAATCGCAACTGGGTGCCGCTGCTGGAGGACGCGGTGACGGATGCCGCGGCTGCCGGCGACACCAACCTGCTGGCCCTCGCGACGAGCGCCTACTCGTCGTTCTCGAGCTGTCGCCAGTACCGCGAGGACTTCGCCCGTGTCCTCAGCGACACCGGGCTGGGCGAGACGGTGACGATCGACAAGGTCCGCCAGTTCTTCGACCATCCGGGGTTCGTCCAGCCGTTCATCGACGGGGTGAGGGATGCCGTGGCCGGCTTCCTCGCGGACGGGGTCGCCCCGGCATCCGTTCGCGTGCTGTTCTCCACGCACAGCATCCCGACGACGGATGCCGAGCGATCCGGCCCTCGCGAGGGAGACCCCGCGCACCGGGATTTCGGCGTGGGAGGCGCCTACGCCGCCCAGCACCGCGCCGTGGCCGACGTGGTCATGGCGGCCGTCGCAGCCGACATCCCGCAGGCGGCCGACATCGCGTGGGACCTCGTGTATCAGTCCCGCTCCGGTCCGCCCAGCCAGCCCTGGCTCGAACCCGATGTGAACGACATCATCTCGGAGCTTCCGGCGGCGGGGATCGAGGCGGTGGCGATCGTGCCGCTGGGCTTCATGAGCGATCACATGGAGGTGCTCTGGGACCTCGACACCGAGGCGATGGATGCCGCAGCAGCGGCCGGTCTGCGAGCAGTGCGCACCCCCACCCCGGGCATCGCTCCCGCGTTCGTGTCCGGGCTCGTCGATCTCGTCGAGGAGCGCCTGCGGGGAACCCCGGCCGCCTCGCGGCCGCACCGGACCGAGCTCGGCCCGTGGTTCGACGTCTGCCGTCCTGCGTGCTGCGAGAACGTGCGAGCGGGCTTCAAGCCCGCCGCGGCCGGGATCGCTCCCTAGGATTGGAACCTCATGCGCATCCATATCGCTACCGACCACGCCGGCTTGGAGTTCTCCACCCAGCTGCTGCATCATCTCGCCGCTGCCGGACACGACGTGGTCGACCACGGTCCCCTCGAGTACGACCCGCTCGACGACTACCCCGCCTTCTGCATCCGTGCCGCGCAGGCCGTCGTGCGCGACCAGGAGGCCGGTCTCGAAACGCTCGGCGTCGTCTTCGGCGGATCGGGCAACGGGGAGCAGATCGCGGCGAACAAGGTGGTCGGCGTGCGCGCCGCGCTGGTGTGGAGCGTGGCGACGGCCGAGCTCGCCCGCGAGCACAACGACGCGAACGTCATCTCGATCGGCGCGCGCCAGCACACCTTCGAAGAGGCGGCGACGTTCATCGACCGCTTCATCGCGACGCCGTTCTCGGGTGAGGAGCGCCACGCGCGCCGCATCGCGCAGCTGGGCGCCTACGAGCGCGACGGCTCGCTCGAGCCGGATCCGCGTGCGTCGACGGGGCAGCCCGACGTGCTCGCCGACGACAGCAGCTCCTTCGACCCCGAGGCCGGCTGATCCGCCGATGCCCGAGGGCCACTCCGTCCATCGCATCGCCCGCCAGTTCGACCGCAACGTGGTGGGGCGCGTCGTCGCGGCATCCAGCCCCCAGGGACGATTCGTCGAGGGCGCTTCGATGATCGATGGCCGGCACGCCACCGCCGTCCGCGCTGTGGGCAAGCAGATGTTCCTCGAGTTCGACGACGACCTGTGGCTGCGCATCCATCTCGGGATGTACGGCGCCTGGGACTTCGCGGGCGAGATCCTCGTCGACCCGACGATCGCCGCGGCGAACGGCCGAATGGGGCAGACGAACCAGCGCGGCACCGCGTTGACTGAGGATGTCGTCTACGACGCGGCGGGGGAGAACTCGCTGACCTCCATCGGCGCGCCGCGGCGCACGCGGGTGCACGTCCGGATGTCGGAGCAGACGACGGGGCTCGCCGACGATGGCGACGCCTGGCCCCCGCCGGTCGTCGGGCAGGTGCGCCTGCGGCTGCTGACGGAGGCGACCTGCGCGGACCTGCGGGGGCCGACGGCGTGCGAGCTGCGGAGCCCCGACGAGGTGGCCGCGACGATCGCGAAGCTCGGCCCGGATCCCCTCGTCGACGACGTCGTCGAGGGCGAGGAGCGGTTCACCGCGGTCGTGCGGCGCAAGCCGACCCCGATCGGGCTGCTGCTGATGGACCAGACCGTCGTGAGCGGGATCGGGAACGTGTACCGCGCCGAACTTCTCTTTCGCGCGCGTCAGAACCCGCACGCCCCGGGCCGGGAGGTACCGGAGGAGATCGTGCGCGAGCTCTGGCGGGACTGGGTGCGGCTGCTGTCGATCGGGGTGGAGACCGGTCAGATGATGACGATGGACGACCTCGACCCCGACGCATACCGGGCCGCGATGGCGAGCCGCGACGACCGGCACTGGGTCTACCACCGCGCGGGCCTGCCGTGTCGGGTCTGCGGCACGGCGATCATCGTCGAGGAGATGGCCACCCGCAAGCTGTACTGGTGCCCGCGCTGCCAAAAGTAGGCTGATGCCATGCGCCAGAACCCCAGTTTCGCGATGACCGACGTCGGCGAGCTGCGCCGCCTGATCGACGCGAATCCGTGGATGACGCTGGTGAGCGCGACGGATGCCGGGCTCGTCGCATCCCACTATGCGGTGCTCCTCGACGACGAGCGGGAAGACCTCACGATCGTCGGTCATGTCGGCCGGCCGGACGACCTCATCCACGGCCTCGGCGACCGGGAGCTGCTCGTCGTCGTCCAGGGCCCTCACGGGTACATCTCGCCCGGATGGTACGGCGACGGACCCAACGTCCCGACGTGGAACTTCGTGTCGGCGCACCTCACCGGCATCCCCGAGATCCTCACTGCGGAAGAGAACCTGCGCGTGCTCGACCGTCTCGTCGCGCGCTTCGAGAGCGGGAGGCCGGAGCCGCGCCTCCTGTGGGAGCCGCCGAACGATCCGGACTACGTCACGAAGCTCGAGCGCGGCACCGTGGGCTTCCGGCTGACGCCGACGAAGGTCGTCGCCAAGCGCAAGCTCAGTCAGAACCGCCCGGACGAGGTCGTCGAGACGATGATCGCCGAGCTGACGACGGGCGCGGGGCCGTATGCCGATCCACGGCTCGCGGGGGAGATGCAGCGCGCGCTCGACGCACGCAGGGACGCCCGTGGGGACGGTCGATGAACATCGGAGACACGCCCGCGGTGATCGCGGACGCACGGCTCACCGGGACCGATCGACTCGACCCGTTCGGCGATGATCCCGTCGACGTGCATCTCGCGCGCGGCGTCGTGGTCGACATCGCGCCGGCGGGGGCGCTGCCGCGACGCGGCGCCGTCCTCGACGCGCAGGGCAACTGGCTCGTCCCCGGCCTCTGGGACCACCACGTCCATGTCGTGCAGTGGGCGCTGGCAGCCGAGCGCCAGCCGCTCGGGCACGCCGAGTCGGCCGCGCACGCGGCCACGATGATGGCGACCGCTCCCGTCCTCGCCGGCGGACGCCGCATCGGCACCGGCTTCCGCGACGCGTTCTGGCCCGACCTCCCGACGCTCGCCGTCCTCGATGCCGCCACCGGCGACGTGCCGACCTATCTCATCAACGCCGACGTCCACAGCGTCTGGCTCAATTCCGCGGCGATCCGGCGGGAGGGCTTCCCGCCGGGCTCCGCCGGCTTCCTGCGCGAAGAGCCCGCGTTCGAGATCTCACGGCGCCTCAACGACGTCGATCCGTCTCTCGCCGACCCCGCAGTGGTTCGAATGGCGACGGATGCCGCATCCCGCGGCATCGTCGGCCTCGTCGACCTCGACATGGCGTGGAACGAGGCTGCCTGGGCTCGCCGCATCGCAGCCGGCTTCGACCTGCTGCGGATCGAGTTCGGGATCTACCCGCAGTTCCTGGATCGCGCGATCGCCGAGGGACTGCAGACCGGTCATGCAGCCCGGGGTGCGGGGTCCGATCTGGCGCGTGTCGGACCGGCGAAGGTGATCACCGACGGCTCGCTCGGCACGCGAACGGCTGCGTGCTCGCATCCGTATCCGGACGACCCGCACAACCGCGGTCTGCTGACCGTCGATCCGGAGACCCTTCTGGACCTCATGACTCGCGCGACCGCCGCCGGAATCGCCTCCGCGATCCACGCGATCGGAGACGTCGCGAACTCCCACGCTCTGGACGCCTTCGCCGCGACCGGCGCCTGGGGGACGATCGAGCACGCGCAGCTCGTTGCCCACGCCGACATCCCGCGGTTCGGCCGACTGGGGGTCGGCGCGAGCGTGCAGCCCGAGCACGCGCTCGACGATCGCGATCTCACCGACACGATCTGGGCTGGCCAGACCGCGCAGCCGTACCCGCTGCGGACGCTCGCGGACACCGGCGCGAACCTGCTCTTCGGCTCGGACGCCCCCGTCTCGCCGCTGGATCCCTGGGCGGCGATCGCCGCGGCGGTGTTCCGCACACGCGACGGGCGCGAGCCCTGGCAGCCGTATGAGGGCGTGGATGCCGCGACGGCGCTGGCCGCGTCGACGCACGGCGGCTCCGCGACCAGCGTCCGGGTCGTGCCCGGCATGCGCGCGGACCTCGCGCTCTGCGCGCACGACCCGCTGCGGGCGAGCGAGGCGCAGCTGCGAGGCATGTCCGTCGCTGCGACGCTCCTCGATGGTCGCCTCACGCACGTCGTATAGGCCACCCGGCCCACGACGAAGGACCCCCGTCACTCGACGGAGGTCCTTCACCTTGGTGCGGGGTTACGACGCGACGTGCGCGAAGAGGAACCAGCGGTCCTTCTCGAGCGACTCCATGATCCCGATCGCCACGTCCTGGCTGGCGAGGTCGAACTCGTCCAGGCCGTCGATGGCTGCCTTCACATCGGCGATCACGGCGTCCATGTCGGCGATCACGCCGCGCACCATGTCTTCCCACTGCGCGAACCCGGCGGCCACGGCCGTCGCCTTGGACTTCGCG
>Ga0307505_10001528_pt1 | contig 18385 bp, 15 predicted proteins | sample 23_S_MG_FD_202183 | JGI IMG/M metagenome (GOLD analysis project Ga0307505, IMG submission 202183) | Soil microbial communities from Populus trichocarpa stands in riparian zone in the Pacific Northwest, United States - 23_S | ecosystem: Environmental > Terrestrial > Soil > Riparian zone > Trees...
GAAGTACGTCGATCCCGATGGACGAGACGCCGTTGTGTTCATCGTGAGCGCCGGACCGAAGTGGGATCAGAAAGGCGGGCACTCGGCAGTTTGGGTTGGGAGCGGCAACCGGTAAGGAGGCATCAGCCGCGGCGGGTACGACATCGGACAAGGCGGCTGGAAAGACTTCCTCGCACATTACACGGGGCAAGGTCGTGAGGTTCACGCCTACATCCTGAAAACGACCGACGCTCAAGACCAGGCGATGCTCAACTTCCTCGACCAGAACAGTTGAGGAAGCGTCGATGTTCGACGGAAAGGTGATCACGTTCGGAGGCAAGTAGCTCGGAGCTTAGAGAGGCGGCGCTCTATGTGCTGGGGCACCGTCGCATGAGGATCGCGCCGAGGCGCGTGCCGTCGGGGAGCTCGAGCGTCGTGGGCTCGATCTCTTCGTAGCCGCAGACGCGGTAGAGCGGGACGCCGGGGAGTGTGGCCATCAGTTCGAAGGTACGGAAGCCTGCCGCCACTGCTGCCGCCTCGGCAGCCTGCAGGATGCGGCGGCCCAGACCGCGCCGGGCATGCGCGGGATCGACGAACATGGCCCGGATGCGCGCGGAGTCCGTGGCGGGATCGAGCCAGCCTTCCGCGGCGGACTGCTCGGCCGTGCCCGAGAAGAGCTTCGTCCGTGCGCTCCAACCGCCGCATGCCGCGATGCGGCCGTTCACCTCCGCCACGTAGTAAGTGTGATCGTCAATGAGTTGACGATCGGCGACGGCGATGTAGCGAACCGCGCCGGCGATCTGCGCGGCATCGTAGAACCCGACGCCGAGCGCCGCCATCGATGCCTGCATGACGCGCCGAATGTCGTCGAGGTCCGCGACCGTGGCGATTCGAATCGTGTCGCTCGTCATCGGGTTCATCGGACTCGCAACCACGTCATTTTCGGAGCGTGCCCGCGGCCTGGACGGCTTGCGCTTCCATGGCCGCGCCGAACTCGGTCTTGACCTCCAAAAGCCAACCGTAGAGCAGCTCATCGAGCACGGTCTGTACGACCGTGCCATGGTCACGCGAACCGGAGGCATAGAGGTTATTGAGGAGCTGGTCGAAGTCGATGCGCCCCTCGTTGATGAAAGTCATCCCGGAAAGGTACGGCAGCGTGCCGGGCGACAGGTGCAGGACCACCCGGTCCGCGAAGTCGTAGACGTGATCGCCGACCTTGGCGAGAACCAGTCCGAAGATTCGCTGATAGACGCCGTTGTACCTCTCGACCAGGGCCTCCATCTCGTACTCGTTCTCGATGGCCGCCCGCTTCTCATCCACCACCGCCACCTCCGCGTCCTGGATGAGATTCACCGCCAGGAGGCCCCAGATCGTGCGGAAGGTCAGGAAGTTCGAGAGATAGCTGCGCGCACAGAGCTCTTCCACGGTCTGAGGATCCGCCAGCAGGTTGAACACATGGCTCTCGTCGTCCGTGAGCTCGAGCTGGAACGTGCGCGTATCCGCATTCGGGGCGTGCTCGAGAGACCGGTCCAACCGTCCCGCTCCCCGCGCGATCAGCGACCAGTAGTCGATGCGCCGCACACCGTCCAGAATGAGCCGCTCCACGGACAAGGGCAGCACGAGCGTCCCCTCCGGAAACTCGCTCAGAAACTCGATGGTGTAGCTCCCGCTCCGGTGAGCCATCGCGTTCATCACGATCGCGCTGGCCTGCCGCTCGACGGCGCGCGTGAGCTCGTCCGGCTTGAGATAACCAAGCTCGACGAGCAGTCCCCCCATGCGCCGCGCCACCACCAGCCGTTCAAGGGCCTGGTTGTATTGCTGCATGGTGAGCTCGCCCGAGCGCAACAGCGTTTCCGCCAACCCCATGTCCGGATCCGAGCTCGTCGCCGAGATCAACCGTCCCTCGTAGAAGTTGATCGTGTCGCTCCGCCCGCCGCCTTCCAACGTCAACACCGCGGTCTCACTGCTCCGCACGATCGAACGGAACAGGTCCGGAACCGTGGTCTCGGCAAGAGCACCCTGAATGGAAAGGTTGTCTTCTTCCATGGGGAACATTCTAATTGGCCTGGGGTGGTTGGCGGTTGGCGGAGGTGCTCGGTAGAACATAACGCGGGCTGCGCCCGCCGACCCAACGCAACGTTTTGCTCTGTCATCCCGAGCGTCGAGTGAGGCACACACTCCACCTCGCGATGCGCACACCTGCTTCTTTCTGTCAGGCGCGTCGCGCGCGCGGCGTGGGGCGGCTCAGAGGCTGTGCAGAAATCCGGACGGCTTCCCAACCTGTCATCCTGAGCCGCGTAGACGGCGAAGGATCTCGTGCGAAGATCGACGAGCGTAGGGTACGAGACTGCAGTCTTCTCTTGTCTGCGCGAGCATCGTTTACCGCAGGGGATCCTTCGCACCCACCCGCCACCCGCTCAGGATGACAGGCTGGTAAAGCCGCGGATTTCTGCACATACGCTCGGGATGACAGCGCATTCGTCGTGAATCATTCGGCGTATCTCCCGTCAACCGCCAACCGGTCGAGTGGCATCCTCCACCGTGGCCACTCCGACGGCGTTCTTGGTCGTCGACTTGACCCGGTACATGGCGGCGTCGGCCTTGCGGATGAGGGCGTCCTTGGTCATGGCGTGGATGGGGTAGGTGGCGATGCCGAACGAGGCCGTGATCCTCACTTCGATCTGGGCGTCGATGTGAAGGGACGTGGAAGCGATGGCGCGGGAGATGCGGTTGGCCACGGCCACGGCCTGTTCCTGGTCGGTCTGAGGCAGGATCACGCAGAACTCGTCGCCGCCGAAGCGGACCACCTTGTCGATGCCCCGCACGGCACCGAGGATGCGCTTGGCCACTTCCTGGAGCGTGCGGGAGCCGCTGAGGTGACCGTAGAAGTTGTTCACCATCCGCAGATCGTCGAGATCCAGAAAGATGATGCTGAAGAACGTCCCGTAGCGGCGCGAACGTTCGATCTCCTCATCCAGGTAAGTGTCGAAGAAGCGGCGGTTGTACGCCTTGGTGAGATCGTCGCGCATGGCCAGGTCGCGACTGCGTGTGAGCTGATAGATGTTGCTGAGCACCTGAGCCACCGATGCGAGGTAGCGGCTCACGCTCGCGGCGTGACTCTCGTCGAGCGACTCCCCGGCGCCGAGGGGCACCTTGATCACACCCAGCAGATCCTCGTTCACCTGAAGGGGCATCACCAGCATGTCCGGCGCGGCCGCGAACAGAGACGGTGCGGCCAGAGCCTGCTGCAACACGCCGGCGGGAATGCCCGGAAGGAACTCCCCGGTCTCGCGGAAGTCCGGATCGTTGCTGAAGCTGACGACATAGCGCTCGTAGCGCGGATCGTGCAGAAACAGCGTGCCGTGTGCGAAACCGAGCAACTCCAGGACCGTCGTCGTGATCCGTTCGGAGACCGCTTCGGCATCGACCATGGTCATCAGCTCGTGGATCTGGCGCAAGTACGACGCTTCCTGCTCGAGCTGGCTGGCGTGCATCGCGGCATCCGCGAGATCCGACGCGAAGGAGAGAAACTGCGCCGGCGAGTGAAGAAACGCGCTTCGTTCCACATGCAGCTCACCGGGGCGGCGCTCCCGCCGCGCGTCGAGCACGATGCGCGCGAGGCTCTTGCTCTCCGCGCTGACGTCGCCATCGAAGACAGCGATCCGCGAGCACCGGCGAGCCTCACCGTCGTCCTCAAACGTCCAGTCCGGACACGTTTCCCTCAGCTGAGAAACGAGGTCACCCTGCGACGTATAGATTCCTGCGATCGGGGACATTGCGATAAGTTGTTGATGATTCTACGGCATGCGCATCGCTCAGATCATTCTTCCCGACGCCACCGTCTACGAACGCAAGTGTCAGAGAGTCGATCAAGCGGCCCTGTCGGAGCGGCATGACGTTCTCGTGGTCACGCCGGAGGAGGCTCGAATGAGCGGCGCCGACGTGGCTCACGTCTACGCCGGTGAAGCGCTCCCGGCTTCTGCCTTCACGCGATTTCCCCTTCCATACGTGGCGTCGTCGAGCCTCCATCCATCCCGCTGGCCATGGAGAAGGGCGGTCGGTCCTCGGGAGGTGGTCACGCCCGAGCGCGTCCCCGAGGCGGTGGAGGAGCGCTATTTCGCGGCGTCCGGAGCTCGGGCGCCGAGGTCAGGCCACGGCTCCATCGTGGGCTCGTTTGCGCGACCGGAAACGCGAAACATGGTCGAACAGACGCTGGCCCACATCCACCGTTTTCGGGACGACGTCCAGTGGAGAGTCTTCGACTCGCCGCCGAGCCCCGAGGATCTCGCGGGCGTAGACCTCTGGGCCGATCCAGCGGTGCTGGAAAAGGACTACAGCGGCTTTGTCGCCGAGGCCTTAGTCATTGGCCTGCCGGTAGTTGCGACTCGCACGCTGCTCAACGCGAGGCGACTGGAACAGGGTCGCACGGGACTGCTCGTCCCTCCGCGCGACCCGAACGAGATGACTCATGCGATACTAGCCCTTCTGTTCAAGCCAGAGATCACCAACGACAAAATCGGCGCCGCAACGCAGACGGTCTCGAAGTTCCGGGCTCGCCAACGCCTACGCGTTCTCGTCGACATGTACCAGACCCTCATCGGATGAATCTTCTCCAGGACCTACCCGCCCAGCAGCGCCGCGCGATCGATTTGGTCCGGGAGGTCGCTCAGGAAAAAGACTGCCATCCGTATCTCGTGGGTGGGCCGGTCCGCGACATCCTGCTGGGACGCGACACCATCGACATCGATCTCACCCTGGAGAAGGACGCGTCGACTCTGGCCCGTGCGCTCGCCAAACGGCTCGAAGGGCGCGTTCGATCGTTCCCTCAGTTCCTCACCTACAAGGTCATCGCGCCGGAGTTTCCTGAGATCGATCTGGCCACCGCCAGAAAAGAGCGGTATCGCAAACCCGGAGCGCTTCCTGCGGTCACCGCGGGGCGAGTCAAGGACGACCTGCTCCGGCGCGACTTCTCCATCAATGCCATTGCCCTGGACCTGCTCGACGGTGAGATGCACGATCCCACCGGAGGCGCGAAAGACATCGAGGCCCGGCTCGTTCGCGTCCTTCACGACGGCAGTTTCATCGACGACCCGACGCGAATGTTCCGGGCCACACGTCTGGCGGCCAGGCTCGGTTTTACCCTCGAGTCTCACACGGCCGGCCTGCTGCGCAGCGCCATCGAAGGCGATGCGTTGTCGACGGTCTCGAAGGAACGGATCTGGCGGGAACTGTTTCTGGCCATGGATGAACACGAAGCTCCCCGCATTCTGGCGGAGCTCTTCGGTCACGGAGCACTCACTCCTCTTTTTGGACGTCGCGGGTCCGACGACCTGGAGAACCTCGTGACTCGGCTCGAGGCGATCCGCGAGCAACTCACCGCCAATCCCGACGTTGACCGGTACGTCCTCTACACGGGCGGCCTGCTGCGAGGCGATGCCTCCCCTGTCGACTTCGAAGGCTCGGGCTTCTCACAGAGGCGCGCGCGCGCCCTCGTGGAGATCGCCAACGAGTTGCCGCGAGTGCTCGAAGAGCTCGCCGCGGCCCAGGACGACCGCGACCGATTCCGCATCTGCCGCCGGGTCTCCCCTGAAATGCTCGCGCTGATCGCGGCGGAACGCCCCGAAGAGCGGGAGAGTCTCGAGCGCTTCCACCAGTATGAGAAGTTCCGGCTCCCTCTTCGCGGCAACGACCTGGAAGTCCCTGGAGGTCCTCACATCGCCATCGCCCTCGAACAAACCCGCGAAGCGGTCTTCAACGGAGCGATCCCCCCCGATCAAGCCCGATCCTTCGCCCGAGCCGTCGCCAAGCGCCTGCTGGACGAGGAAGCCCGCTGACGCCCCCCCTCGCCTCTCCTCTTGGCCTCTCTCTTCAACGTCTCTGCGAATCTTCGAGTCGTCGAGTCTTCGAGTCGTCGAGGATGAGTCTCATAGGTTCATAGTCTCAAAGTCTCATAGCTACATTTCCCACGCGCGTCGATCAGACGCTGAGGCTCTGAGGCAACGAGCCCCCCTATGAGACTGTGAGACTCCTTTGGCGAGCGGCTCGACGACTCGAAGACTCGACGACTCGAAGACGAGGAAGACGAGGAAGACGCGGAGACCAAAGACTCCGCAAACGGGCGAAGGCAAGGGCGCAGCGACGGAAAAGGGGCTAAACTCCTCCCGTGCCCTTCCTCATTCTGATGGTGCTCGCGGCGATGCAGCACGACATCTCCAAGGTCGAGCCGGTCGCTCCGGATGCGGCGATCGCAACGCCGATGCCGGACCGTCAGATGCGCAAGCTCAAGCGATATGACATGCCCGAGCTGGCGGGGGCAACGCAGGCCCTCGGTCCGCAGCTCATCGACGGACGTCTCCCCAAGCCGTTGGTGGACTTCGTCACGCTCGACGGTTCCATCGAGCAGCGCATCTCGATCTTCGAAGGGGGACTGGTGGTGGTCAAGATGACCGGCGCCTCCACCATCCAGAAGAAAATGGTCCTGCCGGCCGATGCGCTCCAGCAGTACACGGGAGCCGTGACGGCGGATGCGATCCGCGCCATCGATCCGCGAATGCTCACCCTGCCCGAGCCGGCACGACGCTCCGTATTGCGCGTCTACGCGGCGGACGGCACGCACGAGGAGCGGGTCTTTCACCCCGACCGGGTCCCGCCGAAAGAGCTCAACGATCAGGTTTCGCCCCTCCGCGATTTGCTGCGGGCCATCTCCGAGGACCGGGGCGTCACGACGTCCATCGCCGGCTATGAACCGAAACCGGGAGACGAATTGGTCGCCGATGACCACAAGGTCTACCGCGTGATGCGCATCGCCGACGGCCGGGGAGTGGTGGAGCTGCGTTGTCTCGACGCGCCGACGACCATCTACGTGGCCAAGAAGGATCTGCACCTGTACTTCATCGGGACACGGCGTGCCGAATAGTGGCCGGCTGATGGTGGGAGATCCCGGCAGAAGTTGGCGGTTGGCGGTTGACGGTTGGCGGGGGATCGCCTCCATTCGGCAACCCACGATCACCACCCGATCTCAGCGCCCCCCCGACGACCGCCAACCGCCAACCGCCAACCGATGAGCGGCCTTCGCATCACGGCGGGGACGCTGCGCGGACGAAAGCTGCCGGTCCTCGACGAAGGCGTCCGTCCCACCTCCGAGCGCGCGCGGCAAGCTTTCTTCAACATCCTGGGGCCTCGCATTCACGACGCACGCTTCCTGGACCTCTTCGCGGGGACCGGGATCTTCTCGTTCGAAGCCGTATCGCGGGGAGCGCGAGAAGCGGTGGCGGTGGATGCCGGGCGGGCTCAAGCGGCGGCCATCGAGAAAGCGGCGAAGTCGCTCAAGGTTCCCGTCCGGACCATCGCCGCCGACGCCCTGGCGGGGATTAAGCGGTTGCGCGGCGAGGTTTTCGACGTGATCTACGCCGATCCTCCCTACTCGTACGGACAATACTCCGCACTGCTCACCGCCATCGATGCCGAGGTCACGCTCGCGCCGGAGGCGGTGGTCGCGATCGAGCACCGGCGAAACACCGAGCCCCTGAACATCAGCTCCACCCACCTTCGCCCGCACCGCCGGGCCGAGTACGGCGAGGTGTGGATCACTTTTTTCATCACATGAGGATGCATGCCAGACCAGAAGACGACCATTGAGCTGACTCTCGACGAGCGACAGGTACACACGCTGTTCGGCAATCACGACGAAAACCTCCGGGCCATCGAAGACGCCTTCGGCGTAAAGATCTCCTCGCGTGGAAAAGAGATCTTCGTGGCCGGCGACCCGCAGAACAGGGCCGCCGTGGAAAAGATGCTCGGTGAGCTTCAACAGCTCATCGGGCAAGGCTATCCGATGCAGAAGTCGGACGTGGCCACGAGCGTTCGCGTGATGCGCGACAAGCCGGACTTGAGCCTGGTGGACTTTTTCACCGACGACACTCTGGCCCCCGCAATGCGCCGGGTGGTCTCGCCGCGCAATCTGGCCCAGAAGATGTACCTGCAGGCCATCACCGACCACGACATCGTGTTCGGTGTGGGTCCGGCCGGCACGGGCAAGACCTATCTGGCCGTGGCCGCAGCAGCAGCAGCTCTGCAGGACAAGCAGATGAAGCGCATCGTCCTGTGCCGTCCGGCCGTCGAAGCAGGCGAGAGGCTCGGCTTTCTTCCCGGCGACATTGCCGAGAAGATCAACCCCTACCTGCGCCCTCTCTACGACTCGCTCTACGACATCATCGGCTTCGAGAAGGTCGAGAAGCTGATGGAGCGGAGCGTGATCGAGATCGCACCTCTGGCGTTCATGCGCGGTCGCACGCTCAACGACTCGTTCATCATTCTCGACGAAGCCCAGAACACCACGCCCGAGCAGATGAAGATGTTCCTGACCCGCCTCGGCTTCGGTTCGAAAGCAGTCGTCACCGGCGACATCACTCAGGTCGACCTCCCCGACGGGAAGAAGTCGGGACTGCGCGAAGTCCGTCGCATCCTCGAGCACGTGGAAGACTTGAAATTCTTCGACTTCAGCGACCGTGACGTGGTCCGTCACCCGCTGGTGGCGAAGATCGTCACGGCCTACGACCGGAGCGACCGCGAGAAGGCAGCCAAGTCCGAGGCCACGGTTTCGTGACGAACGTCGAGGTGACGGGTGAAGCAGTCCCTCGTTTCAGCCGCCGCGAGATCGGCGCGTTCACCAGGCAGGCCCTGCTCGCCCTGGAGAAGCTCAACCGCATCCCCGAGGAGATCTCGGAGGTCACGGTCGCCTTCGTCGATGACGAGACCATGACCGGCCTGAATCGGAAGTTCCGCAAGAAGTCCAAGACCACGGACGTGCTCACCTTCCCCGCCGACGATTCCTACAACGACCCGTCCCAGACGGGCCGCCCCCTCGGCGACATCGTCATCTCCGTCGACCAGGCCCGTCGCCAGGCCGCCGAAGAGCGCCACTCCACCGGCACCGAAGTCCGCTACCTGATCCTCCACGGCCTCCTCCACGCCCTCGGCTATGACCACGAAACCGACGATGGAGAAATGAACACCCTCGAGCTGGAAGCGCGCGCGCTGGTGCGACTGGGCTGACCTCTCCGTCTCCTCGGTTTTCCGAGTCTTCGAGTCTTCGAGTCTTCGAGTCTTCGGTTCGAGTCTTCGAGTCTTCGAGTCGTCGAGTCTTCGAGATGTCGCATAGGTGCGAAGTCTCAGTCTCATAGGAGCACAAGCCACGGGCGCCTATGAGACTGTGAGACTTTGAGACTGATCTTGACTAGAACACTCGACGACTCGACGACTCGAAAGACTCGACGACTCGACGACTCGAAGACTCGACGACCCGACGACCCGACGACTCGACGACTCGACGACCCGACGACCCGAAAGACTCGAAGACCCGACTCGAAGACCCGAAAGACTCGAAGACCCGACGACTCTCAATCCAGGGCGATGATCTCGTCGCGCCAGAGCTTGTAGAAGATCAGCATCGCGTCCGTTTCGCGGATGGGGCTGATTTTGATCAGCGAGCCGATGTCCCAGGTTCCGTTGATGCGCGAGAGGATGAATCCCTCGTTGGGTGAGAAATTCATCTGCGTGATCTCCTCCAATGCCTTGGCCACCTTCGGGACCTTGCTGTCCGTGAGGCCCTGGCTGCGCAGCTCACCGAGAATCACCGTCTCCGCTCCACGGATCGCGGAGCGGATCTTCGGGTGAGTGGGATCGAGGTTCTGCGCCGCGCGCAGGAGACGTTGCGTCTTCTCGAAATCGCGTTGCCGCAACGCGTTCTGCGCGCCGTTGAGCAGCGAGAGAATCTCGTCGTCCTCGTTGAAGTCGGCGTTGACCGGCGGCGGCGGCGCGACCTGTTCCTCGACGATCATCTTCATCTTCTGGACGTTCGGGTCCTCCAGTCGTGCGAACCCGTGCCGCACCAGCGCGGAGACCGTCGAGGAAACCGTGAATGCCGAGGAACGACTCTCCAGGACCAGCTCGGCAATGCTGCGTTTGCCGTCGATGGCCCGGACGATCGGCTCCTCCACTTCTTCGAGGTCCGTGTAATCGACTTCCCGCAGCAGCAGTGGGATGACCGCCTCACTGGGAACGGTCTCGCGGATGCGCGCCCACTCGTCGACGCGCCGCGTCCCTTCCATGATGATCCCCGTGACGTCCACCTGCAGGGAGATCATCTCCATCTGCGGGAGCTCGTCGTCGACGAAGAAGAAGTCGCCGTCGTTCCAGAGGAAGATGTCGTAGATCTCCTCCTCGGCCTTGAGGCGCATGAACCGCTGCAGATCCGGCTCCGTGATCACGTCGATCATCACCAGGATCTTGCCCAGGAGAATGCGTGACTGCTGCTGCACCTCCATGGCCTTCTTGAGCTCCGGCTCCGTCAGATAGCCATGGCTCATGAGGAACTGGCCCAGGTATTCGCGGGGATCGTTCGAAGCCGAGGAGATCACCCGGCCATTCCGAAAGAAGATCTTCTTCTCCACGCGGCTGTTCGAGACGACCAGCGTGCCGGTTTTCTGGCCGAGGCTCAGCCACTGCAAGAGGTCCCCGGGGAGCATGGTGCGTAGGTTTCCGGAAAGGCCCATGACGAAGGGGCGCGATTATAGCTGGAGGAAGACTCCACGCCCGGCCGGCACGTCCGGCTGCGCTGCTTGGCATAGCCTTGGGCTCGTGCGGTCGCTCCGAGGCCACCGTACTACTAACCATGAGTTTCTTCGTGTGCGGCGCAGATTTCCGGATGAAGTGGCTGTGCGGTCGTCACTACGTCAAAAAAGAACGGCGGGCCGAAGCCCGCCGTTCCTCACTGCCGCAAGAACCAGCTCAGCGCACAGCGCGGCCCTTTGAGGCCGAGACGCGCACCGTGACCGTGGCCGAGGTGCGATTGCCGCTCGCATCCGAGACCTCGACCGTGATCGTGTAGACGCGCTCGCTGCCGCCCGCGCGCTCGGCGCGAAGCTTCAGGGTGAGCGGACCCGTGATCTGCCAATCGGGCGCCGTGTCGCCGTCCCCGGTGCCGTTGACCGGCTGGTTGGACGAAACGGACACGATCTGCGCCACGGTCGCCGGATCGGCCGTATCGACCGCCGTCACGGAGATCGTCACGTCGACCATCTTGTGATTCGGCGGCCACAGCGTGTTCGGTGACGCGGAGATTTCCGTGACCTCCGGCGGCGTCGTGTCTTCGACCATCACGTCGAATGAGCCACTGGCGGTATTGCCACGGGTATCCGACGAGCTGCACGCCACGGTCGTCGTGCCCAGAGCGAAGATCGATCCGGAAGGCGGAGCGCAGTCCACGGGACGGCTTCCGTCCACGATGTCCGTGGCCGACGTCACGTAGATCACAGTCGCGCCTGCCGGCGAGGTGGCTTCGGCAGTCTCCTGGCTGGGAAGCGACAGGGTCGGCGGAGTCGTGTCCTGCACGACGACCAGGAACGAGCCCGAGGCGACGTTTGCGCTGGTGTCGGACGCCGAGCAGGTCACCGTCGTCGTCCCGAGGGCAAACGCCGAACCGGAAGCCGGGGCGCAGGTGACGGGGCGAGGGCCGTCGACATCGTCGGTCGCCGACGCGACGAACGTCACGATCGCGCCACCAGGCGACGTCGCCTCGGCGGTGATCGTACCGGGCAGCGTGAGGGTGGGAGGCGTTGTGTCCACAGGGGCCGGATTCACGGTCACGTCGAACGTTCCGGTGGCAACGTTCCCCCGCGTATCAGAGGCGGTGCAGGAGACGGTGGTGACGCCCAGAGGGAAGTTCGAGCCCGAGGCCGGCACACAGTCGACCGGCCGGTCACCGTCCACGAGATCGTAGGCTGTTGCCACGAAAGTGACCACGACGCCTGTCGGCGACGATGTTTCTACCGTGATCTCACTGGGCAGAGTGAGCTCCGGACGGATGGGATCATGAACGGTGACGTTGAAGCCACCGGTGGTCGAGCCGAATCCGTTCGTCGCCGTGCACGAAACCGCCGTCGTCCCGAGAGCGAACGTCGAGCCCGAGGCAGGCGTGCAGGCCAGGGTGCCACCACCTTCGGAAGTCACTTCATAGGTCACGACCGCACCATCCGGACCCGTCGCTTCCGCCAGGATGTCCTCGGGCAGCGCGAGCACCGGCGGGCCAGTCGTGATGATCACGCGGAAGAATCCCACGCTCAGGTTCGCGCTCGAATCGACTGCTGTACACCGCACGGTAGTCGTGCCGGTCGCAAACGTTGATCCCGAGGCAGGCGAGCAGGAGACATCTACGGGACCGTTGATGGCGTCGACCGCGGTGGCGGAGAAAGCAACCACCGGATCCGCACTGGTGATGTCGGAAGGTACGCTCAGCTCCGGCGGAGTGGTATCGCTGACGAGCACCGGAAAGCTCCCTGTGCTCGTTCCGCCTGCGTCGGTCGCCGAGCAGAACACGGAGCTGGGTCCGAACGGAAAGTGTGAACCTGACGGAGGTGAACAAACGACCGGCACGTCATCGCCGTTCACACTGATGGCAGAGACCGTGTACACGACGTTCGCGCCCGCCGGGCTCTCCGCCTCGGCCACGACGTTTTCGGGCAGACCCAGAAGCGGTGGGCCCTCGGGGATCGGCGCCTGAACCGTGAACGTCGCGGGCCCGTGGACGCGAACTCCGCCGGCATCGATGGCATGGACCTCCACCGTGTGCGTACCGGCTGTGAGCAGGACTTCGATCGGAACCCAGGAGATCACGAGACCAGGCGACGCGTCGGACGGCTCGACCTCCAAGACGCCGTCGAAAACGACCAGCGTCGCCACGGTCCCGGTCAGATCGGTCCCGAAAATATTGAGAAAATCCTCGCCACTCAGATTGAAGCTCGACGGCGAGAGCCGGGAAATGTCAGCGGAAGCTACGGACGCAAGAAGACACAGGAAGCCCACAAGAACCGCTCTTTTTGAACCCATAGGGTCAGTATGGACCCAATTCCGCAGTCCCGCACCTATCGAACGATAGCGTTCCTGTCCCGCGCGGATCATGGAATCTGTTGCGGCAACGAAGGCGAGGACCGCAGATCCTGCGTCTCCCCGAGGATGGAAAATGGTTGTCCGTTGTCGGTTGTCGGGTTGTCTCGGATTCAGCGCGACACCTCCAGGGCAACCGCTCAACCGACAACGGACAACCGGCCCTTTGGAGTCTGCGCGCGGGCCGTGCCGCCCTAGTAGACTACGGCGCGAATGAGCGACCGTCCTGTTTTCTATTCGGACCGCGATCTGCGCGAGCGCGGCTTCGACGTTACCTCCGACCTCGGCGAGCCGGGCAAGCTCCCCTACACACGCGGCCCCCAGGCGTCGATGTACCGCGGCAAGCTCTGGACGATGCGCCAGTACGCCGGCTTTTCCACCGCGGCGGAATCCAACGAGCGTTATCGTTTTCTCCTCGAGCGAGGGACCACGGGACTGTCCGTGGCCTTCGACCTGCCTACGCAGATCGGGATGGACTCGGACGACGCGCGGGCTCGCGGCGAAGTCGGCAAGGTCGGCGTGGCCATCGACTCCATCGCGGACATGGAGACGCTGCTCGACGCCATCCCGCTCGACAAGGTCTCCATCTCGATGACCATCAACTCCCCGGCCTCGATCCTGCTGGCGCTGCTGCTGGTGGTGGCGGAACGGCGAGGCACGGACTGGACAGCGCTCAGCGGCACGATCCAGAACGACATCCTCAAGGAGTACGCGGCCCGCGGGACATACATCTTCCCGCCCTCCCCTTCCCTGCGCATCGTCACCGACATCTTCGAGTTCTGCGCGAAACACGTACCGCGGTGGAACACGATCTCGGTCTCCGGCTATCACATCCGCGAGGCCGGATCGACGGCGGTGCAGGAAGTGGCCTTCACTCTCGCCAACGGATTGCAGTACGTCCAGTCCGCGGTGAAGCGCGGCCTCGACGTGGATTCGTTCGCGCCGCGCATTTCGTTCTTCTTCAATGCCCACAACGACTTTCTGGAGGAAGTGGCGAAGTTTCGCGCGGCGCGCAAGCTGTGGGCGAAATTGATGACCGAGCGGCACGCACCCAAGGACCCGCGCAGTGTCGCGTTGCGCTTCCACGCGCAGACGGCCGGCTCCTCCCTCACCGCCCAGCAGCCGGAGAACAACGTCGTGCGCGTGGCCTATCAGGCCATGGCCGCGGTTCTGGGCGGCTGCCAGTCGCTGCACACCAACAGCCGCGACGAAGCGCTGGCCCTGCCGACGGAGGAGTCGGTGAAGATCGCGCTGCGAACGCAGCAGATCCTGGCCTTCGAGAGCGGCATTGCCGGCACCGCCGATCCGCTCGCGGGCTCGTACGCCGTCGAGTCCCTGACGCTGGACATCGAGCGCGAAGCCCGCGCACTCATCGAGAGGATCGACGCCATGGGCGGCGCGACCGCGGCCATCGAGTCCGGCTTCATGCAGAACGAGATTGGCGACTCCGCCTACCGGGCTCAGCGCGCGCTCGAAGAAAAACAGTCCGTCGTGGTGGGCGTGAACGAGTTCGTCGACGAGAATGAGCGGGCCACGCTGCCGATCATGGTCATCGATGAGAACGTGGAGCGCGAGCAGATCGGCCGGCTCACCAAGTTCCGCGCGGGCCGCCTCGGGGACTGGCAGGGCGCGCTGGTCCGTCTCGACGAGGCCGCGCAATCTTCCTCGAATCTCATGCCCTTCATCGTCGATGCGGTCCGCAAGGACTGCACCGTCGGCGAGATCGTGGCCACGCTGAAGAAGACTTTCGGCGAGCACACGGAGCACGGGTTTTGAGCGAGAGCTCGGATGTCGACCAGGACGCAGGGGTCGGGACGCACGGGGCAGGAGAGGCTCCCGCGCCTCACGACCCGGTCACTCCTGCGCCCGGCACCCTGCCCTCTGCCCCCTTGACGTTCGGCCGCCAGCGTCCGCCCCTCGATGTAGCCGCACTGGCCCTGCTCTTCGCCGGCTTCTTCGCGCTCGGCGTTGGATTCTGGATCCTCACCACGAACTGGCTCGGTGCGCTCCTGCCCCTGGCCTTTCTCATCGGTGCCTGGCAATCACTCCGCGCCGACGTCCGCGAGATCGAGCTCCGCCCCGACACGCTCGTCGTGCGCACGTTCTTTCGGGAGTACGGGATTCCGAAGGCGCATGTGACGGAGGTCCTCCAGGTTCCGGAGGGGATCGCCATCGAGGTCCTCAATGGGAATCGCTACCTGGTCACTCCACCCGGCAGCGATCTGGCTGAACTGGCTCGAGCCTTCGATGACTGGCTCTCGGGCCCTCGCCTCCCTTGAGTGTTCGGTCGTCGAGTCTTCGAGTCGTCGACTCGTCGACTCGAAGACTCGACGACTCGACGACTTGCGAGAAGACGAGAGAACGAGAAGCCGAGAAGAGGCGGCAGAAGCGGCGCTCAGCCGCGGCCCTTCCACTCGTCCATCATCGACACGAAGTCGTTGAAGAGGTGAAAGGAATCGTGGGGGCCGGGGGCGGACTCGGGGTGGTATTGCACGGCCATGGCTGGCTCGCGGCGGTGGCGGAAGCCTTCCAGGGTCTGGTCGTTCAGATTGAGGTGGGTGTACTCGATGTCGTTCTCGCTGAGCGAGTCGGGATCGACGGAGAAGCCGTGGTTCTGCGCCGTAATCTCTACACGGCCGGTGCGTAGGTCCTTGACCGGATGGTTGCCGCCGCGGTGGCCGAACTTGAGCTTGTAGGTCCGGCCGCCGAGAGCCAACCCAAGGAGTTGATGGCCGAGACAGATGCCGAAGATCGGCACCTTGCCGACGAGCTGGCGGATGTTTTCCTGCGCGTAGGTGACCGGTTCGGGATCGCCGGGACCGTTGGAGAGCAGCACCCCGTCGTAGCCGTGATTGATGATTTCATCGGCGTGCGTGGTGGCGGGAAAGACCGTCACTTCGCATCCCTTCCGAACGAGCTGGCGGAGGATGTCGCGCTTGACCCCGAAGTCGTACACCGCCACGCGGTGACGTGGATGCTCGGCGTGCTCTTCGAAGGCGAAGGGCCGGAGGGCCGTGACGCGCTGCACCAGATCGAGGCCCGACATCGACGGCGATCGCAGCAACTCCGCCACGATGTCCTCGACGCTTCGCGAGGAGTCCGTAGTGATCATCCCCCGCATCGCACCCTGGTTACGAATCCTGCGAGTGAGCGAGCGTGTGTCCACCCCGGAGATCGCGGTCACACCGGTCTGGCGGAAATAGTCGCCGAGGGACATCTCCGCGCGGGCGTTGGAAGGTTCGTCGACCGCATCACGAACGACGAAGCCCGCCACCTGAGGACTCTCGCTCTGCTGGACGAGGTTCTCCACTCCGTAGTTCCCGATGTGGGGATAGGTCATCACCACGATCTGAAAGCGATAGGAGGGATCGGTGGCGATCTCCTGGTAGCCCGTCAGCGAGGTGTTGAAAACGACCTCGCCGATCGTCTCCTCACTCGCGCCAAACGACTCCCCCTCGTACACCGTGCCGTCTTCGAGAACCAACCGTGCATTCGTCATCAAACCGGATCGGATCGTATCAGACTACCGGGTGCTGGGTGCTCGCTGGGTGGTGCTGAGTGCTGGGCATGTTGTCGGGTTGCGAGTTGCGGGTTGCGAGTTGCGGGTCTGCCCCTATGAGACCGTGAGACTCTGAGACTGCCTCACTCAGCACTCAGCACTCCGCACCCAGCGATCAGCACGTGCCCGGTCCTGATCACTCGTACCGCAGCGCTTCCACCGGGTTGAGCCGTGCGGCGCGCATGCTGGGCAGGATCGTGGCCAGGAACGAGACGACGATCGAGAACGTGGTGATCACCGCGAGGTCCATCGGCCGCGTCACGAAGGGAATGGACGACACGTAGTACACCTCGGCGATCTCCGGCGGGAACGAGATCAATTCATACCGGGTGATCAGCCAACACACCAGCGTGCCGAAGAGGACTCCGGCGCCGGTCCCGACCACTCCGACGATCGTGCCATACCAGATGAAGACGCGCCTCACCATGCGCGACTCCGCGCCCATCGAGGTCAGGATGCCGATCTCTCTGCGCTTCTCGTGCACCGTCATGATCAGCGTGGAAACGATGTTGAACGTCGAGACGAAGACGATCAGACCGATCACGATGAAGAGCACGATCTGCTGCAGCCGCAGGATCGAGAAGAGCGGCCGGTTCATCTCCCGCCAGTCGCTGACGGTGTAGCGATTCGCCGTACGCGCCTCGATGTCCTGGGTCACCCGGTCCAAGTCCGCGCCGGCCGCGAGCTTCACCTCCACCAGATTCGCCGAGTCCCCCAGGCCGAAGAGCTCGCGCGCTTCGCGCAAGTCCACGAACAGCCAACGCGCATCGAACTCGTAGAACCCGGTGTCGAAGACGTTCGTGACGATGAAGGTCGAGGAGCGCGGCAGGAACCCTTCGCTTCCGGCAGCCGCCACGGTCACACTGAGGGCCTGTCCGGTCCGGACCCCCAGCCGTGTGGCCAAGTGCTTGCCGACCGCCACGCCGCGCTCTCCATCCGGAGGAGCGAATGTGCCGCGAGGACCGATGACTTGCGCCAGCATGGGAGTGGTCTTCCCGCGCGCGGGCTCGAGTCCCTTGAGCATCACTTCCGATCCAGTGGTGTTCGTCTCGGTCGTGACGACCGCGTGGTGAAAGACGACCGGAGAAGCTTCCGCCACACCAGGCACCGCGCGGAGCAACGCCACCAGTTCAGCCGGTTTGCTGATGGGCGTCGTGATCGAGTACACGAAGACCTCCGCGTTCCCTCCCAGCAGCTTCGCCTGCAGATCCCGGCGATACCCCGTCATGAGCGCCATGGAGATGACCAGCGCCATCACTCCAATGACCAGCCCAAGAATGGACACCACCCCCACCGCGGAGATGAGCTTGTCCGTCGGACGCCGGAGGTACCGCCACGCGATGTAGCGAGAGAGGTTCATGGCGGCGGCATTCTATGCTGCGCCCCGGTTGCGAGTTGCGCGTTGCGAGTTGCGAGTTGCGAGTCTTCAGTCGTCGCGTCCGCAGCTCAGGGTCTCAGAGGTGCTCGGTTTTCTATGACACTTGTACAACTCACCTCGAAGTTCTTCGTGCGACGCACACACACCTGTCATCCTGAGCGGGTGGCGGGTGGGTGCCACCACCGCACCGCCCGCTCAGACGTTGTGCAGAAATTCGCACCCTTTCCAACCTGTCATCCTGAGCCGCGTAGACGGCGAAGGATCTCATGCGAAGAACGACGAACGTGCGAGTACGAGAACCGCGGTCTCGTCCAACCTGCGCGGGTTTCGCTTACCGCAGGAGATCCTTCGCGCCCACCCGCCACCCGCTTCCAAGAAACTCCCTGTGTTTGCACGGTCAGAATGCAAACTCATCGGAGGCTGCATCGCCCCCCTCATCCGGCCGATGGCCACCTTCTCCCCCCAAGAAGCCGGGGGGAGAAGGCTCTCGATGGAACACTCTCGCAAGGAACCAGTTCAACGAATGA
>Ga0307505_10001529_pt1 | contig 18347 bp, 22 predicted proteins | sample 23_S_MG_FD_202183 | JGI IMG/M metagenome (GOLD analysis project Ga0307505, IMG submission 202183) | Soil microbial communities from Populus trichocarpa stands in riparian zone in the Pacific Northwest, United States - 23_S | ecosystem: Environmental > Terrestrial > Soil > Riparian zone > Trees...
GGTGTTGCCCTTCGGGCTGACGCCGAGTTTTTCGCTGCCGATCCAGGTCAGCGGGCGCAGGTAGCAGCTTTCGAGCTGGTTCGCGCGCACCACGTCCTTCTGCGCCTGCTCGACCTGCTCGATCGAGAAGGGAATCTTCATGCGCAGGATCTTCGCGCTGTTGAACAGCCGCTCGGTGTGTTCGCGCAGGCGAAAGATGGCGGTGCCGTCCAAGGTGTTGTAGGCGCGCACGCCCTCGAAAGCGCCGCAGCCGTAGTGCAGCGTGTGCGAGAGGACATGGATCTTGGCGTCGCGCCACTCCACCATCTCGCCGTCCATCCAGATCTTGCCGTCGCGGTCGTGCATGCTCATCGCGTTGCTCCTCGTGCCCCGGATTCTATGAGTCGCGCTCCAGCCGCCACTGGGCCAGCCGAGCCTGCTCGAACTGCAACGTCACCGCCGCGCCGCCCTCGTCGCGCCAGCGCCAGACCTCGGGCGTCTCGCTCACCCGTTCGCCCAGGCTGCGTGTCAGGCTGATGACCTGGATCAGCCGCAGACCGTGTTTGAGCCGCGTCTGCAGCATCACCGCGCTGGCGACATGGCCGACCGGCGAGCGTGCGGCCATGCGAAGGGTGCGCAGGGTGCGGCTCAACTGCAGCAACAGCCAAAAGACGATGACGGTGATCGCCAGCAACACGCCGTGCCAGCCGTAGGACCAGTAGCCTGCGGCGACGGCGAACACGGCCAGCGCCCAGCCCAGCCAAGGTGCGTTGATCACCGCGCAAGCCGGATGTGCAGCCGCAACCAGGCCGCGAACTGCGGCTCTGCGACCTCGCCGGCGGCGACACCGAGCATCGTCAAGACGCAATCCGCATCATCGGCCGCCAGCTCGTGGCCGTTCAGCGCCGGAAAGAGCTCGACCGCGACGAACGCGGTGCGCTGGTTGCCGTCGATGAAAGGATGGTTGCGCGCCAGCCCAACGCCGTACGCCGCGGCCAGCGCCGCCGCATCGGGATCGCCATAGGCCGCCAGGTTGAGCGGCCGCGCCAGCGCGGACTCGAACAGCCCCGCGTCGCGCACGCCCGCCGCGCCACCGTGTTCGGCGAGCTGCTCGTCGTGCACGGCCAGCAGCACCTGGGCGTCGAGCCAGACCCAGGCCGGATTCGCCGCCCGGCTCACTTGGCGAGTTCGCGCAGCACGGCCCGGCGCTTCTTCATGATGTCGCGCGCGGCGGCCATCTGCCGCTCGAACGCCGGATCGTGCGGCGTCAGGCGCAGGCCGTCCGGCGCGTCGGTCAGGTGCAGCGCGTCGCCTTTGACGAGCTTCAGCTTCGCCAGCACCTCCTTGGGCAGGATGACGCCTAGCGAATTGCCGATCTGGGTGATCTTGAGCGTGTGCATCGCAGGCTCCGGGAGGACGTTATAACAAGTGTACTACCTGGCCTCAGTTCGGCGCTGAACACACTTCATCCCAGGACCCAGGAATAGAAGTCGCTCCCCCGGCGCGGATTGTTCCCGCAAGCCAGGCGGCGCCCCTGCGCGCTTACCCGAGCCCGCGCACGACCTCGATCGCCTGCTCGACCCGCTCGACCGCATGGATCGTCAGCCCCTCGATGGCCTTCTTCGGCGCGTTTGCTTTCGGCACCAGCGCAACACTGAAGCCGAGCTTGGCCGCCTCGCGCAGCCGCTCCTGGCCGCGCGGCGCCGGCCGCACCTCGCCCGCCAGGCCGACTTCGCCGAAGGCGATGAAGCCACGCGGCAGCGGCTTGCCGCGCAGGCTGCCCTGGATCGCCAGCAATACCGCCAGGTCGGCCGCGGGCTCGCTGATGCGCACGCCGCCGACCGCGTTGACGAACACGTCCTGGTCCATGCAGGCGACGCCGGCATGGCGGTGCAGCACCGCCAGCAGCATCGCCAGGCGGTCGCGCTCCAGCCCCACCGACAGCCGGCGAGGGCTCGGGCCGCCGGCATCCACCAGGGCCTGGATCTCGACCAGCAGCGGGCGCGTGCCTTCCAGCGTGACCAGCACACAACTGCCGGGCACCGGCTCGGCGTGGGTGGACAGAAAGATCGCGCTCGGGTTGGCGACCCCCTTCAGGCCGCGCTCGGTCATCGCGAAGACGCCGATCTCGTTCACCGCGCCGAAGCGGTTCTTCACCGCGCGCACGAGGCGAAAGCTCGAGTGCGTATCACCCTCGAAATACAAAACCGTGTCGACGATGTGTTCGAGCACCCGCGGCCCGGCGAGCGCGCCTTCCTTCGTGACATGGCCGACGAGCACGATCGCCACCCCGCTCGCCTTCGCCAGCCGTGTGAGCTGCGCCGCGCATTCGCGCACCTGCGCCACCGAGCCGGGGGCTGAAGTGAGCTGGTCCGAATACAGCGTCTGGATCGAGTCGATCACCACCAGCCCGGGCCGCTCGGCATCAATCGTGGCCTGAATCTTCTCCAACTGGATCTCGGCCAGCACACGCACGCGTGCGCCACTCAAGCCCAGGCGCTGCGCGCGCAAGGCGATCTGCGCCGCGCTCTCCTCGCCGGTGACGTACAAGACCTTGAGCGCGCCCGACAGCGTCTCGGCCGCCTGCAACAGCAGCGTGCTCTTGCCGATGCCGGGGTCGCCGCCGATCAGCACCACGCCGCCGGCGACGATGCCGCCACCCAAGGCGCGGTCGAGTTCCTCCTGGCCCGTCGGCGTGCGTTGCACGTCGGCGGCCGAGATGTCGGACAAGCTCGCCACCGCCTGCGCCTTGGTGATGCCCTGGAAGCGGTTCCTGTGCCCGCCGGCGGGCTCGGCGACGGTTTCCTCCAGCGTGTTCCAGGCCTCGCAGTGCGGGCAGCGGCCGAGCCATTTGGCGCTCGAGCCGCCGCATTCGCGGCAGGTGAACTGGGTCTTGTCCTTGGCCATGCGCGCATTGTCGCGGCGGTGTAGAAACACGGGATGGACTTCACCACCTGGCTCGCCTTCTTTGCCGCCGCCTGGGCGATCAGCCTGTCGCCCGGCGCCGGCGCGGTGGCGGCGATGACGAGCGGGCTCAACCATGGCTTCAAACACGGCTACTGGACCACGCTCGGCCTGGTGCTCGGCATCTGGAGCCAGATAGTCGTCGTCGGCGTCGGTCTGGGTGCGCTGATCGCCACCTCCAACCTCGCGTTCGCGGTCGTCAAGTGGCTCGGTGTCGCCTACCTCATCTACCTCGGCGTGATGCAGTGGCGCGCCAAGGACGAGCCGATGGTGGCGGACGCCGACGTGGTGTCACTCGCGACACCACGCGCGCTCGTGCTGCGCGGCTGGGTCGTCAATGCGCTCAACCCCAAGGGCACGGTGTTCCTGCTCGCGGTGGTGCCGCAGTTCCTCGACCTCACGCGCCCGCTCGGCCTGCAGTACCTGGTGATCGCGGCCACACTCGGCTTCACCGATCTGGTCGTGATGGCCGGCTACACCGCACTCGCGTCGCGTGTCTTGCGCGCCTTGCGCCGCCCGCGCCAGATCAAGACGCTCAACCGCGCCTTCGGTGCCCTCTTCGTCGCCGCCGGCGTGTTGTTGGCGAGTTTCAAGCGTGGCAACTGATCTGTCGAATTCGCAGCCGGTCGCTCGTCGTGTGGGTGTCAGACAACCCCCAGGAATGACCCCATGACCAAGATGATCTTCGTCAACCTGCCCGTCACCCAGCTGAAGGCGTCGATCGCCTTCTACAAGGCGCTGGGCTTCGATCAGAACCTGCACTTCAGCGACGACACCGCCGCCTGCATGGTGTGGGGCGAGGCGATCAACGTCATGCTGCTGACGCACGACAAATGGCGCACGTTCACCAGCCGCCCGATCCCCCTTCGACGGACCCGGCGGCCGTGCCGGCCTGACTCCCAGCTACGTGTCGCCCACCTTGCCGCGCAGCGCCTTGGTCTGCCCGCGCTGCACCTTGCCTTCGAGGCGGCGTTTCACCGAAGCCAGCGTCGGCCGCGTCGCACGGCGCGCCTTGCGCGGCACGGCCACGCTGTCCACCAGCGCCTGCAGGCGCGCCAGCGCCTCGGCACGGTTCATGTCCTGGCTGCGGTGCGTCTGCGCCTTGATGACGACGACGCCGTCGCGGGTGATGCGCGCATCGGCCAGCGCGGCCAGTCGCGCCTTCACGGCCTGCGGCAGCGACGACGCCGCGATGTCGTAGCGCAGGTGGATCGCGCTCGACACCTTGTTCACGTTCTGCCCACCCGCGCCTTGCGCGCGCACGGCGGTGAATTCGACCTCCGCGGGCTCCACCCGCGGGGTCATCGGCGGGCGCGGCGCGGGCTTCAGGTCTTGCTGCCGCTGCTGCCGCTGCTGCCGCTGCGCACCTTGCCGACGACGAACAGCAGCACGAGCGCGCCGATCACCGATGCGACCCAGCCCGCGCCCTGGCCGGCTTGGTACCAACCCAGCGCCTGGCCGATGAAGCCGGCCAGCAGCGAGCCGCCGACGCCGAGCAGGATCGTCATGATCCAGCCCATCTTCTGTTCGCCCGGCATGATGAAACGGGCCAGCGCGCCGACGATCAGGCCGACGATGATGGTTCCGATGAAGCCCATGAACCCTCCGTGGGATGCAACGAAGGCGGCACGTTACCACCCGTGGCGCGGCGCCCGCCACTGCGCCGGTGCGACGCGATGACCTTGGATCGAGAAGGCCTCTTGCCTGCGTCCACTACAATTCGCCGCGTAGACATGTTCAAGACCGTAGCTCGTTGGTCTTCTTTCTGACCCTTCAGGCCGCAGCGCCGAGGGCTTTAGTTCGAAATCCCCCCGATGACCTTCTTGGCGTTTCTGCCTGCGCCGGCGTGTGCCTGCGCAGCAACTTGAAAGGAAATCGACAATGACGACTCAAACCGGAACCGTGAAGTGGTTCGACGAAGGCAAGGGCTTCGGCTTCATCACGCCGGACAACGGCGGCAAGGATCTGTTCGCCCATTTCAGCCAGATCCAGGGCGACACGGGCTTCAAGACGCTGGCTGAAAACCAGCGTGTGCAGTTCGAAGCCACGCAAGGCCAGAAGGGCCCCCAGGCGTCGAATATCAAGCCGGTCTGACCGACTGGCAAGGCGCGGCCGAGGCTGCGCCGGACGACGACGAAACCGCGGCGCAAGCCGCGGTTTTTTCTTGTGCCGCTGTCCTACAGCACGACGGCGTGCCATCGGCCTGACGATCCGGCCCGCGCCTCCTAGGCTTGCGTCACGTTCAACTGCATTCAGCGAGGCAACCGTGGGCAAGTACTTTCTGGCGTGGCTCTTCGGCGTACCGGCGCTGCTGCTGGTGCTGGTCTACTTCTTCTTCAACTAGAACGATTCAGAGCGTCACGGCCACCGGCACCCGCTGCGTCAGCGCGCACATCAGCTCGTAGCCGATCGTTCCCGCCGCGCGCGCGACCTCGTCGATCGGCAGCCGGGCGCCGCTCGCCGCTGAACCCCAAAGAGTGACTTCGCTGCCGATGCCCGCGTCAGGCTGGGCGCTCAGGTCGACCGCCAGCATGTCCATGCTGACACGGCCGACCGTGCGGGTGCGCGCGCCGTCCACCAGCACCGGTGTGCCGGTGGCGCAGTGACGCGGGTAGCCGTCGGCGTAACCGCAGGCGACGATGCCGACCCGCAGGGCGGCCTCGGCGGTGTAGCTGCTGCCGTAGCCGATCGCCTGGCCGCTTTGCAGGGTTTGGATGGCGATCAGCTTCGAGCGCAGCGTCATCGTCGGGCGCAGGTCCCAGTGCGCGATGTCGTGCGTGGTGAAATCCGGTGCGCTGCCGTAGAGCATGATGCCGGCGCGCACCCAGTCGGCCTGCGCTTGCGGGTGGCGCAGGATGGCGGCGCTGTTGCTCAGTGACCGTTGGCCCGGCAACCCCTGCGTCGCCGCCTCGAAGGCGGCGAGCTGCGGCGCGATGCCACGTTCGCCGTCGGCGTCCGCAAAGTGGGTCATCAGCACGATGTCCTCGACCTGCGCCAGGCCGTCCAGCCGTGCCCAGGCGCCTCGCAAGACCGCGGGCGTGAAGCCGAGGCGGTTCATGCCGCTGTTGAGTTTGAGGAACACGCGCTGCGGTTGCGTCGTCTTGTGGGCCGCCAACCAGTCGATCTGCTCGACGCTGTGCACCACGTGCCACAACTGCAGGCGCGAGCAGGCCTCCAGGTCGCGCGGCTCGAAGCAGCCTTCGAGCAGCAGGATCGGCCCGCGCCAGCCCAGCCTGCGCAGGCGTTCGGCCTCGGCGAGATCGAGCAGCGCAAAGCCATCGGCGCCTTTGAGCGCGTCGTAGACCCGTTCGATGCCGTGGCCGTAGGCGTTGGCCTTGACCACCGCCCAGACCTTGGCGTTCGGCGCCTGTGCACGGGCGCGCGCCAGGTTGTGCGCCAGGGCGTCGCGGTGTATCAGGGCCTGGATCGGGCGCGGCATGTGCGGGATTGTGCCGGCGTGCCGCGTGCTATAACCCGCGCGCCTTCGACACAAGGAGAAACACAAGCCGCGGGCGGACACACCGACACGCCAGCCGCCGTTGGGTATGAAGAAGGGCTTCTACACCATCATGTCGGCGCAGTTCTTCAGCTCGCTGGCCGACAACGCGCTCTTTGTCGCTTCTATCGAGTTGCTGCGCAACAGCAATGCGCCCCAATGGCACAGTGTCGCGCTGGTGCCGATGTTCGCGCTCTTCTACGTCTTGCTGGCGCCCTTCGTCGGCGCCATTGCCGACGCCGTGCCCAAGGGCAAGGTGATGTTCGCCTCGAACAGCATCAAGGTGGTTGGCTGCCTGATGATGTTGTTCGGCACCCATCCGCTGCTCGCCTACGCGATCGTCGGCTTGGGCGCGGCGGCGTACTCGCCCGCCAAGTACGGCATCCTGACCGAGCTCCTGCCGCCGTCGCAGCTGGTCAAGGCCAACGGCTGGATCGAGGGCCTGACGATCGGCTCGATCATCTTGGGCGTCTTGCTCGGCGGCCAGCTGGTCGGGCCGGTGATCGCGCCCTTGTTGCTGGGCCTCAACCTGCCCGGCGTCGGCAGCGCGCCGGAGGCGGCGATCTTCGCGCTCATCTCGCTGTACATCGTCGCCGCCGTCTTCAACCTGCGCATCCCGCGCACCGAGGCGCCGCTGCAACCGATCGCGCACGGCCTGGTCGGCTTGGTGCGCGACTTCTCGCATTGCAACGCGCGCCTGTGGGCCGACAAGCTGGGACAGATCTCGCTCGCGACGACGACGCTGTTCTGGGGCGTGTCGGGCAACCTGCGCTACATCGTGCTCGCCTGGGCGGCGGCGGCCTTGAGCTACACGACGACGCAGGCGTCCAACCTGGTCGGTGTGGTCGCGGTGGGCACCGCGGCGGGTGCGATCCTGGCGTCGGTGGCGATGAAGCTCGACCGTGCCACGAGCGTCATCCCGCTTGGCATCGCGATGGGGCTGCTCGTGATCGGCATGAACTTCATCGGCAATGTCTGGCTCGCGGCGCCCTTCCTGATCCTGCTGGGGGCGATCGGCGGCTACCTGGTGGTACCGATGAATGCGCTGCTGCAGCACCGCGGCCACAACCTGATGGGCGCCGGCCGCTCGATCGCGGTGCAGAACTTCAACGAGCAGGCTTGCATCCTTGGCCTGGGTGCAATGCTTGCACTTCTAACGAAGTTCGGCCTGTCGGCGTTCGGCGCCATCACGATCTTCGGCCTCGTCGTCGCCGGCACGATGGAGCTGATCCGCCGCTGGCATGCGAGTAACCTGGTGCGGCATGCCGACGAACTCGAGCGGCTGCTCGCCATCGCGCGCAGCGATCGACATCATTAGCCCCCCCCGAAGCGACCTGCGGTCGCCTCCCCCCAGGGGGCGCCGCCAGCGGCCCGGCGAAGCCCGATCCGCGGCGGCCGCTTGGCTGATCTGCGCAGCCTTGATCAGCGGCTGCTCCGCCGGCGTGCAGCCGGCGCCGCCCCTGCCACCGTGACTGCCCCCTGGCCCGCCCTTGCGCTGGTCTTCAACGCCTTCGTCTGGGGCGTGTCGTGGTGGCCGTTTCGTGAACTGAACGCGCTGGGCCTGCACCCGCTGTGGGCCACCGCGCTGATCTATGCGCTGTCGGCGATTGTGATCACGCTCTGGCGCCCCGCGGCTTGGCGCAGCCTTCTCAGCGTGCCCGCCCTGTGGGTGCTGGTGCTGGCTTCGGGCACGACCAACGCCGCGTTCAACTGGGCGGTGACGATCGGCGACGTGGTACGGGTCGTGCTGCTGTTTTATCTGATGCCGCTGTGGGCGGTGCTGCTCGCGCGGCTGTTGCTGCACGAACGTCTGAGCCGCAACGCGCTGTCGCGTATCGCCCTCGCCTTCATCGGCGCGATGGTCGTCCTGTGGCCGGCCGAGGGAGCGGGCTGGCCGCTGCCGCGCAACCTGGCCGAGGGCTTGGGTGTCATCGGGGGCTTCAGCTTCGCGCTCAACAACGTGATGCTGCGGCGCGAGGCCGCGCGGCCCGAGGCGGCGCGGGCGCTGGCGATGTTCGTCGGCGGCGCGCTCGTCGCCGGCACGCTGGCGCTGGCACTCGGCTCGGCGAGCGTGCCGCGGCCGGGCGGCACGGCCTGGCTGCCGGGCGCCGTGGTGCTGGCGGTGTTCTTCCTCGCGTCCAACCTGGCGCTGCAATACGGCGCCGCGCGGCTGGCCGCACAGACCACCGCCGTCATCATGCTCACCGAGGTGTTGTTCGCGTCGGCCTCCGCGCTCGCGCTCGGCGCCGGGCGGCTGGACGGCCAACTCGTCGTCGGCGCGGCGTGCATCATCGGCGCCGCGCTGCTCGCCGCCCGCGCGGGCGTACCATCGTCGGCCACGTCAACGGGAGCTTCATCACATGGCCAGCATCTATGACTTCGAAGCGCTGTCGATCGAAGGCAAGACCGCGCACCTGGGCAGCCAACGCGGCAAGGTGCTGTTGATCGTCAACACCGCCAGCGAATGTGGTTTCACGCCGCAGTTCGCCGGGCTGGAAGCGCTGTGGCAGGCGTACCGCGACCAAGGGCTGGTGATCGTGGGCTTCCCGAGCAATGAGTTCGGCGCCCAGGACCCGGGGAGCAACGATGAGATCGCGTCGTTCTGCGAGCTCAACTACGGCGTCAGCTTCCCGATGATGGGCAAGGTCGAGGTCAAGGGCGGGAACGCGCACCCCCTGTGGAAGTGGCTCACCAAGGAGGCGCCGGGCCTGCTCGGCAGCGAATCGGTGAAGTGGAACTTCACGAAATTCCTCGTCGGCCGCGACGGCCGGGTCCTCAAGCGTTATGCGCCGAAGGATTCGCCCGCGTCCTTGAAGGCCGACATCGAAGCCGCCCTGGCGGCGTGATATGAAGCCCCCACGCTCACTTCGTTCGCTGCCCCCCGAGGGGGCTTCAGTGCCCTTCGGGCGGCCGGGCGGGCACTGACGATGTTCCAGCACATCGCGCCCTACGCCGGCGATCCGATCTTCGCGCTCGTCGATCGGTTCAACGCCGACCCGCGGCCGCACAAGGTCAACCTGAGCATCGGCATCTACTTCGACGAGGACGGCCGCCTGCCGGTGCTGGCCAGCGTGCGCGAGGCCGAGGCGCGCTCGCTCGCGGCCGGCGGGCCGAAGCCCTACTTGCCGATGGAAGGAGACGCCGCCTGCCGGCGCGCGGTGCAGGAGTTGCTGTTCGGCGCCGGTCATCCGGCCTTGGCGCAGGGCCGCGTGGCGACGATCCAGACCGTCGGCTCGTCGGGCGGCCTGCGCGTCGGTGCGGATTTCCTCAAGGCCTGGCTGCCGGCCAGCGAGGTCTGGGTCAGCGACCCGACTTGGGACAACCACCGCTCGATGTTCGAGGGCTGCGGCTTCGCCGTGCACCGCTACCCGTACTACGATGCCGGGGACGCGAGAGCGGACCCTCCGAGGCCCGCGGGCGGCGTGAAGTTCGACGCGCTGTGCGACGTCATCGGCCGCCTGCCCGCCGGCGCCGTGGTGCTGCTGCACACCTGCTGCCACAACCCGACCGGCGTCGATCTGACGCGCGCGCAATGGGACACCCTGATCCCGCTGCTGCAGCGCCAGCGCGTGCTGCCCTACCTCGACCTGGCCTACCAGGGTTACGGCGAGGGCATCGAGCAGGACGCCTACGCGGTGCGTGCGCTCGCCGACACCGGCATGGCGTTCTTCGTCGCCAACTCGTTCTCCAAGAGCATGAGCGTGTACGGCGAGCGCTGCGGCGCCCTGAGCGTGGTCTGCCCGGACGCGGCGCAGGCCGAACTCGTGCTCGGCCAGTTGAAGTCCACGGTGCGGCGCAACTACTCCAGCCCGCCGCTGCACGCGGCGCAGATCGTCGCCCGGGTATTGGGCGAGCCCGACCTGCGCGCGTTGTGGGAGCGCGAGGTCGCAGCGATGCGCGAGCGCATCCTCGCCATGCGGCAGGCCCTGCATGCGGCGCTGGCACGCCGGCGCCCGGAGCATGACCTCGGCTATGTGCTGAGCCAACGCGGCATGTTCAGCTACACCGGCCTCACGCCCACGCAGGTGGACCGCCTGCGCGACGAGCATGCGGTCTACCTCATTCGCTCCGGCCGCCTGTGTGTCGCCGGCTTGAGCCCGCGCAACGTCGAGCCGGTGGCGGCGGCGATTGCGGCCGTGTTGGATTGAAGTTCCAGAAGTCGGCGCCTACTCACCTGTTGGCGTTGGCCGACCTGTGCCAAGGCACCTGGGCGGCCGGCCTTGCTGCGAAGGCGACAAGCCCCTATCGGCAGCAATGTACTAGGGTTTACCCTAGACTCTCCTCATTCACCAGGAGAAGTCATGACCACCGCCACCTATTCGCTCGCTCGCCCGGCCACCGTCGCCACCCCGCGCGGCGCACTGCTGATCGGCTGGCTCGCCGACCGGGCCATCGCCTTGCGCCAGAACCACCGACTGGCCCGTGCCGCGCAGGCGAACCACCACGCCGCAATGTTCAGCGCGCGCGACGCCGCCGCCCTGCGCCGCTGGGCGCAGCGACTGCAGGACACCGAGCCCCACCTGGCCGCCGACCTGCGCGCTGCCGCCGACCGCCACCTCGGCGAGCGCTGAACGCCGGCGCGCCGGCCGCTTGCCGGATACTGCGCGGCCATGCTGGCCGCTTACCTGCGTCACCTCGCTGCGTCGCCCTGGGCGAGGTTCGCGGACCAACCGCCCTGGCGCATCACGCAGGGGAGTGAAGCGCTGGTCGCGGCAGTTGCTGCCGGCCTGTCCGGCACCAGCGACTGGCGGCAGGCCGCCGACAGTATCGTTGTCCACCGCAGCGCCGTCGTCGAGTCGGCTGCGGTGCTGAAGGCGCCCGCGGTCATCGGTCCGCGATGCCTGGTCGCACACGGCGCCTACCTGCGCGGCGGCGTCTGGCTCGATGAGGACTGCATCGTCGGCCCCGGCGCGGAGCTGAAGTCAAGCCTGATGTTCCGCGGCAGCAAGCTCGCGCACCTGAACTTCGTGGGCGATTCGATCGTCGGCGCCGGCGCCAACCTGGAAGCCGGCAGCGTGGTCGCCAACTACCGCAACGAACGCGACGACAAGCGCATCCGCGTGCGGCTCAGCGCCGAGCTGGTCACGCTCGACGTGCAGAAGTTCGGAGCGCTTGTCGGCGACGACTGCCGCATAGGCGCCAACGCTGTCGTCGCGCCGGGCGCGTTGCTGCGCCCGGGCAGCGTAGTGCCGCGGCTCTCGCTGCTTGACCAGGAAGCGGGCACGTGAGCGTCTTCCTCGCCAAGCGCCTGGCGACCTTCATGGCCACCCTGCTGGTGGCGTCGATCATCGTCTTCGCCGTGCTCGAGCTGCTGCCGGGCAGCGTGGCGCAGGTGATGCTCGGCGACACGGCGACGCCCGAAGCCATCGCCGTGCTGGAAGCCAAACTCGGCTTGGACCGCCCGGCGCCGGTGCGCTACCTCGACTGGGTCGCCGGCTGGCTGCGCGGCGAGAGCGCGATCAGCGTGTCCTACGACACCCCGGTGGCGCAGCTCATCGCCGAGCGCCTGCAGGTGACGCTGCCGCTGGCGCTGCTGGCGATACTGCTCACCGTCGCTGCCGCGCTCGCCTTCGGCCTGTACGCCGCCGCACACCACAACAAGCTGGGTGACGTGAGCGTGATGGCCGCCAGCCAGCTCGGCCTGTCGATTCCCAACTTCTGGTTCGCGATCCTGCTCATCCTGCTGTTCGCGGTGCAGCTGCAATGGGTCGGCGCCGGCGGCTTCCCGGGGTGGGAGGAGGGCTGGTGGCCGGGCTTGAAGGCGCTCATCCTGCCCGCGCTGTCGCTGGCGGTGGTGCAGGCCGCGATCCTGGCGCGGGTCACCCGCTCGGCGCTGGTCGACGTGATGCGCGAAGACTATGTGCGCACCGCGCGCGCCAAGGGCCTGAGCAGGCGCCAGGTGCTGTGGCGCCATGTGCTCGGCAACGCGATGATCCCGGTGCTGACGATCATGGGCCTGCAGTTCGCGAACCTGATCACCGGCACCATCGTGGTGGAGAACGTGTTCGTGCTGCCGGGCATCGGCCGGCTCGTGTTCCAGGCGATCGCGAACCGCGACCTGGTGGTCGTGCGCGATGTCGTGATGCTGCTGGCGGCGATCGTCGTTATCGTCAACTTCATCGTCGACGTGCTCTACGCCGCGATCGACCCACGCCTGAAACCCGCCGATGCGTGACGCCAGTTTCTGGGCGCGCGCGCGCCGGCACCCGAGCTTCGCGATCGGCGGCGTGCTGGTCGCGCTGCTGCTCGCGGCAGCGGCGTTGTCGCTCGTCTGGAGCCCCTATCCGCCGGCCGAGATCGATGTGCCGAACAAGTTCGCGCCGCCCTCGGCGGCGCACTGGCTCGGCACCGACAGCCTGGGGCGCGACATCGCGTCGCAGTTGCTGGTCGGCTCGCAGAACTCGATCGTCGTCGGCGTCGTCGCGGTCGGCATCGGCGTGCTGATCGGTGTCGCGCTCGGGCTGCTCGCGAGCGCACGCCGCGGCTGGGTCGAGGAGCTGGTGATGCGCGCCAGCGATTTCACCTTCGCCTTCCCGGCGCTGCTGTCGGCCATCATGCTGACGGCGATCGTCGGCCCTGGCCTGCTGACCAGCGTGGTCGCGATCGGCATCTTCAACATTCCGGTCTTCGCGCGCATCACCCGCGCGGCGGCGAACGCCGTCTGGGCGCGCGACTACGTGCTCGCCGCGCGCGCCGCGGGCAAGGGCGGCTGGCGCATCACGCTCGACCATGTGCTGCCGAACATCGCCAGCGTGCTGATCGTGCAGGCGACGATCCAGTTCGCGATCGCCATCCTGGCCGAGGCGGCACTCAGCTACCTCGGCCTCGGCACCCAGCCGCCGCAGCCGAGCTGGGGCCGCATGCTCAACGAAGCGCAGACGCAGATGTTCCAGGCACCGCTGCTGGCCGTCTGGCCGGGCGCCGCGATCGCGCTCGCGGTGCTCGGCCTGAACCTGATGGGCGACGGCCTGCGCGACCTGCTCGACCCCAAGCTCGCGCGCCGGCGCTGACGCGACCCGTCATGGCGCGCAACATCGAACTCAAGGCCCGCATCGCCAGTGTGGAGGCGCTGCTGCCGCGCGCGCAGGTACTGGCAGGCGGCGAGGCTGAACTCATCGTGCAGGACGACCGCTTCTATGCCTGTGCGCAGGGCCGGCTCAAGCTGCGCTGCTTTGCCGACGGCAGCGGCGAGTTGATCGCCTACCAGCGGCCCGACATCGCGGGGTCGAAGCTGTCGGACTATCTGCGTGTGCCGACGGCCCACACGCAGCGGCTGCATGAGGCGCTGGCGCGTTCGCTCGGGCAGGTGGCTCGCGTGCGCAAGCAGCGATGGCTGTTGCGGGTGGGTGCGACGCGCATCCATCTCGATCGCGTCGAAGGTTTGGGTGACTTCCTGGAGCTCGAGGTCGTGCTGCGCGATGACGAGCGCGCCGAAGCGGGTAGCACCACGGCGCAGGCGCTGCGGGTGGCGCTCGGCGTGCCGGCCGAAGCCTGCATCGCGGGCAGCTACGCGGACCTGCTGGCGGCGCAGCGCGCTTGAAACGACGCCCACTCACGGGGGTCGCGGGCAGCCCGCCGTGACGTATGGCCGCCTGCCCGCGGAGCGGCCGCCGACCGGCGTGTTGCGCGCGGGCCTTCGCTGACAATCACGCACGCCCGTCGTTGGGAGACCTGACCACATGAACAAGACCTCTTTGCAGACCGCGCGCCGCCTCGCGGCGGCCTTGACGCTGGCAGCGTTTGCCGCCGCCGCGCCGGCGGCTCCGACGTTGCTCGACCCGCTGCTCGCCGGCGCCCATGCGATGGGCACGGGTGTCGATGCACGCTTCGTGAAGGTGGACGACAACTGGCATGCCAGCAGCGTGCTGTGGAGCGAGGCGACGATGCAATACGGCTCCGGCGCACCGATCGGCAGCTTTGCCTGGGGCAGCGGCATCTGGGGCATCGCCGACTGGCAGACCGCGAACGGCGCCGTCCCGCCGGCCGGCATGGTGACGGGCGGCTGGACTGGCCGTGTCGCTGCCATCTCCTTCGGCGACGAGCACTACAACACCCAGCACGGGCCAACCTGGGGCGTCGTCGGCCTGGCGCCGCTGTTCGGCGCCGGCTTCGGCCAGGACAACTGGACCTCGTTCTTCAGCGGCTACATCCGCATCGCCGACGCGGGGCTGTACAACTTCAGCGTGTTGCACGACGACGGCTTCTTCTTCACCCTCGGCGGCCTCGGTCAGACGCTGGCGATCGACAACGACTTCCTGAACCCGCGCGAGCGCGTCGGATTCGGTGACGACCTGCTGCTCGGTGTCGGCCTGTATGCCTTCACGCTCGGTGCCTACGACCGGCTGGAGGCCGGCGTGGTCGAGCTCGCCTGGTCGCGCGACGGGGGTGACTGGACGCCGGTGCCGACCGAGAACCTGGTCGCGCAGCCGGTTCCGCTGCCCGCCACCGGCTGGCTGCTCGCCGGCGGGCTGCTGGCGCTCGGCGCCACGCAGCGGCGGCGGCGGTGACCCCGCGGCAGCGCAGTTTCTGGCACGCCCTCGGCCAAGCCCTGGTCGTCGCGTTCGGCTGGATCGGTTTCGTCTGGTTGTGGTGGCTGGTCGCACAGCGGCCGTGGGAGGTGCGCGGGCTGGTCTGGCTGATCGCTGTCTCGCTGGTCGTGCTGCCGCTGATCACGCTCTACTGGGTCGGGCACAACCGCTCGATCTACCGCCGCAAGGGGCCGCGGCGTGCGCTCGCCGCGGTCGACGAAAGTTACACGCGCGACTGGAACGGGCTCGCGGTGCAGGCCGAGTGGGTGGTGTTGCGCCACGCGCGCAGCATCACGGTGCAGGTCGGCGACGAGGTCAAGCACTACCAGCTCGGCGCTGCATCGGCTCGCGCGCGCCGCGCTCCCGGAGCGCCTGATGGCTGAATGGATCGCGCCCTGGATGGTCGCGCTGCAGCACACCTGGGCGTATGCAGCGGCGCTGCTGTTCTTCGCCGCCTATCCGATCGTGACCAGCATCATGTGGATCACGACCTCGCTCATCTTTCTCAGCCGCTGGGAGAAGGCGGAAGACCCGGACGCGCCGCCGACCGAAGCGCCGCCGCGTGTCACGGTGCTGATTCCGGCGCACAACGAATCGAGTGTCATCGCCGCAACCCTCGCCGCCGCTTGCGCGATCGACTACCCGGACTACGAAGTGGTCGTCATCGACGACGGCTCGGGCGACGACACCGCGGCCCAGGTGCGGCGCGTGATGGCCGCCGACCCGCGCGTGCGCCTTGTGCAAAAGCTCGTCAACGAAGGCAAGGCGATGGCGCTCAACGACGCCCTGCCGCTGGTCAACGGCGAGATCGTGTTGACACTCGACGCCGACGCCGAGCCCGACCCGCAGATCCTCTGGCACATCGTGCCGCACTTCCGCTCGCCGCGGGTGGCCGCCGTCACCGGCAACCCGCGCGCACGCAACCTGGACACCTTCCTCGCCCGGCTGCAGGCGATCGAGTTCAGCTCGATCGTCAGCCTGCTGCGTCGTTCGCAACGTGTCTGGGGCCGCATCGTCACCGTCTCCGGCGTGGTGGCGGCGTTCCGGCGCTCGGCGATCTTCGACGTCGGCGGCTTCTCGCCCGACATGCCGACCGAGGACATCGAGCTCACCTGGAAGCTGCAGAAACGCTTCTACGACGTGCGCTACGAAGCCCGCGCGATCGTCTGGATGACGGTGCCGAGCACCGTGCGGGGCCTGTTCAAGCAGCGCCTGCGCTGGGCGCGTGGGCTGATGCAGGTGTTCCACAAACATGCCGACGTCATCGCGCACTGGAAGTACCGCCGCATGTGGCCGGTGTTCGTCGAGGCGGGTCTGTCGATCCTGTGGGCGCTGGCGTTTGTCGTCTTGACCTCGATCTGGCTCGTCTCGTACGCGCTCGGCATCCCGCCGGTCGGTGCGTCGCCGATCCCCAACCTCTGGGGCATGACGATCGGCAGCTTGTGCCTGCTGCAGTTGCTGGTCGGCACGCTGGTGGATCGGCGCTACGACCCGGGCATCCTGCGTCACTACGCTTATGCGGTGTGGTATCCGCTCGTCTACTGGATGTTCCTGTCGCTGACGACGGTGTTGTCGCTCGGCTGGCTGTTCCGCCGGCCGGTGCGCAAATCGGTGCGCTGGAGCACGGCTCGATGAAGGCCGTGCTGCTTGCGCTGTTGCTTGCGCTCGCGCCGCCGCTCGCGCAAGCCAACGACCTGCAAGCCGCACGCGCCGCCACCGACGCGCGCCGTTTCGACGAGGCGCTGCGCCTGTTCGAGCAGCTGCTCAGCACGCGCCCCGCCGACAGCGACCTGCTGATCGAGACCGCGCGGGTCTATGGTTTTGCCGACCGCCATCGCGAGGCGGTCGCGACCTACCGCCGTGTGCTCGACGTGGCGCCGGTTCGCCGCCACGATGTGCTGCCTTCGCTCGCCTGGCAGACGCTGTGGGCCGGCGATGCCGCGACTGCGCGGGTGTTGTTCGCCGAGGCGCGCGACGCCGCCGGCCCGAACCAGCGCCTGCGCGCCGAGCTGCTGCAAGGTGAGGGCGAAGCCGCCGAGGCTTTGGGCGATGTCAACGGCGCGCTCGCCGCATACCGGCAAGCGCTCGACCTGCAGCCGGGCGATGCGGGCGTGCAGCGCCGCCTCGCACGAACACTCAATGCGGCCGGCCGCCACGCTGCCGCCGCGACGCTCTACGCGCGGGCCGACGACGGCCGCGACGCCGGCGTGCGGCTCGACCATGCACGCGCGCGCCGCTGGTCCGGCGACGAGGCCGGCGCCCACGCGCTGCTTGCCGGGCGCAACGACCCCGCCGCGGTGTGGCTGCGCGAATGGCGGCTCGCGCGCGACTTGAAGACGAGCGTCAGCGCCAGCGTCGAACACGCGACCGACCGCGACGACCTCGACGCCACCGCGTTGCAACTCAGCGCCGGCCGCTGGTTCACGCCCCCGCTGCATGGCGAAGTCGCCGTGCGCCAACTGCGGCTCGACGAGCCGAGCGGCGACGCCGACGTGCAGCGCGTGTCGGGCCGCCTGACGGCGCGCTTCGGCGCCATCGACGAAACACGCGGCCTGTGGATCGCATCGCTCGCACTTTCCGCACAGTCGGCCGAAGGCTGGCACCCGGTCAGCGGCAGCGCCAGCCTGCGCTGGCTGCCCGCCGACGGCTGGCGCTTCGGCGCCGAACTCGGGCGCGAGCTGATCGAAACGCCGACCGCCATCGCCAACCGCATCAGTGTCGATGTCGCGGCGCTGTCGGCCGAACACCGGCTGACGCCGCGGTGGACCGTTGCCGGGTCGATCGCGCGCCTGGATTTCAGCGATCACAACACGCGCACAAGGTTCAACGGCCGCGCCGGTTATCTCGTGCGCAGCCACAGCCCGCGCCTCGAGGCCGGGGTCGAAGCGATGGCGTTCGAGAGTTCGCGGCCGGCAAGTTTTGCGCCCGTGCTGCCGCCGGGCACTCGCGCGCCTGTCGGCTACTGGAACCCGCGCCGTTATGTCGAAGGCCGTGCTTACCTCACGCTGGAAGGCGAAGCGCAGCCGCTGGAATGGCAGTTGAAGCTCGCCGCCGGCAGCGCGCGCGAAGTCGACGGCGACGGCAACCGCTCCAGCGCACAGCCGCACCAGATCGAAGCGGCGCTGGCCTACGACCTGAGCCCCGCGCTGCGGCTGCGCCTGGCCGCCGGTGCGTCGGGCGCAGGCTTCGGCGTCAACGCGGGCGGCTCGGGCTACTGGCGGCGCTATGTGGGCGTGACGTTGAGCGGCTGGTTCTAGCTGTAGTTTCTCAGGACGTTGTTCCCGTCGAAGCCGAGGCGGGAGGCTGGCGGTTGGTGCGAGGTCGCGGAGTGTGGGCGGTGGAAGTTGTAGTGGTGCATCCAAGGCTGCAGCTCAGCGGCT
>Ga0307505_10001530_pt1 | contig 18342 bp, 7 predicted proteins | sample 23_S_MG_FD_202183 | JGI IMG/M metagenome (GOLD analysis project Ga0307505, IMG submission 202183) | Soil microbial communities from Populus trichocarpa stands in riparian zone in the Pacific Northwest, United States - 23_S | ecosystem: Environmental > Terrestrial > Soil > Riparian zone > Trees...
GATCCGCAACGTCTGGATCACCACCGGTCCGTGCGACGACAACGGCTGGGCGTGCACGACCGTGGACACCTTCGACATCACCGGTGACGGGCGGGTCGACTACGTCGTCGCCACCGACGGGGGCCAACCATGGCGCGTCCACACGGGCGAGCGAAAGAGCGACGGCAACTGGGGGTTCTCCCAGAACCCGATCCTCTGGCCGGCACCCGATCGCTTCATCCGCCGGACCAAGAATGGACACACCTACCGCGACACCATCGACCTCAACGGCGACGGACTGCCGGACCTCGTCGACATCGTCAACGGCGAATGGCGGGTCTGGATCAATCACGGCCTCGGCTTCGAGACCGAGCCGCTGCCGGCCTTTCCCGCGCCCGTCGAATCGATCGGCCATCAGAGCGGCGGCAGCAACGGGTCGACGAAATACATGCTCACCGACTTCGACGGCGACGGCCTCGCCGACCTGCTGCAGCATGTAAACGCGGGCGACGACGACCGATGCAACAACTTCCCCTCGAGCGGCGGCCAGACCGTGAATCGGCATGACTGCCTCTTGGTATTTCGCAACACGGGCCAGGGTTTCCGGGCCGACGCCGACGTAATGTCCCTCCCGCTCTGGGCCTCGGGCGTGACGATGCAGAGCGGCGGCGAAGTCATTGCCGATATGGTCGACGTCAACGGCGATGGACTGCCCGACTGGGTCGAGCGCAGCAGCGATGGTTTGAGCTGGAAGGTTCTCCTCAACCTGAGCGGCACGCTGACCCCCGCCAGCTATTCAGCGGCCCCACCACATGACGCCGTCGCCACCACCGTCTGGCCGGGTGGCCAGGGCCCGCTGCGCAAGATCTCCGGCCGCCGCACCGAAATCGACCTCGTCGATCTCAACGGCGACGGCTTTCTCGATCGCGTCGTCGCCGGCGGCCACGTCTGGGACGTGCAACTCAACCTGCTGACACAAAAACCGAAAGTGCTCTGGATGATGGAGAACGGGCTGGGCGGGACGAATACCATCGTGTACGAGCCCAGCACCCGGTTCGATCACACCGGGGGCGACGAACAACCCGATATGCCGTTCGTGAGCTGGGTCGTTGGGGCGACCCGCCTGAACGACGGCCTCTGCACCGCGCCGTCCGGCGCCAACGTCTTCGACCGCGCTGAGAACCCGTGCATCGACCAGGGCCACGAGATCGTCTCGTTCTTCGACTACCAGGACGGACGCCTCGACCTCGACTACGACTACGATGCGAACGGCGTTCCGATCGCTGTCGCCGATCGGGGATTCCACGGCTATCGCCGCGTAACCCGAACCGACGTGGACGGCAACGAGACGGCGACCGTCTTCGGCCAGGGACCTCTCGTGCGCGGTCGGTTGCTGGAGCTGTACTACTACGCCGGCGACTCCGACACTGGCGCGCTCGTTCGCTACGAGATCAATCAGTGGGCCAGCCGGCCCGTGTCCGGCTGGCGCGACCAGGTCTGGTTGGATCTCAACGGGCGGTTCACATTCGACCTCGGGGGGACCCCGCACGCCGTCGTCACGACCAACCATTCCGTCGACGACTACGGCAACGTGCTGCACACCTCGGTGTCCGGCACCGAGATGCCGGCGGTCGACACGTACACCGACTACGCCACCCCGTTCGGATACAACGGCAGCTCGCCGCGCAACCGACCGCGCCAGATCACGACGCAAACCGCGACTGGCATCCTCGACCGGAGGCTCTTCCAGTACGACGGCGCATCCCTCGGGGTGCTCTCCAAGGGCAACCTCACGGCTGTCCTGTCATGGCTCGACACCGACTCCCGCTGGATCACGACGGCCTACGGATACGACGCCTACGGGAATCTGGTCTCGACCCGCAACGGAAAGGGAGTCGAGACCTCCACCAGCTACGATGACGGCAGTGGCACGCACCTGTATCCCTTCATCGAGACCAACGGCGTCGGCCACTCGACGGTCACCGTCATGGACTACCGCCACGGCAAGCCCGCCGCGGCGTGGGGCGCCAACGGCATGGCTACGGCGACCGTCTTTCAGTACGACGCCGCCGGGCGGCCGACCTGCGAGGTACGCCCTGGTGACACCATGGCGAACTGCACAGTCGCGACCACGTACGAGTTCGCGCAGGGCCCCGGTCAACATTCCAAAGTCACTGTCGCGCGCAAGCAGACCGGTTACGCTTCGAGACGCAGCACGACGACGCACTTCGACGCTCTGGGACGAGTGCGACACGTCGACGTCGCAGCGGTCGTCAACGGCGCGGCCGTCACCGTGCGGCGCGACCGCGCCGAATACGACGCCGGCGGCCGGGTGCGCGAGCGATTCTACCCGTATCCCGCGACCGCGGCCGCCCCGTCGAATGGATCCACCTCGTTCGACTACCGGCTGAACGGCTCCGCGTTCGTCGATCCGCTCGCACGTGTGCACCGCACGACGCACGCGGACGGCTCGATCACGCGCTCCCTCTACCAGGGTGCGCGCATCGCCTCGATCGATGAGGAAGGAAACCGCACCGAGCGCGTCTACGACGCCCTCGAGCGGGTCGTGCGCGAGGAAGTCCACAGCGGTGGCGGCGTGTACTCGTCGACCCGATCCAAATACGACGGAATGGGCCGGCTGATCGCTCTCCACCAGAACAACGACACACTGCCGATGAAGTCGTTCTCGTACGACTCGTTGGGTCGCCGCGTCTCCGTGACCGATCGCGACAGCGGCACCTGGCGATACGGGTACGACGACGCCGGCAATCTGATCTATCGAGACGATCCCAAGGTCGGCCAGCATTCCCAGTACTGCTATGACGCCGCCGATCGACCGGTGCGCGCCTGCGGCCTGCCGCAGGACTTCCACGTGCTCTACCCCTGCGCTCAGGCCTGCAGCGCCGACGAGACGGTCTACACCTACGACGAACCGGCGGTTCCCTTCTCGAAGGGGCGGCTGACGACCGTCGCGGACGAGGCCGGGAGGTTCCGCGTGCTCGGCTACGACCGGCATGGCCGCCAGTTGGCGACCGAGCGCGAGATCGACGTCGACGGCGCCGTTACGACAGGCCGCTTCGAATACGACTACAACGACACGGACGAGGTCGTGCAGATCCGCTACCCGGACGGCGAGGTCGTCACCACCACCTACGACCAGGCCGGCCAACCGATCGCGCTGCAGAACGGCACCGGCACGGTCTACGTGAGCGCGGTTTGGTACGACGTGTTCGGTCGCGCCAACTCCGTCTGGCACGGCAACGGAACGCGTGACGACCGATCCTACTACGGCGCCGCGAACCGCCACCGCCTCTCGACGATCGCTACCGCGGGTTCGCAGGGCGGCTTCGCGTTTTCTCAGATCTACGAGTACACGCCGCGCGGCAAGATCGCCGCGATCTACGACTTCGATTCGAGCCCGCGGTCGAACGCCGCCATGTACGGGTACGACGTTCTCGGCCGGCTGACGAACTTCGACAGCTTCCAGGACCCGCTGGACCAGACCTTCCAATACGATTCACGCGGCAACATCACCCGCAAGGGTTCGCTCAACTTCTCCTACGGCAACGCGGCGGCGTCCGCGACGCGACCACACCAGATGCTCGCCGTGAACGGTGTCGCCGTTACGCACGACGCCAACGGAAACCGCACCCGCAATCACACCGGCGCCCAGACCTATTCGTATGACTCGGAGGACAGGCTCGAGACCGTGTCGCTCGCCGGCAAGAACGTCGATTTCCTTTACGACTACAGCGGAGAGAGGCGCGCCCGTGTCGTCACCAGCGGCTCGGCGACGAAGGTGACGCGCTACTACAACGACCTGCTGCATACGACGGCCACCGGCTCCACCGTCAAGTCGTACTACCTCGGCGGAATGCGCGTCGCCTCGCAGACCCAGGCCGGATCCGCCTGGGAAATCGCGGCGGCCGGAAGCGGACCGGTCCACCTCGCGAGTGTATGGCAAGGCCGTCCTTTCCTCATCCTTGAAGTCGATTCGCGGATTCAGTTCGCCGCCGCCATCGGGACGTTGCTTCTGTTCACCGCGCTCATCGTCGCGCCCGGTCGACGCCGGCGACGAGTCGTCGGCGTGCGGGTGCGAAGCGGGCAGGCGGCCTCTCTCGCCATCGCCTTCACCATCACGGCGCTGCCCTGGCCGGTGATCGTGCGACCGGCGGCGGCACAGTGTGGCGGTCCACCGGCCAGCGCACCGATCGCGCACTACCACGTCGATCACCTCGGCTCGCCGCAACTGGTCACCAATGGCAGCGGCGCCGTCGTCGAACACATCCGCTACATGCCGTTCGGCGAACTGCGCGGGCGTTGGAACGGGGCCGGCAATCCCATCGCCGGTCCGGCGGTCGACCAGGTGACGTTCGACTACACCGGGCACGAACGCGAACTGAGTTCAGGGCTGATCTACGCCAAGGCGCGATTCTACGATCCCATCACGGGGACGTTCCTCACTCCGGATCCCGCCGGCGAGTTCACCAGCCCCTACGCGTACGCGGGTTGGGATCCCGTCAACGGCAACGACCCCACCGGCGAGTTCGTCTCCATCGGCCTCCTGCTCGCTTCGTTCGTGATCGGATTCGCGATCGCGGCCATCGACGCCGCCATCGCCGGCGCCGGCCTGGCCGACGCGCTCAAGGCCGGTCTGATCGGTGGCGCGACCTCGGCGATCAGTGCCGCGGTGCTCGGGCCGGTCAACGGCGCTGTCGCCGGCCTCGACGGATGGGCTCGCGCCGCCGCAGCCGCGGTGCGCCTCGCCGGTGGAGGCGTGGGAATCTACAACACCGTGGAGGCGTTTCGAAACGGCGAGTACCTCGCCGGGTCGCGCGGCGTACTGCAGATCGTCTCCGCGGCGTTCGGCGGGCTGCGCGAATCCAACGCCGGCGTCGGCGCCAAAGAGTCGAGAATGCCCGTCGGGTTCTCGCTGGGCCCCAACACGCCGGCGGAACCGCGCGGCGCTCGTATGGGCCCCGTCGCCGACATCTTCCCGGCGCGCCCTGCGACCGGCACAGCGGCAACGGTGCGCACCTCGTCGGTCACCATCCTCGGTCTCAAGGTCGAAGTCGGCACCGCGTGGGCAATCGACAGCGCCGGCAACAAACAGATCTTCGACACGTTCGCCGTCGGCTTCGAAACCGATGTGCTCGAGATCTCCGGCGCCCAGGGGATGAACCTGACCAACGCGAACACCGTCGCCGACCTTGGCGGACGTTCGACAACGTTCGGTGGAACGGGGGGACCGTCCGCCTTCGGCTTCGGAGCGGAGTACACGGTCGGGTCCAACTACTCCGGGGTCACGTTCTACGGCGGCGTACAGTTCGGCATCGCACCGGTCGGCGCGTACGGGTTGCGCGAAAACTGGACCCCGCGCGGTCCGTAGCCGCGCATCCGCGGCGGCGCTCCGGCGCCACCGCGGATGCCGGCGAGCCGATTCCAGGAGGCCGCTGCCCCGCAAGGGACCAAAGGGACGAAAGGTCGGGTCTCGGTCCCTCCTTGGGTCCCTTTTAGTCCCTTGGGTCCCTTTAGGGCCCCGCCAACCGCCGTCGGGAGCTTGATTCACGGGGGAGCGGTTGGTACGAGCCGACGGATGCTCGAGTCGGCGACAGAGGGTATGGAGCGTTTCTGGGCGGAGTCACTGGCCGACGCGGTGCTGGCCGGAATCCCGGTCGACCGACCTTCCGCTCTGCGCATCCTCCAATCGCCGGATCAGGACACGGCGGCCCTCCTCGAGGCGACGTGTCGCGTTCGCGACCGATACCACGGTCGCCGCGTGAAACTCTGTGTGCTGCGCAACGCCCGCAGCGGCATGTGCCCGGAGGATTGCCACTACTGTTCGCAGTCCGCGGTCTCCGAGGCGGCCATTCCGCGTTACAAGATGGACACGCCCGACGATCTCCTCGAAGGCGCAAGGCGGGCGGTGGAGACGGGCGCGCGCCGGTTCTGTATGGTGACCAGCGGCCGCGGTCCCAGCGATCGGGATATCGAACGGTTTTCAGGAGCGGCTCGACGCATCAAAGAGGCGTACCCCGATATCGAGCTGTGCGTGTCGGCCGGGCTCATGGAAGAGGACCAGGCGCGCGAGCTCAAGGCCGCCGGCGTCGGTTGGGTCAACCATAACCTGAACACGAGCGAGCGCCACCATTCGGCGATTTGTACGACCCACACCTACGCGGATCGCGTCCGAACTGTCGAAAACGTCAAGCGGGCCGGCCTTTCGACATGCTGCGGAGGCATCATCGGCATGGGCGAAACCGACGAGGACATCGTCGACCTCGCCTTTGCTCTTCGCGATCTCGGTGTCGACTCGCTGCCGGTCAACTTTCTGCTCTCCATCGACGGTACTCCGCTCAGCGACCGCGACGACCTGACACCGCAGAAGTGCTTGCGAGCGCTCTGCCTCTTTCGCCTCACCAACCCCGCCGCCGAAATCCGTATTGCCGGCGGACGCGAGAAGCACCTCGGCGAGTTTCAACCGCAGGCGCTGTACGCCGCGAACTCGATCTTCGTCGAGGGGTACCTGACGACACCGGGCCAGGCCTACCGCGAGGCCCACGACATGATCGCCGCCATGGGCTTCGAGGTCGAACCGGGCGTGGACCCGGGCCTCCCCCGCTCCTGAGCGCCGACCGGCGGGACGCCGCGTCGAATCGGGGATTGGTTTCCACGGACGTTCTCGTGGACCGGAAAGGGTGTCAGTTTTAACCCACCCAAGGCCCCTGTCCCGCCCACGTCGAGCACGTCGTCACTCGCACTGCTGCAATCGCCGCAAGGCAGAGTTTCAGTTTGACAAACAAAGGGTTGCGGGCGAACCTACGCGGGTCTATTGCGCTCCACTTGGCATCGTTTTCGCTGGCAAGGTGGGATCCAACTTATGAAAACATGGAGCAACGCATGAGCCGAAGGAAGTCCTTTGTCATCGCCTTTGCCGTGACGGCGCTGCTCGTCGCGCAGACGAGCCACGCCGCTATCACGTTTTTCGAAGCCACCCTCGGGTTTCCCGTATCCCCGCAACCCGAGGATCTCTTCCCCGCCGACATGAACGGCGACGGGCTCGAAGACGTGGTCGTCGTCAGCCGCCAGAGTGATGCCGTGAACGTTCTCCTGTCGTTTCCCGACCAGCCGGCGCGCTTCAGCCCGGTTGCCGTCGAGAATTTCGGTTCGCAACTGCGCCGCGGCGCGGTGGCCGACGTGACCCGCGACGGACGACCCGACCTGGTGGTGCCGGATCAACGCCAGAACGGCGTCTGGGTTCTCGTCGGTGACGGCCAGGGACGATTGACGAATCCGGGCTTCTTTCCGGTGGGACGCAGCCCCTTCGCTGTCGCGATCGCCGACTTCGACGGATTGCGCGGCGCGGATATCGCCGTCACCGACCAACGGCTCGGCAACGTTACGATCCTCCTCAACGACGGCGGCTCGCCGCCGCGTTTCTCCCGCGGGCCGATCTACGCCGTGGGCGACACTCCGGAAACGATCATCGCGCTGGACGTAAACGACGACGGGCGCATGGACCTCGTTACCCTGAACGAGGGCGGCCGCCGTGTGAAGTCGATCTCGATCCTGGTTTTCCAGTCGATGACGGCGGGCCTTCCCGTGTTCGGCCCCGCTCAGAACTTTGGAGTCGGCGAGCGGCCTTCCGCAATGAAAGCGATCGATCTCAACAACGACGGTTTCGACGACCTCGTGATGCTCAACCGCGCTACCGGGGACCTCAACGGCGAGGTCAACATCATGCTGAGTCGCGGTGACGGGATCTTCGACGGCCCCACGGTTTTTCCGGTACCGTGTCCGTTCTTCACCGGAGGCATCGTCTGCCGCGCGCGCACTGTCGCGTTGGCGGACTTCAACAACAACGGTGCCGTCGACATCGCCGTGTTGCTGTCCGATCCGCGGCGCACTGGCACTGGCGCCGGAATCGAAAACGACGCGATGCAGATTTTCGGCGGCCGTGGCGACGGCCGATTCCTCGCCGGTCCGGTCCTGCGAACGCCGAAGAGTCCGCTTGCGGCGGTCGCCCTCAACTTGAACGGCGACGACCTCATCGATTTGGCCGTCGGCTTCCAGCGAACGACATCGATTGTCGCGTTCACCAACGCCTCCTCGGGCGGCGACCTCGGCAACGGCGAGGGATGCCTCGTCGGCGGTGAATGTCTGTCGGGTCGCTGCACCGAGGGCGTCTGTTGCGCATCGGACTGCGCCGACGATGAGACCTGCGTCGTTCCCGGCCGCGAAGGTACCTGCCAGCGTGTCTCCGTACCCGTCGAGTGCGAGTTCGACGACGACTGTTTCGGCATTCCCTTGGAAGAGGCGCCGGGCTTCTGCGTCGACTTCTTCTGCTGCGAGAACCGCTGCGCGGATGGCCGCTGCGACATCGTCGATTTCGAGGGGCTGTGTATCCCCACCCTGCCTCCGGGCGGCGAATGCTTCGACGAACGCGACTGTCAGACTGGATTCTGTGTTGACGATCGCTGCTGCCTCGAGTCCTGCGACAACGGGTTCTGCGGAGGCGACGACGGTGTCTGCCGTCCGGGGCTGGATCTGGGCACGCCTTGCGAGGTCGACGGTCAATGTCAGACGGAGATCTGTGACCGGTTCACCGGCGTCTGCTGCAGCGACGTATGCACGGACGACGAAGAGTGCGACGAGGAAGGCGACTGTGTGCTCGTCAACCCGATGCCCGGCGAGGGCGAGGTCGGCGACAGCTGTCGCAATGGCAACGACTGCGCGAACCAGCAGTGCGTCAACAGCGTCTGCTGCGTAACCGATTCCTGCCCCACCGGTGAGGTTTGCCAACCGCCGAACGGCGAGTGCGCGGCCGAGCCGACTCCGACGCAGACCCCGGTTCCGCAGGAACCCGGCGAGCCGTGCGACGAACCGGCGGACTGTATCTCCGGGAACTGTGTCGACTTCGTCTGCTGCACGGTTGATGAGTGCGACGAGGGCGAGTTCTGTTCGGCGGAAGACGACGGTACGTGTGCTCCAGGCATGCCGCCGGCGACACCCACGCCGACGCCGATCCAGGTCTGTCAGGGCGTCCCCTGTGCATCCGAGCGCGTCTGCATCGAGCGCGAAGGGCGCGGCGTCTGTGTCGACGAGTGCGACGGCGGGTTCTGCGAGCCGGAGGAGAGCTGCGTTCCGGAGTCGGGCGGCGGCGAGACCTGCGTCGACACCTGCCGCGATGTCGAGTGTGACTCGGGACAGACCTGTGTCATCGGCAACAACGGAGAGCCGGTCTGCGCCATCCCGTGCGGGATCGGTACGTTCTGCGAGCCGGGCGAAGTGTGCCAGGAGGGTCAGCTCGGCGAACCGCTATGTATCCGATCCACGCGCAGCGGCGGGTGCGCAGTCAGCCAGGGGCGGTCGTTGAACGAGTTGTGGGCGCTCGCGCTGCTGCCCATCGCATTGTGGATGCGCCGGCGTCAGTTGCTACCGCAACGGGCTCCGGTCCGCATCACTCGACGCTAGTTTGCGCAGAGTGGCTGCCCAGTCGGGCAGCCACTCTGCCGCGTCGGCGCACAATTCGTCCCCGCCGTCCGGCATTGGCGACGGCACCGAGGCCACCGGGTCTTCGATGGGGATGACGTAGCCGTCGGTATCGCCTCGATCGCGCAGCCAGGCGGCGAGAATGGTCGTGCCGTCGACCTCGGCCGGAGCGAGGCCGCGCGGACGGGTCGCGGCGAGGTGGGCGCCGATGCGCTCGACCAACGGGCGGAAGTCGCTGCCGCCATCGATCTTACCGCGCTCCACCAATCGGCCGTGGACGACGACGTAGACGAGCCACGCGCCCGGATCGCGGCTCGGCTGCAACACGGCGAAGTGCTGCCGTTCGACGATCCAACTCATCTGGCGGTGCCGCACGCGCAGGTGGCGAGCGACGTCGATATCCCGCTGCACGCGAGCCGCGGCCTCGAACCGCAGTTGCTCGCTCAGAGCGTCGCGCCGTCCCGCCAGTGAATCGAACAGGCCGTCGTCCCCATCGACGAGAAAGCGCAACAGCGACTCGACCTGCCGCCCGTAGGTGAGCGCGTCCACCGTGCCGTTGCACGGTCGCGTACAGTTGCCGATCTGGCCCTGGAGGCACGGCGAGAACTCCGCCGTCGGTTGCAGCCGACCCGCGCAGGTGCGGAGTTGAAACGTTCGCGTCACGGTGTCGAGCACCCGTTGGGCGTGCGCCCGGCTGCGAAACGGACCGAAGAAGCGAGCCCGCGAGCTGCCGAGACGCGTTGCGATCGAGATTCGCGGGAGTGGGTCGGCCGTCGCCAGCTTTAGATAGGCGATGCGGGGAAGGTGCTTGCGCAAGACGTTGTACGGCGGTTTCAGCTCGCGGATGTGCTCGGCCTCGAGCAGGGATGCCTCGAGCTCCGAGGCCGTCTCCTCGACCGCGACCGCGCGGATGTGGCGGATCAGGTCGAGCGTCTTGCGGCTGTGGCCTCTGCTGTTGCTGAGATAACTCGACACCCTCTGCTGCAGGTTTGTCGCTTTTCCGATGTACAGGAGTTCGCCGTCCGCGCCGCTGAAGCGGTACACGCCCGGGGCGCGCGGCAGCGTCGTCACGGCCGAGCGCGGCAGCATGCAGAAGAAGCGGCGGCCGTCGCCCGCGAGTCCCTGGAACTCGAGAGCCTCCGCGACGCGATGGACGCCGCGTTCGCGCAGCAGTTCCAAGAAGCGGAAGAGCACTTCGGTCGTGATGCGCGCGTCGCCGAGCGCACGGTGCCGTTCGACGCACGTGATCCCGTAGAAATCCGCCACGGAGTCGAGGGATCGCTTGCGCAGTTCCGGCAACAAGCGGCGGGCGAGCCGCAGGGTGCATAGAAAGTTACGGGTCACGGGACGCCCGAGGACAGCGCGCCACGCGGCGTCGAGGAAACCGCGGTCGAAGCGGGCGTTGTGCGCGACCATCACGTCGGTTCCGGCGAAATCCGCGAACGCCGGAAGTACGGCCTCGATCTTCGGTTGTCCGGCGAGCATGTCGTCGCGGATACCGGTGAGTCCGGTGATGAAACGCGGCAGCGGTCGGCCGGGATCGACCAGCGCTTGAAACGTATCGACGACGCGGCCGCCCGAGAGCTTGACGGCGCCGATCTCGATGATCGACTCGCCGCGCCCGGGTCCACCCCCGGTCGTCTCGAGATCGACGACGACGAAGCTCGCATCGTCGATCGGCAGCGAAAGGTGCCGGTGCTCCGTCGCGCACCAGCGTTGCCCGGCGCTCTCGTAGTCGAAGCGGTCGTCGCCGCCCAGTAGCGAAGCGAGGAACTGCGGTCCGAACTCCGCATCGGATCCGGGGCCGGTGAAGATCAGGCCGAGAAGCTCGCGCACCGACGCGCCGGTCGGTCGATCGAGCAGATATTCGTGGATCGCTTCCCGCATCGAGTCCAGGACGCTAGCAAAGGTGGAATCGAGGCGAAAGTTCGACGAACCGGCGGCTCTTTCCTAGTTTGCCCAGCTGTCGCCCCTCACCGTTCGCCTCGAGTGCCGGACCGAAGGGCCGGTGTATCGAGAGGCCCTGCCGTGGATGCAGCGTGTCTCGATACGCGCGCTCCTCTCGCACTCGACATGATCGGGAGGTCAGGGCGGGTACAAATCAGGACCGTACCAAACCGACCGTCGCCAAGCAGCGGATCAAGCGGTTTGGTTGAGATACTCCTCGATGAAGCGGTCGAGGTCGCCGTCGAGCACGGCGTCGGTGTTGCCGACTTCGACGCCGGTGCGGTGGTCCTTCACCATGCGGTACGGGTGCAAGACGTACGAACGCATCTGACTGCCCCAGGCGATGTCCTTCTTGGTCTTCTGCAGCTCGTCGAGCTGGTCCTGCTTCTTCTGCATCTCCAGCTCATACAATCGCGCTCGCAGAACCTTCATCGCCGTCGCCTTGTTCTTGTGCTGCGACCGCTCGTTCTGACACGCGACGACGATCCCGGTCGGCAGGTGCGTGAGGCGCACGGCGGAATCGGTCTTGTTGACGTGCTGCCCACCGGCACCGCTCGACCGGTACGTGTCGATCCGCAGATCGGTCTCGTCGATCTCGATCTCGACGTCGTCGTCGATCTCCGGAAAAATGAACACCGACGCAAACGACGTGTGCCGCCGCGCCGCGGAGTCGAACGGCGAGATCCGCACCAGGCGGTGCACACCGGCTTCACACTTGAGGTAACCGTACGCGTACTGGCCCTCTACCGTGAATGTCGCGCTCTTGATCCCGGCACCGTCACCGGGTTGATACTCGACCATCCCGGTCTTGAACCCGCGGCGCTCACACCAGCGGAGGTACTGGCGCAACAGCATCTCGGCCCAGTCCTGAGCCTCGGTGCCGCCCGCGCCGGGGTGGACGGTCACGATCGCGTTTCCCGCGTCGTGCTCGCCGCCCAGGAGCCGCTGCAACTCGACGCGACCGAGATCCGCGTCGATCTCCCTCAGCTTCTGATCCGCCTCGACGACCGCTTCTTCCTCCTCGGCCGCCATCTCGACGTAGAGCCGGGCGTCCTCGAGATCGCGATGCAACTTGTGCCAAGCCTGCATCGGGTCGAAGAGGAGCGACCGCTCGCGCAGCACTTCCTGGGCCTTGGGGCCGTCGTTCCAGAAGTCCGGATCCGACGAGAGATCGTCTATCTCGGCGATCCGCTTCTCGCGTGTCGGCAGGTCAAAGATACCTCCCGAACGCTTCGAGCCGCTCTCCGATGGATGCGCAGCGTTCTTTCAGCTCACTCGTTTCGATCGCCATGGCAAGTTGTTCTACTCCGCCACCGAGGGAACGCAAGATAACTGGATTGTCACACGGCTCCGACCGACGGCCGAGGACCGCGTCGCCGAAATCCCCCCACGCGCTGCGCCCGCCAATTCAATCGCCATCCCATTTAGTCACCCCGGCGAAAGCCGGGGTCCAGGCTGCATGCCACCGCCGCCCCACCTGGATCCCGGCTTTCGCCGGGATGACGTGCTTTGCGGCACCGCGCTTCCCAATGACTCGAATTGGCGGGCAAAGCCTTGCGGCGGGGAGAGGGGGAGCCAGGGCCAAGGCGTAGGTGGCCGGCCTACGCGCAGGTTGTGGATCGATCAGCTCGCGGCATCCCGTGCCGCGAGGGCGGCAACCAGCGCCTTCTGTTTGCGAAACATGCGCCGCGCCTCGCTGGGCGAGCGCTCGTGGTCGTACCCGAGGAGATGCAGGACTCCGTGCACGAGCAAGGTGCGCACCTCGTCAGCTGGATCGAAGCCCCTTTCGGCAGCTTGCCGGAAGGCCGTATCCAACGAGATCACCACGTCTCCCAGCAACGTTCCGCTCGCCAACGACGCGTCCATCGGAAAGGCCAAGACATCGGTGGGGCGATCCATGCGCCGGTAGTCGCGATTGAGTAAGCGCATCTCGTCGTCGCCCACCAGGGCAACGCTCAATTCGACGCCGGGCGCGAGCGCGCCGAGCAGGTACTCACCGTCGCGGCGCACATCGCGGGCGCGCACTCCGCGGCGGCGGCGGCGCGAGACGACCAGGGTCGACATCCGCGGAACCGTCAGCTCTTGTCGCGGTCGTCCGCGTCGCGCTGCTGCGACGCGCGATCGTACGCGGTGATGATGTCGCGCACGAGGCGGTGTCGCACGACGTCCTGCGCGCTGAACTCGCAGAACGCGATGTCCGGGATGCCGGAGAGAATGGTGCGCGCTTCCTTCAATCCCGAGACTCGTCCGGTCGGCAGATCGACCTGGGTGACGTCGCCCGTGATCACCGCCTTCGATCCGTATCCCAATCGCGTGAGGAACATCTTCATCTGTTCGCTCGTGGTGTTCTGCGCTTCATCGAGGATGACGAACGAGTCGTTCAACGTTCGCCCGCGCATGAAAGCGAGGGGCGCGACCTCGATGACGCCCCGCTCGAGCATCTTCTGCGCCTTCTCGAAATCGACCATGTCATGCAGGGCGTCGTAGAGCGGACGGAGATATGGATTGACCTTCTCGGCCAGATCACCCGGCAGAAAGCCGAGCTTCTCGCCCGCCTCCACCGCGGGCCGCGCGAGAATCATCCGCGCGAAGTTGTTCCGCACCAGTTCGGCGACCGCCATCGCCATCGCCAGATAGGTCTTGCCGGTTCCCGCCGGGCCGATTCCGAAGACGATGTCGTAGTTTCGAATAGCGTCGATGTACGCCTTCTGCGCGGTGCTCTTCGGCGTGACGACGCGTTTGTGCGAGGTGATGTAGATCGAGTCGAGGAAGATCTCTCCGAGGCTGGCGTTGCGATCGCGGCTCAAGATGCGAATCGCGTAGTCGACGTCGCTGCTGTAGACCGGGTAGCCGCGGCCGATCAGGTCGTAGAGTTGCGTGAGGACGCGCTCGGCGAGCTGGCGCTGGATCTCGTCGCCGGTGATGAGCAGGGCGCGATCGCCCATGCCGATGCGAACGCCCAGCGACTGCTCGATCGCCTTGATGTTCTGATCCTGCTGCCCGAGCAAGTCGTGGAAGCGGTGCGGGTCATCGAACTCGACTTCGATCGTATCGTCAGTCACGGGACCCGCTTTTTTTCACCGGCGCACGGCGCCGATCGCCCGAGCCGTCAAGGCAGCAACTCGACGGCGCGGTTGAGGGCGGATTCGATCTGGGTTGCGTCGGTGCCGCCAGCCTGTGCCATGTCCGGTCGACCGCCGCCCTTGCCGCCCACGATGGGCGCGATGGCACTGATCAGTTTTCCGGCGTGAATCGCCGACGTGAGATCCTTCGTGACCGCGGCGAGCAGCCGCACCTGCCCGTCCTGGCGCGCGGCAAGCACCACGACGCCCGAGCCGAGACGGTCGCGCAGCTGGTCGGCGAGTTCGCGCAATCGCGTCGGGTCGTCGATCTCGACCTCGGCGGCGATCACCCGGGTACCGCGCACGTCGCGCACCTGCGACAAGAGGTCGACGCTCTGATTTCCCGCGAGCTTTCGCTGCAGCTGCTGCAGCTGCTTCTCGAGCTGCCGCTGCTCGGCGAGGAGTCGCTCGACGCGTTCCTCGATCTCGTCTTCGTTTCCTCGCAACAGGGCGCCGACTCGGCGCAGGCTCTGCTCCGTCGACTGGACCCATTGCAGCGCCCCGAGCCCGGTGACCGCTTCCACCCGACGCGTGCCCGCCGCCACGCCGCTTTCGCCGCGCAACTTGAAGAGGCCGATGTCCCCCGTGCGGTCGACGTGCGTGCCGCCGCACAGCTCGGTCGAGAACTCGCCCATGCGCAGGACCCGCACGACGTCGCCGTACTTGTCGCCGAAGAACGCGAGCGCGCCCGCCTTGATGGCGTCGTCGAAGGACATCTCCGTGACCGTCACCGGCGCGTTCTCGCGAATGTGCGCGTTGACCTCGCTCTCGATCCGCGCGAGGTCGCCGTCGGACACCGGACCCGGTTGCGAGAAATCGAACCTGAGTCGATCCGGCGCGACCAGGGAGCCCGCCTGTTGCACGTGCGAGCCGAGCACCCGCCGCAACACGGCGTGCAGAACGTGTGTCGCCGAATGGTTGAGCCGGATGGCGTCGCGTCGATCCTGGTCGACCGACTGCGAAACCGTCATCCCCACCTCGACGGAGCCGCGCCGGACGCGGCCGACGTGCACCGTGAGATCGGCGCGCGGCTTGATCGTATCGACGATATCGATCAGGGCGCCGTCCACCGTGGCGAACACCCCGCCATCGCCGGCCTGACCGCCGGATTCACCGTAGAAGGGGGTTTCCGCGGTGATGATCTGGATCTCGTCGCCGACGCCCGCGCGCGATCTCTCTTCGCCATCGACCGCGATGGCGAGGACGCGCGAATCCAATTCGTACACGCCGTCGCCGGCGAAACGCGATGCGGCACTGCTGCTGAGGATCGCCGGTCCGGCGCCGCCCTTGCGCGCCTCGCGAGCGCGGGTGCGCTGCCGGTCCATGCACTCCGCGAAGCCGGCGCTGTCGACCGCGATGCCGTCGGCTCGCAGGATGTCTTCCGTCATGTCGAGAGGGAAACCGAACGTGTCGTACAGCTTGAACGCGATCTCACCGGCGAGGGTCTTCTCCCCCGAAACGGCCAGGGCCGCACGCTCCTGCTCGAGCAGGGCGAGCCCTTTGTCCAGGGTCTCCGCGAACCGTTCCTCCTCGCCGCGGATGATCTCCTCGATGTATTCGCGCCGTTCGATCAGCTCCGGATAGGCGGCGCCCATCGTCGCCGCCATCGGCTCGCTCATGCGATAGAGGAACGGCTCGGCGAAACCGAGCAGGTTCGCGTGCCGCGCGGCGCGGCGCAGGATCCGCCGCAAGACGTAGCCGCGCCCGTCGTTGGAGGGCACGACTCCGTCGGTGATCATGAAGTGCAGCGCACGGCTGTGATCGGCGATGACCCGCATGGCGAGGTCGTTCTCCGCGTCCGCTCCATAGGTCTTGCCCGATTGGCGTTCGACGAACTGGATCAGATTGCGAAACAGATCGGTGTCGTAGTTGGACGGCACGTTCTGCATCACAGCCGTCACGCGTTCGAGCCCCATGCCGGTGTCGACGTGCTTGGCGGCGAGTTCGCTCAGTTCGCCGCCGACGGCGCGGTTGTATTGAATGAAGACGAGATTCCACAACTCGATGTACCGGGCACAGCCGGCGTTGACGCCGCACTGGTGGCCGGCGACGTGACGCTGGTCACAGGCCTCGGGGCCGCGGTCGATGTGGATCTCCGAGCACGGGCCACAGGGGCCCGTGTCGCCCATCTCCCAGAAGTTGTCCTTTTCGTCGAAACGCAGGATCTGGTCGGGATTGATGTCCGTCACCTCCCGCCACAGCTGCTCGGCCTCGTCATCCGTGCGGAACACCGACGCCCACATCTTGTCCTTCGGCAGCTTCCAGACGTCGGTGAGCAGCTCCCAGGCCCAGCCGATCGCCTCGCGCTTGTAGTATTCGCCGAACGACCAGTTGCCGAGCATCTCGAAGAGCGTGTGGTGGTAGGTGTCGCGACCGACTTCCTCGAGGTCGTTGTGCTTGCCGCTCAAACGCAGACACTTCTGCGAGCTGGCGGCGCGCGGATTGGCGCGGGTTTCCAAGCCCAGAAAGACATTCTTGAACTGGACCATGCCCGCGTTGGTGAACAGCAGGGTCGGGTCGTTCTCGGGCACGATGGACGACGCCCGGACGACTTCGTGCCCGCGCTCGCGGAAGAATTCCAGGAACGAGCTGCGGATTTGAGCACCGGTGATCATTGAAGATGCTGTACCGGATTCACCATCCCCGGGCTAGCCCGGAAAATTCGTAAATCGAGAAGAAGGGCGCCACCGACGCGGCCTGAGATCTGCTAGAGACAAGAGTTGCGAAGCAATTGTCGGAGCGGATCGGAGGTGCGGCGGTGGCTACAGAGTGTAGTAGCGAAACGGGGTTCCGTTTCCAACGGAAACTGACGATTGATTTCAACGGCGGATCGATCACCGGCGAAGCGGGCCTGACGCTGGTTCGCGAGTTCGATGAGCGCGTGGGGCTCACGGCGGGATTGGCCGCACTGATCGAGGACGACCGCGACGATCGCTACGTCAATCACCCGATGCTGTCGCTGTTGCGCCAGCGGATCTACCAGATCGTGGCAGGGTACGAAGACTGCAACGACGCGACGTACCTGCGCGACGAGCCGACGATGCAGTCTGTAGCGGGTGAGGTCGGAGCAGCGCTGGCCTCGCAGCCAACGCTGTCGCGGTTGGAGAACTCGGTGGACTGGGACTCGATCCGGCTCCTCGAGACCGAGGGAACGCAGTGGTTCTGTCGCCACGGATCGACCGAGGGGGAGATCATCCTCGACATGGACTCCACCGAGGACCCGACCCATGGCCAGCAGCAGTTGTCGTTCTTCAACGCCCACTACGACTCCCACATGTACCACCCGCTGCTGATCTTCGAAGGACAGAGTGGCGTGCTGCTCAGCTCGCGGCTGCGGCCGGGGAATTCGGCGGCGTTTCGGCAGGCGGTGCCGATGCTGCGCCCCCTGACCCGTCGGCTGCGAGCCCGGTTTCCGGAGCGGAAGATCGGCCTGCGCGCGGACGGTGCGTTCTGTGCGCCGGAGATCCTCGACTACGCGGAGTACGCGGGGCTGGGGTACGCTGTCGGATTCGGGCGCAATGGGAAGCTGCACGATCTTGTGATGCCCCTGTGCGAGAAGCTCGACCTCCAATGGGAGTGCAACCCGGGGGAGACGCTCCGCCACTACACCAGCTTCTCCTACCAGGCGCGCCGGTGGTCTCGCTCGCGGCGCGTGGTGGCCAAGATCGAGCGCACCCGCGACGGGATGAACTTGCGGTTCCTCGTCACCAACCGAAAGGGCCGGGCCAAGGAGATCTTCGACTGGTACGAGCAGCGCGGCCAAGCCGAGAACTTCATCAAAGAGCTGAAGAACGACCTGTCG
>Ga0307505_10001531_pt1 | contig 18337 bp, 13 predicted proteins | sample 23_S_MG_FD_202183 | JGI IMG/M metagenome (GOLD analysis project Ga0307505, IMG submission 202183) | Soil microbial communities from Populus trichocarpa stands in riparian zone in the Pacific Northwest, United States - 23_S | ecosystem: Environmental > Terrestrial > Soil > Riparian zone > Trees...
CCCCCGTGCTCAGCACTGTTGCACCGATCACCGTAGTGTAAGCGTTGTGACTCTGGAACAGGTCCAACCGCAACTTGCCAACCGTGTTAACAGTCATCGCGTAGCCGCCGCCTGAACCAGCCTCGTTGCGGTTTATACGCGAAACGATATCGTGGTTGCTGCCGTCAATCGCGTTGACTTTGATCCATGCTTCAACGGTGATGGCACCAGTGATATTCAAACTGGTGCTGTTCACCACATCTGCGTAGGCCGTGGTCCCATTCAGCGATAACGAGTGGTTGCCAGCGACTGAGGCAGTGACGTTAACCGCCGTTGAAGTAATCACAGCATTGCGGTTATCAGTGGCTTGAGCTGTTAAGGCATAACTACCTCCCGGAACACTGTTCCAAGTGTAGTTGTAAACACCACCGCCAGCAGCGGTGGCCGAGCCGAGTAGTGTCGTACCTTGAAACACTTGCACTTGACTAATAGAACCATCCAAATCGGCTGCACTAATATTGATGGGCAGGTGCGAGCCCGCCGAGAACGTATGGTTGTTCGCTGGACCCGTGATGCTAACGGTTGGCAGACTGTTGGAAACGACGTTGATGGCCGCAGATGTTCTTACTGCACCTGCGTTGTCGGTGGCTTTCGCCGTCAGCGCGTAGGTTCCTGCCGGCGTACTATTCCACACGTAATTGTAAACGCCACTACCGGCCGCCGTTGCAGACCCAAGCAGTGTCGAACCCTGATAGATCTGCACTGCCGTAACTGTTCCGTCAGCGTCGCTGGCATTCACGGCGATTGCTAAATTTGTGCCCGACGCAAACGTGTAGTTATTCACCGGGTTAGTGATTGTTACGGAAGGCAGAATATTAGGGCCTTCAGTTGCAACAGGTTTTCCGCCCGCATAGATGTACTCTTTACGAAGTGGAAGAGGTGTTGGTGATTGTGATGCAACCAAAGGATGGGTTCTTCCGTTGGGGATGGATACCGCCGACCGCGACACAACAGATGACAAACTCATAAGGACCACGATGGCAGCCGAGATCAGCATTCGGCGCCTTCCTGCCCCACAGCCACTCTTTTTCATAGCCTGGCTTTTTTTCACACACCGCTCCATCTGCGAGTTATTGGATCAACTGCCCCTTTTCGACATGCAATTCGGCCTGCTGTTGTGTGCCGCGCCGTGACGTACTTTCAATCAACGGAGATTCTTGCGTGGTTCAGTCCCGTTGCCCTTCGTTCACTACTTGAGCGCGGAAACGAGCGAGTGTCGGACCGCACGAGTCTGGTGCGGATTTTCGCTACATCTGTAAGGCAGCTCGGAATACTGTGTGAGCTATAATATCCATAATCATAACCTCAGGGAGCTTGGGATTGAGGTCTGCAAAGTTATTAGATTGCGTGCTGAGATTTTGGGCAGTGATGATCTCACACACCTGCGCTTCGGCAATACGCAGGTGATATCACCTAGGCGGAATTATTACAATCGGCAACCTGTTTTTTTAACCTAGGGGGCCCCCCAGAAAAGCTCAGAGATTAATACAACTCACGGATCGCATTCGGCGTTATGGTTGACCCATCCACGAAAACTGGACCAGGGGAATGTTATTATTTCCGGCTTTTGACACCTAATCTCCTTAAAGAGGGAAAAGACTTTTGTTTCTCTCGACCACGGCTTAAGCGCCGGATCGGCTCATATCAACTTGTCCGCTAAAAGTCCAAAGGATCGGGGTAGCGCGGCTTGTCAAAAACGCCCACCTGATCTAAATGAGGTCACCCGAACACTCGGTGGAGGCGACGAGTGCACAGAAATCTCCAATACTATTCTGTGAATCAGGACCAGTGGTGCCGATCGGCAAGCTACAGATTATTCATCGGAGTGTGCGGCGCGCAGAATTAACTCAAACTTGTCCGCGAACCCGGCGAACTTAGGACCGCTACTCGATGGATCGTTGATGATGTTGCGTGCGCCGAGGTAGTCGGGCGGTTGGCCTTCCTTTAATGAAGTCTGAAAGCTTAAAGGGCACACCATTCTTGCGCTTCCTGAACCAGCCCTCGTGCATGCCCCGCGACAATATCAGATACGCAACGGTTGGTTGCATAACGAGATTCGGTTCCTTAACGAACGTTTCCTTATCAATCGTAATAGTGCGTTCACTGTTGTCCCGGTTGGTCAACACAATGTTGGTTCCGGCCAGCTTTTGGCCGGCCTTACGATAATTGTCCTCATGTGTAAGTTGCACGTAACCTCTACCGTAAAAGCCAGTCGGCCAGTAGCGTTCTTGCGTACGCCATAACTTAGGTTGCTTTACACGGCTAGCGTGTATTTCCTTGATTGGTTGAAAATTGCCGGCTTCACCTTTAAACTGTCCCAGCATATAAGCGGCCTCTCGAATCATCGTGACACGATCATCCGCCTCAATTTGACTCAACAAGAAGTCCAAACCTAACTTCTGAGTTTGAGCAGCCCTACCAAACCGTCCGTCATAGTCGGGGAGAAAGATTAACTTGGAGGTGTCTCTGTGTATAGCAATAGACGCGACCGTAGGCCCGTCGTACTGTGAGACTAGATGACCCACGCATTTTATCCAGCGTGCAAAAAAGCACTACTGACGTTCTTAATATGTGGCTTGCTGTGTTACTTAGGATGCGGCCAACCCCCTCCTCCTCAACGGCAAATCGTACAAGATGCAACTCCGGAAGCGACAGTTCCCGCGAAAACCGAAGATCAATTCAAATCGCTGGACTCTTACGTTAGATCAACGACGGGTCAGACATCGGTCAACTCCACCGAAAAAACTAAACCAGCGTTTGAATACTTGTACGACGATGCCGCTAGGAAGATAACGAGGCTCTCCTATAGAGCTGTGTCACCAGACAACGAACGCGCTGCCATTACTGTTGTGAATCTGTCCCTTTATGTGATTAAGGAGATCGAGATCGTTTGCGTAGCTAGTAGCTTAGAGCCTCGGTTTAATACCGGGAGGCTCTATGTCGATAAGATTGAGTCAAGGGGCAAAAAATCGTGGAGGCAGAGCATCGGTCTGCCCGCTAACCAATACTCATGCAAGATTGTGAGGGTATTGGTAATCTACAAATAGGTAGGACGACTTCTAAGACGCGGCGAACATCCTAATACGCAACCGCGGTTTGTGGACCGATGATGAAACCTGAATTATAGTGCCAGGACCTAACGCGCCTAAGTTTATTTTCACTTCTGAGATGCTTGAAGATCTAAAGCGGCGCCACGAGGACCGGTTCGAGCAACCATCCGATGGCGAGATCGGAAGGCTCACGATCAACATTAACGAAGGCTCCTTTGTTACGAGCTAAAACCAGCAGGGGGGACAGACTGCCCACCAGATCACGAATATTTACAACGAGCCACCAAAGTCGAAGCTTCCCACCTTAATGCCGATCATAAACAGCCGTATGACTCATGCTGACAACGGCGTTCGCATCGACTACTACGACTTTCGCGTTAGGCTTCGTAACGAGGGTGATACGACCGCGAACGAGTTCCGCTTGGAGGTGGATGTCCCGCGAAAGTACGCCAGCTCGCCGACGATCTCGGCCGCAGAGGTCCCCTGCCCACACAAGCCGGACATGAAGTGCTATCGCCGCACCTCTAATCCTGGCTTACAGTTGTATCCCGGCGGCGAGACGGACGATCTCTCTCTGGACTACCTGTTGAGCCATGATCAGTATCAGGACGTGCATGAAGAGATCGCGATTCGTGTCTATGTGGGAGACGAGCTTCTTCAGCAGCAAACGTTTTCCATTAGGGATCACCGGCACAAGGACCGGATGGACCAACTCGGCCTTAAGGACTAACGCGTATGTTTACCACCATCACTGCTATCGTTGGTGTGCTACTCGGAATCAGCAGTTTTATACTGGCCCTTTTGAATTATCGACGCGATCGTCCCAAGCTTCTCGTTTCGTTGCGGTGGGACGCAATCACCGTTTGTGATCAAGAGGGCCGTCAAGCTACCTATGGCCAGATCTATCTAACGAACAGCGGCCGGCGTCCGATATACGTTACCGCCGCAGGCATCGAGTACGATCCACCGAACGCTAGCTGGTACCGACGCACTCAACTGCAAGGAAAAGTTAGAGGACGAAAGCTTGCTGAGGGAGATCCGCCGCTCTCGTTGGTAATTAACGCAACTGAACCAGGTGTGGATCTCTTGAGCGACCGATGCCGTTATTGGCGAGAGTTCCGTGCGTTCGCGGAAGACTGCAACGGCCAGCGCTATTACTCAGAAAAAACGGCTCAGCGTCCTTCATGGGGTGAAGGCGACGGCTACGTTCGGAGTAACTTCATCGACGCAGGATACATTTTGGAGTGCAACCTTGAGCAGCACCAGCTTGAGTCGTTCCTCATATCAGGCGATTGGATTCTCGTCCCACGCGCCGACCTCACGGATATGGAAAAGACTCTGCGGAAATACGGCCGACCGGTGCCAGAGAGACACCCCCTCGAAGAGGGCACTCGGCTTGTAACGTTCATCGGTCGCACAGGACGCCCATCATGCTTACCGCCGGGATAGCAAAAGAACTGAAGCAAAAGGGGAAGGCACTTTGCGTTCCTTCCCCATACGTGGCCATGATCGGTTAGACCAGCTTAGATCACCGCATTAAATCGACCCACTGGGCGAAGACTGCTGGGGTGAGGACAGTAGTCATTGAGGCTGAATGTCTCGCGCCAACCTTTGAGAGGCCGGTCCAAACCTGCCTTTCAGTTTCAGGACAAGCCCATGGTCATGCCTAACAGTTCATATACTGCGAAGCGATAACGTTCATACCTCGCAAGTCGAAGGTTGCGATCTGTGCCCACCATCTCAGCGTACTTCTCTAGACAAACCCACGGGAGATTAAAAGACGCTGCAATGATTATGGTGTGGACGAAGTTTTTGGTATGGACATTGGTCGTAGGTAAATGAATGGTCCATGGTACCTCTTTTGAGGTTGGCTTTGTTTCCCGTGTAACGGATTCGGGGAGAGGTTTGCGTAAACCATCACACCCAAGTGTTCATGGTGCACACACGCGCACGGGGGTTCGCGTTTTTAGGTGGAAAACGACACAATGTGCGGCCAAACGACATCAGAACCGGAAATAGACGGGAGATCTGGCAATGGCAATCGATTTGAACAGCCAAGAGATGATGCTCTTACTACGACAGTTCGAAAAGGGTAATGCGGTGCTGTTTGCCGGTGCTGGTTTTTCAATCGGCGCTGAAAATCGAACGGGAATGGATCCACCACTGGGGGCAGCATTGGGTGAAATCTTAGCAAGCGAATGCGGCTGGCCCTACGAGGGGGAGGACCTCCCAATTGTCTATGCTCAAGCCAGGTCCCATTTGGGAACTGGTGGTCTTGAAACCGTTTTGGAGCGACTGTACAAAGACTGTAAACCTGCAGCTTGGCATGAATTAGTTGCAAAGCTCTACTGGTATCGAATCTACACGACGAATATCGATGACGTTTTGGAAAATGTGTACCGCTCCGGTGCATTCCAGATACTTGACAGAGTTGTTTCGCCCGCGCCTTACAAGGATCAAGACCAATTCTATGAACATGTGCAGTGTATTCACTTGCATGGTTCCGTATTGGACCATTCAAACCCGCTTACTTTCACATTTGAGGAGTTCGCTAATCAGACAGCAAAATCCAATCCATGGTACCAAGCAATGGTAGACGACATGCAATCCAGGTCTTTTGTGTTCGTAGGGGCACGACTAACGGATTCTCCTTTTCACCATTACTTGAGTCTGCGTGCGCAGCGGTCGAGGGGCACGCCGGAATATAGAGCTAAGGCTTTTCTTGTCGTTCCGAAGATCACGCCAATTCTTCGTAGGCAATTCGCAGATCAAGGGATCGTCGTAATCGAGGCGACGGGGGAAGAGTTCTTTACCACTTTCGTTCCCGAAGTGCAGTCTAGGATTGCATCACGGCTCGACCTCCTGACAATGCGTCACCCGCATCAGATGGAGGCACTGAAAAATTCAGTTGCCGCTGCACAAACCAGCATCACACGGGCGCAAATGAACGTTTTGCGCCAATTTGAATTCGTAAGTGGTCAAGTCCGAAACTCTACGGGAAAACTGAAGACGTTCTTTTTTGACGGTGCTGAACCTAGTTGGCTCGATATAGCTCACAACGTCGATGCGGAGCGCGTGTTCACAAGACAACTTCTTGAAGCAATTCAATCCGAGGAAGAGGGCGTGCGTACTTTTGTTCTCTTAGGACAAGCGGGCTCTGGTAAGAGTACGACGATGCGCCGGATGGCGTTTGAAATGGCTCGCGCCGGCCGGACTGTCTACTATTCGAAAACGCCTCAGGCCATAGACCGAGACTCGATTAAAGACGTCGTTAGAGCTAGCGCACAGACTATCTATTTTTTCATCGACGACGCCCGAAGTCATATTAAAGCAGTGGATACTCTTGTAAGAGAGTTAGTTGATGAGGTCAACGTGACCTTCGTTCTAGCTGATAGGCCGCACATCCTATTGCCTAAACTCCACCGAGCCCATAAGAGTCTTAAAGAACACATCTCCGAAATGCCACTGCTTATCCCCGATGACTGCGAGCGTATCATTGAGAAGCTTGGGGAATTTGGACTGCTCGGGGCTCTAGCAGGCAAGCCGCTTAAGCAACAGCTGCGAGAGTTTTTAGGAAGATCTTGGAAGCAACTCTTGGTGGCCATGAAAGAGGCAACATCGGGTAGAGGTTTCAACACCATTATCGAGGACGAGTATCGAACCTTGGCCAGCGATAATGCTCGACTGGCATACGCGATTGCGTGTCTCGCTTACATGCACGGCGCTCCAGTACGACGACGGCACCTTTTGGCTTGCCTTGACGGCACTGATGCCCAGAATGCCGCAACGCTACAAAGAGACTTGCATGGCGTTGTTGTACCTTGGAAAGGAAATGAGTCCTTTGTTGCCCCTCGTCACCGTGTGATTGCGCAACACGTGGCGCTTGAAGCGGCAACCATTGAAGTAAAGCAGGCTGCCATACGAGAGTTTCTAATGCAGGTTAGCGCTGAGGTTACCCCTTCAAACATTCGGCAACGGACACCTGAGTATATAGCTTATCGGGGCATCATTAATTTCGATAACATGCTCGAGGTTCTCGGCGTGAATTACGAACTCATCGCTGACATCTACGACGAACTGAAGAGTTACTACAAAGATGATTTTCTTTTTTGGTTGCAATATGGACGGGCCGAAGTTTACTTCGATAATTTTGCTACTGCTGAAAACTATCTAAACCAGTCTCTTGGCATTCGCAGCAGCGGTAACTTTCAGGCTAAACATAATCTCGGAGTTCTCTTCCTCAAGAGAGCTCTCTCACACGAGAACCCAATCACGGCTGCTGCTGACGCAAAGCTAGGTAAGGAAATACTCATCGAGCAAATTCGCGAGAGAGGCGACATCGATGCCTATCCCTACGCAGCCCTCGTTATGCATATGATCAAGTATCTCGCTCGGCACCGCCCGCGGAAGCTGGGCGAAGAACTAGAAGAGATGAAGAAACTCGCTGATTTAGGCCAACAGAAACACCCGTTGGACGAGAGTATGAGAGGAGTGCAGGAAGAGGCCTATCGCGCCTATCTCATGCAGGCTGTAGCGAAAATCGAGGACTCTCTACCATCGCCGGCTCTTGAAACCGACGATGACGAGTGACCAAAAACGAATCCGTTCGTCCGAGTTCAATCCAAGCGCGCCGGAGATCAGGAACCTCGACCTGAATTTAAAGTTCCTCGATGACTTCCGAGTTCTTATTCGATCTCAGCCCAGTTTCTCTAGCTTCGAAAAGCTTGTCTCCACCATGTATCACGCACTAACCACAATCGCCTTGCGCCTCGTTTAGACAATTTCTCGCATAGCGTCATGACGCCTCGTCCAGTACTCAACTTGAAAGACATAGTTACTAGCTTGGACCAATAAGGTGTACCACGTTTTAAGGTCCTCAGTTGCACGTTCAATCTCGAGTTCTATCTCAGCCCTCCGGGTCTTACTACGCAATAGCTGTTCGCTTCCGTTCCTCTTCGCCAGTAGAAAGGACTTCTCCTGTTCTTGATCAAAGCGTTTCTGAAGAACTGTTGCCGTTTCGCCAATGAACTTAGCCATCCGAGTCGCCACGTCGTGAACGATCGCATTTCGGCGAATCCGAAACTTAGCTAACTCCCGCGCTACCGCAGGAAGTTCCCTCACGGGCTTAGCGAGATTTGGCTCGTGGATTCCTCGCTTAGAAATCAGTCCGCCTGCATCTTCGAAAGGCGTTACATAGGTTCGAGGCGACTTTCCTTTTTGCTTTTTCCCGTAACGTTTTGCTGTTGTGCCCGCACAAGCAATGATCAGCAGATCCCTTAATCGATCGGAAGCCATAGCGAGCTTCAGAAAGGAATCGGTGTGGTGAAGCCAAAAGAAGTTACTCTCATTTATTGGGTTCTGTTGCGCTTGACTTTTCCATACCAGCGAAAGTCCGATCGAAAGGCGCGACATCTCCATTAGGCCACAGAAGTCTTCGCCACAGATCAGTATTTCCTTTTCAATGTCTTTTGGACGCCTTCCAACAGGTCCCTCCCCAAAGAGCGCGCTTTGGTCTAGCGGTGGTTGATCCACTTGCCACATAGCGTGACCGATGAACTCGGGATCAGGATCGTTTTCGCTTACCCACCCATACGAACCGATCGCATAAATCGAGGCCTCGTTCAGTTCTTCCTGAACGTCTCGCTGAAGGTCAAGGTGTTCTGATTTTTCCATCAGCTTTGTTACCTAAATGGTCCTTGGCATTGCCACGCTCAGCCTGTCATTAACGAGAAATAAGCGCACAAACTCGTGGTCCACGACGGTCGGAACTAGAGGCAAACGAGACTACAATTCTCTAAATTTTAATTGTTGCAGTGCCTTAGTTGTGACAGGCTTGGGGTGGTCGTTTCGCTAAGTCTTTTATTCGCAACGCTTAAATTTTGTATTTGGTGCCGAAGGGGGGACTCGAACCCCCACGAGTTGCCTCACACGCCCCTCAAACGTGCGCGTCTGCCAGTTCCGCCACTTCGGCATGAAGTGAATTTAGAAGGCTGCGGCCATTATAGCCGGAATGATTTCAACGAACGAGCGCCGTAATTTATTGGCTACCAGCCGGTGAAGCAGCGGGTGCTGCCGGTGATGTCGCAGGCGCCGATTGTTGCGCTGGTGCTGACTGTTGCACCGGGGTCGCTGTCGGACTCGGGCTCGCGGCGGGTACGCTTGCGGGTGTTGAGGACAACACCGAACGCGAACCACTGAAGATGGGCAAGCCGAGCATCAAGGCAATCAACATGAACGCCGCGGCCGCGCCGATCGTGATCTTGGCCAACAGGCTCGCTGTGCCACGTGGGCCGAAGGCCGTGCTCGAGAGCGTGTTGGAGAATAACGCGCCGGCGTCGGCTTTGCCCGGTTGCAGCAGGATCACCACAATCAGGATGATGCACGCAAGAACAAATAGTCCGTAAAGAATGTAAGTTAACAAATTAAAAACACTCCGTAACGATCCGTAAACTCCGAAACGATCGATAAACTCTGAGAACGCTCGCCAGTTTCAAACTTCTCGCAAGCGTCAGATCATTAAAACAACGATCTAAACCCGATAGTTAACAATCTGCGCGAAACTATCCGCTTTCAAACTCGCGCCGCCTACCAACGCGCCATCGATATCCGCTTCCGCCATCAACCCTTGAATATTGTCGGGCTTCACTGAACCGCCGTAGAGGATCCGCAACGCGTTTGCCGCATCTGAAGAGTGCCTATCCGCGAAAACGCGCCGGATAAACGCGTGCATTTCCTGCGCTTGCTCCGGCGTCGCTGTGCGTCCCGTGCCGATGGCCCAAACGGGCTCGTAGGCGACGATGATACGGTCGAGATCTGACGCTGTCAACCCGCTAAGGCCGCCATCTAACTGAGTTGACACAACATTTTGCGCACTTCCATCCTCGCGCTGGGCGAGCATTTCGCCCACGCACATGATTACTGTCAGCCCCGCCGCAAGCCCCGCCTGAACCTTTCGATTAACCTGCTCGTCAGTCTCCGAGTAAAACTGCCGCCGCTCCGAATGACCCACAATTACATACTTTGCGCCCACGTCCCGGAGCATAAACGCCGCCACCTCACCGGTATGCGCGCCTTCTTCCTTTTCCGTCGAACAGTCCTGCGCTGAGACTTTTACGTTCGAGCCCTCGAGCCGATCGCACACAGTCTTCAGCGCGGTAAACACAGGCGCGATGACGACCTCGCAATGGTTCGCGTTGGCTACCAGCGGCTTCAACGCCAGCGCCGTCTCCACCGACTCGCTGAGCGTCTTATACATTTTCCAGTTTCCGGCGATTACAGGTTTGCGCATCTTTTATTTTTTGTCCGTCAACGCCTCGACGCCCGGCAGCGCATCACCCGCCAAAAACTCCAACGTGGCGCCGCCACCGGTTGAAATGTGAGTAATGCGATCGGCAACACCAGCTCGCGTCACCGCAGCGACAGAATCACCACCGCCAACAATGACCGTCGCACCGCGATCCGCCGCTTCAGCAACAGCTTTCGCAACCCCAATCGTACCCTCGTCAAACGGCGGCTCTTCAAACACGCCCATTGGACCATTCCAGATGATCATCCGAGCATCCTGGAGCGCGGCCGAGAAGTGCGCGACCGTCTCAACGCCGATGTCCATTCCCGCCAAACCGATGTTGGTAAATTCGATCGGGATCGTCTTGCTAACGATCTTCTCGCCTTTAACTGGTTCGTAACTATCAACCACCTGATGGTCCGTCGGCAGCAGAAACGCAATTCCCTTCTCTTCCGCACGCTGCTTGATCTCTCGCGCGGTGTCGAGCATCGCGTCTTCAACCAGCGACTTGCCGACCGTAAAACCTTCAGCCTTCAAAAACGTGTAAGCCATCGCACCGCCAATCAAAAGCTTATCAACGCCACGATCGATCAACGCATTGATAACCGGAATCTTGTCTGACACCTTCGCGCCACCGAGTATCGCCACAAACGGATGCTGCGGCTCCGTAAGCACTCGCCCGAGATATTCGAGTTCTTTCTCCATCAACAACCCAGCCGCGGCTTTCGACACATGATGCGTGATGCCAACAGTCGAAGCGTGCGCGCGATGCGCCGCGCCAAAAGCATCGTTCACATAAACATCGCAAAGAGCCGCTAGCTGCTTCGCAAATTCGTCGTCGTTCCTCTCTTCCTCGGCATGAAAGCGAAGGTTCTCAAGCAGCGCCACTTCACCATCAGTCAAAGCACTGACGACAGCCTCAGCCGGCTCTCCAACACAGTCCTCGGCAAAAGCCACCGGCTTCCCCAACAACTCTGAAAGATGCTGCGCCACCGGGCGCAAACTGTACTTCTCTACACGTTGACCCTTCGGACGTCCGAGGTGAGAAGCGAGAATGACGCGCGCGCCCTGCTCAATCGCGTAGTTAATCGTCGGCAGTGACGCACGGATGCGCGTGTCGTCATCAACCTTCCCATCCTTGATCGGAACATTGAAGTCGACACGGATAAAAACGCGTTTCCCGTTAAGCGGAAGATCCTTGATCGAGAGCTTAGCCACTTCGACTTATAGACCTTTCCCCGCAATGTACTTGATCAGATCTCGCACTCGACACGAGTAGCCCCACTCGTTGTCATACCACGAAAGCACTTTCAACAACTTTCCGCCGATCACTTTCGTGTACTCCGCATCAACGATCGACGAGTTTGGATTGCGTTTGTAGTCCATCGAAACCAACGGCTCTTCAGAATAAGCAAGAATGCCGCGCAGCTCTTTATTCGCCGCATCCTTGAAAGCACGATTCACGTCTTCCGCCGTCGTCTCCGTCTCCAGGTCCATCACCACGTCAACCAGCGAAACGTTCGGCGTCGGCACGCGCACCGAGATGCCGTCAAACTTTCCTTTCAACTCGGGCAACACGAGCGCCACAGCTTTCGCCGCACCGGTCGACGTCGGAATCATCGACAACGCCGCCGCACGCGCACGCCTTAGATCCTTATGAGGCAAATCAAGGAGCTGCTGGTCATTGGTATACGAGTGAATCGTCGTCATTTGCGCCGAACGAATACCAAACTTCTCGTGCACGACTTTCGCTACCGGCGCGAGACAGTTCGTGGTACACGACGCATTCGAAATGATGTGATGCGCGGCCGGATCGTACTTCTCTTCATTAACACCGAGCACGATCGTGATGTCTTCATTCTTAGCCGGCGCCGAGATGATCACTTTCTTCACCGTCCCACGCATGTGCTTTCGCGCGTCTTCCGCTTTCGTAAAAATGCCGGTGGATTCAACCACTATTTCAGCGCCAACAGATTCCCAATCGATAGCAGCAGGATCTCGTTGCGAGAAGACGCGAAACTCTTCGTTGTCGACCTTGATACCGTTTTCAGTCGTCGTCACTGCCTGGTCCAGGTTGCCGAGCACCGAGTCATACTTGAGCAAGTGCGCAAGCGTTCGCGTGTCCGTAAGATCGTTTACAGCTACAAAATCTATGTCCGGATCGCCGAGCGCTGTGCGAAGAATGTTGCGTCCGATGCGTCCGAATCCGTTGATACCAACCTTCACTCCCATTCTCAAAATCCTCCTGCCGTTCGGGGCACACACTTCGTGAGCTGTGCCGTTTTTGGGATTAATTCTGTTGCGATTGTGGGACACAAGTCTCGCCTTTCGCTGTTCGTGGTGTCAAGCGAGGTGTCCGTTACCAAAGAATTACCGCGAAATTACGGGAGGATTTTATGAAACTGCCCTTCTGCTGGTAACGTAGTAACCTGTTGCTGCGGCGGAACTTGGTTTGCCAGACTGGGTTTGCCAGAATGTCTGCGGACTTTCCCCTTCACATTGCAGGTGGGAACTGGATGCAATCACAACTTGAAGGAGCTCTTCGTCTGATGTTTACTCGATTGTCTTATACGTTTATTAGAACTTTGTTTCTCGCAGCGATGGTGTTCGTGGGAACGACTGCCGCAATGGCGCAAACGCCGCAGCAGACACCACGACCAACTCCGCCGCAGGGCGATCCGACGCGGCCGCCAGGTAACGAACCAATCCCGGGTAATCCTGTTCCGCAGAATCCAACTGCGCCGCCAGGTCCGGTGCGCACGAGTCCAACTACGACACCCGGAACTACTCCGGTGCCGGGAGCTACTCCAGTTGCGCAACCACCGGCAGGCACAGTGCCGGGCGGTGATACCACGCAGGAGCCAATTCGCGAACCAAACATTCCGCAGTTCCAACCGCGACCGCTGCCGCCTGTGCCGAGCATGAATCGTTTAGGCGTCGGTACGGAGTCGTTACCGCTTTCGCTCAACGACTCGATCAAGCGCGCGCTGGAAAACAACAACGACATCGAGGTCGCACGTGATGACGTTCGCTTTGCGGAAACGCAGTTGCGCTCGCTCGAAGGTATCTTCGATCCGGTGTTCTCGATCACGCCGCAATACGACAAGCGTATCTCGCCGCAGCAGAGTTCACTCGGTGGCGGTTCTCAAACCGGTACGACCAGCACAACCACATACAGTTGGAACCCCGGCGTCGTGAAACAGTTTGGCACCGGTGGTGGAAACTATTTCCTTCAGTTCAACAACCAGCACACAAACACCAGTAACAGTTTCAGCTTGCTGAACCCGTTCTACTCGTCGAACTTATCGTTGTCGTTTACCCAACCGCTGCTGCGGAATCGCTCCATCGACAACAATCGCCGGCAGATTCGTATTCAGCGCAAGCGTCTGGATCAGTCAGACGCAGACTTCCGCCAGCGCACCATCGACGTGATCACGCGCGTGCAACAGGCTTACTGGGAACTGGTGTTCTCCTTGCGCGACCAGCAGAATCAGTTAGCAAACTTGAACCTCTCGCGCGAGAGCCTGCGCAACGTCGAAGCGCAGATCGCCGCCGGCGCAAAGGCACCACTCGAACGAGCTGAAGTGCAGACCGAGTTGGCGAATCGTGAGACGTCATTGCTCACGGCGGTGCAGAACGTGGCCATCGCTGAGAACAATCTCAAGCTCCTGATCTTCAAGGATCCGAACAGTCCTGACTGGACGGCTCAGCTCACGCCGACGGATTCACCGAAGTTTGATACTACGCCGGTGAGTCTTCCGGACGCGTTGAAAGCCGCGCGTGAGAATCGACCGGAGTTGCGTCGTCTGCGTTTGCAAAACGACATCAGCGACATCGACATCTCATTCTTCAAGAACCAAACGCGGCCGCAGATCGATCTCGTAGGCGCGGTTGCGCTCACCGGTCTGGCAGGTACAGACGTTTCCGGTGCGTTGCCGCCGGGGACACAGGTGCCGTTAATCGGCACTAACTTCGAGACGAACGCTTCCGCGTTCCTGTTAAATCAGATTCAGGCCATTCAACAGGCGCAGGGTCTCCCGGTTGCGGTCTCACCGCTCATCGACGCGCAGGGTGGACCAAATGCGACATTGATCGGCGGTTACCCGCGGACTCTTCGCAACTTGCTCGGCGGTGAAACGCGAAACGTCACGGTTGGCGTGACGATCTCGTTCCCGTTCAAAAACAAAACTGCGGAAGCGAATCTAGCCGGCGCGAGAATTCAGAAGGAGCAACTGCAAGCTTCGACAAGGTCGCAGGAACAACTCATCGAAGTCGACGTGCGCAATTCAGCGCAGGCAGTTGAATCGTCACGGCTGCGAGTGCTTTCGGCTCGCGAAGCCCGTGTGAACGCGGAGTTGCAGCTCGAAGGCGAGCAGCGTTTGTACCAGGTGGGAAGGTCGACGACGTTCCTTCTGTTCCAACGTGAAAACGCCCTGGCCAACGCGCGCGCGTCCGAGCTCCGCGCTGAGACCGATTACAACAAGGCGATCGCCGACCTTCAGCGTGCGACTTCAACCACGCTGCGGGCCAATAACGTGGTCGTCGATACACCCCTCGAACCCTAAGCCGGCGGCCGCCACAAAAGAAGCACGAGAAGCGCGCGATCATAAGATCGTTGCGCTTTTTGTGCTTTTTGTGCTTCTTTGTGGCTAGCAGGGATGAAGATCAGCGCCACCATCATCACTTTCAACGAAGAACCAAATATCAAAGCGGCTTGCGAATCGGTCGCGTGGGCTGACGAGATCGTCGTTGTCGATTCCGAATCAACCGATCGAACGCGTGAGATTGCGGAGGCCTGTGGCGCGCGCGTGATCGTAAATCCCTGGCCGGGGTTTGGGGCGCAGAAGCAGTTTGCGGTGGACCAGGCGCAGCACGATTGGATCTTTAGTCTCGACGCCGACGAACGCGTTTCAGACGATCTGCGAAAAGCGATCGAGTTGCTCAAGCAACGGCCGGAAACAGAAATGCCCGACGGTTTTCTCGTCCCGCGGCGCACCTTTTATCAACAACGCTGGATTCGCGGCGGCGGATGGTACCCGGATCGACAGTTGCGCCTATTCAATCGGACCAGGGGAAGCTGGAAACAGCGTCACATTCATGAGTCGGTCGCGATGAACAACGGCGCACGTGTCGGCGAGCTTGGCGGAGATTTACTTCACTACACGTCGCCCAATGCCGCGCATCATCATCGGGTGATTGGCGAGCGCTATGCACCGCTTGCCGCACAACAAATGTATGAAGAAGGGCGCCGGACATCGATCCTCAGCGCGGCTGTCGCTGGGCCGGCGGCGTTCATCAGAAGTTTCGTTTTAAAGGGCGGTTTTCGCGACGGCTTTGCGGGTTTCACGATCGCGAGTTTCGCCGCTCATCATGCGTTTTTGAAACACTTAATGCTCTGGGAAAAACAAGCAACAGATCAAACGGACAAACATTAATGCCAGATTTGAGTCTAGCTCCCCCAGCCTTTGGTTACGTTCTTGCCGGAATCTTCGGCGCCATCATCGGCAGTTTTCTAAACGTCGTCATTCATCGCGTTCCGCTCGAAGAGTCGGTCGTGTTTCCAAACTCGCGCTGTCCTTCGTGTGGCGCGGTGATCGCCTTCTATGACAACATTCCGGTGATCAGTTGGCTATTGCTGCGTGCGAAGTGCCGCGGCTGCAAGCAAGCGATCTCGTTTCGTTATCCTGCGGTTGAACTGCTAACCGCCGCGCTCTTTGTTGCTGTCGCCTGGCACGATGGAGTAAGCGTGGCGCTGGTTTTCGATCTGATCTTCGTTTCGGCGCTGCTCGCACTCATCTTTATAGACGCCGAACACATGATCCTGCCAAACGTAATCACTTACCCGGGCATCGTGTTCGCCGTTGTCGCACGCATTGCGATTCCTTTGCTGAGTGGCACGCTGCACTTCGACGATCTGCCGTCGCTGTCGCAAGGCGCTTTCGCCGACATGCCGGTCTGGGTTACATCGATTGCCGGTGCCGCTATCGGCGCGCTGATCGGCGGCGGCTCGCTGTGGCTAATGGGTTGGACGTGGGAAAAACTACGCGGCATCGAAGCGATGGGTCTCGGCGACGTGAAGATGATGTTTATGGTTGGCGCGTATCTCGGCTGGCGGCTCACGATTCTGACAATCTTCGTCGGCGTGCTGAGCGGTTCGATCATCGGGGTCGTGCTGATGGCGCGGCAGCGCGAGCGAAACATGCAGATGCTTTTGCCGTTCGGCATCTTTCTCGGACTCGGCGCGATCGGGTCGATGCTTTTTGGTGCGCAGGTGGTTGATTGGTACGCCGGTCAGTTCAGGTAACTCACCACGACGATGAAACACCGCAGCCGCATTCAATCCGGCTTGACCATGCTGACAGGGTTGTTCCTGTTGGCCACGCTGTTTGCCATTCTGCTCTACGCGCTCACACCCGAAACACCGGCTGCTCGTGAACCAATCCTGCTCGCGTCGTTCATTGCGATACTCCTCGGCAGTCTGCTGTGCATTCTGTTTCTACTGCGCTGGTTGTTGCGGCCGTATCACAAGCTTGTTGGCGAAGCAGAACGCGCGTCGACGGCGAATGCCGCAGGCAAGTTGCAGGATGAAGCGGAGTTTGTGTTGGAGACGTTTCAGTCTGTGGTCGCGCAATTACAGGAACAGCGCAAGGAACTCCAGCAGCTTAGTGCTGAGGCGAGCGAACGTGCGAGCTCGGCGGAGAAGTTCAGCGAACGCATCGTTGCGAGTTTGCCATCGGGATTGATCGCATTCGATACGGCTGGCCGTTCACTGGTCGTCAATACACCGGGTCGAACACTCCTCGATGTTGACAGGCGCGGACTCGGCGAATCGTATGAAACGTTGCTGGCCGATCACGTCGAACTATTGCAGATGGTTGGCGACTGTCTGCAACGAGGAACGCTTTATCGCCGTTCGGAAATTGAAGCACGGACACATGATGGACAGTTACGAAGGCTTGGCGCCACGATCGCGCCGATCGAGTTGCCGCCCGATCGTGGGCCACGCGGCGCGTTGTGTTTGTTAACGGACATCACGGAAGTCACCGAACTGCGCGAGCAGGTGGCGTTAAAAAACAATCTTGAGAGTCTCGGTGAGATGTCCGCAGGATTGGCGCACGAGTTCAAGAATGCGATCGCGACGCTTCAGGGTTATGCGCAGCTCTTGCAGAGTCTGGAGCTGAACGAGAACGCTCAGGTTGCAGCGGCGTCATTGCTGAACGAAGTGCGTGGTTTGGCGACGATGGTTACGGCCTTTCTGGATTTCGCGCGGCCGCAGCCGTTACACCTCGAGGAGGTGGATCTTCGGGAGTTAATTGTGGATTGCGCCGTTGAGTTGCAGCCGTTGTTTGAGGAACTAAGAGTTGAATTGGTAGTTGAAGAGAAAGGTTCGTTGACGGTCCGCGCTGACGAACGTATGCTGCGCCTGGCTTTGCAAAACTTGATGCGCAACGCTGCTGAAGCGATTCCTGCTGAGAATCCTGAACGGACGGTGAATGTTCGGACAGCGAAAGAAACTGATCAAACCGGTAAAGCCTCGATTCTTCTCGAAGTCCGCGATACCGGAACAGGCATCCCGCCCGCCCAACTGCAAAAGATCTTCATTCCCTTCTTCACCACGAAGCCTAAAGGCCACGGCGTCGGGCTCGCGTTAACCCATCGAATCATCACCGAACACGGTGGAACACTAACTGCCGCCAATGCACCCGGTGGTGGCGCGGTGTTTACGATCAAAATCCCTTCGGAAAATACTCACGCCAGCGGCGATCGACCAGCGCTGCAATATCCGGTCGAACAATAAGTTCATCAGGAAAGCCCGGTTTCGTCCGCGCGTCGATCACGATCGGCGCTTTGTAAATGAGGTGATGACGTTGAACAGTTGTCTCCGCTGCATAGATGTCAGACGCAGGTTCGAAGCGCGTCCAGGTGGCCCAAAGAAAATTGGCAGCAGATCTAGCGACAGTCA
>Ga0307505_10001532_pt1 | contig 18325 bp, 13 predicted proteins | sample 23_S_MG_FD_202183 | JGI IMG/M metagenome (GOLD analysis project Ga0307505, IMG submission 202183) | Soil microbial communities from Populus trichocarpa stands in riparian zone in the Pacific Northwest, United States - 23_S | ecosystem: Environmental > Terrestrial > Soil > Riparian zone > Trees...
CCGCTGTTGCGATCGGTGGTTCCTGTGTCAACGGTATCGGAACTGCCTGAATCGCATTCGAACCTGACGGTTCTTCGGCAGGCGCAATTGGGCCTGTGGCCATTTCCGCTGCGAGATTGGGGAGCCACTCCTGTTGAGCGCCGATGATAGCATCACGTGGGAGGCCTGCTGTCAGATCAGCAATGACAGCCGCACTCAGTTTCGCCCGGCCGCCAACATTGAGATTTCCCAGCACGTCCGAGGCTTTTTCCTTAATCAGCGAATGGAACAGCCTCTTGATCTCCCAAACCAGATCCGTCACAGCCTTGATCTGGCTGTCTCTTGCAGTGGCCAGATCCTGGAGGTTCAGGCCGTCCACGGCCTTGAGGAACGCGCGACCCTTTTCATTCCGGCTGATGATCACCTTCATGAAGGGTGTAAGCGTGGTATCAGACGCGTCCGGCCATTCACCGATTGGCGCGTTTTTCTTCTTCAGAGTTTCGAGATCGAGGCCAGGCAGGGTCAGGAAGGCAATGCCCTTCGGGCCGCTGACCCGTTCTTTACCAATGATCTGGCCGAGATGGCAGGTGGTGCAGGTCTGATCAAAAGGCGCCACGGCCATGACCCGCCTGTCACCAGCGCTGTTGTGACAGGCCGAGCAGGTTGAAGGAATGCGCTTTGCCGGATCCTTCTTTGCCAATTCCGGGTAGTGCTTGCCGAAATGGCTGGCGTGATCGTAGATGATCCGCGTACGCCGCTTGAACGGGTAGTTCTCAAAATTCGGGTGATGGCCGTCGAAGCTGTCAAACTTCACAACGTGGCACGAGCGGCATTGCTCGTTGGATATTTTGTTTAGATTGAAGCTTACCCCCTGATGCTCCTGATGGCAGGTCGCGCAATAGAGACCGCCTGCGATCACATCTTTCATCGGGAATGCAATGCCCTGAGCAATAGCTGATCGCGGCGCAGTTGACCGTGCGGCAATTTTCGCTAGCCGCCTGGTGCTTTGCTTCAGCGCCTCGGTCGAAGCGCCGTGCGGGTTGAAGGCCGTGGCCGGCATTTTGTGGCAAGTAAGGCAAGCGTTGCTGTCGGCAAGCGGATTGGCGGCGACAAGACCGTGAAGCCAGCTCATTTTGTTGCTGCCGCTCTTGGTATGGCAGGCGGTGCAACTTTCAATCGCAGCGTGGCCGCTCGTCAGCGGCCCCGGCATGAGTAACTGCGTGCCCTTGGAGAAAAACATGGCGGAACCCAGGCAGATGACGGTCACAAGCGCCAGCAGCACCGCGAGTTGGTTGCGCCGGAAAGCCATCACCAGACACCCGATGAAAAGGCATAGACGACGAGGATGTGCAGCACCGTCAGCACGATCAGCCCATAGGTGACGGGCACATGCACGAACAGCCAGCCCCTGGCAAGCCCGAGAGAGACGCGCGCGTAATCGAGCCTGTCCTTTTCGACCACCAAGGTCTTGATGTAGGCAAGCTTCGCCTGGCGCGGCTGGTCGACATAGCGCGACAAGTTGTCGATAGAGCCGGTCAGCCGCTTGAGGGCGCGCTGCGAGCCGATGAGATGGGCAGTGAAATTGCGGGGCCCCTGGAAGAAGTCCCCCAGGTGCGTGGCGTAGAGGTCCGTGATCCAGGCGTCATGGGGCAGCCCCGGCAGATCGATCGCAGCGGCGGACGGATGGGTCTCGGCGATGGCGCGAAGGAATGCAAGCTCCAACTCGGCGCGAAGCACAGGGATGCGGTCATAGCTGACGCCCTCGTCGATCCGGCCCTGGGCCCGCTGCGACCAGGCGAGATAGGTGCCGAAAATGCCGCTCAGCGTTACCAGCACAAAGCCCGTCCACAGGGCCCATTCGAAGCCGGTGTCCGGCAGAGTGAAATCCGAATGCGAGATGAAGGCGGCGATCACCAGATAGCCCGCCAGAATATGAACCTTCCGCCAGCGCATGGCTGATTTAGGTGACAGGCCAGCCGTTTTGGCGATATGGAAGGCGACCTGCAGGGCCATGCCGCCGGCCAGCACCCAACCATCGAGATAGCGCGGATCGCGCAAGCCGTTGGCGTAGATCCAGACGAGCCAGAACAGGCCGCCCGATAGGGTCGCGATCAAAAGGAACTGGACTGTCCGGCTGATGAGATAACCCGCCAAGGCCAGACCGCTTCCGCCAATTAAGACATCAGACGCGCGCGACCTCACGGTGTCCTCCGCGCTTCACCCATGCTGTAGTTTTTCAATCGACTGCGCCCGCTTTTCTCGCCGTGCCCTTGAACTTGTCAGATTTGGGAATCAGGCCGTCGAGCCCCCCCATGGTGCTGCCGTCATACTTTTCACTGATGCTCACGAGCAGCTTGGAGACGCCATCAGCAGCAGCCGTCAGCTTCTGGTCATTTTTGAGCCTCAGCCCCGCCGAATGGGTCAATTTGACCATCTCAGCGATTTCCGGCACATCCGGCGCCGCTTTCGCCGCGGCTGAGAGCTGCTTGCGCGCCCGGTCGACGCGTTTTGCCATTTCGAAGGCGTAGGTTTTTCTTGCGGTCGCCTTTCCGATGGCACGCAATCCTGTCTCAAGCTCGACGCCAAGCCCGACGAGATAAAGCATGCGTTTGCGCGGGGCGTCTGCGGCGACGTTTTCCTTGCCTTGGGAATACCAGGTGTTGTGCCGCACTTCTCCTTGCGACCAGGACACCAGATCGAAGGCGCTTCCGGGCTTGTGCCCGCCCTTGTTCACCAGAGCCTCTTGCGGCACGACATGGCAGCTGTAGCAGTTCGTCGCCAACTGGTAGAGCGAGTGCCGCCTGATCATTCCTTTAGATTCGGCGAGCTTCCAGCGCGTGGCCTCCTCGGCCTTGGTCTCGGTCTTCGCTGTCTTGCCGCTGAATCCGCTGTGCACCTTGATCCAATCCCGGGCGGCGCCGTGGCAGGATTCACAGGAGATGCCGGAGACGACCTCCGGTCTGTTGTTTTTCTGCTGCACCGTGAAATGGCAGTTCAAACACACGCTCTCCGACTTGATGCGCCGCAGTCCCATCTTTTCCGATATTTCTTTTGCTGGGGCTTTGCGCGGCATTTCACTGAAGGTCTTGAAGTGATGCGTGGCTTTCCAGGCCTCGGCTTCCTGCTTGTGACATTCGGCGCAGGCATTCGCACCCACGACCTTGGCCGGATCGGGCGCAGCCGTGCCGCCCGCGGCAAAGCCGAGGAGCATTAGACAACCGTAAAGACTAAACACGGAAAACCGGGCAGGGGCGCTGAGCCCCAACCCGGTTGGCCGAAGGCTATGCACTTTGAGAGCGATATTCACGTCTTACTCTTGCTTCAGCCATCCCGTGGGCTTGCGCCGGGTCCGTACGCCGTCTGGTGAGTGCGGTGAGCCACTTCGCCCCGCGGCTCAGAACGCTTTCCTCGACCGTGTCATCGGTGGTCGGCAGAAACGGATCCGCATAACAGACCGCACCGATACGTGCCGCGATCCCCTTGATCGCATCGACCATCCCCGGAGCGCCGCAGGCATAGAGCACATCGCTCGGCAGCAGGGGGGGCAGATAGTCGGTTGGCCGGCCGCGCTGCACCGCATTAATCAAAGTCTGTGGCGTGCTGCATACCGGCACGACATGGACATTTGGAAAGGTGGCAAGCCGCGCGAGAGCCGGCCACATATAGAGAGACTCGAGGGTGCGGCCGCCGGCGATAATCATCATGTCACGCTCCGGATTCTCGCGCAGCGCCGCCACGGCGATGGACCAGATCGGCGCAAAGCCGGTGTGGGTTGCGACAAGAATCAGTGTGCTCTGCAGATTGGGCCGGAAATGTGCCGACCCATAGGGTCCGGTCAACGTCACCTGATGGCCCGGCTTGATGTGCTTCCCGAGCGACGGGGAGACGCGGCCCTCCCTCATGCGGCGGACATGGAACCAGACCGAGCGGCCGTTCGGATTCCTGTGCAAGGTACGCAAGGGATGGGTAATGCTGAAGGGGCGGCTCGGATAGCCGCTGAATCGCACCTGCGCATATTGTCCCGCAAGATAGGGCAGGGCCTGGCCCATTTTGATTTCGACTTCCATCACTTCGGATGACAGGCGACGCAATGAATTCACCACACCGTCAACGCTGCGAACTTCCGATAGCTGCTCAGTCGCGATGTCCGCATTGCCAGCGATCCGGCACTGACAGGCATGCACTATTCCCGATTCGGAGCCTTCGCCCCCTTGCACTTCGCCGGACACCAGCCGCACGCAGCAGGTGCCGCAGCGGCCGGCGCGGCAGTCGTATGGCAGCTCGATGCCGTTGCTCAATGCGGCATCCAGCAGTAACTGGCCGCGGGGCGCCATAAAGCTATGGCCATCGATGGTTATCTGGTGCTGAATTGCCAATGACTGATCCCCTGCAAGGCTTTTCGCGAGTATCGGTCCCAAACATGGACTGTTTTACGGCAATAATCTGGCGGGAGAGTGGTGCCATCCTGCCGCCGCTCATTCTCTCTGTACTGATCATTTCTGATCGACGCGCCGGGCGAGAAATTTTCTTTTGTCATATTATTGCTGGGACGCGGACATATGATGGCCTTTTTTCATATCCATACTTTGTCATCGATCTTGAAGAGTGTGCATACGCCTTCTTCTTGAGCGATTCAAAATTGGGGCGGCCCACTTCGAAGACCATTAGGCCGCCAATGAAAAGATTATCCCGCATTTCATTGCTTTCCTGCGCGTTCACGAGCGCCCTGCTGATAAGCGCGGCTTTCGAGCAAATCTTCATTGCCGAGGCCGCAGCGGACGGCAAGAAAGCTGCCGTGATCAATGATGAGACACTCTCCCTTTATCCCACCGCCGAGAAATGCGGTGAGTGCCATAACCAGATTTACGAAGAGTGGTCCTCATCGCAGCATGCTTATTCGTCGATCTCGCCCATGTTCCACAAGTTCGAGCAGAAGTTCCAGGAACTGACGCAAGGTACGGTCGGCACCTTCTGTGTGCGCTGCCACCAGCAGGTCGGCACCCAGCTCGGCGAGGCCCGTCAAACGCCCCTTTGGGCGAGCAGCCCGATCTCGCGCGAGGGCGTGACCTGCATCACCTGCCACCGTGTCAGCGAACAGTACGGCAAGGTCAACGGCGAGCGGCGGATCGAGCCGGGAAAGATCTACGAACCGGTCTACGGCAGCGGCGAAAAGAGCGTGATCAAGGATGTTCTCGCCGACAAGGAAACCTATTCCGTCAAGACCAGCACCGATGGGCGGGGCAATGATATCCACAAGGGTATGATCACAAACGACCAGATCACCAAGTCGGAGTTCTGCGTGAGTTGCCATCAGGTTGCCGTCAACCTGGGGATAAAGCTGGAGGTCGTCTGGGAGCAGTATCGCGACAGCCCGGCCCGCAAGGCTGGCGTCACCTGCCAGGACTGCCACATGGGCAAGGTTCCCGGAAAGGCTAAAGGCTATGCGACCGCACCCTCCGCAGTGGTCGGCGGCAAGAAAATCAATCCGGGACGCAAGCATGCCAATCACAGCTTCATGGGCCCGGGCTATTCAATCGCCCATCCTGGCATTTTCCCGCACAATACGAAGGCCCAGGCCGTTAGCATGAAGGACTGGCTGCGGTTCGACTGGCGCGCGGGCTGGGGCACGACCGAATTCGAGGACAAAGTCGCCGCCGGCAAGCTCAAGGTCAAGTTTCCCAAGCGCTGGTCCGATCCGCTCGACCGTGAAGAGGCGCGGACGACCATCGACGAGAACCTCGCAAAGCTCGATCAGCGCGACAAGCTCAGGCAGCAGCTTCTGGAAAACGGCAGTTCCGTTAACGGCCCCGACATCTCGGGTGAGCCGAAAGTCGGGAAGGATTTGGCGTTCTCTTACAAGATCAAGAACACCAATCCGGGCCACAACTTGCCGTCCGGCTCACTGGGCGCGCAGCCGCAGCTCTGGGTGAATGTCGCCCTTATCGATCCCATTGGCAAGAACATCTGGGAGTCGGGCTACATCGACAGCCATGGCGACATGGCCGATCTGCACAGCCTGGATGTCGCGGCTGGCAAAATCAAAAAGGATCAGCAACTGGTGCACTTTCAAACCAAGTTCCTGACGACCAACGTCAAGGGCACGGACCGCGAAATGTATCTGCCAGTGAATTTCGACGTTGATCCGCTGCCGCATCTGCGCCCGCCCGGAATCCCCACCACCGTTCTCAACCATCCGCCGCTGGTGCGCATGGAGAATCATTCGCTGCCGCCGCTAGGTGAGAAGGTGGCTAAGTATAAGGTGCCAGGCAAATTGATCACCAAGCCCGGGAAATACCGACTCGCCTTCCGCATGCGCAGTCGTGCCGAGCCGATCTACTTCATGCGCTTCGTCGGTTCCACCAAGGATATGGAGCAAAGCATGAATGAGCGGATCATGAACTTCCACGCCTTTGCGGTGGAACTTGAAGTGAAGGAGTAGTGCCGAAAAGCCAAGGGTTTCCAATTAGGTATCCGCAACGGTTTTAAAAACGTGGGTCGTGGAGTTTTTGTATGTTGAGTAATGCGTACCTTGTCAGGGCATCGACCGCCATAGCCGTAATGGCCGCCTGCGGTTATCTTGTGACGTCCGGTACAAGGGCAGAAGCCGCGACAGGCACAAGCAGCAGCGAGACCCAAACGGAAAACGTGTTGGTCCGCGCGTGGCAGGCGCTCTTTAGATCCAGTGAATCACTCTTCCCGCCCAAGAACCACGCTGATGCGCAGCAGACAGAGGCAAGTTCCGCAAAAAAGACTGACGACAATTCCATAAACACAGAGGAAATCATCAGCAGCAACGAGGATGGCAAGGGGGATCTTTTCCGTTCCGACCCACAGTATGAAACGAGTTACAATGCCCAGGGGCAGGTCGATGTCTATGGTGCCAAAACACCGGTGGAGCCGCCGCGCCCGCTGCTTGAGCTGGGCCGCCAGCAATATACGTCCGGCGCATACGACGCGAGCAGCACGCTACTGGGCAAAAAGAATCCGCTGCTTCCGGGCCTTGCCATCTACGGCGACTGGCGGACGGCGCTCGCCTACAATAGGAACAACGGCAAGGATATTGCCCAAGTCGCGACCCGGCTGAACCTCGACGTCGACTTCAAGATCACCGGCACCGAACGGATACACGCTTTTTTCACGCCGCTTCAAAAAGACACTCAGTTTACGCGCTTTGAATTTGCGGGAGGCGATGCCAGCGGGAATTTTGATTTCGAATTCGACCCCGAGCCGCAGACCTTGTTTCTCGAAGGCGACTTCGGCTCAATTTACTCAGGTCTCTCTGGCGAAGAAGCCAGTTTCGACCTGCCTTTCACCGTCGGCCTCTTCCCGCTGTTTTTGCAGAATGGCATCTGGGCCAACGACGCGATTCTTGGCGGTGCGGTGACTTTCCCCGCGAAGAACTCGCGGACGTTAGGTCTTGCAAATTTCGACGTCACACTGTTTGCCGCGTTCAACGATGTCGACAATGCGGGGATCATCGGAGCGGATGGAGACGACAACAACAATTCCAATCTCTTCGGTGCCACCGCCTTCATCGATGCTTACAGCGGCTACATCGAAACCGGCTACGGGCTGATCGATGGCCGCGACGATCAAGCGGGCCTGCTGACACACTTCGTGACGGGCGCCTACACGCGGCGCTATTCCAACACCATTTCAAACTCGACCCGCATCTTTGCAAACTTCGGGGAAGACCCCCAAGGCGATGACGAGGGCCTTGCGATCATTTCGGAGAACAGCCTGATCACGGGCTTGCCGAGCACGCTGCTCCCTTATGCCAACTTCTTCGTCGGCTTCGGCAACCCTCAGCCCCTGGTCGATGGCAATGGCGCGGGCATCCTGAAAAATGTCGGCATCAACTTCGAGACCGATGCCCTGACCGGCTACCCGAAACTCGACGACAGCGGCTCCAATGCCTGGGGCGGTGCCATTGGCCTGCAATATCTCTTCGATCTGGATGAGCAACTCGTCTTCGAGTTGGCCATGGTGCAGCCCTTCGATAATGATGGGATCGGCGCCGAAGACGCGCAATACGGCTTCGGTGCTCGCTATCAGATTCCGATCGATAGGGCCTGGCTCTTCCGCGCCGATGCTACCTATCACATCCTCGGGGATGAGGAAGACAATTTCGGTATCCGCGCGGAGATTCGCAGAAAGTTTTAAGATGAATAGTTTCATTAGGATTCTGGGAGCGGGAAGATGTCTTTGACGTTTTTTGGTTGGCTTTTTGTCGCCATGGCGATACCAGTTGTGCTGCATTTTCTGATGGGAACGAGGGGCTTGCGGAAGGAGCCCCCTGACTTGGACAACTGCAGAGCTTCTCTGGAAGAGATCGGAGCGCGACAAAGGAATGGAGAACTCACCGACGCAGAAGCCGACGCGGCCAGGCTTGCACTCTTCTCCCGGTTGCCGTCACCCCGCTGGGGTTTCGGCAAAAACAACCTGAGCCACCTGCAAAAACTATTGGTGGCTTCCGCGCTCATCCTGCTTGCTTCAGGCATTGGTGCAGCCGTTTCTTACGACAGGAGCGCCCAAGAGGCGATAGGTCCGGGGGAAACGATCTCCTTTTCGGGACCGGACGGCGAAATGCTTACGCAGCTTAGGGACTACGCTCGTTCCATTGGCTCTGAACAATCGCCGCCCGAGACGGCAGTCGGGGAAGCTCTGCCCGATGTAAACGCGATGATCGAACGGCTGGCGGCCCGGCTTGAGACCACGCCACAGGATCTTGAAGGATGGCGTATGCTCGGCTGGTCCTACTTCCACACGGAGCGCTATGAACAAGCAGCTACAGCCTTTGGAAGAGCTTTAGCGCTTGATCCGGGTTCCGCCGAACTCAAGCTTTCATATGAAGAGGCCAAGGCGAAAGTATCTGGAATTGAGAATTTGAAGACAGCCTCGTCTTTGCAAACCGGGGCCGTCGATGACGGACCAAGTGTCAGTAAAATTGCCACGCCGGAGACGGTGATTAGGCGTGAGCATGACGCCGCGATCCGGTCGATGGTCGATGGCTTGGCACAACGCCTGGAGAGTTCGCCGCGAGACGTCGAAGGCTGGATTCACCTCATGCGCTCGCGAGTTGTGCTTGGGGAGACGGAGGTGGCAGCAGAAGCCTTCCACAAGGCGCGTGAGGTTTTCATGGAAGACTCGTCGGCGTCGGGCAAGATTATGGCAGCGGCGATTGCTCTCGGCCTGAAGGCCGAATGACTTCTCTGCATTTCAAGATGTGCAGGACGTCGACATGAGTCTTGAGGGGTTGTTCCAGCAGCGGTTCGAGGACTTTTCATCAGATGCTAACGTGGAGCGACCAGCGGCTGGTCGGGAACACGGGCGCGCACCGTTCCAGGTTCTGCTCACTGTGTGGCCCCAATGATGGATAGAAATGATAATACAATGAAATCAATTACTTAGAAAAACCGTGCACGCTACGTATGCAGTAAGTGTGTTGCGTGAAGCGACATGAAAAATCCAAACAAAAACTACCGATTTGTACTTGCTCCTGCGTTGAGACTTTGCCGGTATTTTTCCGCGTCCCAGTTGACCAGGCGGTCGATGGCCTCGCCGTCCAGCGCGATGAGCGGGTCATCCGCCTCGATCCGGCGCATCACGTCCGCTAGGCACCGCCCCATGGGTTCAATCGCGGGCTTTGCATCACGCCGCACCAGCACGCCCTTGCCGGGAAGTGCGACGAGCGAAGCACCGCTTTCAATTTCCGTGGCAACACCGACACCGAGAAACACCACGTGGTCGGGATAGAAGACGGCATTCCTGCCTCTATTCAGTGCGAGCCCGTCGGTGGCCAACGCATGGGTTTCTTTGCTGCCGGATGGAACATAGTCCGTGCCCTTGCAAAGCCGGTTAAGCGCTGCGAGATCCGGCGGGACGGCAGCCCGAACCGGCTTGGTGAGCACATTCACAACCCGTTCCAGAAGTTTTTCCGCCTCGGCAACGCTTTCGGCGGCCACCACCAGCCCGTGATTGCCCAGAATGAGAACATCGATACCCGGTTTGAGCCGGGCGGCAATGGCATTGGCAAGCGGCAGCCCCGGCCTCGCATAGGGGATAAACGCCCAATTGAAGTCTTTCAGCTTCTCCGCGAGCCGCTGTTCCGCATCGCCGCGGATCGCCCACGCGATGGTGTTCACGCAATGCACATGCACGACAACCCGTTGCCGCATCAGCGCATGCACCGTGGTTTCAATCGATGGTCGCAAACCCGTTGCATTGCGATCAGCCGGCACGAAATCCGTGCAGGCCTCGCAGGCCGGGTCATTTTTTGCAAGCGCCGCCAGCAAGGCCTCGTGACGGACCGGGACAAAAATGTCCTGGGCTGCGGCATCCCGAAGCCAGGTACCCGAAGCCTTGATCCACATCACGCCATTTTGTTTCAGTGAGGTATTGCCGCCCGCCGCCTGCACGAGCAGGGGGTCGGAGCCCACGCGGGCCGAAAGGCTTTTGAGGGCCGGGAACTCAGTCATTGAGATAACTCGCAAGGTTTTCGCGCTGCTGCTGCGAGAGATGAAGGCCGTGTTTGGTGCGCCGGTCAAGCATGTCTTCTGCCGTCTGTGCCCATTCATGGGTGCGAAGATAGGCAGCTTCCGCTTCGTAAAACATGCCGCCGAAATGCTGGCCCAGGCCTTTCAGGTTGTCGGCGCCATTGATAACCTTCTCGGCGCGTGAGCCGTAGAGTCTTGCATAGTGGCGGGTTACGTCATCTGGCGCCCACTGGAACTCGCGTTGCAGGCCCGCAACAAAAGTGTCGAAATCGGCATTGGGAATGTTGCCACCCGGTAGAGCTGCCTTCGCCGTCCATTCGCCCTGCATAGCGGGGAAGAAGGGTTTCAGTTTTTGCAACGCATGCTCGGCGAGCTTGCGATAGGTGGTGATCTTGCCGCCGAAGACCGAAAGCAAAGGCGGTTCGCCGTCGCAATCAAAAACATAGTCGCGCGTCACGGCCGACGGGTTGGCCGCATTGTCATCGGAAAGCGGACGCACACCGGAAAAGCTGCCGATAACGTCAGCATGGGTGAGGTGCATTTTCATATAGCGGTTTACGGCTGCGAGCAGATAGTCGATCTCGTGGGCCTCAATGCTCACATCCTCGGCCCGGCCCTCATATGGAACATCCGTGGTGCCAATCAAGCAGAGATCGTCCTCATAGGGATTAACGAAGATCACGCGCCTGTCGTGGTTCTGCAGGAGATAGGCATGCGGGCCATCCCAGAATTTGCGGACAATGATGTGGCTGCCCTTCACCAGCCGAATCCGGCGCGTGGAATTGACGCCAACGACTCCGTTGATGACGCCCTCCACCCAAGGACCTGCGGCATTCACCACTGCTTTGGCGCGCACGCGGGACAGGGCGCCGTCGCTCCCACGAAATTCAATGTCCCAAGTCCCGTTTTTGCGTCTTGCCGAAGTAGCTGCAGTACGGGTGAGGATGGTGGCGCCGCGCTCCTTGGCATCAAGCGCGTTGAGAACCACGAGACGCGCATCATCCACCCAGCAATCGGAATACTCAAAGGCGAGCCTGTAATCGTTCTTGATGGCCTCGCCTTCCAGGCTGTTTCTGAGATCGATACGACGACACGGCGGGAGCTTCTCGCGTCCGCCGAGGTGGTCGTAAAGAAAGAGGCCAAGCCGCACCAGCCAGGCGGGGCGCTGCTCCGGCGAGTGGGGCAGCACAAACCGCATGGGCCAGACGATGTGGGGAGCGGTTTTGAGCAAAACCTCGCGTTCGATCAATGCTTCGCGCACCAAACGGAATTCGAAATATTCGAGGTAACGCAATCCGCCGTGGATTAGCTTTCCAGAGCGCGACGAAGTGCCTTCGGCGAGATCGCCTTTCTCGCACAAGATGACGGAAAGCCCGCGACCGACCGCATCCCTGGCAATTCCCACGCCATTGATGCCGCCGCCGATGACGACAAGATCGACGATGCCTAGGTCATGCATGTCAGCACCGGTTGAGGGCGGGTTCGCCCGCCAGATAGCGTCGCACTTCTTCCGCCGCAAGGCTCGCCGCGTAGCGCACGGTTTTCACCGACGCGCCCGCAATGTGCGGCGTCAGCGTAACGTTGGGAAGCTGCAGCAGGGGCCAATCCGGCGGCGTGGGTTCAACCGAGAAGGTTTCCAGCATGGCGCCGCGCAGGTGGTTGCTTTTCAGGGCTTCGTAAAGCGCCTCATAGTCCAGCAGCGGCCCCCGCGCCGTGTTGATGACGTAAGCTCCTTTTTTCATCTGTGCAAGCGTATCCCGGTTGAGCATTTTCGTCGTCTCGGGCGTCACCCGGGGATGCAGCGACACAACGTCAGACTCCGCCAGCAGCCGGGTAAGCGAAGTCTGGATCACGCCGTCGCGCAGGTCATCCGCCGAAAGCTGAACGTAGGGGTCGCTCACCAAAATGCGGCAGCCGAAAGCCTTTAGAAGTTTCACCACCCGCCGGCCCACCTCGCCATAGCCGATGAGGCCTACCGTCATTTCGGACAATTCTTCGCCGGCCAAATCGGCGCGGTAGAGATCGCCGCGCCACTCTCCCCGGCGCAGCGCATCGTGGCCCCTGGTGATGTTGCGGGTTTCGGCCAGAATGGCGCCGATGGTGAATTCGGCAACCGCGGACGCATTGCGCCCCGGCGTGTTGACGACGGTGATGCCGCGCTCGCGTGCCGCCTTCATGTCAATATTCACCGGGCCACCACGCGACACGGCAACGAATTTCAACGCTGGCAAGCGGTCCATGATGCCCGCTGAAAGTGGTGTGAGATGCGTCACCAGGATCTCCGCATCTCCGACAAGCGCTACGACTTCATCCGCCGTTCCCACATATTCCTTGAGGCCATCCATGCCGGCCACCGCATAGCCATGCTCCATGGGAATGTCAGGCCATTGCAGGTCATGTTTACGGATATCGATGTCGAAGAGGCGGCAGCGCTCGCGGATCGCCTGCTCGAACATGTCGGAAAGCATAAAGAGATCGCCAATGATGGAAAGCTTACGGGGCACGCGTTGCCTCCTTGCGGTTGGCCATCATGGCGCGCCAGACCGGCTGCATTCGTTCCCGGGTTTCCCTGTAGGAAATGAAGCTCCTGTCATAAATGGCGGCAAGGCCCGCATTCGGCATGGTGCTGTCACCCAGCAGCGGATCGACCCATTGCGCCGCGCACGCCGCCATGCCGGGATAGAGCTTCTGCTGCACCGCCGCCATCATGGCAGCCCCGGCAGCGCCTGCTTCCTCGCGCGCGATGCTGCGAACCCGGGCGTTCAGAGTGCTCGCCAGCATCAGCCGCAGCGCCTTCGAGCGCGCCGCTCCGCCGGTCACGCGGATTTCCTCGGGAATCTCGCCCATCGCCGCATAGCAATCGCGCGCCGCAAGGCAAAGGCCCTCATACACACCGCGCATCAGGTCGGCAAAGCCCTGGCCGATCTCCAGGCCGGTAAACATGGCGCGCGCCGATGGCTCCGTGAAAGGGCCGCGCTCACCTGCATGGCTGATATAGGGGTGATACAATATCCGGCCGGCGGGCCGTGCCATGATTTTCGCATCCATGCCCTTCAGCAGGTCGCCCCGCGTCCGCTCAACCCCTTCAGCCTTCAGCATGTCGCGGGCAACGTCCAGCAGCCAATCGATGTTGAGGGTGGAGGCCATGTTGGACTGCATCTGCGCATACATGCCGGGAACCGGGAAACACATGGTGTAGCCCGACATTTCCGCGTTAAGCCTGACATCGGCCGCCGTGGGTGAAACGCGCATGTGCATGCCGGTCGAGCCCACGATGGTGCATCCGGTTTTGCCCTGGGGATCGAAAAGCCCGCCGCCGAGGCCGGTGCAGATGACATCGACATAGCCAAGCGTGATGGGCGTACCCGCCCTCAGCCCTGTCAGCTTTGCCGCTTCCGCCGAAAGGGTATCGGCAACTTCCGTTCCTTCAACAATGGATGGCAGCAGGCGCTTTGTATCGGAGGCTCCCAGCGCATCGAGCACATGGGGCGCATAGCTGCGTGTTGCATAGCGGCCAAAGGTGAAGTTGGCTTCCGAGGGGTCCGCCGCCCGCGCGCCTGTAAGTTTGAAATAGAGCCAATCCTTGCAGTGGAAGGCAGAGGTTGCCCGGGCCAGAACCTCCGGCCTGTGCCGCGCCATCCAAGCGAGATGAATGCTCATCTGGCAGGCGTTTGTGCCGGTGCCGGTGCGCTTGTAGTGGGCGGAATAATCGGGATGGCCAATAAACTCCTCGGCGATTGAGGCAGCGCGCGCATCGAGCCAGAGCCAGGCGGGAGCCACGGGCTCGCCGTTCCTGTCGGCCAGCCACATGCCATCGCCCTGACCTGTTACCGAAACGGCGATCAGGCGTGAAGCGAGGTTCGGTACCGTCTCCGAAAGCTGCTTCAGGGTTTGGGCCGTGTCACGCCAAGTGCGGGCCATGTCCTGTTCGACGCCGCCATCGGCCAGTGTTTCATATGAATTGGGCATCGCCGCGATGGCGATTTGTTCCCCTGCGTCGGTGAAGGCCACGGCCTTGATAACCGATGTGCCGGCGTCAATGCCGATAAGTATGCCATCCCTCATGCGGTCTCACTCCCATGGGCGATGGCGTTGCCGGAAGCGGCGTCAAAGAGATGCAAGTCGCCAGAGGCGACATTCAATTCGATATCGCTTCCGGGCTTCTGTGAGACACGCTCATGGGCCACAGACACAACGGTCCGGCCTGCCACTTCCACGGCCACATGGGTTTGGTCGCCGAGCCACTGGCACGAAACCACCTTACCCCTGATTGGGCCTTTGCCCACATGCAGCGCATGAGGGCGAATCCCGATGATGACACGTTGTTGACTTGACAGCAGGCTGCGCACTGGCGCGGAGAGCCCGTTTGCCGGAAAGCTGAGGCTGACGCCGCCATCCATTGCGAAGTCGACAGTTTTCGCACCAACCTTGACGCCGGCATTGAACACGTTCATCGGCGGCTCGCCAATAAAGGTTCCGGTGAAAAGATTGGCGGGGCGGAGCTTCAGTTCGGCGGGCGTTGCATATTGCTGCAAGGCGCCATTTTCCATCACGGCAATCCGGTCGGCAAGCGCGTTGGCTTCCGTCTGGTCATGGGTGACGAGAATGGTGGTGCACTTGTGCTCGCGCAAATAATGCTTGAGGCGGCCACGCAGGATGGCGCGGAGCTGCGGCTCGAGCTGCCCCATAGGCTCGTCGAGCAAATAGAGGCCGGCCTTGCGCACAAGGGCGCGCCCAAGGCTGGTGCGCTGCTGCTGCCCGCCGGAAACCGATGTCGGGTACTTGTTCAGGATATCAGAGATTTCAAGCATCTCCGCCATTGCCTTGACCTTGGCGTCCGACTCGGCGGCCGAAAGCCTGGCGGCTTTGAGGGCAAATGCCATGTTCTCGGCAATGGTGAGGGGCGGATAAAGCGAATATGCCTCAAACGCCATGGCAACGCCGCGCGCCGATGGCGGCAGCATGTGAATGTCGCGGCCGTCGAGCGAGATCGTGCCATGGCTCACTTCCTCAAAGCCGGCAATCATGCGCAGCGTCGAGGTCTTGCCGCAGCCCGAAGAACCAAGCAGCGCGGTGATTTCACCGGGCTTGACCGTGAGACTCAGCGCCTGCACCGCATGAACCGGTGTCTTGCGGCGCGGGCGGTAAATCTTGTCCACCTTGCTGATGACAAGTTCACCCATGAAGCCGCTCAGCCGTTGTCTTGTCGAAGAGGTGGGTCCCGTTTGCTGCGAAAGCGGCCCCCACCTTGGCGCCCGGCTCTGGAATGCTGGCCGCTGAAGAGGGAAGAGACGCCAGGAATTCCCAGCCGCCTTCCGAATGCAGCAGAAGCACCGTGCGCTCGTTGAGCGGCGTCACAGCCATGACCTTGGCCACCAGCGCAGCGCCCTCAGGCGCAATGATCTCAACTGCTTCCGGGCGTACCCCAAAAGTCACAGCACGGCCATTAAAAGGGGAATAGGCGCCATGAACTGGCACCTTCACCCCGCCAAGCGTGACGTTGATCATCTTGCCCGACATCTCGACTTTCGTGTCGGCCGTATTAATGGATGGATCACCAAAAAGCCGCGCAACTCCCAAAGTGGCGGGCTTCAGGTAGATATCTTCCGGCGTCGCCGTTTGGATAAATTTCCCGTTGGCGATCACCGCAATGCGGTCAGCCAGCGCCATGGCTTCCTTGTAATCCTGTGTCACGTAAAGAACCGTGGCCCCTGTCTGGCGCAGAAGCCGGGGCAGTTCGAGGCGCATTTCAAAACGGAGTTTGGCGTCGACATTGCGCAGGGGATCGTCAAGAAGAAGGATACGGGGCTCCGCCGCCAGTGCGCGGGCGAGGGCGGTGCGCTGCTTCTGGCCGTTCGACAATTCCCGAGGAGCATGGCCCAGCACATGATCAATCTTGAGAAGCCTTGCCACCTTGTCGACGCCGGCCTTCACCGCCCCAGCCCCGGCATTTTGCGCGCGCAGCGGCGCGGCGATGTTTTCAAAGGCCGACATGTGCGGGAATAGCGCGAAGTTCTGGAAGGCCATCCCAATATTGCGATGTTCGGGGGCGATATCGGCAACATCGTTGCCTTCGATCTCGATAATCCCCGAGGTGGGTTCTTCGACACCGGCGATTAGACGCAGCAGGATGGTCTTGCCGGTGCCGGAGCCCCCGAAAATAACGACAATTTCGCCGGGCTCGGCCGCAAGGTTCAGGCCGTCGAACACCTTGTAGGCTCCAAAGCTCTTGGCCAGGGACTTGAGTTCAAGCTGCGTCATCCCTTCACCGCACCCATGGAAAGACCTTCCACCAGATAGCGCTGGGCATAGAGCGCCAGCGCCAATGTCGGCGTGACCGACAGCACAATGGCCGCCGCAATCTGCCCATACTGGATGCCAGATGCCGTGACGAAGGCAAGCGCTCCCACCGTCACCGGCTGCTTGTCGGCAGAAGCGAGGATCAGGGCGAAAACAAAATTGTTCCAGGCAAAAATAAAGGCCAGCAGGCCCGCTGCCGCGATGCCGGGCCGTGCCAGCGGAATAGCCACTTTGGTAAATGTCTTCCACCAGCTGTTTCCGGCGATGCGGTAGGCGTGTTCGATGTCGGGGCTGATGTCCTCGAAATAGCCGCGCACGATCCACAGGATGAGCGGCAGGCAGATGAGCTGATACACCCAGATAAGGCCAATATAAGTGTTGGTCAGGCCCAAAGTTTTGAAATAGAGGCTGAGCGGCAGCAACACCAGCAGGGGTGGCGCAAAGCGGAAAGAGAGCAGGGTGAAGGCGATATCCTCGCCAAGCCGGAACTTGAACCGGGCAAAAGCGTAAGCCGCCGGCACTCCTAGTAACAGGGACAGAGCTACCGAAAACGTCGACAAGAGGACTGAGTTCCACAGATTGCGCATGAAGGCGATATCGAGATTTCCGGCCGTGGTTTGCAGCTTGCCGGTGATCAGGGCGCGGTAATTGTCGAAACCCGGCTCGAAGATGATTGAGGGCGGAATGCGCAGGATAGTTTCGTTAGTCTGGAGCGACATGAGAAATATCCAGAAAATCGGAAAAAGAAAAAAGACCAGCACCACGGTGATCAGCGCGCCGCGCAAGATTTTCTCGAAGGGGGAGGTGTGATCCATGACTTAGCCCGCTCCATGGGCGCGTTCGCGCAGCTTTAGCCATTGCTTGATGAAGATGTTGGAGAGGAAATAGGTGATGGCCCAGAGAACGATCATAAGCGCCGCTGAGCGGCCTACATTGGTCGACTGGAAGAAGTCGAGATAGGCCTGGACCTGGAACACGAGCAGCTTGTCGCCCGGCCCGCCCTGCGTCATGGAATAGATGATGTCGAACTGCTGGATGGAGTCGAGCAGGCGAAACAGTGTCGCGGTAATGATGTAAGGCATCAGCATGGGCAGAGTAATGCGGAAAAATACGAACGAACGCGGCACCCCGTCCAGAGCCGCCGCTTCAAACGGGGCTTGCGGCAATGACCTCAAGCCAGCCAGGAGCAGGATCATGATAAAGGGAGTGTAGACCCAGATGTCGACAAGCACGACCGTGAGCAGCGCCGTCGAGGGATCGGACGCCCACTTGAAATCGGGGAAGCCCAGGAGGCCTACGAAATAGCTGAGGATGCCGAAATTCGGATTGGTCATCAGCTTCCACATGAGCGCCGCCAGTGCAGGCGCGGTCATCAGCGGAAGCAGCAGGAGAATAGAAGCGATGTTGTTGAAGCGCGTCTGCTTTTGCAGCAGGAGCGCGATGCCAAGGCCAAGCATGAGCTCAAGGCCCACCGTCAGGAAGGCATAAAGCAGCGAAATATAAACCGTGTTCCAGAATGATGGATCGTAAAAAAAATTGACGTAGTTGCC
>Ga0307505_10001533_pt1 | contig 18320 bp, 18 predicted proteins | sample 23_S_MG_FD_202183 | JGI IMG/M metagenome (GOLD analysis project Ga0307505, IMG submission 202183) | Soil microbial communities from Populus trichocarpa stands in riparian zone in the Pacific Northwest, United States - 23_S | ecosystem: Environmental > Terrestrial > Soil > Riparian zone > Trees...
CCTTCTGATCCTGCAGCGAGCCGAATTGCCAGCCCCGGTTCGCCAGTTCCGCGCGCCATGGCTGCGACCGGTCAATGGGAGGGTCGACCTCGCTTACCCAGACCACAAACTCGTGATCGAAGGTGACAGCCGCCGCTGGCACCAGCTGATGGAAGCGTTCGAGAACGACCGGCTTCGTGACAATGCCGCCCAACTGGCTGGATGGCGGATACTTCGCTTCACCTGGGAAGAGATCACGAACTCACCCGAACGAGTGGTGTCCACGGTCGCCCGGGCCCTCGAGGATTAGCGGATTGGTCCCATATCCGGGTCCCACTACCTTAGGTTCGCCCCCGCGGGGTTACCCCCGCGGGGTTACTCCCGCCCGAGTTACTCCCGCCCGGGTTTCCCGCCCCGCCGGGTTACTCGAGGACGGGGATCAGGGTGGGGTCGATGGTGATGAAGCGGACGAGGGTGGGGTCGGTCACGCCGGCGAACTCCCAGTGCCATGGCTCTTGAGTCGACTTGCCGCAGTGCGCCCAGTCCGGATGGACCCACCCGAAGCGATGGGCGTTCACCTTGAGCCAGTGGAACGCCTCGTCATAACAGGTGAGCACCGAGGAGCCACTGGCGAAGTCGACGGCGCGACCCCAACCGTGATTCGACCTGCCGGCCGGAGCGACCGGGGGCCCGCTGCATTCCCGAGCCTTCGTGGTGCCGGTTTGCACCTTTTCACCGGTTGCCGGATCGACGCCAAAGACCGCCGTCTCGATGACAGGGCATCTCCGCTCGTAGGCGGCCGACTGCGCGTTGAACGACCTGTAACAGTCCTCGTAATAGAGGTAGATGCCGTCGTCCGCGGCTGTGTCGACCATGACGGAGAACAAGTAGGCGGCATCTCGTTCCAGAGTGCACCCGTTAACCGTCATCAGACGGCTTTCATCCATTCGGCCGTTGACGTAACCGTCGACCTCGAGGTCGAGCGTATAAGCCTCGTACCCGAGGGGCACGTATTCGGGCTCCTCACCAGGGCCGAGGCTCGAGGTCATTAGAACTAGTAGGGCAAAAACTATTGGCATGAGTTAGCGCCCATAGGGAATCGGATGTTTCGGTACCAGTCTTTAGCGCAATCGGAAAGCTGCTTATTCCTGCCCAGCGAGCTCCACTGGCGGAGTCTCCGGCGAGGTGATCCCTTCGAAGCTCAGCTCCTCGTTCTCCGAATCGAGCCCAACCAGGATGGTCGTCCCGGCCTTGAACTCACCGAGGAGAACCCGCTCAGACAAAGGATCCTCGAGCAGTCTCTGTATGGCACGGCGCAACGGCCTCGCCCCGAGCTCCGGGTCGTAGCCCTGACGGCCCAAGAACTCCTTGGCATCGTCGGTGAGGGCCAGATCGAGGTGCTGATTCGCGAGCTGATCCCTGACCCGGGTCAGCATCAGATCGACGATCAGCTTGAGCTCGTCCATCTCCAACTCGTGGAAGACGATGATCTCGTCGAGTCGGTTGATGAACTCGGGCCGGAAGTGCTTCTTCAGCTCATCCGTGACCCGCTCCTTCATGTGCTCGTAGTTCATCTCCTGGTCTTCCATGTGGAAGCCGACGTTCTTCTTGTGGAGGTCGCGGGTGCCCAGGTTGGAAGTCATGATGATCACGGTGTTCTTGAAGTCGACCGTCCGCCCCTGAGCGTCGGTGAGCCGACCCTCCTCGAGGATCTGAAGGAGGGTGTTGAACACATCGGGGTGGGCCTTCTCGATCTCGTCGAAGAGGACGACGGAGAAGGGCTTGCGACGAACCGCCTCGGTGAGCTGGCCGCCCTCGTCGTACCCCACGTAGCCGGGAGGCGAGCCGACGAGCCGACTCACGGTGTGCTTCTCCATGTACTCAGACATGTCGAGCTGGATCAGGGCGTCTTCCTTGCCGAACAGAAACTCGGTGAGCGCCTTGGCGGTCTCAGTCTTGCCGACACCAGATGGGCCGAGGAAGATGAATGAGCCCGAGGGTCGACGCGGGTCCTTGAGGCCGGCGCGAGTGCGTCGGATCGCCTTGGAGACGGCCTGGATGGCGTCGTGCTGGCCGATGATCCTCTTGTGCAGCTCATCTTCCATGTGGACGAGACGGGCGGTCTCCTCCTCGGTGAGGCGATGGACTGGGATTCCGGTCCACTGAGCCAGTACCTCGGCGATCTCCTCTTCATCGATCACCCAGCCGCTCTCGTCGGAGGCGGCCTCTCGCTCGGCCCGCTCCAGCAGCAAGGAACGCTCCTCGTCACGCAGATTGGCGGCACGCTCGTAGTTCTCACCCGAGACCGCCTCGTTCTTGTTCCTGCGCACACCGGCGAGCTTGCCGTCGATCTCGATGATCTCGGGGATATCGCTCTTGCGATGGATGCGCATGCGGGAGCCCGCCTCGTCGATGAGGTCGATCGCCTTGTCGGGGAGGAACCTGTCGGCCAGGTAGCGATCGGCGAGGTTGGCGGCGGAGACGATTGCCTGGTCGGTGAACCGCACCGAGTGGTGTTGCTCATAGCGGTCCTTGAGACCCATGAGGATGTCGATGGTGTCGGTGAGAGATGGCTCCTCGACCTGGACCGGCTGGAAGCGCCGCTCCAGCGCCGAGTCCTTCTCCAGGTACTTTCGGTATTCCTCGAGAGTGGTGGCGCCGACCGTCTGCAACTCCCCACGGGCAAGCATCGGCTTGAGGATCGAGGCGGCGTCGATGGCGCCTTCGGCGGCCCCGGCGCCGACGAGTGTGTGGATCTCGTCGATGAACAGGACGATGTCGCCGCGGCTCTTGATCTCCTTGAGGACCTTCTTGAGACGCTCTTCGAAGTCGCCGCGATAGCGGGATCCAGCAACGAGGGCTCCGAGGTCGAGGGTGTACAAGTTCTTGCCCTTGAGGTTCTCGGGGACCTCGTCGGAGACGATGCGCTGGGCGAGACCTTCGACTATTGCGGTCTTGCCCACGCCGGGCTCGCCGATGAGCACCGGGTTGTTCTTGGTGCGGCGGGAGAGAATCTGCATGACTCTCTCGATCTCTCGGGCTCGGCCGATGACCGGGTCGAGGATGCCCTCACGGGCCGATTGGGTGAGATTGCGGCCGAACTGATCGAGGACTGTCGAGCCGGACGAACTGGACTCGCGGCCTCCGGCACCTGACGCCTTCGGCTGCTGCTCCTCACTGCCACCGGGGCCGGAGAGAAGTTGGATGACGGTCTGGCGGACCTTTTGCAGCTCGGCTCCGAGTTGCTGGAGGACCTGGGCGGCAACACCCTCCCCTTCACGAATCAACCCGAGGAGGATGTGCTCGGTGCCGATGTAGTTGTGCCCGAGTTGGAGTGCCTCGCGCAGTGACAGCTCGAGGACCTTCTTGGCTCGAGGGGTGAACGGGATGTGGCCCGATGGGGACTGCTGGCCCTGGCCGATGATCTTGACGACTTCGTCACGGACTGAGGCGAGATCGATGTCGAGGCTCTCGAGCGCCTGGGCGGCGATGCCCTCACCCTCGTTGAGCAGCCCGAGAAGGATGTGCTCTGTCCCTATGTAGTTGTGGTTGAGGAACCGGGCCTCTTCCTGGGCCAGAACAACGACCCTTCGGGCCCGGTCTGTAAAGCGTTCAAACATTCGCAGCTCCTGGACCTGGCATATGCAATTTTAGCATCGGGTGGGGACTGAACCTCACCTCGCTACTCAGCCGCTGGATTCGTAATACCATCGTCGCCAATGGAAGACCTCCAAAGCCTCGTCGGTATTCCCCGAATCTGGGACCGACTCGGTACCGTCGAAGAGCGTCTGCTGGAAGCATCGACAGCCGACGACCCCTACCTGACAAAGATCGCGCAGCATCTTCTGATCGCTGGGGGGAAGCGGTTCCGTCCTCTGTTGGCCCTGCTTGCCGCTGAGTTCGGCGACCCCGAGGACCGGCGGCCCGTGGAGGCAGGTGTGGCCGTTGAGCTGATCCACCTGGGCTCGCTCTACCACGACGACGTCATCGACGAAGCCGAGACCAGACGGGGCGCCACCTCGGCCAACGCCAACTGGACCAACACCGTCGCCATCCTCGCTGGAGACTTCCTCATGGCCCGGGCCTCCGAAGTGGCCGCCACCCACCTCAGTCAGGAGTCGGTGCGTCTGCTTGCTGCCACCTACGCCGAGCTCGTCGAGGGCCAAACACGCGAGCTCCAGCTCACCGACGACTTGAGCCACTCTCTCGATGACTACCGACAGGTGATCTCGGGGAAGACCGCATCGCTGATCCGGACGTCAGCCCGTCTCGGCGCGATCGCCGCCAACGCCGACGACTCGGTGGTCGAGGCCCTCTCCACATGGGCCTGGGAGTTGGGCATGGTTTTCCAGATCGCCGACGACGCCCTCGATCTCGTGGCCGACGAGGAAACCATTGGCAAGCCAGCCGGCTCAGACATCCGCGAGGGGACCTTCACGGGGCCGGTGCTGCGGGCCGTGGCCGGGCCCAATGGCGAGCGAGTGCGGGAGATTCTCAGCGGGGGTAGGCCCTACAGCGACGAGGCGGTGGCAGAGGTGATCGACCTGGTGAGAGAGGGAGGGCATGTCGATGCCGCCCTCGAGAATGCGACCGCCCGGCTCGCAACCGCCGATGCCGCCCTTGCCGCGCTTCCAGAGTCACAGCCCAGAGAGATCCTGGAGCGACTCGGGGCATACCTCCTGGACCGGGTCGAATCCGCCCGCTCCTGACGTTCAGGACTCCGGGCGCAGGGTGGGGAAAAGAATCACTTCCCTGATGTGGGGCTGGTCGGTGAGCAGCATCACCAGACGATCGACCCCGATCCCGAGGCCACCGGTGGGGGGAAGCCCGAACTCGAGAGCCCTGATGTAGTCCTCGTCGATCACGTGTGCCTCTTCATTGCCCTCGGCTCTGGCAACAGCCTGAGCCTCGAATCGGGACCGCTGATCGTCGGCATCGTTGAGCTCGGAGAAGGCGTTGCAGTATTCCGCCCCGGCGATGACGAGTTCGAATCTCTCGGTGACCCGGGGGTCATCCGGGCTCTTCCGTGACAATGGGGAAACCTCGGTCGGGAAGTCCATGACAAAGGTCGGGTCCCAGACCTCCTTGTGAGCCAGTTCATACAACTCGAAGAGCCGTTTGCCCGGCCCCCATGCCGGATCGACCGATATCCCCCGCTCGGAAAGCAGCTCCCCGAGACGCTGAGGCCCGGTGTCGTAGTCGACGGTCTCGTGAACAAAGCGGGACACCAGATCGACGAGGCTCACCCTTTCGAACGGCGAGGCGAAAGATATCCCACGCCCCTGATAGGCCACGAGCTGGTCCGTTCCGGTCACGGATTGTGCCACCGCGCTGATCACCGCCTCGACGAGATCCATGATGTCGACGTAGTCGGCGAACGCCTGGTAGGCCTCGAGCATCGTGAACTCGGGATTGTGGGTCGCGTCGATTCCCTCGTTGCGGAAGATGCGGCCGATCTCGAACACCTTCTCGATGCCGCCGACGACAAGGCGCTTCAAGTACAGCTCGGTGGCGATGCGGAGCTGGAGGTCGATGTCCAGTGCGTTGTGGTGGGTCACGAAGGGGCGAGCCAGGGCGCCGGTCGCCTGGCTGAGCAGAATCGGCGTCTCCACCTCGACGAAGCCGCGCTCCTCGAACTCATGGCGCAGAGCTGACACGACCTCTGATCTCACGCGTGCAGTCCTGCGCGCCTCAGAGCTCACCATCAGGTCGACATACCGCTGCCGGCTCCTGGTTTCGACATCGACCAGGCCATGCCACTTGTCGGGCAGGGGTCGCAATGCCTTCTGCAGCAGTGTCAGGCTGTCGACCTTCACACTCAACTCGCCCTTCTTGGTAGTCATGACCACACCCGAGGCGCCCACCCAGTCGCCCAGGTCCAACTCGGCGAAACGTCCTGAAACCTCGGCGCCGGCGGTGGACTGCTCTACGAAGAGCTGGATCGGCCCACTGACGTCGTAGACCGTCCCGAATTGGAGCTTTCCGAAAGAACGATGGAGCATGAGACGTCCGGCGACCGTGACCCGGTCTTCGGTCTCGGAGCCTGCTTCGAGATCGTGGTACGCCTCATGGATTTCGCTGGCGAGATGGGACCGCTCGAATCGATGTGGGTAACCGCCAGAGCCGAGCACTGCTTCGTGCTTCTCCCGTCGTCCTTTGACCAGCTGATCCTCGTTTACGTCGGTGTGCTCACTCATTGGCGTCTCACGATGATGGCAGCACGGTCAACTCGCTCGGTTCGTCGAGGAGGATGCCGCGATCCGGCTTCGGCTTGCCGTCGACCATGTCGAACGCGACGTTGTCGATGAGCCGCACCGTTCCCACCTGGGCCGCCACCGCAAGGACCGCTGCCTGGTCGAGGGTGGCGATGGGCTTCATGGTCTCCTGTGACGCCAGCTTCACGTAGTCGATCTCGAGCCCTCGCATCGACCGTTCCACCGTCCCCTCCAGCCGCTCCGCGCTCCTCTCCCCTCCATCGACCTGTTCGGACGCCTGGAAGAGCCCCCGGGAGATGGCGAGTGCTCGGTACTTGTCTTCCTTGGTGAGCCGGACATTGCGACTGGAGAGGGCGAGGCCATCGGGCTCGCGCACCACGGGAGCTTCCACGATCTCGATGGGAAACCGCAGGTCGCGCACCATGGCCTGGAGGACTGCGAGTTGCTGCGCATCCTTGCGCCCGAACATGGCCAGATCGGGTCGGAGACCGGCGAAGAGCTTCGCCACGACGGTGGCCACCCCGACGAAGTGCCCGGGCCGGTGTCGGCCCTCCATCTCGTCCGTGACGCCCGTCACCTCGACCGTGGTCACGGACACCCCCGGGTAGACCTCCGCCTGGGCAGGGGCGAAGAGGATGTCGACGCCGTGGTCAGCGGCCAGTCGGGCGTCGCGTTCTTCGTCTCGTGGATAGGCCTCGAAGTCACCGCTCTCGTTGAACTGTGTCGGGTTGACGAACAAGGAGACCACCAACGTGTCACATCGATCCCGGAGCAGATCCATCAATCGGAGATGGCCCTCGTGGAAGTAGCCGAGCGTGGGTAAGAGCCCGACACGCCCCTCATATGCCGACCTGGCCTCGGCGAAGGTCCTGGTCACTTCCATCGACGCAGGTCCTCCTCGCGGCCCGCCCGGATAGTGGTTGCCTCGGCCATGAGCTTGAACTGCCTCCCGACGTGCTCGGATACCTCGTGGGCAGCAGTGAGATGGCCGACGACCGTCTCGGTGTCACCGCGAGCGATAGGCCCGGTGAGCGAGGCGGCGGGACCCTTCTCGAAGACGTTCGCCACGGCCGTCTCCACCAACGGCCGGGAGACCTTGGGGTCGATCCCGGCCGACTCGAACAAGTCGCCCGAGACGGCGAGCGCCGTGACCACGAAGTTGGCTGCAGCTGCGGCAGCAGCGTGATAGGCGGGGCGCGAGGCGTCGTCGAGCCGGAATGGCTCCATGTCCAGTGAGGAGGCCAGATGAGTGAGCACGTCGACCCCCAACGGATCGCCGTCGATGCCCACGAAGGAGCCAGCGAGAGCCCTGGAGCCGGTTTCAGGGTCGGGCAGGGATTGGAGGGGGTGGAATCCACCAACGGCGGTGCCTCGCTCCTGAATCTCGTGGAGTGCCACCACGGGGGTGAACCCGGACAGATGGGCGACTACTCCGGCATCACCGACATATGGTGCAATCCTTTTGGCCACCTCGGCGATCGCCTCGTCGCGGACGGCGATGAAGACCACATCCGCCTCGGGTAGGTCGGTATCCCAGTCGAGTTGTTTCCATTTCTCGACATGCCGTCGGCTGAGAACCCCGACGATCTCATGCCCGGCGGTCTCGGCGGCGAGCGCCAAAGCTCCGCCGGCCCTTCCTGGGCCGACGACGATCAGACGCACTTCTCGGCTCTCCGTGGCACGACGGCGAGCGTACATCCCTTGTCCCCGGCAGTCGCTACCACCGGGCTGCAAGCAGGCGGCTAGCTGCTGGCTACTCCTCTTCGACCTGGTTCGGTGTGATCACTGGCCAGTTGGAGTCGAGCTCGGCCTTCTGAGTGCGATAGTCATGGCGGCGCTTCCAGAACTTGGTCTTCCACACTCGGAACCGACGCTTCTCCGGGTCTCCGTTGCCGTTGCTCACGTCGTGCTCTCGAGTGCGGCGCTCCTCCGGGAGAACGACCTCATCGGGGTCTTCGAACGTGTTGAGGACCTGGTGTGCGGCGTGTCTCGTCGCCCGATGCCGTTGCTTACGCTCTTCGCTGCTGGGCCGACTCTCGTCGTATCCGGGGATCTCCTGGCGGTGCTCACGCGACCGTTTGGCCATTCATTACCTCCTGTCTTGGACCTGATCGTCTCTCTCAACAGGGGCAGTGGGCGGAGAGCGCCCTCGCACCATGTGACGAACCTAGCAGCGGCCCTCACTTGGCCAACAGGGACGAAGGTCCCATCCGCCCAATCCCGGGGTTGGATGTCAAAGGATGAAAGGGATGAGACGGTGTGGTACCCGGCCCATATACGCCCGATAGTCGGAGAATTTCATCCGCAAACGGGACTCCTCATAGCGTGCCTTCGCCAGGAAGAACGGGACGAGGGCCACCGTCGGGATCAAAGCCGGCCAGCTCTCCACGAGCAGCGCAGCACCCGCGAGAAAGGCGACAACGCCGCCATAGATGGGGTGACGGACATACCGATAGAGCCCGGTGGTGACCAGCGTCGAGCCGGACCGGGGCAGGGGACTGGCGGTCATCGCATTGCCGAGCCCGCGCGAGGCGCCAATGGCGAGGACCGCGCCGACAATGGCCATCGCTCCCCCGACAATGACGGCGACCGAGAGCTCGCGGGGCACACTTCCGGAGAACAGCATCGCCGCGCCGACGATTGCAATGAGCGTGAACTGGGCAACCAGGAGACCATTTGCGGTGGTGTGGGAAACCGGTGGCAGCCATCCCGAGCCGAGGCGGTCCACCCCCTGATCACCGATCTCTGAGAGCGCCGACGAGGCGGTCACCCCGTTCCCCAAAGGGGCCTCCGGCCAGACCTCGATCAGAGGGCGAAGGACGAACTCGCGCTCAGTCGCCCGTGGATGTGGAACGGTGAGTCGAGGTGAGTCGACCGGTGCCGTCTCGGCGGCGATGATGTCGAGGTCGAGAGTGCGCGGCCCCCAGTGGACCGACCTCTCCCGACCGTGCGACTTCTCGATCGCCTGTAGCAAGTCGAGGACCTCCTCTGGTCCCCTATCCGTCTCGACCAGGACCACGGCGTTGAGGTATGGCCCTTGCTCGGGCCCGCCAACAGGCTCGGTCTCATAGAGGGAGGAGACGACGATCGGCCCGAGATCCATCTCGATGCCACGAGCAGCCTCGCTGAGATGGTCCAAGCGGTCACCGACGTTGGAGCCGAGACCAATCGCATATCGGGTCACGGGCAGCCGGCTCACCCAGGGTCGACGGCACCACGTGTGCGCTCGATGGTCACCGAGACATCATCGAAAGCCATGTCGATCGGAGCATTCGGCTTGTGGATCGTGACGACGGCTCTGGCAACCTGAGGGTGGGCCAGCACGGTGTCGGCCACGCGTCCGGCCACCGTCTCGATCAGGCGGTGTGACTCCGAGCCCACCACCTCCCGGACCTCGAGTGCGAGGGTCGAGTAGTCGAGAGCATCGGCGAGATCGTCAGTGGCTCCGGGGACCGACAGATCCGTGTAAGCACTCACATCAACCCTGAAGACCTGGGCCTTCTCTTGCTCTTGATCGAGGACGCCGTGTTTTGCGTAGACCTCGATTCCGGTGAGGTCGATCCGATCGGTCAACTGCCGGCGGCCTCAGGGATGAGTGAACGCCCTTCCGGCCCCAGGGCGCGACCCAGGATCTGCTGGATGAGGGCGAGAGCCAGAATCGGGTCCTTGACCATCCCTGAAGTGACCAGATAGCCACCGAGCAACCCCCCGATGGTGTCATCGATCGTCTCCCTGTGGATCAAGACCTTGGCGTGGTTGCGGGCCAGGGCTTGGTCGAGTGTGGCGAAGAAGCGGCCCACGTCTCGCCGATCGATCGGCAAGCCCAGCGGGACGGAGTAGGTGGCAATACCTGCCTGCCGATAGGCAGCCAGATTCTGATTGCCGGGGAGCATCGAGACGATCGTGTTGATCTCGGCCTCCTCGACCAACCAGGTGATCTCCTCCTCGCGTCGCACCCGCCGGTGCTGGAAGCCTGAGCCCCCGACCCGGTCGGACACGGCGAGACGCTCGGAGATGACCCAGGTGAATCCCCGGGGCTTTAGCCCTGCAACCATGCGTCCCATTACTGGTTGGTCACGATAGCGGCCGCAACGCTGAGCGCATCTCTCGATCGCGGCACGTCGTGGACCCGAAAAAGCCTTGCACCACGGGAGAAAGCGATGGCAGTGGTCACAGCCGTCGCCAGATCGCGTCGGTCTCTGTTGTCGCTTCCGACGAGACCACCGAGGAACCCCTTCCGGGAGGTTCCCACCATGATCGGGAAGCCATGGCCGGCGAGTCGAGCGAGGTTGGCCAGTAGTTGGAGACTGTGTGATGCCCTCTTGCCGAACCCGATCCCCGGATCGAGGACGATCCGATCCGGGCTCACACCGGCAGACTCGAGACGTTGCACACTGGCGAGAAGTTGGTCCTCGACCTCGGCAACCACATCTTCGTAGACCGGGTCGATATGCATGTCGGTGGGAGTGCCCTGCATGTGCATCACCACCAAGCCACAGTCCGAAGAGGCAGCGACCTCGACCATTTCGTAGTTGCGAAACCCCGTCACGTCGTTGAGCACCACCGCTCCCTCGGCCAATGCCCGCCGGGCGACCTCGGGCTTGTAGGTGTCGACACTGACCGAGATCCCAACGTCAACGAGGCCGGCGACGGTCGGGATGAGCCGCCGCAGCTCTTCGTCGTCGGGAACAGGGCTCGCCCCTGGCCGGGTGGATTCACCCCCAACGTCGACGAGGGACGCCCCCGACTCGACCATCCCGACACCATGTGCGATCGCCGTGTCGGTCACCACGAACGACCCTCCGTCGGAGAACGAGTCGGGCGTGACGTTGAGCACGCCGACGAGGACGCCCGCGCCGAGATCCACCTGCCGCCCGGAAATCACCCAGTGGGTGGGAGTCTCCTTCAAGTCCTGGTGCCGAAGAGCAGAGACATCGCCTCAGCTCGCGTCGCCGGGTTGGTCTCCATGACTCCGCGCACCGCCGAGGTGACGGTGCGAGCACCTGGCTTCTTCACCCCACGCATCGACATGCACAGGTGCTCGGCCTCGATGACAACGAGTACACCGAGCGGGTCGAGTCTGGCATCGAGGCAGTCGGCTACCTGGGCAGTGAGTCTCTCCTGCATCTGCGGGCGTCGGGCGAACCCATCGACGAGGCGGGCGAGCTTGGAGAGCCCGGTGACCCTTCCCTGTGGCATATACGCCACATGGGCCTGGCCGTGAAACGGAACGAAGTGGTGCTCACACATGGAGTAGAACGGGATCTCGCGCACCATCACGATCTCCTGGTAGTGCTCCTCGCCGAAGAAGGCGTCGATGACCTCGCCGGGATCGTTGTGGATGCCACCGAACACCTCTGCGTAGAACCGCGCCACCCGCTCCGGAGTCTCCGCGAGACCTTCACGCATTGGGTCCTCGCCGAGGGCTTCGATGATCTCGCGCACCGCGTTCTCGATGCGGTCGGTGTCGATCTGAGTCATGCCATCAGAACCATCGGGGCTGACACCCTATTTCACAAATCGAGGCACGGGGGTTGACAGTGACGTCACTATGACTGTATGATGACATCATTCTGACATCACACAGATGTCGGACTGACGCATTGGAGACGTCATGTTGGTTACAATGACTCACGATCACGTAGAAGCGATCATGGAAGAGCGCATCCGCTACCACCGCAAGAAGAGCCGTCGCTGAATGCAACGGGAACTTGAATACGCCGGGAGACTCCCCGCCTGCATGAGAGATTTGGCCGAAACGGAGACACCCGGCGTCCTCGCCTCATATCTCGAAGACCTCGCAGACCGGCTGCTCGACCCTGCCGGCGGCGACCGACGGCTCGTCGGCTGACGACCGAAACCCAGGAAACAGGAGAAGCAGCCATGCAACTGTCACACGCGATAACCAACCTGGAGTCCGCCGTCGAGGTGCAGCTCAGAGTGGCGGGCCCGGAAATCGCCGAGGCCGGGACCCAGCTGATGGCAGCCCTCAAGCCGGCCATCACTCAGACCATGATGGAGGTGGTGACCATGGCCGTCGCCGAGATTGCGAGCCAACTCGACACCCAGACCATCGATGTGAAGCTGGTGGACGGGGACCCCGAGCTCGTGGTGAACGACGATCCCATGTCGGTGGTTCCACCGCCTCCCCCACCGCCACCCGGATCCGAAGACATCGACGAAGCTCGTCTCACGGTCCGCCTCCCCGGGTATCTCAAGGACTTGATCGCAAGCGAAGCTGACACCGCCGGTGATTCGATCAACTCCTATGTGGTGGATGTCCTCAGCCGGAAGGCGCGCAAGCGGGAATCGACCGGCACTCACCACCGAACGACATTCGAGCTGTGATCCAGCGCGACTTCAAAGTCGATGGGTCACCCGACATCGAAGTGCGGATCGAGTCTGGCCGCATCGAGGTTCACCGCAGTGACCCGGGTGTCGTCATTGTCACCGTGGACACGAAGACACCGGATTTCATCGTCGAGCAGCGGGGCAACTCGATCTTGGTTTCCTCCGACAAGACCAGTTCCTGGTTGTCCCGCGGCTCGGCATACGTAGTCGTCGAGGCGCCTGAGGGCAGCGACCTCCAGGTTGGGGTCGCGTCAGCCCCGATCCGGGTAGATGTCCCTCTGGGCAAAGTGGATATCAAGTCTGCGTCGGGGGACATCGAGTTGGCCAGCGCCGATGCCATCGTCATCAAGACCGCCAGCGGTGACGCCGATGTCGCCGCCGTTGGCCAGTCACTGAGCTTCACCTCGGCATCAGGTGATCTCAGAGTGCGGGGCACGTGTCGAGGCAGCGTTGCCGCCTCGACGGCCTCAGGAGACATCCACCTCGCCGACTGTGATGCGACGGTCAATGTCAATACCGCTTCAGGAGATATCGACATCGTCCGTCTCACCGGACGGAGCGCGACCTTCAAGGGCATGTCGGGTGACGTCGACCTTGGGATCCCCCGACGCACCGAAGTCGATCTCGACGTCAATCTCCTGTCCGGCAGACTGCGTCTTCCCGACCCCGAGCCCCGTCAAGGCGACCCCGAGAGACAGATGTCGATCAAAGCCAAGCTGGTCTCGGGAAACCTGACGATCAAACGCGCTGATTAATTGTGAGGGGGGGCAGCTTGATGGTGAGGGGGGACGACCCCCCTCTAACCCCCCGCTCGGCTGCAAGAACGTGAAGGCTCGACTGCGTGATTGTGAGGGGGGCGACCCCCCTCTAACCCCCCGCGCGGCCCGTTAGGAGTTGACGTGCGGCAAAGGGACACGTCTGCTTGACAACGAGTGGTGCATGTAGGACAGGCTGAGTTTGCGCAGCAAACTCAATCCTGCTGAAGCTTGGATCTGCGAAGCTGATTCAAGCTTCAGCAGGCCGGCCCTTGGTGCGGGGGAGCTTGCGGTCGAGCTTCAACGACTCGGTGACCTCTTCGGGCTCTTCCTTCTTCTCCACCGCAGCAGCCAACTCTTCTCGATCCTGTGGCAGCACCGGGTTGTCCGGGTACTTGATCCTCAGGGATCCGTCGAGGGCGTGCTCCCACTTGGGCACGTCGGCGAAGATCTCGGCGACCTCGGCTCGATCGACGGTTTCCTTCTCGAGGAGGGTCTCGACCATGCGTTCCATGGCCTCGCTATGGCGTTCGAGGATGGTCCGAGCTTCATCGTGGGCAGCGGTGATCATCTTGCGCACCTCCAAGTCGATGAAGGCTGCGACCTGATCGGAATAGTCCTGCTGACGGGAGTAGTCGCGACCGAGGAACACCTCCCCGTTGGGTCTGCCGTATTGCATCGGGCCCAGCTCGTCACTCATGCCGTATTCCATCACCATCCGACGGGCGATCGTGGTTGCCTTCTCGATGTCGTCGGCGGCGCCGGTGGAGGGGTCGGCGAAGATGAGCTCCTCGGCGGTGCGGCCACCCAACAGCATGGCGAGACGATCGACCAACTCGCTCCGTTTCGACAGATATTTGTCGTGGGTGGGCAGGGCCAGCGTGTGGCCGAGGGAACGCCCGCGGGAGACGATGGTGATCTTGTGCACCGGATCCGAGTTGGGGAGGGCGTAGCCGACGAGGGCATGGCCGGTCTCGTGATAGGCGATCGTCTTGCGCTCGATCTCGGAGAGGATGCGGGTCTTTCGCTCCGGTCCGGCGATCACCCGGTCGATGGCCTCCTCGAGCTCCACCATCGTGATCTCCTTCTCCCGCTTGCGAGCGGTGAGAAGGGCCGCCTCGTTGATGAGGTTGGCCAGGTCGGCGCCGGTGAAACCGGGGGTGCGGCGGGCGAGGACGGCGAGATCGATGTCATCGCCGAGGGGCTTGCCTTTGGAGTGAACCGACAGGATCGCCTCTCTGCCTTCGACATCCGGCGCGTCGACCGTTATCTGACGGTCGAATCGCCCGGGGCGGAGCAGCGCCGGGTCGAGGATGTCGGGCCGGTTGGTGGCCGCCATCACGATCACACCGGTGTTCCCCTCGAATCCGTCGAGCTCTACGAGGAGCTGGTTGAGAGTCTGCTCTCTCTCGTCGTGTCCGCCTCCGAGACCGGCGCCACGATGACGGCCCACGGCGTCGATCTCGTCGATGAAGATGATCGCAGGGGCGGTTTGCTTGGCCTGCTCGAACAGGTCGCGGACACGAGCGGCGCCGACCCCGACGAACATCTCGACGAAGTCCGACCCGGAAATCGACATGAACGGAACGCCTGCCTCACCGGCGACGGCCCTGGCGAGCAATGTCTTACCGGTTCCGGGAGGACCGAAGAGAAGCACTCCCTTGGGGATCTTGGCTCCCATCTGGCGATAGCGGTCCGGATCGGCCAGGAAGTCCTTGATCTCCTCGAGCTCCTCCTTGGCCTCGGTGAGCCCGGCGACGTCGTCGAAAGTGACCTTGGGCTGCTCCTTGCCGACGAGCTTCGCCCTCGACTTGCCGAACTGCATGACACGGTTGCCGCCACCCTGCATCTGCATGAAGATGAAGACCATGAACCCCAGGAGAAACAGCCAGGGGAGGAAACCGATGAGGATCTCCAAGAAGCTCGCGGGCTCCTCGTTGACCTCGAGTTGGACATCGTTTGCGATGACGATGTTCGTCAGCTGTTCCTCGAAGCCCTCGACGTAGCTGGAGACGTGGTCGAAGGTCCCGTCCTCGGCGGTGGTGCCCACCTCACGGGCCTGGGCACGGCGGGACCGGGCAAGGAGAACCACTTCCTCGTATTCGCCATCCTCGATGTTCTGGACGAACTGGGAGATCGGGATCTCTTCTGGGCCTGCCACCTGGTCGAACCACCACGAGAAGAGGATGGCGACCAGGATGATCGACATTCCGTAGACGATGAGGGTGCGGAGGGTGCGGTTCAAGAAATCTCGGTTCTGAGGGGTTGCCTCTTAGATGCTACGCCGGTTGCCTGAATAGTCGAACCCCGTTGTGGTCAGGCTTCTTCCCCCATCACGCCGACGTAGGGCAGATTCCGGTACTTTCCGGCGTAGTCGAGGCCGTAGCCGACCACGAACTCAGGGCCGATGGGGAAAGCGACGTACTTGACGTCTAGGGGGACCCGCTGGATGCCCTCTTTGAGCAGCAATGCCGCGATCTCCAGTGAAGCTGGCTTGCGCACTCGGAGACTCTTGATGAGGTAGTTAAGGGTTAGGCCCGAGTCGATGATGTCCTCGACGATGAGGACGTCGCGCCCATCGATCTCCTCGTCGAGGTCCTTGAGAATCCGAACCACGCCGGAGGTCTGGGTCGAGGCTCCGTACGAGGAAACGGCCATGAAGTCGAACTCGCAGGGGAGATCGATGTGCCGGGCGAGGTCGGCCATGACCATGAAGGCACCCCGCAGGACCCCGACCAGAAGGAGATCTCTCCCGGCGTAGTCCTCCGAGATCTGCTTTCCGAGCTCTCCCAGCTTGGCCTCGATCTCGTCTGCGGTGATCAAGGGCTTGATATCCATCCTGTCCTCTTCATCTGGTGTCCTGGAACGTGAAAGCTAGCGGACTCGGCGGTCGACACTTTCGACGGCCTATTCGATGATCAACAGGGCCCCGTCCCGGATCACCCGACGCCCCTCGGCGAGATCCTGACGATCGCTCTTCCCCGTCGCCACCTGCCACATCCGGGCGATGCGGTCGGCGGTCGCACCGACGCCGTGGGCTTCGAGGGCATGGTGCATTACCCGTTCCGCCACGGGCATGGGCAACGTCATCAGGACAGATATCGGGATGACCGGGCCGAGATGTGGAGCGGCGAGCTCGTCGAGGAGCTCCGTTTCGGCTCGGGCCACTCTCGAGAGGCGGTCCAATGACTCCACCACCTGCGGATTGATCTCTCTCATGCGGGGCAGCAATTCCAAACGCACCCTGTTGCGGGTGAGAGACAGGTCCTGGTTCATGGGGTCATCGACAAACGGAAGCTGGGCCAACGTGGCGATCTCGCGGGTCTCATCCCTGGTCACATCGAGCATCGGCCGATAGACGTTGGGGGGCCGGTGCGCTGGAATTCCCCCCAATCCCCTGACTCCGGTGCCCCTGATCAGGTTCATCAACACCGTTTCCACCCCGTCGTCTCGAGTGTGTCCGGTGAGGACTGTCGCATCCAGGGAGTGCAGTGCGTTGTAGCGTGCGTCTCGAGCCTTCTCTTCCAGGGAGGGCCCCCGCTTCACATCGACGCGGATCGTCGTCAGCGACACGTCGAGGGCGTCGGCAACCGCCGCCGCAGCAACTGACATCTTCGGCGAGTCAGGAAGCCCATGGTCGACATGGACGGCGGTGACCTTCTCACCGAGATGGAAGGCGAGATAGGCGAGAGCTGCCGAGTCGGCCCCGCCGGAGAGGGCGACGACCAATGGCCCGGCGGGCAGGTCGATTCGCGAGGAGGTCGATGCGAGTAGCTGGGTCAGCCGACGCGTTGCAGCCATCGCGCCGGGTTCTCGATCTCATCGAGGTCGGGGAGGCTGCCGGCACCCCGGAAAGCGATCCGGACTGCGTCCCAGCCTGCCTCGCGTTCGACGGCGAGGACGAATCTCTCACCCTGCTTGTACTGCTTCAGCTTCATCTCCAGACCTGTGAGCCTGAAGAAGGCGGCGGTCCGCTTGTCCTGACGACGCCCCTTGAGCACGCGGCTCATCCGCTCCTGGGACTTCAGCCTTTCGGCCCCCACCCGGTCCATGACGACGTGCCCGTGGCCCTCGAGCAATGACATGAGGGCTTGCACCTTGTCCACGATTGCGTTCTGCTCCGGAGACCCGAACAGCCCGAGCAGTCCTCGTTCGTCGACGATTGGTTGGCCGCTGGCGCGGCGATTCGTGATCTCTTCGAGCACCCGGCCTGTCATCCCGGGCTCGGGACGGGACGTCTCGACCAGGTCGGTCACGAGTCCCATGAAGTAGTCACGCATCCATGGGATGCCTTGGAACTGGGCGCGGTGGGTCAGCTCATGGAGGGCGACCCAATAGCGGAACTCGGACGGTTTGAACTGATGGGTCCTCTCCATCTGCAGGATGTTGGGCCCGACGTATGCGACCGTGTCGCCTTGCTCCCCGGTCGGGAGCACCAGCTCGTACTGGCCCAAAACCCGGCGGGAGAGGACGCTGAGAACCGCCCTGGTCTCGGCGGCCATCACCTTCTCGGCGAGCACCGCCGCCGACTGGCTCCCTCTTGCCGACTCGGACATCCGCTCCTCCAGCTTGCGGCGAGCCGGCTCGGTCAGATGGGAGAACGTGGCGACGTTGCGGTCGATCCACTCGGAACGACCGATCACGACTGTGACGGGGGATCCCGGAAGGTTGAGCCCGGTGGCGGCGGGAACGATGTCGGATACCTCGGTGGTGACCCGCTCCATCTCCTCAGCGATCTCGTGGAGGTGGTAGGTCTCCGCCAGCGGGTAGGTGCCGGCGAGGCGCTCTGCGAAACGGCCCCGGTTCGGCCGTGAAGACGTCACTCGTCGACGATGCGGTAGCGCTTGCGGACCACGTCGGTGAAATACTTCACCGCAGTCACCAGGACGATGATTGCGGCGAGGGCAAGACCGGTCGGGACGAGGTATCGATAGGTCCAGTCGGCCAGCTCTGGAGCCGCCTCCTCCTCGACGATCGGAACCGCCGGGGTGAGCCCGCTCACGATGGTGGTCGTGGACGA
>Ga0307505_10001534_pt1 | contig 18310 bp, 21 predicted proteins | sample 23_S_MG_FD_202183 | JGI IMG/M metagenome (GOLD analysis project Ga0307505, IMG submission 202183) | Soil microbial communities from Populus trichocarpa stands in riparian zone in the Pacific Northwest, United States - 23_S | ecosystem: Environmental > Terrestrial > Soil > Riparian zone > Trees...
GTAGTGATAACGTCGCTTTCCGTCCCGAGAACGAACGTCTTGTCGTTCTCAATGAAGGACGAGAAAGTTACCGTGTCACCGAGCGCAGAGGTTGAAATTAGGCCATCGCCTAACGCGGCATCGTGCGAGAATCCTGCCCAACTGTCGTCGCTGGAATTGACCGACCTAAACCACGCCTCTTCTTGGTCGCCCCTGATGTATGAGCCATATTCGGCATCATCAACAAGGTTGGCTCTCCCGAATGTCCCTGCTCCCGATGTACTGGTGAGCTTGAGGTATTCGTTGAGAGATAGAGCTGTCGTCTGCGCCAGCGCCCTCCACGTTCCTGCAGCCCGGGCAGAATCCCGAACGAGCACTTGGGTTGAATCCACCACCCCCGCATAGTTCACCCCCGCTCCACTACCACCTGCACCCCATACAGCCGAATCCAGCGCGGAACTATATGTAAGCACCTGCCCGTTGGTCGGAAGGTCGGATGAGAGTCGTCGCCAGGGGAGAGTACCCGAAAGAACGTCCTGCGCGCGAATAGCACCCTCAAAACTCGTTGCCGCGAGATTCCCGGTTACGTTTACGTCCGGGCCCATTTCAATGTAGTTGCTCGTTCCTCCGACGTATGCCCTGTTCCCATTGTCGAGATCATGGAAGTAGATCCGAGGAACAACACCATCGCCATACAAGAACATGGCGTTGCTGTCAACCCTGATGAAATTCACCAATCCGTCGAGGCTCGTTGCCGATTTGATGAGCCGTTGACCGGAAGCGTCGAGTGTGCCGTCGAATACCGCAAGGTACTTGCCTACTCCACCGCTTGAACTACGAATCAAATAGTTTGGCGTGTCTTTTACCGCAACCACACCCGCGGTGCTGATGTAGAACATCTTCCCAGCGCCGATACCTGTCGAGTCAATAGCCCTGAGTCCGAACCTTCCTGCTTGATATTCGCGCGTTCCTAAAGTCTCGCTTTGTGTCAAGTCGGGGATTGAGATACTCCAAGGCCCATCCGTCCCCTGTGCCAGTGCTATGATTGCCGCATAAGAAGTTCCTGACGGACCATAGATTCTTGCTTGTCCCTGAGTGCCTGATTTGCCAAGGTCGATACCTGCGACGAACTTTTGCCGCGCTCCAAATTCGGGCGTTGCCGCATCGAGTGAGTCCGCCATAATCTCGCCCGTCATCTGCCCGCCGAGTCCTGCCGTGATGTTGGTTGTGCCTGCGGCGAGCTTGAGCATCAGGTTTGTGCCGTCGAGATACAGGTAATTCAGCGGGATGCTTGCTGGTGCGGTCGCCCCGAATCTCAATCCGTACTTCGCGTAGAGAGTATCGGCTGGTATTCGTGGTGGCCCCGTCTGCGCTTGGACACTCCAACTCGCTACGATGAATAAAAGGCTCAATAAGAGTGTTTTCATGGTTCGTCCCTTAGACTGGCGTTATTTGTCCTGTGAGTAAAGCCGCGTCGGTGTCTGGCTTGACAGTAATTGTTGTTATTGTTCTGGTCTTTGATGCTATCGGTATCTGCTGCCCGCCTGCCGTCCAGAACTGAAGCACCTCAGAGTATTCGGCAACGCTCTCGTATGTCCCGTCGAGCGTGATGACGTACCCGTCTGCGGCTGTGACGTTCGCCCGATACACCGGCTGGACTGCGCCCGTTGGTGTGAACAGTCTTCCCATTGACTCTATCTCCTATGTGAGTGCCGCGACATCGGCGACGATTTCTTCTTCGGACTTCTGGATGTTGTAGTTCGTGTAGAACTGATTCAGGAGTTGCGCCATCTCTTTCGATGTGTCCACGTCCTGCCGTGCGTAACGCTTCGTGAATGTCTTGTGAAGTTGAAGGATGAGAGTCTCCGTCATCACACCTTCGGGGAGTTGGATTGCTGTTGCGCCCGAGACTATCTTCGCCGGGAGTTCGGGGTACCTGAGTACGAGTGAGCCGTATGTAGTGAGTCCCGTCCCTTTGTTCATAAAGATGTACTGACCACTGTATGCCCATGCGATTCGCTTCTTGTTGCCTTCGGCTGACGGTTGCCATGTCCTGAGTTCGTCGAGTGACATTGGCACGAGCGAGTCTGTTTCCGATGATTCCAGAATCAGGTGGAGTTGTGCGCCCGTCCTCATCATGCGGATGGACGACATATCAATGGCGTCGCCCGATGACGAACCTGTGTCGAAACTCTCGCTGAATATCTTGAACGTCATGTACTCGCGCCACACGAGATGCGAGAACCGGCTGACCAATCCACGGAGCTTGCTGTCAATAATCATCCAGTCTTCAAAGTCGATGAGCTTCGTGAGGTCGATGGCGGGGTTCTCCCGCATCGCCGCAAGCCGTATTGATTGTGCCGTGTAGGATGACATTGGCATTATGCCGACACTCCGCTGATTTCAAGCCCGAATCGTTCTGCCTGTCCCTTGATATAATTTCTCACACGTGATTCTTCTTCCATCGGTGGCTTCTCGTCTTTCAGCCTGAACATTGATACGACGGTGTGATCCATCGCCACCGGCATGAGCTTCTCCGGCAAGTCGAGAAGAAGTGCGTTGTCCGTGATCTTCCTCGGATTGCGGCGATACGTGAGTCTGATGTTTGTTGGCTTGGTGACATCGGTGCCGTAATACGCCTCAATAACGAGTTTCTTCCCCACTGCGTCGATCTGGGCACTCGTGACATGGGCAAAGAGAGCCTGATTGAGTTCGGACATCCCCTTGTACCCTGAGATGAGTCCGTAGAACTGGCTGCTCTCGAACAGCGGGATCTCGCGTCCGTCTGTCGCAAACGCCTGGACGTTCCTCCATCCGGTCGAATTGATCGCCGACACGTCCACATAGAAGTACCTGAGTGCTTCCACCAAGGCATCCACGGCGGGGAGTTCGTCCGTTGTCTTGTAGTCATCATCGACCGTGACACCTGCCATTGTCCTGACCGCGGTGATGGAGTCGTGAACGAGGTTGTTCAAGATGATGTTCGGAATCTTCGACACCTGCTCGTTCAATGCCTTTGCCCTTGCGCGGACATTGGCTTTGTACTGTGCGAGCGTGGTGACTACGGCTGCGTTGGTGTCTGCCATGTTGTTATGCCGCTTTCAGTTTTAAGAGCTTGTTGGCGAGTGCCGATGCTTCCATTGCTCCCGCTCCGCGTGAAATCAGTTCTGCGATTTGAAGGAGTTCGCCCTGATAGAGAATCGGGATTTGCTCTACCGTGAATCCGTCGATTACATCAGAGAGGGTGTATTCTGTGAGTCCGTAGTAGTCGAGGGTTTGGACACCGTTGGCGATGAAACCGCCGAGGTGCTTGAATGTCGTGCCTTCCTCAAAGATGAACCTGTTCGTCAGTGACTCCACGAAGTCGGGATTGTCGCCCTTGCGTATTACGCCTCTCCACTCTGGGTCTGCCAGTTCGATGCCGTTTGATATCGCGATGAAGCCGAGATAGTCTGTCGGCTTTGTGGCGATGCCAGATGCGAATGTTATGCTGCCCGATTTCACAAGTGCGCCGATGTTCGGCGGTTGCACACCCGCCATCATCAGTTCTCGTGCGAGAACGATTCGTGCTTCCGAGTAATCCCGAAGGAGTTCAATGGATGTGCGCTGCCGTCCATCCACCGTCCCAATGAGTGCGGGTGTTGCTGCTGCATCCGAACCACCTCCCCAATCACCGTTGCCCGATGAGCCGTCGAGTTGGTACTGGTCTGCCGATACCCTCGTTACTTGCCATGCCCTGTTCGCGAGTGTGTTGTTTGCTGCCGTGTTGATACTGACGTTCTTGACGTGGACGTAATCTCCGTCCGAGAGAACGAGTCCGGGGGCAACGATGGTAATGGGCGTGTCGTTCGTGACATCCGTTATCACGACTGCCGCATCGTTGCCGTTGAATGCCTGCGACTGCGGTGTCTTGTCGCCAATGCGGTGTGCGAGAGCCAGTATGAGTGCCTGTACTGTCACTTGAACCTCATCCCTGATACGTCGTCGTTGGCGACCCTGCGTGAAGCGCCCATACTCTTGAGTGCGAGATTCATATTCTCAGTGTAGATTTTCAATGCCTTCTCTTGCGCCTTCTCGATGCCGTCCTCGAACTTCGTCTGGTACATGAAGTACCTCGTGCCGAACATCAGGAGCCATCTGAATCTGTCGGGCACTATCGGATTGACGCTCGCGCTGATGTCCTCGGCTCCCTCGATTGCCTTCCGGTAGTAACTCACCGATACGAGTGTTGCGCTTGCCGGAACGCCCTGAAACCCAATCGTAATCGGGTCGGTGTATTCTTCCCAGAAATTGATGATGTCCGTTGGTGCTTGGATTGCAAAGTCCTCACGGTTTTTCTCGATCTCCACCTTGAGTTTCTTGTCGATGGTACCATAGAGTGTCCCGCTCGCATCGCTGATTTTGCGGATTGTCTTTACTTGGAGTGCGCCGTGGAGTGCGTGATAGACTACCCCGCCCGATGTCCATGCCCCCGCACCAACGGTATTATCGAGTGATATGACATTGGCACTGACCTTTGTAACCCTTCTGAATCCGTTGACCCCTGTGAGTCCTGCCACCGCATCAACAAGAATATCATCGCCTGTGTTGAACGGATGATCTGCGATGGTGAGTGTTGCGGGGGTTGTGGCGGTTCCTGCCGTGACTGTCTGTGCGGCGAAGGTGTATTCTTCCTGTCCCGATACGAGGCTGAGTTGGCTCGTCCGGTCGAGGGGTTTTAAGATGGAGAGTATTTGCTGCTGGCAGTGGCGTGCGGCGAAGTACACATCTTCGGGGCTGAAATCGGACTTCTGTTTGCCGAGAGTGTGGTGTCCTGCCAATTCAGCTTTGAGTTGCGCGCTGGTCAATGGGTGTCCTCGGTTGAGAGAGAAACATTGGCGGGGGTTTTGACGCCCCCGCCATCGTTAATACTGCTTGAATCTCAACCGGATCTTCCCACCCGCCAAGTTGTACGACCCTGCGGTTGCGTACCCGTAAATATACACACGCATGTACGGGAACTTGCCAAAGTAGGTCGTCTGTACCAAGTCGGTGTTTCTAACTGTCCACGGTTGCGCGTCCGCCGCCTTCGATGTCGTTACCCATGAAGTCGAGTCTGTGCCTATCGTGAACCGCTGCCAGCTTGTGCCATCATAACTCACCTCATACTTCACGGCAATTACAAACGAGTCGCCGTTGGTTGATTGAGTTTCGATGCCGAGCGTTCCGAGTCGCGCCATATCCCCTTGTGTGGAGTATGGGTCTAAGACCGGGAAGTTAAAGATGAAGGTGTCGGCTGCTGCCGCAAATGTCGCCGTTGCCCACGTGTAGAGACTAACCTGACCGGGCGCCGATGCTCCTGCGCTGTTATTCCAGCCAACCCATCCCGTTCCCGTTGCCGCACCTTTTATGGTTTGTGTCGCTTCTGCGGTGAACTGAAGTGATGCAATCAGTACCACCGCCAACATCACTGCGAGTACCTTCTTCATTGTGTTGCTCCTTCGCATTTGCTGTGTTGGTTTATTGTGTCTGTGATTTTGGTGGATTGCTGGTCGCTTACTTCTTTGGTGCTGCCGCGATGTCTCCGCCCACGACCGGCTTTGCCGCTTCCGCGAGCTTCTTTTCGAGTTCGGCGACTTTCGCCTTCAGCGCATCGTTCTCCTTCACCGCTGCCGCTGTTTCCTTCTTCTCTGCCTTGACCGCAAGATCATCCGCACCCATCATCTTCACGAACGCGGGATTCGATGTCGGCTTGAATGTGCCGCTCACACCGAACTCCTTGCCGAACCACTTCGTGCCTTCCAGCACCTTCGCGGCTGCGGGGGAGACTTTCGCGATTCCCTGGTTGAAGTGAAGCCCGTTCGGGAAGAACTGCTCCACATCTTCCTTCTTGAGATGTTGCAGGAGTGCGCTCTTGGAATACCGATGCTGCGGGCTGTTGGCGAGTAAGATAACTTCTTTTGTGTCTGCCATGACTTGTTACTCCTTTACGGTTACTCACGTAATAGTTCGGGCGAGGCTGTTATTCACTCGCCCGTTTTGAAACGGATCAACTGCTTACGACATTTTTATTCTTCCCATCGCCTCTTCCAGTCGCACCTCGAATCCCCACACGGACACGAATCCGTCCTCGACCGCGAGTGACTTCGGGTTCTGGACGTTCATCTTGTACGTGGTGTTGAGGAACGGGCGTTTCTTGATGAAGCGCGGGTGAATCACGAGTCCTTCGCCGGGACTGTGTGCCGTGAGCGCAGGTGACTCAATCCACTCCCACACCTTGTCGCCCCACTGGGTTTCCATGATGCGCGGCCCCCATGTGGTGTCCTTCGATGAGTAGCGCAAGCCACTCATTGCCAACTTCTGCACCTGTGTCATCAGGTCGGCAGATGCCAGCACCATGCGTTTCTGTCCGCCTGAGTAGCGCGGCGCATGGATGTCGGTCATAAACCCGCCGAGTTCGTCGGAATCGAGCGACGCACCGTAGGTCAGGACGTTCGTGGTGAGTTGCTGGAGCAACCCGCCCATCTGACGCCGCGGTGAATTGGTTGAAGTCGAATCCTGCACCTTTCGTGCATAGATCGCCGCCCACTCCTGGTCGATGGCGTGCTTGTGGCGTTTCAGGTTCCGCAGACGTGACCGTTCGGGGCCGGTGTACTGCCGGTTCTTCTCCTGAATGTTCGTCACACGGAAGTAGTCCTCGAACTGCTGGACGTACTGTTCGTAGACGTTCGGGAGTGAACCGGAAGGACTGACTCCATCTCCGCCTTCGGGTGTCGCCGTGGAGATGCGCGTGACAACTGCGCCTTCGTCCACTGCGGTACATCCGTAGGTGGCGGGATCATACGCCCGAACCGTGAGCGTGTCGCCTGACTTGCTGACGACGTACAACTGGTTCGTGTGTGTCCCGTCGTTGTTCGTGTCGGGGACTTCGATCATGTCGCCTTCGACGAAATACTCTCCGTCTGCGACGATGAGTGCCTGTGTTGCACCGACGTTGCTTGCCGCTACTGCGGTTGCCGTGCTGACGCGAGGCGGTTGCCGGTCAACTGCGAACTTGAACACATGCGTCGCGGTCGGCTGGCTTTGAATCCGGTTGAGCAACGTAATCAGGACTGTCTCACTCTCGTACTGGAGAGTCAGTTCACGGGAGAAATCAATCTCCATCGTGGTCTGTTGAGACGAGTTCGCCGCTACGTTATAGAATACTGATGCGACATCCATTTTTCAGTCTCCTTGTGGGGTTAATTGTATCCTTCGAGAATCCCACCTTTTTGGAACACTGGGTCAGATCCGTTTCCTCGCGTCGCCGCGGTGTCTGCTTCGATCACCTGCTGCGCTGCGGATTTGGTCGGGTCTGCGCCCCGTGCCCCTGTCCCGCCTGTCCCACTACCGTTCGGCGTGGGCGCTCCCTTGAACCGACCGACCCATTTGCGGATTCGTTCGGCTTCGGATGGGCGAGGGATGGGTTTGAGGTCTGGAAGACTGCTGTGGGTCTTGCCTGTGGTTCCTGCGGATTGTACCGCAGGTGCTTTCACTGCAAGGGTTCCCTGTTCTTTTCGGAGAGCATAGACATCGGCAACTGAGATGCGCGATTCACGCGCTTCTCTGAGGAGTTGGTGAAGTTCCAGTACTTTCACCTTGTCCTTCTGGCTGACGGTTGTGTCTCCTTTGTCGATACGTTCGTTGACTGCGAAGATGTCGCCGCCTTCTGTTTGGTACTGAGGGGCGACGAGTTGGACGAATTGAGATACTTGGAGATTGGCGCGCTCGGTCGCCAGCACCTTGTTCTCCTCGGTGTGCTTCTCCAGTTCGGCGATGATGGCGTTCAGTCTGCGCTGTGTCGATTCCTTCTGGATGAAGCGCGACACTTTCACTGGGTCTTTCTGCCCGGTGGTGTCGTCGATGAGCGATTGCTCATCGGTCAATGCCGCGTAGAGGGGATCTTCGAGTTCTGCTTTGAGCCGTGCGCCTTCCCTGTAGAGATTTTCGGTTGTCGTCTTGTGCGAGAGTTCTTTCTGTACCACCTGTTGCTCGCGCTGGGAGAGTTCGATTCGTGCCGCTTCCAGCTTCTTTGTCTCGTGGGCGACTTCCTCCGCCCGTTGGGTCGTGGTCTGCGAGAACTCCGTCCGGTTCCGGCTCTTGTGGTAGATGTCCAGAAGATTGCCGAGGACTTCTTTGGACACGTCGAGGTCGCCGAGTCCTGTGCCGCCCTCTTCCTTCGAGGCGCGCATCATTACTTCAAATTCTTGGGCTGAGTATTCCTTCTCGCCGACCTTGTACTTCTTCTCTTCCGGTGGAGGTGGCGGTGGGTTCTGTTCGGCGTCGAGTTCGATTGCCTTCCAGATGGCGGTTTCATCCGCAGTGAGTGGTTCCTTGCCCTCTTCGACTTTCTTGGCAAGTGCATCGACATCGAATCCCTTTGGAATGAATGCGGGGAGTTCGGCGGGCTTCGCGGCTTCTGCTTCTGCCGCGATCTGCTCTGCTGTCTTCACGACGGCTGGCTGTGCCGGTGCGCCTTCGGTCGGGGGCTTCACTTGGTCGAGCGGGATGCCCTTCTCGCGCTGGGCAACAAGCGCGTTCTCTGCCGCTTCCATCTGGGAGCCTGTCGGAAGGTCGGGGCGTCCTGCTTCTCCACCGCCTGCGTTTTCGATTTCCGCTATCATGTCGGGTGTCGATGCGATCACTGTGTCTACCATTGGTTTGATTCTCCTTACCGAAGGACTGTGCCTTGCGGAGTTGGTATGAAACGAAAAAGCCGTCGAAACGAATAGGTTGTACCTACTGTCTCAACGGCTTGGTTGGTTGTCCTGTTATGGAACCGCTACAAGTGCCGTGCTACTGTGCTACATCTGGTGAAACTTACTTTGCGTTCGTTCCCTCTACGCCTCGTGCCTTTCGGTCGGCTGTACGCTTGTTCAGCCACATCAATGACTCTTCAAGGTTCGTGAGTACGATTGCGTTCTCACGGCATGGGTGCTTCGACTGAAGATACTGCATCCGGTCGATGAGCATTGCGAGAACCTCTTCGTTGGTCGTGCCGTCCTTCACGGTGACAAGTTCCGTCGAATCGCTGGTGGGTGGTTCTTTCTGGATGAACTGGATTACATTCTCGCCTGCATTTGCCGTCTTCTCGAAGTTGTCGAGCGTGTACTTGTGTCCCGCTACCAATGTCTGCATTGTGCTTCTCCTACTTGAGTTTGAGTCTCTTGCTCATTGTCGCTTCCGTGATGACCCCATTGTTGGCGTTCGCCTCAATGAGTATTTTCCCTGAATAGTTTCTCGGATACTCCATCTCCGCTGTCTCCCTCACGAGTTCACCGAGGCGTCTGCTTTCCTCGGCGTCCATTCAGGTCGTCCCCAAGTCTTTCACGCCGAAGTTGTCGCTGTTGCCTGCTTGTCCCGGCGTGATCGTGCCGGTGTCGGCGATGTCCTTGCGGGTTTTCGACGCATCCATCGTGGTGAATTCAAGTCCCTTGCCGGAAGATGGGAATGAGTGTTGGGCGGGCTGACCGCCTCCTGTGTTCCCCATCGAAAGTTCTTTGCCGCGTTCTGTGTCGCTCATCGTTGCCTCCATACTTGGACGTGAATATAATCAAAAGTTCTTCAGAAACAAACGGATGGGCGCGACACCCTCTCTCAAACTCCGATACTGCTGGCTCTTTGTGTGTGCGCCCATCACTCCTGCTCTGTCTTTTCTTTCTTCTGACCGTTACTGGAATTGTTCGTTTTCTTTTGGAGTCCCGCCATTACCTGATTGAACTTCTCAGGGTCTTTGGCGATTTCCAGCGCCATTGCCTTCGCCTGATTCTCCATGATGGCTCGCTTTGCTACCCCTTCGGGATCTTGGACGTTTGTGTCCTTCAGCAAGTCCACCAGTCCGTATGCGCCTCTGTCGAACAGTGCGAATGCCCTCTGTTCCTTGTACTCAGGTGAGTTCTGGTAGTCGGTGTCGATGGATGTGGTCACGGAGAGTTCCGCGTCTTCGTGCAGGTCGTTCACTCGGTACACTTGAATCTTGGCGTTCTCGGGCTGGTACATCCTGACGAATGCCTCTACGGGCAGCTTCATTTCGTCGGCGTGCATCAGTATATCCTCCGCCATCATCTCCATGCCCTGCACAATGTACCCGTCCACTTCTTCGACCTTCACATCGTTCTCGGCTTCAAACTGCGCCTGCACCATTGCGAGTTGCTGGTCGAATTGGGCGTCCGCTTCGGCGTTCGCCTGAATCGCTTCCTCTCGTTCGGGGTCTGCCATGTCATCCGGTGAATTGGTCTGTGGCGGGGTGAGCTTTGCCATCATCATCAGGTTCGTCATGTACTCGGCGCGAGTCCAGAGTTTATTGATGGGGATGTAGTTCGGCTTGCCTGGGGCTGAGTCGGACAGTGGCATGAAGTCGGATTCGGTGTCGTACAGGGAGATGAACTTGCACATCAGCCTGTGAACCATTGTGAGTGTCCACTTGAGCATGATGTCTTTGCGGGAGTGCGCCTGCCTGTCCTTTGCGATGATGGTCTGGACGGTTTCCTTTGCGATTTGCTGGCTCGGTACTTCGCCCATTGATGCTGAGTGATGCGACGACATATCCTGAATCATCTTCAGGGTGATGGGTAGCATCTGGATGAGGTAGTTGTTGATTGGCTGGACGTTGTGGATTCCCTTGAGTCCGGGTGCGGCTCCACCGTGTTCTACAGCCCTGTCGATTGCTGCGAGTAGTTCGGGATTGTCCCATGCTTCTTCGGCGACTTCCGCTATCGGCTTGTTCGCCTTCTTTGCATTGTCGAGGAATACCGTGAGAAGGACGTTCAAGAGGTCGTACAGGTTCTTGCTCACTTGCTGGTCGCCCAATGGCATGAGCCGTGAATCTGTGGCGATGTTGATAAGTGGAATACGTGTGAACATCCCTACGTCGAGGCGTTTCAGGTCGATGATTCCCGCTGTCCGGTGCCAGAGGACGGAGTAGTATTCCTTCTCTTCGCCGACTTGCTCAATGCGTTCGCGCATCCTGCGGTCTTGGACGAGTGCCCTGTACTGCTGTGTGGTGATCGGGACGGGTTCGTCCTTCTGGTTGAAGATGATGTAGGAGCATACCGTCTTGCTGAACTGGTGGTCGTAAAATGTCGAGAAGTCGGATTGGTTGATTCGGTCGGTGTTGCGGCTCCACGCGATATCGTAGTCGTTGTCGCCGTGAATGAGCCGTGGGTCGAACAAGGGGTACTTCAGGAAGATTTCCTGTGCCTCTTCGATTGGGACTTTGAACCTGAGTGTGTCCCATCTGCGCGTGGTCATAAACATACCCTGCGCGTGATTGTCGATGAGAACGTCGCGTGGGCTGATTACCCGCCATTCCTGTTTGCCGCGCAACTGTCTCGCATAGGGGTTGACCCGTCCCTCAATCCACATGAGTCCCTTTGCCCACGCCTGATCCATTGCTGCGAAGTAGATTTCTTCGGGAAGCATCTGGACGTTCTCGATGAACTCGACGCGCTTCTGGAATACCTTTGCTTTATTGGCATCGGTCGGGTTGTTGGCTCGTACTGTGAGCTTGCGCCTGACGTTGATGAAGTTTCCGAGGACTGATTCGTGAATTGGGCGGGCTTGCGGGGCGTTCACATACGCCTTGATTTTCGATTTGGTCTTGTCGCTTACTGTCGGATTGTTGGCTGTGGCGAGTGCTACGAGGTGGTCGTTCGTGAGTCCTATCGGGGTTGTCTCGCCATTGAGCCTGTCATCGACTTCGTTCCATTCGGGGATATACTTGGAGTGTGCGGCGTTGTCGTCGTTGACTCGCTGGTCGATGATATTGTGAAGGGTGCGCCGTTCGACTTCATCAAAGATGTCGTAAGGGAGTGGTTGTTCTGCCTGTGGCTGACCGTTCATGGTCTGAAGATAACAATTCCTCCGCGTTAATGTCAATAGGTGTCACAACTTCGATGCGGGGATTGCCGCTTTCGGTTTCGGCGATGTACGTAACCTTCGCTATGGGAATACCGTCGATGGTGAATCTCCTCACGGTGATTTCGTTCGCCCGCTTCCCGTAGGCTTCCATCTTCACTTTGCCGTTCGGGTGGGTCTTGCTGTAGGCTTTGAGGATTTGGGCGAGCTTCTCATCGAAGAGTTTCTCCGCGTCCTTGCCCTCGGAGTACCATGTGTAGAGTTTGGATGGGGCGAGCGGCTCGCCTGATTCGGATAGGAGTGTCATACGATATGCACGAACCCCAAGAGGTTCAGTCCGTTTGGTTTGGTGGTGAAGTCGATTGTTCTGTGTTTCTTTGCGACGGCGATGCCGTCGCGTTCCTGTGGATTGCGCGTCGTGTTGCCTTCGACCGTCGTGTACTTCTCGCCGTCGATGTCCACCACGATGCCCATGTGTCCCGTCCAGTGCTTCTCGCCGTTCTTGTACTTCTGGAAGATTACGAGGTCGGATGGTTGGGGAGTGTCGAGGCACATGAATCGCTTGTTACCCCGCTCCACTTCGGCGTTGAAGTTCTTCCAAGTATGAACCGCTCCCGCTGAGAAGATGCGCGATATTTCTTCTGCGAATTCTCCCATGCCGAGTTTGCGCGCCGATGTCGTCCAGAATGCTTCCGCTGCGTAGGCACACCACGCTTCTCCCGTCGCCCATCCTACCGACTTCATCAGCTTCTCGAAGTCTGGATTCTTGAATCCTTTGTTGCCTTCGATTTCTTCCTCGCCGATGTACTTGAGGGCTGTGGCGACGATTGTGTCTTGGAGGGTCATGGCGTTGCTCCTTGGTTTGCAGAGTCGTTCGGGTTTCATAGGTTTGAGGTTGCTGTGGGATCTCGGAAGTCTGTCGAGCCTTCTTGTGTCTCGGTCGCTCCGTAGAGTCCGTAGTGTTCGGGGAGCGATTCGTCCTGACCATCTAATACAACTCTGGGGCCGCGCAGGAACATGAAGAAGTACCGCGTCGGGTCGGCTCCATCCTTGTATTTCTGTGCAACCTTTTCTCCGACGCCGTGTTTCTCTGCGCTTTTACCTTCTCGCCATGCGTATGCGTACCGATTCAGGTGCCGCCAGGTGTTCTCGCAGTTCTCGCCAACCTTGAATCTCACCTGACCGTCTGCGTTCGGCTTGATGTACTCCCTCACAACATCGTGTCCGACTTCGAGCGAATCAAGTACGTCGGTTCTGTATTTGAGAGGCCAATCAATCCGTTTTCCGTGACCCGCCCATATCTGATAGGTTTTCTTTCCTGTGTCGTGTTCCTTACGCATACCGAAGTTCGGGTCCATCACCCGAATGATCTTGCGGGGATTCCATCCGTTCTGTTTCTCAATGGCCTTGATTCTCTCGCAGACCTCTCCTGTGGTTAAGTTCCAATTCGTCCCAATCTCTTCAAACGGCTTGAACTCTGGTTGCGACGGAAACTCCTCTATCGCCCAAGCGTTGCTCCATTTATCCACGGCGAACCAACTGACAAATGGTGGTCTGGCATCGTGCGGATCGACGACATTGAATATCTGATATTCTTCTTGCTTGAACTCCCACGATTCCATGTTGTGCCGGTGTTGCATGGAATTAAGAAGTTTGTAAACCCTGCCCTTGAGATGTGTCGGCTTACCGTGCGCTCGGGCTTCGATCTCCTCTTCATCCCACAAGGCCATCATCTCTTCGATATATTCGTGCTTGAGGTGTCCGCGTACTCCGTGCGTCTGGCAGGCATCTTCGATGTCGGCGTACATCATAAAGATGTTCCCCACCTCGTTGTCCGCTTTCTCCACCAATCTATCAAACACCCAGGCTGAGTCAGAGAGAGGTGTCATCGGCATGATGATGATACCCCCTTCTCGTGTTCGGGCGATGCAGGCATTGAAGATATATTCCGGTGGCGGCTCGTCCAGCACGATCAGGCCGATTGTTGGCCCCTCGAACATCTCCTTGCCCATATCGAACGTCTTGAACGTCCCCGACCATCCCGATTCCGATTGGAATTTGGAGAAGTAGTCATACCCACTCTTTGCAAGGGTGTATTTACTCTTCGGCATCCATTTGGAAAATAGAGTGTTCTCTTCTCCGTCCATCGTGCCTACGATATTCTCTTTGAGATTTGACTGTCGGCTGATGTACCAGAATGTTTTTGGGTACGGCCAGTTCTCGTACAACTTCCCCTTGAACCATTTGTTCTGTGAGCCGAACACGATGTTGCCGAGAATTGCTACCGCCGCTGCACTATTGCTCGTGGAGATGAAGTCGTATGAAATAAAACAGTGCTTTGGGTGGTCAATGGTTATGTCGCCGCACTCGACCATTCCCATCGGTTCTATTTTCTCGACAAAGCGATTCGTGTATTCTATAGGACGCTTTACGGGGATTTGCTTCCGCGGGCACGAGATGGGAAGTTGATAGTCAAACGCCCAATATACTCGATAGTACGTCTTGACCTCACCTTTAGTAAAGTTGGTCTTCATCCTGCGGGTTTTCTTGATCGCTTGCCCACCAAGCGAACGAACCAATGAACAGAAGTCAGTCGCCAGCCGTTCGGACTTGCTCAGATATTCTTTGTAGCACCCATCGCTATCAATCAGACCAGACAATAACTGTCGCCTATCTTCGGGTGATGCCGTCATATATATAAGCGGGATGGACTTCTCCCCAGATCCTACGTTCATTTCGAGCGCCGCCACACGCCGTATCATCCTATTCACATTGTTCTTGCCTGTACGCCGTCTATCTGTAATGTTGTGGTCGTACTTACCAGACCTGCTCACATCAAAGTCGTCTGCATTTAGGATATTAACGAGTCTATCAATAACTGGTTGGTCGTTACTACTGAACGATATTCTGTCTCGTTGACCCATACAACCATTCCCAAGTAAATACCCGAATAAATATGGGTGTATCGGTAGCGGTTCGTTCTTGCCATAGTCGATCATGGCCGGTTGTTGGAATTTTGCCTTACCACCAGTCCATTTTGTTGTGCGCCCGAACAGTTCCGAAAGCGGTCGCTTCTTGATCGCACTTTGTCTGCCGCTTCTGAGTTTGATTGGGAAGTGGTGTTCGGCTGATGCTATGACATACCCGCCATCTTTGAATGTAACCTTGTAGACCTGTTTCATCCCGGCAAGCGACGTATTTATCACCCATGCGGGTCGCCCGACACCATCGCCGTCATAATCGTGCGCTATAACAGAATCGCCAATTCTGATTTCTCCGAGACTCTTCCATGTCCCGTCTGCCATTAGAACGGGTGCATCAAGAGGAAGGCATTTTCCCACGCCATTCGCCGCAGAGAATAAATAGACTTTGTGCGATCCGTTGCCTACGGCGACCACCGCTTCTTCCACCTTGGCGTTAGGCACGTAGGTCGTCAACGGATTTGCTTTCTCCGCAATGGCTATTTGGTCGCCGAGTATATCCTCGATGATTTGTAAATCTTCGGGGGATTGGTTGGCGAATTGGGAGATGTCGATGGGGAGCTTGGGCGCACTCATGGTGGTCAGTTGAGGATAATGACTGAGTGGACGTGCGCCGTCAAGAGTGCCTTCGGTATCTTCTTGCGGATTTTATTGAGCCGCGCGAGTTTCCACGTTCTCATGTTGGATGAACGGAAGTATACCATAGCGTGCGGGTTCTGAGTTGCCTTCCTCCAGAAGAGGTCGTGCATCCCGACGATTGATACTCCTATGAACTCGCGGAAGTTGTCCAGTGTCTCTTCGAGGGTCTGGACATACCCGAAGGTGGGGATGGCGATATTGATTCTGCCGTCAGTGATTGTTTTCATGGTTCTATGTTATGAAGATGGATGTTCAGGTGCAAGGTGTTTGGCGGCTTCGCCGCGTAGGGTGTGCCGCACATTACGCTGGAACCTTGTTCGTTGTGCCGATGATGCGATTGATTTTCTCGGCATCCTTCATTTTGAATTTGAATAGCGGCTTGCCCGTGACTTCGCCGATCTCTGTCACCACAATGTCTTTATATCCGCCGTTCTCTTTGGCGAGTTTGATGGTTTCGATTCGTCCGAGCTTCTTGATGTTTTCTGTGATGTCGATAACAAGGCACTTCGTTTTGCCTTGTGCGATTCGGAGTCCCCTGCCTACCATTTGATATAGAAGTGCGAGAGAGATTGTTGGCCGTGCAAGGGTGATGCAGTCCAGTTCTGGGAAATCAAAACCGATTGTGAGTACACCAACGTTACACATGTGCTTGATCTCGCCCGATCGGAAACGCCTGATAAGCGATTCTCGTTCTTCGTCAGAGTGTTTGGCACATACATAGTCCGCACTCATACCCATCTTTCTCAGCATCTCCGAACAGTTCTTTGCTTGCTTGACCGAACTACAGAAAATCAGATTGTGTTTACATTGGGTGTCCACCTCTCCGATCACTTTCGATAACTTCTCCAGTCGCCCGTCACTCCAAAACCTTTCCAGTTCGTCTTCGTCGTAGTCCGCACCAGTCGTGTTGATCTTGATGTTGCTCGTATCGAAGTCCGCGTAGAACTTGTACTCCAATGGACAGAGATACCCGCCGTTCAATAAGTCCTGAATGCTCGTCGCATGTGAGAACTTCTTGAAGAAGAATGGGTGTATGCGATTGATGGTTGATAGGTGTGCCGTGTACCAAAGATTGCCGTTCTCTTGGTAGTATTTTTGAACGAGTCGGTACGGTGTCGCCGTCAACCCACACACGTTCTTGCACCCAATCGCTGTGAAGAACTTATTATACATGCCAGTGATGTTCTTCGGCGAGAGCAAGTGGCACTCGTCGAGTATCACCTTCTTGAAGTGCATGAACAGTTCGGGCTTTCCGAATATACTCCCGATTGTCGCATACGTGAACTTCTGGATGTCTCTCGATTTGAACGATGCCGAATATATCCCAACGTCCGTCACGCCGTAACTCAGGAGCTTCGCATAGTTCTGCTCCAGTATCTCTTTCGATGGCTGGAGAATCAAAATCGGTTCGTTCAGTTTGTGGCAGATGTCGGAGATCACCAACGATTTCCCTGAACCTGTCGGTAGCACCAACACGAACGGACTTGCGTAGTTGTTCAGGTTGTGTATCCCAGATTCAACCGCCTTCACTTGATAGTCTCGAAGAACGTAACTCATCTCAGAAGCCTTTCGCTGTGTAGATGGACAAGAAAGAAAAGAAGAAAGAGGAAACAAGCCCTGACGAACAAAGGACAAAGAAGAAAAGAAAAGCCCCCCGTCGAAAAGTAACTATGTCCTTTTGCACGTTCCAAGCATTCCAGCAAGTGTAGAGAGACTATCTCGGTTACACCGTTGGCGAGGCGTCGCCTTATCCGTATAAAACAGAAATCCCAACAGCGACACCTGCGAAGATGGACGGTCTGTTGGGACTCTGGGGGCTTGCGCCCACAATCGAATATCGTATGTCTGTCCATCTTCGCATGGTTCAATCTACCAAACGCAAATCGGATTGTCAAGACCATTTTCAGGGAATCACGAAATTGGTGCCTTCCGGCGATAGCGGGACTTTCCCGCTATTGAATTGGTGCCTTCTGGTGTACCATGACCAGATAACCACACTCAAGGTCTTTTGGGCTTGTCTGGGCGAATCGTGGCGCGATTGGCAGGGTGTCTACGGGGATATTCAGTATCGGGTCGAATAAGTCGCCGAGAAATCCCGCTTCGCTGAATAGCTCCGCCCACTCGTCTGCCTGAATCCGGTTGATGTACTGGACGTCGTTGCCGATGATTGCCCACTCCTTGTCTGTGAATCTGAGGTAGTTCTTTGGGTGGGCTTTCGGGTCGTACTTGGAGATGTGGTCTGTGAGATCGAATTGATTGAATGTTCGCCCTTCGGGCTTCAAGAGCCTGTGGATGTCCCGCATCAGAAGTGGCTGTGAGTGCGTAACGAATCATGTGTGCCTCCTGAACGTGTTCCTGATGAAACGGTTGAACAGAAACGATGGTGAGTATTCCCTGAACAGCCACGCAAAGGCGTTCCACCAATAGCGCAGGTACTTCATTTCCCACCCCTTCCAAGCTGATAGCTGTTCAGTCCCTTGTCCTTGCATTGCACACAGAAGGAATGTCCCGCCATGTTCTGCCGAATGACCTTTAGCGGGGTTGTGAGGAAATCCCCTGTCTTGAATTCATCGGCATACGGTGTCACGCAACAGAGGAATGTCTTGCCGTTGGCGTCGATCACCACGGCTTTTGTCTGGTAGTAACAGAACTCCGACCGCTTCCCATCCTTCGGCTTCCAAGGGAGCATATCCCACACCTTGAGATCCTCGTCGGTGAGTGTGCCGTACACAAGGGAAGCGTTCTCCATCCACTGTGCTTCGTAGGCTGTCATTTCCCAACCGTACTCATTGCACAATTCCTTTGCTTTGGCAATCTCATCATGGTTGTGGGTGTAA
>Ga0307505_10001535_pt1 | contig 18299 bp, 17 predicted proteins | sample 23_S_MG_FD_202183 | JGI IMG/M metagenome (GOLD analysis project Ga0307505, IMG submission 202183) | Soil microbial communities from Populus trichocarpa stands in riparian zone in the Pacific Northwest, United States - 23_S | ecosystem: Environmental > Terrestrial > Soil > Riparian zone > Trees...
AGCGGGGCGCATATGGTTGGGCGGGCCCTGCGCGTCAACCGCAGTTAAGCAAGAAAAATGCGTCAGGGTGTTTGTGGCGTCTGACCGGTCCTGGCTGAGCCAGGCCCTGCGCCCGGCACCGGCCCTCTCCCCCTCCCGGCCACCCGATGAGGATACCCTGTGGGTGGCCGGGAGGGGGAGAGGGCCGGTGCCGCCTTCAGCCGTCAGGCTGGCAAAAGACCCAGTCGCGCGCGGCGGCTCCAGCGCTGCAGCATCAGCAAAGCGACCACGACGAGCCCCACGGCAAGCCCGATCCACACGCCCAGGCCCTCGAGCGGAGTGAAGAAGCCGAGGAATACGGCGGTGCCGAGTCCCGGGACCCAATATCCGAACAGCGCGATCAGCATCGGCATGCGGGTATCCTGCAGTCCGCGCAGGGCGCCCGCCGCCACCGCCTGCATCCCGTCGAACAGCTGGAACGCAGCGGCGACCACCATGAACTTGACGGCAAAGCCCATCAGCGCGGCGTTGGCCGCGGAACCGGTATCGACATAGATGCCGAGCACCAGCTTGGGCGCGAACAGCATGATTGCGGCGGTCAGCGCCATGAAGCCGGTGCCGCCGACGATCGCCACCCAGCCGGCGCGGCCGATCGCGGCATGGTCGCGCGCGCCGTAATGGAAGCCGACGCGGATCGTCGCCGCTTGCCCGATCCCGAACGGCACCTGGAAGGCGAGCGCGGCGACTTGCAGCGCAATCGTGTGTCCGGCCAGCTGCGAGGCGCTGATCAGCCCCATCAGGAACGCCGCGCCGCTGAACAGCGCCCCCTCGGCCAGGATGGTCAGCGCCACCGGCGCGCCGACCCGCACCAGCTCGCGGAAACGCGACCATTCGGTGCGCCACCAGTTGCCGAACAGGTGGTAACGCCGCAGTCGCCGGTCGGTCTGGATGGCGACGACGTAGGACGCGAGTCCAAATACCCCCGTCACCACGCTCGCCAGCGCGGAGCCTTCGAGGCCCAGTGCCGGGGCGCCGAAATGGCCGAACACGAAGGCATAGTTGGCCAATGCGCTGACCCCGACCGCCAGCGCGGTGATCAGCGTCGCGAACAGTGGCCGGCCGAGCGCCGAGACCACGCTGCGCAGCACGTTGGCGCAGATCATCGGGATCATCGCCCACATGATCACCCGCAGGAACCCGCCGGCGGCTTCGGCAATGTCGGCCGGCTGGCCGGCCGCAAGCATGATCTCGCGGCCGAACCAGCACACCGCCATCCCGATGAGGCCGCACAGCACCGCCAGCCACAGCGCCATGCGGGCGCTGCGGCGGACCTCGCGCACGGCGTGCCGGCGGCGGCCGAGCTCGGCGGCGATCAGCGCCGCGACCATGCCCGTGGCGCCCGAAAAGCACCACATCATCAGGCCGAACAGAGCGATCGCGAGGCTCGATGCGGCCAGCGGCAGTTCGCCGAGCCGGGCGACGAAGATCACGTCCATCACATAGACCAGCATCTGCAGCAGGTTGGCGACCGCCAGCGGCCCCGCGAGGCGCAGGGTGGCGGCGAGCTCGCCGCGCCAGGTCGAAGTTGGGGCGTGGGCCATGAAGCCGGCCCGGATAGTCGCGGGGCCGCAGCCGGGGAAGCGCGCCGGACGGGAGGACGGAACTTTGGCGGCGAGTGCGGCGCGGCGGTCACAAGCCTGTCCTGAGCGGCTGGGCAGCCAGCCGAAGGGGACTTTCGCTGCGGGAAATCCGGCGATAGGAGGCCCCGGCCAGTCTTGTGCGAAGGGCCGGCCAAATCTTGTGCGAAGGGAATGCCTCGATGAAGTTCGCCCCGGTTACCGGCCCGAAGTTTTCTGGCGCGCTCGTCCCGATCCTGCTCGCGCTTGCCGCTTGCGGCGGCGGAGCCGAGGAAGCCGACGAGCCGGCAGCCGCCGAGACGTCCGTGGCTGGCGATGCGGCGGTACCGGCTGGTGCGGCTACTCCTGCCCCAGGCGCGACACCCACGCCCGGCGCGACGCCAAGCGCAACGCCCAGCCCGACACCTACGGCCACGACCGCGACGGCGACCGAGCCGGCCGCGTTCGCGCAGTGCAAGGTCTGCCATGCGATCGAGCCGGGCAAGAACGGTATCGGCCCGACGCTGGCCGGCATCTGGGGAGACCGCGCAGCCGTGGTCCCGGGCTTCGAGTTCAGCGAGCCGATGAAAAATTCCGGCCTCACCTGGAACCAGGCCAACCTCGACCGGTACCTGACCGATCCGCGCGGTGTGGTGCCGGGCACCAAGATGGCGTTCGGCGGGGTCAAGGACGCCGCGCAGCGCCAGGCGATAATCAACTATCTGAAGACCCTGTGACCTCGTGGCGCGCGCGCGGCGGGTTGCTCGGCACCGCCCTCGCCGGGGAAACCGACCCCGCGATTGCGGTTTGGGCAACAGTTCCGAGCTTTTTCGCGTCTCGGTGGCCGACGACCGTTGCGGGAATGCAACTAACCGTGCAAAATGCCAAAGCTAGTGGAACGGGGGCGCACCATGTGAGTCTTCCCAGCAGCCGCTTGCACATCCGACGGGTGCAGGACCCATCGGGCGGCAGGGAAAAGGGGTAACAACATGCGAAAGTTAGCAATCACGCTGGCTACTACCACGGCCTTATTGGCGTCGCCGGCCCTGGCGCGCGATGGCGCCTGGTACATTGGCGGCGATTTCGGCGCCATGATCGTCGAAAATACCGAGATCGAGGTGAATGGCCTCGAAGACGCGATCACACTCGACCATGACTACGGCTTCGACGGCGCGCTGTTCGTCGGCTATGATCTGGGTGCGTTCCGCCTTGAAGCGGAAGTCGCCTACAAGGAAGCCGACCTCAAGGAAATCGACTCGCAGCTCATCCTTCCCGGTGGTGCGCTCCCGGGCCAGCGCCTCGCCGGTGGGGGTAATACCAGTGCGATGAGCTTCATGCTCAACGGCATGTTCGACTTCGGCGACGACGACGGCGTTTCCGGCTTCGTCGGTGCGGGTGTCGGTGTGGCGCGCGTGGACTTCGACAACATGCGGGCCTTCTCGAACCAGCCCGCCTTCCTCGATGACGGCGACACCAGGTTGGCGTGGCAAGTCGTCGCCGGGCTGCGCCAGGCGATCAGCGACAATGCGGACTTCACCGTCCGCTACAGGTTCTTCAACGTGAATGGCCTGCAGCTGGCGAATGACACGGCGGACGCGCGCTTCCGCTCGCACAGCCTGCTCGGCGGCATCACCTTCAACTTCGGAGCGCCGGAAGCGCCGCCTCCGCCGCCGCCTCCGCCGCCACCGCCGCCGCCTCCCCCGCCGCCTCCGCCGCCGCCTCCGCCTCCGCCTCCGCCGGTGGTGCAGTGCAACCAGGGGCCGTACATCGTGTTCTTCGACTGGGACAGCGCAGTGCTCACCCCCGAGGCGACCACGATCCTCAACAACGCGGTCACCGCTTATGGCAACTGCGGCACTGCGGCGATCATGCTGGCCGGTCACACCGACCGGTCGGGCTCGACCGAGTACAACATGGGTCTGGCCGAACGGCGCAACACCGCCGCGCGTACGCACCTGACCGGCCGGGGCATCCCGGCGGCTCGGATCTCGAGCCAGGCGTTCGGCGAGAGCATGCCACGCGTGCCGACCGCCGACGGTGTGCGCGAGCTGCAGAACCGCCGCGTCGAGGTTTCTTACGGCCCGGGTTCGGGCAGGTAAGCGACGCCAAGCGCCCTAACGGGCAACAAACGAAGGGGCCGGGAGAGCAATCTCCCGGCCCCTTTGCTGTGGTGGGCCCCCTTGTTGTGCTGACCGATGCAAAAAGGGCGGCGCCTCGCGGCGCCGCCGGCTCAGTCCATCATCATGAAAAGGCCGAAGCTGAGCGCGGTGCCGATCACGAACAGCGGCCACGACCAGTAGAAATCGTAATTCTGTACCGACACCACGTGAACGTTGAGCATGCCGCCCGACGATCCGCCCGAACCGATGAACAGTGAAATGATCAGCGCCAGGAAAATCCCCAGCGCCACGGCCTTCAGGAATGCAAACATCGCCGCTCCCTCCGTTGCTTCCTCAGGCGACCAACCGCAGGTGTGACGGACCGCGGCGGCTAGTCAATGAGACATTGGCTAGCCCGTCGATCTGAACAAGCCGTTCCGCCAGCTCGCCATCGAGCGCGAAATCGCGTCCGAGGCGCACCACCGGATCCGGCGATTCTCCCATGCAGAGGCGGGCGAGCACTTCACCGCGGCCCGTTTCGCCCTGGCCGAGCGCGAGGCGCAATTCCTGCAGCGCGACGACGGTGTGGACATCGAGCGTCAGCAACATGCGCGCTGCGTTGCGCACTTCGGCAAGTGGTCGCGCGCCGCGCACCGTGACCCTGGGCGGGTCCTCGGGGCTCGGCGAATCGAGCTCGACGTTGAGCAGCACGCAAGTGCCCTCCGCCGCCCAGCCCTGAAAGCTCTCGACCAGCGCCTCCTCGAAGCAGGCCGCGCTGAACTGGCCCGAGCTGTCGGAAAAGTCGGCCCGCACGAATTCCGCTCCACGCCGCGTCCGGCCCTTGCTGACGCCTTCGACCAGCGCCGCCATCACCGCCGGGCGGCGTCCGCCGGCAACGCCGGATTCGGTCAGCACGGCATAGGAAAGTGCGCCGTTGGCCGAAGCGACCGCCCGGTACTGCTCGATCGGATGGGCGGCGAAATAGAAGCCGAAGTTCTCGCGCTCGGCCGCCATCTGCTCGGCGCGATTCCACGGTTCGGTGTCGTTGAGGCGCAACGTCGGCTCAGGGTGGCCGCCGCCGCCGAACAATGCCGCCTGGCCGCTTTCGCGCTCGCGCACGGAGGCGTCCGCCACCGCCAGCAGTCCATCGGCATTGGCGAGAACCTTGGCCCGGTTCGGCTCGAGGCTGTCGAATGCGCCCGCACCGGCCAGGCTTTCAAGCTGGCGGCGATTCATTGCGCCGCGCGGCATGCGGCCAAACAGGTCGTCCAGGCTCTCGAAGGCTCCGTGCGCCTCGCGCTCGGCGACGACCTGGTCCATCGCCTTCTCGCCGACGTTGCGAATGCCGGCGAGCGCATAGCGGACCGCGTGACCGAGTTCGGTCTGCTCGACGGTAAATTCGGCCTCCGACCGATTGATGTCCGGACCGAGCAGCACCCGGCCGTTGCGCCTCAGGTCGTCGACGAAATCGTGAAGCTTCTCCGATTGGTGCATGTCGAAGCACATCGAGGCGGCGTAGAATTCCTCGGGATAATGCGTCTTGAGCCACGCCGTCTGGTATGCGAGCAGCGCGTAGGGCGCCGAATGGCACTTGTTGAAACCATAGCCGGCAAACTTGGCGATCCGGTCGAACAGCTCGTTGGCCTTGCCCGGCTCGATCCCCGAAACCTCCCCACAGCCGTCGACGAAGCGCTGGCGCTGCGCATCCATGACCGACTGGATTTTCTTGCCCATGGCCCAGCGCAGGAAATCCGCCTCGCCGAGCGAATAACCCGCGAGGACCTGCGCGGCCTGGATCACCTGCTCCTGGTAGATGAAAATGCCGTAGGTCTCCGCCAGTATGCCCTCGAGCTTGGGGTGCGGATAGGCGATGGGCTCGCGCCCGTTCTTGCGCGCGCCGAACTTGGGAATGTCGTCCATCGGGCCGGGCCGGTACAGCGCCACCAGCGCGATCACGTCCTCGAACCTGGTCGGCTTCACCGCCGAGAGCGTCCGCCGCATGCCTTCGGATTCGAGCTGGAACACGCCCACGGTATTGCCCGACTGGAGCAGCGCATAGACCGCCGGATCGTCCCACGGCAGCGTGGCGAGATCGAGCTCGATGCCGCGCCGCGCCAACAGATCGACCGCCTTTTTCAGCACCGACAGCGTTTTGAGGCCGAGGAAGTCGAACTTCACCAGGCCGGTCTCTTCGACGTACTTCAGATCGAACTGGGTGACCGGCATGTCCGAACGCGGATCGCGGTAGAGCGGGACCAGCTGCTCGAGCGGGCGGTCGCCGATCACCACCCCGGCCGCATGGGTCGAGGAATTGCGCGGGAAGCCCTCGAGCTGCATCGCCAGGTCGACCAGCCGCTTCACTTCCGCATCGTTGTCGTATTCGCGCCTGAACTCGCTCACTCCGTTGAGTGTGCGCGGCAGGGTCCACGGGTCGGTCGGATGGTTGGGCACCATCTTGCACAGGCGATCGACGTGGCCATAGCTCATCTGCAGGATGCGGCCGGTGTCGCGGAGCACCGCGCGGGCCTTGAGCTTGCCGAAAGTGATGATCTGCGCGACCTTGTCGTGCCCGTAGCGTTCCTGGACGTAACGGATCACCTCGCCACGGCGGGTTTCGCAAAAGTCGACGTCGAAGTCCGGCATCGAGACGCGCTCGGGATTGAGGAAGCGCTCGAACAGCAGGCCGAGGCGGATCGGGTCGAGGTCGGTGATGGTCAGCGACCAGGCGACCAGCGAACCCGCTCCCGAACCGCGCCCGGGGCCGACGGGAATGTCCCGTGCCTTGGCCCATTTGATGAAATCGGCGACGATCAGGAAGTAGCCGGGAAAGCCCATCCGGGTGATCACGTCGAGCTCGAACTCGAGCCGGTCGTGATAGACCTGTCGCGCTTCATCGGTCAGCTCGTACGCCGCGAGACGAGCGGCCAGCCCGGCCCTGGCATCCTCCGCCAGCAGATGGGCCTCGCCGTCCTGGTCGCCCGCCAGGCTGGGGAGGATCGGCGTCCGCTTCGGGGGGGCGAAGGCGCAGCGCTGGGCCACCACGAGCGTGTTTGCGGTCGCCTCGGGCAGGTCGGCGAACAATTCCTCCATCATCGGCGCCGACTTGACGAACGCCTCTGGGCTCGAGCGCAGGCGCTCGGCGCTGTCGAGGTGCGTGGAATGGGCGATGCACAACATCGCGTCGTGCGCGGCGTGCATGTTCGGATCGGCGAAATTGGCCGGATTGGTCGCCACCAGCGGCAGGTCGCGGGCAAGTGCCAGCGCCACCAGCGCATCCTCGGCGGCGTCCTCGATCGGATCGCCGCGTCGCGCCAGCTCGACATAAAGCCGGCCCGGGAACAGCGCCTCCAGATGCTCGACCACCGCTTGCGCCTGGTCCGACTTGCCGTCGGCGAGCAGGCGGGTGACCGCCCCTTCGCTCGCGCCGGTCAGGGCGATCAGGCCTTCGGTACGCCCGTCGAGATCGGCGAGCGCGATGTGCGGCTCGAGCTCGAGCGGCCGCTCGAGGTGAGCCCGGCTGACGAGATGGCACAGGTTCTGCCAGCCGGCCTCGTCCTGGACATAAAGCGGCAGGTAATCGATCGAGCCGTCGGCGGCTCTCGCGACCCCCAGCAGCGCGCCGACGATGGGCTGCACGCCTTCCGCCTTGCACGCCGCCGCGAACGCCGGGGTGCCGTAGAGCCCGTTGCGATCGCAAATGGCGATGGCGGGGAAGCCGCGCTCCTTGGCCAGCTTGGCGATCGCCTTGGGGTCGATCGCGCCTTCGAGCATCGAATAGCTCGACAGGACACGAAGCGCGACGAAGGGGGCGAACGGCATGGCCGTACGCTAGGGCGACTTGAGAGATTCGATAAGGCCGCGCGGAGCGATTTTGCCCAGTTCAGTCCGCCTGGCGGGGGCGATAGATGAAGTCGAAACTGGGTTGCCAGGTCAGCCCGTGATCGGCGGAGAACTCGCCGAGCTGGCGTACCGCGTCGCCCTCGACGACCGAGTAGGTCATCCGGGTCAAGCCATCCGCGCCGTTCGGGCCGGCCCCGGACCACCAGCCGGTCAGCACCATCTTGCCATCCACGGGCCCGCCCTCGAAGCGGACCACCCCGGGCACGGCGCCGATCCAGCTCTGGTGCCAGCGCCCGGTCGCCGGATCGAACCCCGACAGGCTGCCGCCGCCCGCACCGCGCAGCGGCATCCAGTTCTCGCGAATCGCACAGCCGCCGTAGAGCCGCTCGATCCGGCTGCGGGCGACCTGGACCTCCCGGCCGTTCGGGTAGACGTCCCACTCGCCGACCCAGAAGTCGAACGCCGCATAGGCCTCGCCGGCGCATGGCGGCGGCGGAGCACTGGCTTGTGCGGCGCTGGCCTGTGCCAGCAGCAGCGATGCGATTTGAGCGATCATGAGGCCTCCCGGCCCTGTCGAGACCCGGCCAGGCACGCCGCCGCAAGCTTTGCCGGTCGGACCAACGATGCCGTTCGATGAACGCCTATTCGAGCACGCCGTCGTGGATCCGCACGACGCGGTCCGTGCGTTGGGCCAGCCGCTCGTTGTGGGTGGCGACCAGCGCGGCGCTGCCCTGCCCGCGCACCAGTTCGAGGAACTGCGCCAGCACCTTGTCCGAGGTGACTTCGTCGAGGTTGCCGGTCGGCTCGTCGGCGAGCACCAGTTGCGGCTTGTTGGCCAGCGCGCGGGCCACCGCGACGCGCTGCTGCTCGCCGCCCGAAAGCTGGCTCGGCCGATGCGTCAGGCGATGTTCCAGCCCGAGCGCACCGAGTAATTCGCGCGAGCGTTCGGTGGCCCGCGGGCGCGCCACACCGGCCACTAGCTGAGGCAGGATCACGTTCTCTTCGGCGTTGAAGTCGGGCAGCAGGTGGTGGAACTGGTAGACGAAGCCGATGTGATTGCGCCTGAGCGCGGTGCGCTCGCTCGACGGCAGGGAACTGGCATCGACACCCGCGATCTCGATCTTGCCCCCGAAGCCGCCCTCCAGCAGCCCGACCGCCTGCAGCAGGGTCGACTTGCCGGTGCCGGATGGCCCGAGCAAGGCGACAATCTCGCCGGCCATGACGGTGAGGTTGGCGCCGCGCAGCACCTCGATCGTGACCCCGCCCTGCTCGAAGTCGCGGGTGAGGTTTGTGAGGCGGACGACAGGCTCACTCATAGCGCAACACCTGCACCGGGTCGGTGTTCGCTGCGCGGTACGAGGGGTAGAGTGTGGCGAGGAAGCTCAGACCCATCGCCATAGCGCAGATCATCACGATCTCGAACGGGTCGGGCTTGTAGGGCAACTCGGTAAGGAAGCGGATTTCCGGGTCCCACAGGTTTTGCCCGGTCATCATCTCGATCACCTTCACGATCGGCTGGCGGAAGAACAGGATGAGGAAACCGAGGGCGAGGCCCGCGAGCGTGCCGAGTGCCCCAATCACCGAGCCGGTGGTGACGAAGATCTTGAGCAGGCTTTTTCGCGTCGCCCCCATCGTCCGCAGGATGGCGATGTCGCGGGTCTTCGAGCGGACCAGCATGACCAGCGACGAGAGAATGTTGAACGCCGCGACGATCACGATCACCGACAGCGCAAAGGCCATCGCCACGCGCTCGACCTGCAGCGCCTCAAACAGCGACGAGTTGAGCGACTTCCAGTCGCTGACGATCGCCTTGCCCTGGAGCCGCTGGGCGAGCGGTGCGAGAATCTCGCCGACGCGGTCGGCATCGGTGGTCATCACCTCGATCATGGCGATCGAATCGTCCATCAGCAGCAGGGTCTGCGCGTCGGGGATCGGCATGACCATGAAGGTTTCGTCGTAGTCGTAGATGCCTACTTCGAAAATCGCGCTGACCGTGTAGCCGACCTGGCGCGGCACGGTGCCGAATGGCGTGGCGCGGCCCTGCGGGTTGATCACCGTGATCACGTCGCCGACCCGCGCGCCCAGGTTCGTCGCCAGGCGCGAGCCGATCGCAACATTGCTGGCGCCCGGCCGCAGCGCGTTGATGTCGCCCATCAGCACGTTGGGCTTAAGCCGGCCGATGTCTTCGGGGGTGTTGCCGCGCACGACCACCGCCTCGACCCGGCCGTTGAAGGAGGTGAGCAATGGCTGGGCGATCAGCGGGGTGGCGCGCACCACCTCGTCGGTTTCGCGCACCTCCTCGAGCACTTGCTCCCAGTCGTCGAGCCGGCCGCCGTAGGCCTGGATGACCGCGTGGCCGTTCAGCTCGGTGATCTTGTCGATAAGTTCGGCGCGAAAGCCGTTCATCACGCTCATGACGATAACCAGCATGGCCACGCTGAGCATGACCACCCCGATCGAGATCGAGGCGACCAGCGCAATCACCGCCTCGCCGCGCCCGGGCAGCATGTAGCGCTTGGCGATGGTCCATTCGAACGGGGAGAGGATCAAGCGGCGGGGTCCGGTTGCTTCGGGAGGGTGCGCCGCGTCTAGGCGGCAGCCTGGTGCATGTAAACGGCGCGCTCGTGCGAGAAGGCCTTGAAGCCGAACTGGCCGTGATAACTGCCCATTCCGCTGCCGTTGACGCCGCCGAACGGCAGCTGGCTTTCGAGGTAGTGCGAGAACACGCCGTTGACGGTCACGCCGCCTGACGAGGTCCGCTGCAGGATCTTGTCCACATTCCTTTCGTCACCGCTGAACACGTAAAGCGCGAGCGGCTTGTCGCGCGCCTCGATGTAGCCGATCGCCTGGTCGATATTGTCGTAGGTCATCACCGGCAGGATCGGGGCAAAGATCTCCTCCTGGAGGATCTTCATCTGCGGCGTGACACCGGTCAGCATCGTCGGATGGATCGTCAGGTCGGTGGCGTCCAGCTCGCCGCCCACGGCAACCCTGGCTCCCTGAGCAACCGCATCGTCGAACAGCGCTTTGACGCGGGCGAAATTGCCCGCGTTGACGATCTGCGCGATCGACTCCTTCTTGATCTGGCCGTCGGCGTAGAGATTGGTCTCGACGTTGGCGCGGAATGCTTCGACCAGGCGGTCCTGCTCATCCTCGCGCACGAACACGTAGTCCGGGCAGATGCAGGCCTGGCCGCCGTTGAACTGCTTGGCGCCGGCAAGGATGGCGCCGATCGCTTCGATGTCCGCGCCGGCATCGATGATCACCGGGGATTTGCCCCCCAGCTCCAGCGTCACGGTGGCGAGATGGCGGGCCGCCGCGGCCATCACGATCTTGCCGACCCGGGTACTGCCGGTGAAGAAGATGTGGTTGAACGGCAGCTCCAGCAGGGCTTCGGCGACGTCGACATCGCCCTCGAACAGCGCCACTTCGTGCTCGTCGAACACGTCGCGGATGATCTTGCCGGCAATGCGCGCAGTGGCCGGGCACAGGTCCGTCAGCTTGACCATGCAGCAATTGCCGGCGGCCACGGCTGCAGCGAGCGGACCGAGCGTCAATCCCAGCGGGAAGTTCCACGGGCCGAGGATGAGGCACACGCCGCGCGCCTCGGAGACGATCAGCGCCTTGTCGTTCGGGTTGAGCGAGGGCGTTATCTCGGTCGGCTTCATCCACTCGTCGAGATTTTCGATGTTCTTTTGAATGTTGCCGATAACGCCCATCACCTCGGTAACGCGGATTTCCCCTTCGGGCTTGCGGGTGTCTTCGAGCACCGCGGCGACGATCTCGTCGGCACGCGCTTCGACCGCGGCCTTCAGCCCGGCGAGCTTGGCCTTGCGCTCGGCGGCGCTCGTCGCCTTGACGTCCCACTGATGCTCCCGCTGCAAGGCGAAAATACGCGAGATTTCAGCAGCGGTAGACGCGGTGTTGGACATCGGGATTTCCAGTCGGAGCGAATTCAGGGACGGAAGGCGACGCTATCGAGGCGCCAGCGGGCGTCAAGGCCTTCGATCTCGAGGTCGTCGGGGCCGAAGCCCTTGGGCGGCTCGGCGCCGACCACTTCGGCACGGATGTAGCGGCCGGTCTCGCGCAGCAGCACCTTGGCGCCGGGGAAGCGGGCCTTGAGCGCCTTGGCGATGGCCTTGGCGTCATCGGCCCGGCGATCGCCATCGAGCTCGTGCGGCACGCCGTCGTTGAGTTCGGCGATCGCCACCTTGAGCGCGCGCCAGCCGTCCCAGATGATGCCCGCCGAAATCACCGCCGCGGCGACCGCATCGGCCCACCACAGCCCGAACCCGAGCAGCGCCACGCCGACGAATCCCGCCACTCCGGTTTGCCAGTTGGCCTTGTTCATCAGCGCGTCGGTGTGGAGCAGCTTGTCGCGCAGGCGGGTAGCGAGCGGCAGCTCCTTGCGGCCTATGATGAACGGCGGGATGCAGGCGTAGGCCTGCGCCGCGAGCATGAACCAGCCGAGCCACACGTCCTGGCCCATGATGCGCACGGTGCCGATGGTGACGTGCTCCTGCGCGGCGAGTGCAGTGACAGCGTCCTTGAGCAGGAACAACCCGGCCGCTGCCAGTGCCACCGCCGCAATCAGGAAGCCGAGCCCGTTGACCCGGTCGTAGCCGTAATGGAACCGGGCATTGGACGCGCGCCGCTCGTAGCGCTCGGCAATCAGGAACACGATCGGCGGAATCAGCCCGAGCATGTCCTCGATCCACGCGGTCCGCATCGCCTGGCTGCCGCCCATCGCCAGCCCGAGCGCGGCGATATAGGTCAGGGTCCAGCCGATGTTCCACCATTCGAGCCGGACCGCCGAGGCCATGTCGGCGCAGATTTCCTTCGGGTGCCCGCGCTGTTCGCTCATCGGCCGCGCCCATCGCGAACTTCGCGCTCGACCAGCGCGATCCAGCGATTCTCGCCGTTGCGCGCGGCGGGAGCGAGCTCGAGAGTGCGCTTGCCGGCCCGGCGCGTCGCCAGCGGCTCGATGATCGCAACCGAGGTGGCCCAAGGCGTATCCGCCGCAAACTCGCCGATCACCAGGTCGAGGTCGCCCTCTTCGAGCCGCACGAGCTGTCGCTCGGCTGACGCCGCATCGATTGTCGTTTGCGCGCCCGTGGCTTGTTCCAGCTGTGCCACGAAGCGGTGCGCAGCCGGCTCGTCCTCGCGACGAAGCTCGGCAAAGCCCACCCGGAGGCGGCCGCTCTGCTCGATCCGCTCGAGCGTGCCCGAGATGTCGCGCGGATAGGGGCCGCAGGCGGCCAGGGCGAGACAGAGCAGGATTGGCGAGAGACGCAGCGCGGAATTCCCTTTCGACTTTCTTTCGCTGGCAAACGCAGGCGCAATCTTGCGAGTTCCTGCTAGCCCTCGAATGTCGGCTGGCGCGGCGGAACGACGTCCTTGAACAGGTCAAAAGTCTTCCACGCGGGTTCGACCGGTTCGATGCCCGCCTTGGGTGCGTAGGTCGAAGGTTCCACCAGTTCCAGCGTTGGAATGTAGCGCGGGCAGTTCGGGAATATCGCTCGGGCGCGAACCCGGACGATCAGCTGTGCCCCGACCGCCGAATCCATCAGCGGGTCGTCGCGGCTGACCCTCGCCGTCCCGTTCACCCGCAGCCGCTTCGGGCTGTCGTGCATGGCGATGAACAGCAGGCCGACGTTGTCGTTGGCCAGCAGGTTGCCAAGGCTCTTGAACATGCCGTTGCCGTCATAGTCCGGGAAGGCCAGCTCGCCCGGCCCGGTCAGCCGGACGAACCCGGGAACCCCGCCCTTGAACGAACAATCCGGCCGCCCTTCGGCGTCGGAGGTCGCCAGGAAGAAGTAGGGCAGGCTTTCGATGAACGCGCGGTCGTCGTCGGTGAAGGTATCGCGGGCGAGCTTTTGCTCGAGCCGATCGGCCAGCGCGCGGCTACCGAACTGGTCCTGCAACTGCCGGTTGCCGTCGTGGTAGAGGTTGCACTCGCTCATGCGTTGTCTCCCAAGGTCAAATCGCCTGATCGCCCGTCAGAGCGGAGGTCAGGCTGCGGGTGCCGCGGCACAGACCCCGCGCCCAGCTGCTCGCATCGAAGCGGTCCCGTCCCAGCAGCCACTGTTCGAGGCTGGCAATCTGCCAATGCGCGATGGTGCCGGCCACGTAGGAGACGGGAAGTCCACTAGGCGCCGGCGTGCCTTCCAGAACTTGTTCGATCTTGCCGGCCAGGTTGCGCACGATCGCCGCCCTGGTCGAACCCCAGAAGATCGAGCGCGCCAGGCGGCGGTTTTCCCACACGTGCTCGGCGAGATTGAGCAGTTCGGTCGATGGTTCCGTTTGCAAACCCGCTCGCGACAAAGGGTCCAGGATGTGAAATCCCATGACCGCGCACAGCACGTCGTCCTTGCCGCGGTAGTGGTGATAGAACGTCGACCTGGCCACCTTGGCCGTGGCGAGAATGTCCTCGATCCGGATGCTGTCGAATTCCTGGGTGAACATCAGATGGGAGAACGCGGTGTTTATCGCGTGTCGCGTCTGGAGGACGCGGCGGTCGCCTGAACCGGACATTTGCGGGGAATTGTTCGAAATCGTACTTTACCTCTCGTCTGTTTGGCAGCCCTGGCTCGCCGTTCCGGCTAGGCAGCCTCCATCGTTTCATCCGGAGGCAGCCATGCCACGACTGACTGACCAAACTTTCGCCTTGTTCGCCTCCGCGATGCTGTGCGTCACTGCCTCGCCCGTAATAGCGCAAGAGCATGGCCCTCCACAAACTTACAGCGCGCGGGAAGAGCAGGCGCCCTGGGACAACGATCCGGCCTTTCACGCCTTCTACCAGGCCACGGTCGATGCCTTTGCCAACGGGCCGGAGGCGGTCGACCGCGCCGCCTACGAAAGCCGCAGCCGGGAGATTTTCACGGCCTTCGCCGTCGCCAACAACATGCCGGTCGAGGGCGTCCTGGACCACCTGAAGGCGATTCCCGGAGAGATGATCGATAACGCCAAGCGCGACCCACAAATTCTGGCTAGCTACGACGCGTTCATGGACGCGCTGAGAGGGCCGCGGTCGTTTCCGGAGAATCCGGAGCGGATAGGCGGCAACTAGCCACCCCGCAGCAACTGCACGCCCCAGTCGCGCTCAAACAGGTAGAGCAGGACGCGGGCTGCTTCGCCGCGAACCGACGCCAGCCCGCCGTCGCGCTCGACCAGCAAGCGGGCGTCGTCGTGGGCAGTCTGCAGCAGGCGCGAAATCTGCTCGAGGTCGGCGATGCGGAACGGGGTGTCCCCCGATTGCCGCGTGCCGAGCAGCTCGCCGCCGCCGCGCAGCCGCAAGTCCTCCTCGGCGAGGCGGAAGCCGTCCTGCGTCTCGCGCATCAATGCCAGGCGCTCGCGGCTGACTTCGCCAAGAAGTTCGCTCCGCAGCAGCAGGCAGACCGATTTCTCCGCGCCGCGCCCGACCCGGCCGCGCAGCTGGTGGAGCTGCGCGAGCCCGAACCGCTCGGCCTGCTCGATCACCATCAGCGTGGCGTTGGGCACATCGACGCCCACTTCGATCACCGTGGTGGCGACCAGCAGCGAGGCCTGCCCGCTGGCGAAGCGCGCCATCGCCGCGTCCTTGAGCTCGGGCTTGAGCTGGCCGTGGACCAGCACCACCGCGTCCCCGAACCGGGCCTTGAGCGAGGCGAAGCGCGCTTCGGCGGCGGCAAGGTCGTCGGTCTCGCTCTCGCTGCCGCGAACCATCGGGCACACCCAGTAGGCCTGGTTGCCCCCATCGAGGTGGCGGGCAAGGCCGTCGACCACGTCCGACAACCGGTCGAGCGCCACCACCCGCGTATCGATCGCCTGGCGCCCGGGCGGCATCTCGTCGAGCCGGCTGACGTCCATCTCGCCGTATTGCGCCAGCACCAGCGTGCGCGGGATCGGGGTGGCGGTCATGGCCAGGCAATGCGGCGTGACCTTGCCCTTCTGGGTCAGCAGCAGGCGCTGGCTGACCCCGAACTTGTGCTGCTCGTCGATCACCACCAGCCCGAGGTTCCTGTAGGCGACCGCATCCTGGAAGATCGCGTGGGTGCCGACGACCAGGTCGATGCTTCCGTCCACCAACCCCATCAGGATCGATTCGCGGGCGCGCCCCTTGTCGCGCCCGGTCAGGAGCGCGATGTTCACCCCTGTCGTGCCGGCCATGCTGCGCAGAGTGTCGTAGTGCTGGCGGGCGAGGATTTCGGTCGGCGCCAGCATCGCCGCCTGCGCCCCGCCTTCGACCGCGATCAGCATCGCCTCGAGCGCGACCACCGTCTTGCCCGAACCGACGTCGCCCTGCAGCAGCCGCAGCATCGGTGAATCCTGCGCCAGGTCGCCCTCGATCTCGCCGATCGAGCGCTTCTGCGCAGCCGTGAGCGGGAACGGCAACGCCAGCTTGTCGCGCAGCCGTCCGTCGCCGTTGAGCGGCTGACCGCGCCGCTTGCGGTTGTCGGCGCGCACCAGCAGCAGCGCGAGGCTGTTCGCCAGCAGCTCGTCGTAGGCCAGCCGATCGCGCGCCGCCGGATGCTCTGCCTTGTGCGCGAGTACCAGTGCATCGCGCCAGGCGGGCCACTTGTGGCTGTCGAGCACGCCGGGCTCGATCCATTCGGGCAGCTCGGGCGAGCGCTCGAGCGCCTGCTCCACAAGGTGCGCGACCTTGGGCTGGGTCAGCCCTTCGGCGAGCGAATAGACCGGTTCGACCAGGTGACCCATCAGCCCGGCGCTATCCTGCGCAACATGGTCGGGATGGACGATCTGCAGCCATTGGTCGCGCTGCTCCAGCTTGCCCGCCACCCAGCGCTTTTCGCCCTGCGGCAGCAGCTTCTTGGCGGTGTACGAAGCCTTGCCGAAGTAGACCAGCGAACAGACGTTGCCCTTGGCGTCCTGCGCCAGCACGCGGTGCGGGGCGCGATTGTTGGGGCTGGCGCGATGCTCGACCACGGTCAGCGCCACCACCACCTGTTCGCCGACATTGGCCTCGTCGAGATCGGCCACCGCGCGGCGCTGCACGAAACGGTCGGGCAAGTGGTAGGCGAGATCGCGCACCCGGGTCAGGCCGAGCTTCTCGAGCGGTTTCTTGAGCTTCGGCCCGACGCCTTCGAGGCTCTCGGTCTCGGCGAACAGCGGGTTGAGCAGGTCCGGGCGCATGGCCGTTCATAGCCCATCGTCGAGCAACAAGGGAACCGCGCGCGCCCTCGCGATTTCCGTCATGCAAGGGCAACCCTGCCCGCCATAAAAACAGGAGCAAACCATGGCGCAACAAGAGTTTACCGACGCGATTGCACTGCTCAAGGCCGACCACCGGGAGGTCGAAGAGTTGTTCGAGAAGTTCGAGAATGCCACCGGCAAGGATCGCAAGCAGGCGCTGGCCGAGAAGATCTGCACCGAGCTGAAGATCCACACCCAAATCGAGGAAGAAATCTTCTACCCGGCGCTGCGCGGCAAGATCGAAGACGACCTGCTCGACGAGGGCATTGTCGAGCACGACGGCGCCAAGGTGCTGATCAACGACATCATGGCCGGCGGCACGGGAGACGATTTCTACGACGCCAAGGTCCACGTGCTGAGCGAGGGAATCGAACACCACGTCAAGGAAGAGGAGGCGCCCAGCGAGGGCATGTTCTCTCAGGCGCGCGATGCCGATGTCGACCTGGTGGCGCTGCGCGACGAAATGCTGGCGCGCAAGCAGGAGCTCGCGGCGCAGGCCGAAAGCGGCGGGCTGCCCCCGGCGGAAGCCACGGCGGTCGATCCGCAGGCTAGCTGATCCTGTTGAGCGGAGCCCGGCGCTGCCCTAGGCACGCCGCGTGCCTGCCCTCGCCCCCCGACTTTCCCGCGCCCGCTTTCGCGCCTGGCATCGCGGCACGCGCGAGGCGGACCTGATGATCGGCGGGTTCTTCAACCGGCATCATGCCTCGTGGGGCCACGCCGAGCTGGCGTGGTTCGAGGCGCTGCTCGACGAGGACGACGTCGACGTGATGGCCTGGGCATTGCAGGCGCAACCGGCACCGGAGAAATTCGCCGGGGCATTGCTGCAGGCCCTGCAACGGCTCGATTACGTCACCATTTAGCTTGCGCTTCGGCTCCCTCCGCCTACGGCTGAGGGCAATCGATTCACCCGGCCGCGAGTACGCGACCGGGTTTTCGCACGTGTCCGGACACCCATAAATGCCCGATATCGCTCGTATCCTTGGCGCCAAACGGCCGCTGTCGCTGACCTCGGTGGCGCGCGGCGCGCAGCCGCTGGTCCTGGCCGATCTGGCCCGCGCCGTAAAAGGCCGCGCCGTGTTCGTCGCCCCCGACGAGCAGGCGATGCGGGCGGTGACCGACGCCGCGCGCTGGTTCGCGCCCGAACTGCAGGTAATCGAGTTCCCAGCCTGGGACTGCCTGCCCTACGACCGCGCCAGCCCGGCGCTGCCGGTGAGCGCGCGGCGGCTGTCGGCCCTGCACCAGCTCCAGACCGGCCAACATGGCGCGCAGTTGCTGGTGACCACGGTCAACGCCGCGCTCCAGCGCGTGCAGACCCCGTTCCGGGTCCGCGAGACGGTGCGCGAATTCGCGCCGGGCATGCGGATCGACTTCGCGGGCCTGACCGCGCTGCTCCAGCGCCAGGGCTATTCGCGCACCGATACGGTAGTCGACAGCGGCGAGTTCGCGGTGCGTGGTTCGATCGTCGACCTGTTCCCCTCGGGGCTCGAGCAGGGCCTGCGGCTCGATTTCTTCGGCGACGAGCTCGAATCGCTGCGGTTGTTCGATCCCGGCACCCAGCGCACTACCGAGACGG
>Ga0307505_10001536_pt1 | contig 18274 bp, 23 predicted proteins | sample 23_S_MG_FD_202183 | JGI IMG/M metagenome (GOLD analysis project Ga0307505, IMG submission 202183) | Soil microbial communities from Populus trichocarpa stands in riparian zone in the Pacific Northwest, United States - 23_S | ecosystem: Environmental > Terrestrial > Soil > Riparian zone > Trees...
TTCCTCGAGGACGGGATCGAGACCGGCAACCGGTTCGTCCGCAACCTCGGCATCCAGACAAAGTGCCACCCGACCCTGCCGTGCGAGCCGACCAACCTCACGCTGGCTCATCAGTCCACGAAGGGCCAGGCTTCCGAGCATATCCTGATCCCTTCGGACAATACCGTCTCCACTTTCTGGATCACCAACCCCGACAACATCTACCGCGACAACGTGGCCGCGGGGTCCGACCAGATCGGCTTCTGGATGGCCTTTCCGCAGCATCCGACGGGCGCGTTCGAAGGCACCGAGATCAGCAAGAACACCTGGCCCGGACGGACCCGGCTGCGGGAGTTCAGCGGTAACACCGCCCACTCCAACTTCGACGGCCTGATGCTCGACCGCGGCCCCCGGCCGGACGGCAAATTCGGCATCGCCGGCCCCAACCTTACCAGCTACGCCGATCCCGCCGATACGAGCAGCGGGCTGGTGGTGGCGGTGTTCGACAACTTCACCGGCTACAAGAACCGCAACGGCGCAATCTGGGGCCGCGGCGAGTACCACCTCTACACCAATCTGAAACTGGCCGACAACGCCATCGGCTTCACCCACGCGTCGGGCATTCCCGGCATCGCGCCTTACACCTCGCGGGTCGTCGACTCGCTGTTCGTGGGGGAGAGCGACAATATCGGTAACCCCAGCACACCCGAGGAAGTGGCTTACGGCCGCAGCCTGCCCAGTGCATCCGCGGATTTCCCGATCCGCGGCTACGAGTATTACGACTTCCACCACGAAGTGGAAAACACCACGTTCGTGAACTACGTGCCCAACTCGCTTCGCGATGCGGGCGCACTCTCCTACCTGCTCTACACAAGCTTCGGGATGAGCACCGAGAACTCGGTCAAGGGCGTGACGTTCGTCAACGCCCAGCCGGTCAGCTTTCCGCCGATCCAGCGCCGCTGGGCGTCGGACTACGGCCGCAGCGCCGCCTACAGGAGCGCGGCGTTCCGCGACCTCGACGGCTCGATCAGCGGAACGCCCGGCGCCTACATCGTCGTCGACAACGGAATCGCATCCGACGAACAAGCTTGCGAAATCAAGGCGAGCTGGAATGCCGCCATCTGCCGGGGGGACATCGGCCGGTTCAGCATCGCCGGCAATTTCAGCGGGTTCGAGACTGGCCCGATCACCAATCCGATCATCCTCCAGCGCAATGGCAAGCGGTTCGAATATACCGGGGAAACCACGATCGGCAGCGGGGCCGAGGTAAGGGTCGAGACCGCCAGGGATACGCTGTCCCTTTCGTTGCGGGAAATGGACCGGGGTTCCTTCGTGATGTTCGAGCTGCCCGGCTACGTCACCACTGCCGGCGGCACTCAGGAGGACAGCATTGCCGCACTGCGCGACGCGAACAGGACGGCCTGGTACAAGGACGGCGACACGCTGTGGGTCAAGCTCGTGGTCGAAGATGCCGACCAGAAAGGCCCCGTCGTGGAACAGGTCGGCAATCTCACGGCGCAGGCCACCATCGAGGTCGGCAGGCAAGACCTCGGCGGCTGACCGAACGAGAGCCCCCGGCGCAGCTTGCCCGGCGGATTGCTCGCCGCCTGGACGGCTTGCGCGGCGGCGTGAATGGCCGCAAAAGATCGATAGAGCCTGCCACGGTTTCGGACTTGAATGCGCCGGGAGCGCCATGGCTTGCGCATGGCGCGCGCCGCCGGCCGCCGCGCTCGCCCTGGCCGGGGCGGATCTCCGGCCGGGATTTTCCTACACGGCCGGGCCTTGCTACAGCGCGGTGAATCGGGCCGGGCTCGCCGGCCACCTCATGCAGGAACCCGTGTGCGATATGCGCGATGACGGTAAATTTGTCGGTACGTCGAGGGGGCGTAAATCCCTGCTTCGGCTCGCTTTCCTCGCTGCGGCTGCGGCCTTCACCGGTCCCCTCGCGGCACAGACCCCCGAGGCGGTGGCCGAGGCCGCGCTGAGGGCCGCGCCGGTGTGGGACGGGCACAACGACGTGCCGATCCAGCTGCGCAGCCGCTTCGGCAACGTGATCGCCGATTTCGACTTCGAGGATACCACGGGCACCGGCCCGACCGATTCGCGCGGCCGGGTCATGCACACCGATTTCGAACGCCTGGCGCAGGGCCGTGTCGGGGCGCAGTTCTGGTCGGTCTATGTCGACAATGCGCTGGCCGAGCCGGTGGCCGTGGTCCAGACGCTCGAGCAGATCGACGTCACCAAGCGGCTGATCGCGCGCTACCCGGAGCGGCTGGCGCTCGCGCTTGGCGCCGACGACGTGCAGCGGGCGCTGGATGCCGGCAAGATCGCTTCGCTGATCGGGATCGAAGGCGGGTACTCGATCGCCGGCAGCCTCGGCGTGCTGCGCCAGATGTACGATCTCGGCGTGCGGTACATGACTTTGACCCATTCGAAGAACCTGGCCTGGGCGGACAGCGCCTCGGTCGATCCCGAGCACGGCGGGCTGACCGAATTCGGCGGGCAGGTGGTCCGCGAAATGCAGCGGCTCGGCATGCTGGTCGACCTCAGCCACGTCAGCGAGGAGACGATGGCCGATGCGCTCGACGCGGCCGCCGCGCCGGTGATCTTCAGCCATTCGGGCGCGCGCGCGGTCAACGGGCATTCGCGCAACGTGCCGGATTCGGTGCTGCGACGCCTCAGGGACAATCGCGGGATCGTGATGGTCGTCGCGCTGCCGTCCTACATCGACGAGGGGCTGCGCCAGCGCGGCGCGGCCCGCGCCGGCGAGGAGGCCCGGCTCAAGGCGCTCTGGCAAGGGCAGCCGGAGGCGGTCAAAGCCGGGCTCGACGCCTGGGAAGCGGCCAACCCGGCCCCGGTCGCCACGGTCGCCGGCATGGCGGACCATATCGACCATATCCGGCAAGTCGCGGGCATCGATCAGATCGGCGTCGGCGGCGACTACGACGGGATGGACAGCGGCCCGGCCGGGATGGAGGACGTCGCCGGATATCCGGCGCTGTTCGCCGAGCTGGCGCGGCGCGGCTATTCGCAGCCCGAGCTGGAGAAGATCGCCAGCCGAAACATGATGCGCGTGATGCGCGAGGCGGAGGCCTACGCGGCGCTCCACAGCAGCGATCCTCCGATCGAGGTCACGGTCAAGTAGCGCGTCGGCTTGCCGCGGCTATTCGGCCGCGTCGTTGGCGACGGTCGGCGTGCCGGTGTCGGGCCCGGCGGTCTCGAACTCGTCGGCGTCTTGGCCGACGATGCTGTCGGTGGCCTCGACGTCGGAGCGGTCGCGCACCTCGTGGCTGACGGTGCCTTCCTCGTCGCTCTGCGTCGCCGCGCCGGTGATCCAGACGATCGACAGCAGCGCGATCGCCGCGAACAGGCTGACGACCAGGATCCAGCGCACGATGTTGGGAGTCGAGCCGCCGCGCGCTTCGTCGGTCTCGAAATGGGGTTCGTTGTCGTTGCCGTCCATGCGCCTGCCCTCCGCCTGCCGCGAGCCCTCTGGTTCTCGCTGTCCTACGGTTTCCGCGAACGAATGTTCCGCCCCGCGCGGCGCCGGTTCAATCGCGCAGCAGCTCGTTGATTCCGGTCTTGGCGCGGGTCTGTGCGTCCACCGTCTTGACGATCACCGCGCAGTACAGCGACGGGCCGGGCGTCCCGTCGGACAGCGGCTTGCCGGGCAGCGCGCCGGGCACGACCACGGCATACGCCGGCACCGCGCCGCGGTGGACCTCGCCGGTGGCGCGGTCGACGATCTTGGTCGAGGCGCCGAGGTAGACGCCCATCGACAGCACCGCGCCCTCGCCGACACGAACGCCCTCGGCGACCTCTGCGCGCGCGCCGATGAAGGCCCCGTCGCCGATGACCACCGGTCCGGCCTGGAGCGGCTCGAGCACCCCGCCGATGCCGGCGCCACCCGAGATGTGCACGTTGCGGCCGATCTGGGCGCAGCTGCCTACGGTGGCCCAGGTATCGATCATGGTACCTTCGTCGACGTAGGCTCCGATGTTGACGAAGCTCGGCATCAGAACCACGCCCCTGGCGATGTAGCTGCCGCGCCGCGCCACAGCGCCGGGCACCACGCGGAAGCCCGCCTCGCGGAAGCGGTTCTCGCCCCAGCCTTCGAACTTGCTCGGCACCTTGTCGAAGGCCGGCGCGCCGGCGCCCTCCATGACCCGGTTGTCGTTGAGCCGGAACGACAGAAGCACCGCCTGCTTGAGCCACTGGTTGACCTTCCAGCCCCCGTCTCCGTCGGGCTCGGCGACGCGCGCCTTGCCGCTGTCGAGCAGCTCGAGCGCGGCTTCGACCGGTTCGCGCACGGCCGTGCTCGCGGGCGTGACCGAGGCGCGGTCCTCCCAGGCGGCGGAGATCGCGGCTTCGAGATCGGCGGTCATGCTGGCTCCTGACGGTCGGCGGGAAAGGTCGCGCGTGCGCCGCTAACCCGCCGAGCCTTCGTCGGCAAGTCGCGCGGAGCCTACGCCACTCCCACCAGGCGCTGTGCGATGGCCATCCATGCCGGCGACCACCAGAGCATGTACACGACGGCGGAAGCGGGAAGATAGATCGCGAACCAGGCGATGTAGGCCTTGTGGATCCGGCGCAGCCGCGCAAGGTCCCAAAGGAACATCGGCATGATCCACACGACCGGCCAGCCCAGCGGCGAAAGCGCGCCTTCAGGATAGGATGTGGGCAGGAACGCCATCCGGTCGATCGCCGCGGCCAAAGGCATCGCCGTCGCCAGGATCAGCAGCCGCTTGTGCATCCCCGCGTCGCTGCGCCTGACGAGCAGCGCCCAGGCCACGAACACCGCGAACAGCACGCCGACCATGATTTGCGCGGCGACGAGGCTGCTCAGGAACATCTTCGTGCGTTCGGCGCCCCATTCCAGCGCTTCCGGCGGGGCGGCATCGATCAGCGCCCAATTGTAGCTGACCATCGTCGGCACCAGCACGAGGCCCGTCGCCACCATCGCCGGGGCGAGGACCATGCCGGCCACTCCGAGCTGCATGTGGAAAGCGCGCCGGCCCGTCGCGATCAGCGTGGTCTGGGCCAGCAGCAGCAGCAGCCAGGAGCCCATCAGCACGGCATGGACGTGGAGAATCAGCGGAAACGGCGGCATCGCGCCGGCCTGGATCGCCATGACCTTGCCGATAGAGGTCGGGGCGAAGCCGACCAGCGTCGTGATGATGAACCACCCCGCCATGATCACGTAGACCCAGCGGTCGATCACTTGCGCCGGTGTCGGCCCGGCCATGCCCGCTGGCGGCGGAAATGCGTTGCCGGACAGGTCGTCTGCTGTAGTCGCCACGGAAGCCCCCTTCCCGTTCCGCGACCCACGCCCGCCTTAGCCGATCGAATGCGCTGTTCCTAGCGGGTAAGCTCCCTGACGAAGTCGATCAGCCCGGTCTGGCGCATCCGGCGCATGCGCTCGGCTTCGAGGATCATCTTCACCTTGGCGAAACAGGCCTCGATGTCGTCGTTGATGACGACGTAGTCGTAGGCGTCCCAGTGGCTGATTTCGGCACGGGCGCGCTCCATCCGGCCGCTGATCACCTCGTCGCTGTCGGTCCCGCGGGAGCGCAGGCGCTGCTCGAGCTCCTCGATGCTCGGCGGCAGCAGGAAGACCCGCACCACGTCGCCCTGGGCACGCTGGTAGAGCTGCTGCGTGCCTTGCCAGTCGATGTCGAACAGGAAGTCCTCGCCGCGCTTGAGCCGCTCGCGGATCTCGGCTTTCGGGGTTCCGTAGCAGTGCCCGAACACCTCGGCCCATTCGAAGAACGAATCCTCTTCGACCAGCCGGGCGAACTCGTCGTCGCCGACGAAGAAGTAGTCGCGCCCGTTGGCCTCGCCCGGCCGCATCGGCCGCGTGGTGACCGAAACCGACATGCGCAGCTCGGAGGCCTCTTCCTCGAGCAGCCGCCGGGCGATGGTGGTCTTGCCCGCGCCCGAAGGCGAGGAGAGGATGAACATAAGCCCGCGGCGCTGCAGCGTGTCTTGATCGGCCATGCACGCTGTTGCCGCATACCCGGCGGCAAAATCAAGTGGGGGCTACTCGTCGTCCGCCTGCGCGGCCTGCTCGGCGAGTTGTCGGTCGCCGCGTCGTACGGACTCGCGGCGGGTCATGCTGCGGTCGATCACGGCCTTCGCGAACAAGCCGCCGGCCACCAGCAGGAAGCCCGGGACGGAGCGCGTGGCGACGCGCGCCACCCCCGTGGCGGTCAGCGCGCTCAGCATCGAGCGGCCCTTGACGATGTCGCGCGCCTTCTCGCGCTGGTAGCGCGTGCGCAGCAGCGCCCGCTCGACGGCCCGGCCCGCGACCATCGAGGCGCCGCGCATCGCGACGTCGAGGATAAGCAGGTTCGTCGCCGGATTGCTGCTCGGGCCAGGGATCTTGGCGAGCGCGTCCTTGGTGCGCGCTCGCGCCGTGCGGGCGGCGGTCTTCAGCTTGGGCGTCCTCACGGCCATCGGCACTCCCCGGCCGCGCGTCGGCGGCTACTTCTTGCGGCCGAAATCGACCGTGACGACGTTCGATCCGTCGTCATCCGGGCCAACGTCCGGCTTGCCGCCCCGTTCCGCTTCGGGCGCGTCGTTCTCGGCGGCTTCGTGCGAGGCGGGCTCGACGTCGGCCAGCGCGGCATGGAACTGCAGCCCGAAATCGACCGCGGGGTCGACGAACGCGGTGATCGCGGCGAACGGTATCTCGAGCTTGGCCGGGATCTGGTTGAAGCTGAGACCGACCTGAAAGCCGTGCTCGTCCACCGCGAGGTCCCAGAACTTGTTCTGCAGCACGATCGTCATCTCGTCGGCGAAGCGCTCGCGCAGATGCTTGGGAATCTTCACGCCCGGCGCGCCGGTCTTGAAGGTGATGTAGAAGTGGTGGTTGCCGGGCAACGTGCCGCCGCCGCGTTCGACCGCGCCGAGCACCCGGCCCACGACGGCCCGCAGCGCTTCCTGCACGATCTCGTCGTAGGGGATCAGGCTGTCGGGCGTGTCGTCGCTCATGCCCAAGTAGGTGGCGGCGGCCAGCTTTCCGGTCAAGCGCGAATGCTTTGCGCCCCATGCACTCTCGCGTATAGCGCCGCGCCATGCGCACCGGTCGGATCGAACGCAAGACGGCGGAAACCGCCATCCTCGTCGAGGTCAATCTCGACGGGACAGGCGCCTACGACGTCGCCACAGGGATCGGCTTTCTCGACCACATGGTCGAGCAGTTCAGCCGCCACTCGCTGATCGACGTGACGCTGAAGGTCGAGGGCGACCTGCACATCGACCAGCACCACACCACCGAGGACAGCGCGATCGCGCTCGGCCAGGCGATTTCCGAGGCGCTCGGCGACAAGGCGGGCATCGGCCGCTACGGCCACGCCTACTCGCCGATGGACGAGACGCTGGCCCGCGTCGCGCTCGATATTTCGGGCCGGCCGTTTCTCGTCTGGAAGGCGCGCTTCACCCAGGAAAAGCTCGGCGAATGGGACACCGAGCTGATCGAGCACTGGTTCCACTCTGTCGCCCAGGCGGCGGGGATCACGCTGCATGTGCAGTTGCTCTACGGCCAGAACAACCATCACGTGTGCGAGGCGATCTACAAGGGCTTCGCCCGCGCGATGCGCGCGGCGGTCGAACGCGATCCGAGGAAGGGCGGGGCGATCCCCAGCACCAAGGGCCGGCTCGGTGGCTGAAGTCCCAAATGACTGAGGCTATAGCGCTGATCGACTACGGCGCGGGCAACCTCCACTCGGTCCACAACGCGCTGAAGGCCGCAGGGGCGGAGCGCGTCGCGGTCACCGCGGACCCGGCGATCGTGCGCGGCGCGCGGCGGATCGTGCTGCCCGGGGTCGGCTCGTTCAAGGCCTGCGCCGACGGGCTCTGGGCGATTCCCGGCCTGGTGGAGACGATCGAGGAGCGGGTCATCGGCGGGGGCGTGCCGTTTCTCGGCGTCTGCGTCGGCATGCAGCTGCTCGCCACGCGCGGGCTCGAGCACGGTTCGACCGAAGGCCTCGGCTGGATACCCGGCGAGGTCCGTCCGATCGAGCGGACCGACCCCTCGATCAAGGTGCCGCACATGGGCTGGAATGACGTCTCGCCGATGCCCCACCGCGACGGCGCGGTCCTGATCGAGCCCGGGGAAGCCTATTTCCTCCACTCGTACCACTTCCTGCCGGAGAACGGCCGCGACGTGGCGGCGATGACCGATCACGGCGGCGGGCTTGTCGCCGCCGTGGCGCGCGACAACATCGTCGGGGTCCAGTTTCACCCGGAGAAGAGCCAGGCTTACGGATTGGCCATGCTGGAACGGTTCCTGGAGTGGAATCCGTAAGCCGTTGCCTGCGCGCGGCTGAACCCGCCGCAAACTTGGAACCGCTCGCGCGGCCCGCTCGTCTTCCGCTCGAAGGAGACATGCCATGGCCGACGCCGACCCCAACCTGCGCGACGCACACACCGAAATGCCCTCGCTGGAGGGCCGCAAGGCGATCATCACCGGAGGCACCACCGGGATCGGCCGCGCCATCGGGGTCCTGCTCGCGTCCGAAGGCGTCGAGATCTTCACTTGCGGGCGCGACGAACAGCACCTGGCCGATGGGCTCGAGCGCATCAACGAGGTCGGCAAGGGCGACGGCATCAGCGTCGACCTTGCGGAACGGGAGGGGCTCGACCGCTTCTTCGGCGAGGCGGAGAAGAAGCTCGGCGGATACGACATCGCCATCGTCAATGCCGCGATTCCGGTCGAGGGCGTGACCAGCACCGGCGAGGAGGACGCCTGGTACGCGGTCGCGACCGACTACACGGCCTACGTCATGAGCGCGTGGAAGGCGGCGAAGCACATGAAGGACAAGGGCGACCTGATCCTGATCGGCTCGATGAGCGCGCACGGCCTCGGTGGCGAATCCTCGATCTACGCGGGCATGAAGAAGGGCATCCAGGGCTTCGCCGAGGCGCTGCACAAGGAGCTGGGATCCAAGGGCATCAAGGTCGGGCTGGTCGAGCCGGGCCTGACCGGCGCCGACTTCCAGTATCCCGACATTCCGGCCGACAAGCAGCGCGAAATGATCAACGAAGAGAAGATGCTCCGTGCCGAGGATATCGCCGTCGCGGTGCACTTCATGCTGACTCAGCCGCGCCGCGCGGTGGTCAACCAGCTTTCGGTGACGCAGCGGGTCCGCGACGAGTGAGCTTTCCCGAGGACCGGCTGGTCCTGACGCCGGACGACATCGACCTCTCGAGGAGCCCGCTGGCCGGCCATCTCGACGCCGAGACCTATGTGCTCGGCGCCTTCAATCCGGGTCTGACGCGGCTGCCGAGCGGCAACCTGCTGATGATGGTTCGGGTGGCGGAGGCGCTGCGCCAGCCGGTGTTCGACGACAAGGTCCACGCCATCCGCTGGGACAGCAAGCGCTGCTATGTCCTCGACGGTTGGCCGATCGAGCTCGCCGACACTGCCGATCCGCGCAAGTTCCTGCTCCACGGCCACGGCTGGAAGATCATGGCGCTGACCTCGCTCGCCTGGCTGCTCCCGGTCGAGCTCAGGCCGGACGGGCTCGAAGTGATTGCGCTGCATTACGACAAGGCCATCGCACCGCAGGGTACCTGGCAGTGCTACGGCATCGAGGACGCGCGGATCAGCCGGGTCGAGGGCCGCTGGCTGATGACGACCTGCTCGGTCAGCCCCGAGCGGCACTCGACCACCCTGTACAGTTCGGACAACGCGCTCGACTGGACCTTCGAGGGCCTGGTGCTCGACCACCAGAACAAGGACATGCTGATCTTCGAAGGACTGATCGGCGGTGAGTACTGGGCGCAGACCCGGCCGCTGGGCGCGCTGTTCTTCGCCTATCCGCCGGGCAGCCCGTGGCACGCCGGACCCTCGATCAACCACGCCACCAGCCCTGACGCGCTGCACTGGAAACCGCACATCGAGCCGGCGATCCGCCCGCACGCGGGAACTGCCGCCACCGCGCGGATCGGCGGCGGCACGCCCCCGATCCTGACCGAGGTCGCCGGAACGCGCGGCTGGCTGACGCTGTGGCACGGGGTCGAGCCGAAGCAGATCGTCGGCATCTACCGCACCTACTGGTCGCTGCTCGATCCCGACGAGCCGTGGAAGGTGCTCGCCACCAGCCACGAGCCGCTGATCGTGCCGAATGCCGGGCTGACCGAGCCGATCAGAGAGCAGATGTACCTCGACGATGTGGTGTTCTCGACCGGCATCGCCGATGCCGGCGATCATTTCATCGTCGCCAGCGGCGAGGCGGACCTCGCCTGCCGCATCACGCATGTGCCGAAGAACGCGTTCGTGCCCTCCCAGCAACCCGGAGCGCAGTAGCGCGCAGCCGCAAGCGGTGTTAACCACCGCCGCAAATGATCGTCTTTCCCGCCATCGACCTCAAAGGGGGGCAGGTCGTGCGCCTCGCCGAAGGCGACATGGACCGCGCGACCGTTTACGGCGACGACCCCTCGGCCTGGGCGCGGCTGTTCGCGGAGGCGGGCGCCGAACACGTCCACGTCGTCGACCTCGACGGCGCCTTCGCCGGCGAGAGCCGCAACCGCGCGGCGGTCGAGAAGATCGTCGAGCAGTTCCCGGGATACGTCCAGCTCGGCGGCGGCATCCGCACCCCCGAGGCGGTCGAAGCCTGGTTCGAGCTCGGCGTCGCCCGCGTGGTGATCGGCACCGCTGCGCTCAACGACCCGGAGTTCGTCAAGGACATGGCGCGCGAGTGGGAGAACGGCATCGTCGTCGCGGTCGACGCGAAGGGCGGCATGGTCGCCACCGAAGGCTGGGCTGCTGTCTCGAACGTCCCTGTCGTCGAGATGGCGCGCCGCTTCGAGGACGCCGGGGTCGCCAGCCTCCTGTTCACCGACATCGGCCGCGACGGGCTGCTCACCGGTTGCAACATCGAAGCCACCGTCGACCTCGCCCGCCGCACCGACCTGCCGGTGATCGCCAGCGGTGGGGTTAAGGGCCTCGACGACATCCGCATGCTGGCGATCCATGCCGACGAGGGGATCGAGGGCGTGATCACCGGACGCGCGATCTACGACGGGCGGCTCGATGTGGCCGCGGCGATCGCGATGGCGGAGCGGACGTGATCCTTCGAGACGGGCCTTCGACAAGCTCGGTCCTCCTCAGGACGAGCGGGTTTGTCGGATATCCGCTCATCCTGAGGAGCGAGCGAGACTGAGCATGTCGAAGGCTCGCTCGCGTCTCGAAGGACCCGGCGCATGACCGTCCGCATCCGCGTCATCCCCTGCCTCGACGTGCGCGACGGGCGCGTGGTCAAGGGCGTCAATTTCGTCGACCTCAAGGATGCCGGCGATCCGGTCGAGCAGGCGCGCGCCTACGACGCGGCGGGGGCGGACGAGCTGTGCTTCCTCGACATCTCGGCCAGCCACGAGGGGCGCGGGACATTGCTCGACGTGGTGCGCCGCACGGCGGAAGTATGCTTCATGCCGCTCACGGTCGGCGGCGGCGTGCGCTCGGTCGAGGACGCAAGGGCGCTGCTGCTGGCGGGCGCCGACAAGATCGCGGTCAACTCGGCGGCGGTGGCCCGGCCCGAAGTCGTCGCCGATATCGCGGCGAAATTCGGCAGCCAGTGCGTGGTCGCCTCGGTCGACGCGCGCGCGCGAAGGAATCCCGCTCGTCCCGAGCTTGTCGAAGGATGGGAAATATTCACCCACGGCGGCCGCCGCGAGACCGGGATCGACGCGGTCGAGCACGCCGTCCGGCTGGCCGAGCTGGGTGCGGGCGAACTGCTCGTCACCTCGATGGACGGCGACGGCACGCAGCGCGGCTACGACCTCGGGCTGACCCGCACGATCGCCGACGCGGTCTCGATCCCGGTCGTGGCGAGCGGCGGAGTCGGCACGTTGCAGCATCTCGTCGAGGGGGTGACCGATGGCCACGCGAGCGCGGTTCTGGCCGCCTCGATCTTCCATTTCGGCACCCATACCATCGCCGATGCCCATGCCGCGCTGCGCGCCGCCGGTTTACCCGCGCGCGGCTGACAGTCCCGCGCCGGGACGGCGGCGCATTTCCAATTGAATTCAGGCCATTCGGGTTCATCGCGGGGGAATGGTCATCCGCATCTCCATCGCCCTCGCCGCCTTCCTCACGGCCACGCCGGCCTGGGCCGAGGACAGCACCGCGGTTCCCGAAGGCTCGCACCTGACGCTGTTCGCGCTCGGCCTGCTCGGCGTGATCGTCGGCCGCCGCGCCTCGATGAGCGCCCAGCGCCGCAGGCAGGACCGCGACTGAGCAGCGCTTGACGCCGGGCGGCGGCTTGCCCATTCCGGCGCGCATGGACACGCTCGCGCGCCTCGAAGCCACGATCGGCGAACGCCGCAACGCCTCTCCGCACGAAAGTTACGTCGCCAAGCTGCTCGCGAGCGGAGAGAAGGCCATTGCCCGGAAGCTCGGCGAGGAAGCCACTGAAGCGGTGATCGCCGCGCTCGCCGGCGACGAGGCGGAGCTGATCGGCGAGGCGGCCGACGTGTTGTTTCACCTCATGGTGCTGCTGGCCCACAAGGGCATCCCGCTCGTCGCCGTCATGGCGGAACTCGACCGCCGCGAGGGCACCTCGGGCATCGCCGAGAAGGCTTCGCGGAGCGCCTGATGCCGATCGACGCGACGCTGCCCTACGATCCCGACAACGTCTTCGCCAAGGTCCTGCGCGGCGAGATCCCGTGCAGCAGGGTCTACGAGGACGAATGGGCACTGGCGTTCCACGACATCGCCCCGCAAGCCCCGGTGCACGTGCTGGTCGTTCCCAAGGGCGCCTACGTAGGCTGGGACGATTTTTCCGCGCGGGCGAGCGCCGACGAGATCGCCGGATTCGTCCGCGCGGTCGGCCATGTCGCGCGCGAACGCGCCCTGGTCGAGCCCGGCTATCGCCTGCTGGTCAACCTCGGCGCGCACGGCGGCCAGGAGGTCCCGCACTTGCACGTGCACCTGTTCGGGGGCGGCCCGCTCGGGCCCATGCTGGCCCGTTAGACCGAACCCCGGCACGCCTCGCCGCGCTTTAGGGCCCAAGTTCAACAACTAACTTTCGACATGTTGCCAGCCGAGTCGCGCCTTGGCTAAGGCCGTTCATACATGGACGAGCCGACGCCCCCCGCTCCGCCCTCCGGCACCTTCCAGGGACCTCTCCACCTGTTCCCGCTACGCGTCTATTACGAGGACACCGACGTGTCCGGCATGGTCTACCACGCCAATTTCCTGCGCTGGTTCGAGCGAGCCCGCTCGGACGTGTTGCGCCTGCTCGGGATCGAGCAGAGCGAAGCCTACGCCCAGGGCCTCGGGAACTACACGGTGGCCGAGTTGACGATCCGCTATCTCGCGCCCGCCCGGCTCGACGATGCGGTGACCATCGCCACCAGCGCGCTGGAACTCGGCGCGGCGAGCGTGCGTTTGCGGCAGCGTGCGCTGAAAGGCGACCGGCTGCTCGCCGACGCTACCGTTCGCGTCGGGTTCATAGCGCCTGACGGACGTCCGCGGCGGCAGCCCGCCGCCTGGCGCGCCGCCTTCGAAACACTCCAGTCCGCGAAAGACGCTGCATGATCCTCACCGCCTCCGCCGTTTCCGCCGCCTCCGGGGCGCCGACACGGCTCAATCCGCTGCAGCTGTTCCTCGACGCCGACATCGTCGTGCAGGCGGTGATCGTCGGGCTGGCGCTGGCCAGCATCTGGGTCTGGACGATCGTCGTGGCGTTCTCGCTCCGCATGGGACGCGTGCGCAGCCGCAGCGACGCGTTCGAGCAGGACTTCTGGGAATCCGACCATCCCGAGCAGCTCGTCTCGGGACGCCGCCGTCCGGACAACCCTTCCGCCCGGGTCGCCGCGGCGGGCCTCGCCGAGCTGCGCGATTCGACCAAGGACGGCATGCGCGACAAGGCCGGCGCCAAGGCGCGCATCGCGCTGGCGATGGAAGGCCAGGTCGCCGCCGAGGCCGACGCGCTCGCCGAGCGGCTCAACTTCCTCGCCACGACCGGCTCGGTGGCGCCGTTCGTCGGCCTGTTCGGCACCGTGTGGGGCATCATGAACAGCTTCTTCCAGATCGGCATGCAGCAGAATTCGTCGCTGGCCGTGGTCGCGCCGGGCATTTCGGAAGCGCTGTTCGCCACCGCGATCGGCCTGTTCGCGGCGATCCCGGCGGTCATCGCCTACAATCGCTTCAGCCACCGCGTGAACGGCTTCGAGGCGCGCCTGCAACGCTTTGCCGACAAGGTCCACGCCCAGGTCGGGCGCGAGCTGGAGCGCACCTGATGTCCTTCGAGACGGGCCTTCGACACGCTCAGTCCCTCCTCAGGACGAGCGGACATTTTCAGAAATCCGCTCATCCCGAGGAGCGGACGAGACTGAGCATGTCGAAGGCTCGCTCGCGTCTCGAAGGACCTTATCAGCGGGGGCGCAGCTGATGGCCATGGGTCTTCACGCCTCCTCGCGCGGCCGCGGGCGATCGCATCGCCGGGCGCCGATGGCCGAGATCAACGTCACGCCGTTCGTCGACGTGATGCTGGTGCTGCTGATCATCTTCATGGTCACCGCGCCGCTGCTGGCGAGCGGGGTGCCGGTCGAGCTGCCGGAAAGCCGCGCCAACGCGCTCGACCAGCAGCCCGACCAGGTGACGATCGCGGTCGACCGCGAGGGGTTCATCTACGTCGACGACACGCTGATCGAGCGCGGCGCATTCCCTGCGGCGGTCGAGCGCATGGAATGCGGCCTGAGGGCCGAAGGGCCGCTGGTCACGCTGCGCGCCGACCGCTCGCTCGACTACGGCCGGGTCATGGCGGTGATGGGCGAGCTCAACCGCGCCGGATGTAACAGCATATCCCTGGTCACCCAGGGTTCAGTCGAGGCCCCATAGCCCATGGCGGTGGCTGCGTTCGCCCATCTGTCGCGCGAGGAGCGCATCGGCCTCGGGATCGCCGCGGCGGCTCATGTCGCGCTGGTCGCGGCGCTGGTGTGGCAGGTCAGCGACGAGCCCAAGGCGCTGCCGATCCCCGAGCGGATGGAAGTCAGCCTGGCCAGCGAGGTGAGTCTCGAATCGACCGCGCCCGACCCGTCGGCGGAGCCGCAGGCGGCCATCGCCCCGAGGCTGGCGCCCGAGCCGGAGCCCGTCATCGAGCCGGAGCCGGTCCGCGAGATCACGCCTCCCCTTCCTCGCCAGACCGTCGCGCCGCCGCCGCCGCCGCCGCGCGTCACGCAGCGGCCCACTCCCACACCGGCACCGACACCGCGCGCCACGCAGCGGCCCACTCCCGCTCCGACGGCGCGCGCGACACCGGCCCGCGAGGCGGGCGGCACGCGGCTCGGCGACGATTTCCTGCGCGGGGTCGGCGGCAGCGAGCGCAGCGACGCGCGCGGCACTCCGGCGGCGACGTTCGGCCCGGCCGAGCAGGCCTCGCTGCAGCAGGCGATCAACCGCCAGCTCAAGCCGCACTGGAGCGCGCCCTCCGGGGTCGATGCGGAGCTGCTGGTGACGGTGCTGGCCTGGGAATTGAACGCCGACGGCAGCCTGGCCGGACGCCCCCGTGTCGTCAGCCAGAGCGGCATCAACGATTCCAACCGTCCGCAGGCGGCGCTCCATGCCGAGCGGGCGATCCGCGCGGTCCAGCTCGCCGCGCCGTTCGACCTGCCGGAGGCATTCTACGACAGATGGAGGCGCATCCGCGAATGGCGCTTCGACAGGAGACTTTGATGATGACGGTCCGCACTTTCCTGCTCGGCATCGCGCTCGCCGCAGCGGCCGTTCCCGCGGCGGCACAGGATGCACCGGCTCCCGCGCCGTCGATCGAGGTGCCGGAATTCGACGAGGGCGGGCTGACCGGCACCGTCACCGACGAAAGCGCCTGGCAGGATCTCGGCATCGCCATCCCGGCCTTCGCCACCAACGCCGACCGGCCGACGCCCGCCAATGCGCAAGGCACCGCCGCGCTCGGCGTCGAGCTGGGGCGGGTGGTGTTCAACGACCTGAGGAACAACGGACTGTTCCGCCCGGTCGGGCCCGACTCGCTACCGCGGCCGGCTTATGCGCAGATCACCGCGCCGGCGTGGGGCACCTGGCGCGGCCGCTCGGCGGAAATGCTGGTGCACGGCTACGTCCGCGCCGCCGACAGCGGACAGCTCACCGTCGGCTGCTACCTCTACGACGTGCAGCTGCAGCAGGAGCTGGTGCGCGAGGGCTGGGTGGTCGCGCCCACCGACTGGCGCCGCGCCGCGCACAAGTGCGCCGACCTGGTCTATTCTCGCCTCTCGGGCGAGAGCCCGTTCTTCGACAGCAAGATCGCCTACATCGCCGAGACCGGCCCCAAGGACAACCGGGTCAAGCGCCTGGCGATCATGGATTCGGATGGCGCCAACCACCGCTTCATCACCAACGGCCAGTCGACCGCGCTGACCCCGCGCTATTCGCCCGACTATTCGAAGATCGCCTACGTCAGCTACGCCAACGGCTACGCGCGGATCTTCGTCTACGACATCGGCACCGGGCGGCAGACACTGGTGACCGAGAGCCAGGGCACGACCTTCGCCCCGCGCTGGTCGCCCGACGGGCGCTGGATCCTCTATTCGATGGCGGTCGCCGGCAACACCGACATCTACCGCGTCAGCGCGAGCGGCGGCGGTTCGCCTCAGCGCCTCACCGACACGCCGGGCATCGACGTCGGCGGTTCGTATTCGCCCGACGGCACCCGCATCGTATTCGAAAGCGACCGCTCGGGCAGCCAGCAGATCTACGTGATGAACGCCGACGGCTCCAACCAGCGCCGGATCAGCTTCTTCGGCGGCCGCGCAGCGACGCCCGAATGGAGCCCGCGCGGCGACCAGATCGCCTTCACCCACATCGCGGGCGACTTGCGCATCGCGGTGATGAGCCCCGGCGGCGGCGGGCTGCGCCACCTGACCAACTCGTGGCAGGACGAGGCGCCGACCTGGGCTCCCAACGGCCGCATCGTGCAGTTCTTCCGCACGCAGCGAAATTCGGGGGAAACCTCGATCTGGCAGGTCGACCTGACCGGCCGCAACGAACGGCGCCTGCCGACTCCGGTCGGCGCTTCGGATCCCGCCTGGGGACCGGTCCTGCCGTAGACGCATTGTCATTCCAAGGGGGTCGCGCCGCTTGAGATCAGATGAGAAGGAGAAAGCCATGAGAAAGATCGCAATCGCCGTGACCCTCGCGGGCGCGCTGGCCCTGTCGGCCTGCAAGAAGGATCCGCCCGAGGAGCTGCCGCCGCCGCCGCAGACCTCGACGCCCACTCCGAGCGGTCCGGGCGGTCCGGGCGGCGTCGTGCCGGGCACGCAGGAGCACTTCGCGCAGCAGATGCAGGGGCGCGACACGATCTACTTCGACACCGACAGGTTCGACATCGACGCCGAGGATCAGGCATCGCTGCGCCAGCAGGCGCAGTACCTGCAGCAGTTCCCGGATGTCCGTGCGACGGTCGAAGGCCACTGCGACGAACGCGGCACGCGCGAGTACAACCTCGCGCTCGGCGAACGGCGCGCCAACGCGGCCAAGAACTACCTGGTCAGCCTGGGCGTTCCGGCGAACCGCATCACCACGGTGAGCTACGGCAAGGAACGGCCGGTGGCGCTGGGCTCGAACGAGCAGGCATGGGCGCGCAACCGCCGCGCGGTCACGATCGTCCTGAACTGACGACCTCCCCTTTCCCCTCCCGCTCGCGGGAGGGGAAAGGGGATCAGTCGATCAGCGGCAGCTCGGCCATGAACGCGGGCGCGGCGATCTCTGTCGTCGCGCCCGTTTCGCTGCCGATGTCGGACAGCCGCGCCGAGCCCGGCGCGAACAGAGCCAGCGCCGAGAGCGCGAAGATCGAAAACGCCGAAGCGACGGAGAGCTGCCTGGACATCGGAAAAACTCGCTTCGTGGTGCGGTGGGCAAATAGGCGGGCACACCTATATTGCAATGCAGCATAGCTCGCATGCGACAAAAAATACATTCGCCGCGGCGTTTCCGCCCCGGGGCCGAGCGCCTATAGGAAGCCGATGCTGTCGCATGTCTTAACCCGATGACCCGCGCCAGGCGCTCGCTCGACTGGGGTTTCCCGCGCTGGCGCGGCTACGGCAGCTCGCGCGAGGCCGTGAAGGTGCGCCTGTGCGACCGGCACGGGTGCGAGGAGCCCGGCGACTGCCCGGCGCCCAAGGCGCCCAACAGCCCGGAGAGATGGTACTTCTGCCGCCGCCACGCGGCCGAATACAACGCGAAGTGGGACTACTTCGAAGGCCTCGAGAAAGCCGACGCCGAAGCGCGCGAGCGCTCCGAAACCAGCGAGAGCGCCGGCTACGCCGCGGCCGC
>Ga0307505_10001537_pt1 | contig 18264 bp, 15 predicted proteins | sample 23_S_MG_FD_202183 | JGI IMG/M metagenome (GOLD analysis project Ga0307505, IMG submission 202183) | Soil microbial communities from Populus trichocarpa stands in riparian zone in the Pacific Northwest, United States - 23_S | ecosystem: Environmental > Terrestrial > Soil > Riparian zone > Trees...
GAGCGCTTGGGCGACACAGGAGAGCCCTTCGACGACCCCCACGCCTACTAGTAGGCGTTGCTATAGCAAGAGGTCGTGGATTCCGAGACCTGACGCTATAGCAACGCCGTCATCGGGTCAGCCAGGCCGGCCTGGTGTCTTCGAAGTGGGAGATGGCCTCGTCCTCGAGGAGCGTCACGCCGATGGGGTCGAGACCATTGAGGAGACGCTCCTTGACTCCTGGGTCGACGTCGAACTCGACCACGTAGTCACCGGCTTCGACGACCTGACGCTCCAGATCGACGGTGATGACCACGGCAGGGTTCTGCGCCATCTCCTGCAGGCGAGCCACCTCTTCGTCGGGGAGCTCCACTGTGAGGAGGCCGACGTTGACGCAGTTGTTGCGAAATATGTCGCCAAACGACGGTGCGATCACCGCATCGAAGCCCCAGTCCTGGATCGCCCAGACGGCGTGCTCGCGGGATGATCCGCAACCGAAGTTTCGCCCGGCCACCAAGACCTTGGCGCCCTGACGCTTCGGGTCGTGCACGAAGAAATCGGAGCTCGGCTCGCCCTCTTCGGTCCTCGCCCAGTCGAAGAAGAGAAACTCCCCATATCCGGTGCGCTCGATCCTCGTGAGGAACTGCTTGGGGATGATCTGGTCGGTATCGACGTCGGCGCGGGGGAGAGGCACCATCGTCCCCTGGACGACGGATACCGGCTTCATGACCACTCCCTGACGTCTACCAGGTGGCCGGCGACGGCAGCAGCGGCCGCCATCGCGGGGCTGACCAAGTGGGTGCGGGCACCTCTTCCTTGCCGGCCTTCGAAGTTGCGGTTGGAAGTGGAAGCACAACGCTCGCCTGCGGGGATCACGTCGTCGTTCATCGCGAGGCAACTGGAACAGCCCGCCTCCCGCCAGGAGAAGCCAGCGCTCTCGAAGATCTCGGCGAGGCCTTCCGCCTCTGCCTGTGCCTTCACCTGCATCGACCCGGGCACCACCACGGCGCTGACTCCAGCGGCGACCTTCTTGCCTGCGACGACCTGTGCCGCCCTGCGCAGGTCCTCGATTCGCCCGTTGGTGCATGAGCCAACGAACACGTGCTGGACAGGGATCTCCACGAAGGGCGTGCCCGGCCGCAGATCCATGTACTTGAGGGCCCGTGCCACCGAGTCGCGCTCGATGGGGTCGTCGATCAGGTTGGGGTCGGGGACCGCAGACGTTATTGGGGCCGTTTGGCCCGGGTTGACACCCCAACTGACGTGGGGGACGAGGTTGGCCGCGTCGATGTGGTGTGTGGTGTCGAAGGTGGCGTCGGGATCGCTGGGAAGCTGCGACCAGTACTCGACCGCCGCGTCCCAATCCGCCCCTTTTGGCGCCTGTGCTTTGCCCTCGACGTACGAAAACGTGGTCTCGTCGGGGGCGATCATGCCTGCGCGGGCACCACCCTCTATCGACATGTTGCAGATCGTCATGCGCTCTTCCATCGACAGCGCCCGTATGGCCTCGCCCCGGTACTCGATGACGTGGCCGATCCCACCATCGACCCCGAGTTGGGCGATCATGCCGAGGATGAGGTCTTTGGCGGTCACACCGGGGAGCAGTGGCCCATCGAACTCGACGGCCATCGTCTTCGGTCTCTTCTGCCACAGGGTTTGTGTGGCCAGGACATGCTCGACTTCAGATGTGCCGATGCCGAAGGCGAGGGCACCGAAGGCGCCATGAGTCGAGGTGTGGCTGTCTCCGCAGACGATCACCTTGCCGGGCTGGGTGTAGCCGTTCTCGGGACCCACGACGTGGACGATCCCCTGACGAGGGTCATCGAGACCGAAGTAGGTGATCTGGTGCTTCTCGGTGTTCTCCCGCAGGGTGTCCACCTGCTTCTTCGACTGGGGGTCGCGAATGCCGAGAGACCGGGCGGTGGTCGGGATGGCGTGATCGACCGTCGCCAGGGTCAAATCAGGCCGGCGGACCGTTCGGCCGGACTGCTCGAGACCGGAGAACGCTTGTGGCGAGGTGACCTCGTGGACCAGATGGAGATCGACGTAGAGAAGAGCAGGGTCGTCTCCGGTGACGACATGGTCGTCCCAGATCTTCTCGAAAAGGGTGCGGCCACTCACGCCGGGACCTCAGCCGCCTCTCCGACGAGACCGACCACTCGATCTCCCACTTCCTCGGTGCTGGCCCCCATCTCGCCGGCGCGGAGAGAGGGGAGGCTTCCGGCCACTCTCGCGACCGCAGACTCGACCGCGTCGGCTGCGGCTGTCTCCCCGAGCTCCCTGAGCATCATGCCTGCTGACCCGATGCTCGCAAGGGGGTTGATCTTGCCGGTCCTCTCGAACCCGGGAGCAGTGCCCCCGATCGGCTCGAACATGGAGACTCCGTTGGGGTTGACGTTGGCGCCCGAGGCGATGCCGAGGCCACCCTGGATCGCCGCTCCCAGGTCGGTGATGATGTCGCCGAACATGTTGTCGGTGACCACCACGTCGAAACGACTCGGATCCTCGACCATCCATAGACACGCAGCGTCGATGTGGGCATATGAGGTGGAGACGTCGGGGTACTCCTCAGCTACCTGCTCGAAGACGCGGAACCAGAGATCCCACGCGTACTTGAGCACGTTTGTCTTCCCACAAAGGGTCAAGTGCTTGCGGGGCCGCGACATCGCCAGTTCGAACGAGTAGCGGATGCAGCGTTCCACCCCGAAGCGAGTGTTGACCGACTCCTGGACGGCAACCTCAAAAGGCCCGTCCTTGGCGGTGAAGCTGCCTTTGTCTACGTACAGGCCTTCGCTGTTCTCCCTGACGACCACCATGTCGACGTCCTCTGGAGTCAAAGCAGCGACGGGCGACTTCACTCCGGGATGGAGCTTGATCGGGCGAAGGTTGATGAACTGATCGAGCTCGCGGCGCATCTTGAGGAGGATGTCCTGCTCCAGGATCCCGGGCTGGACGTCAGGGTGCCCGATCGCCCCGAAGAGGATGGCGTCGGAGTCCCTGAACTGATCGAGCACTTCTCCGGGGAGGGTCTCTCCGGTGCGGATATACCGCTCTCCACCCAGGTCGTAGTGCGTGGGCGCGTATTCGAAGCCGAACCGTTGCGCGGCGGCGTCGAGCACCTTGACCGCTTCGGCTACTACTTCCGGGCCAGTCCCATCGCCAGGGACCACGGCGATCCGATGTTCACTCATCGGTAGGAATCTGCCACACCCTGGAAGATTTCCATACCCGACTCGACTTCGTCGACGATAGCCTGGAGCCGTGCACCGGTCACCTGGCCGTTCTGGGTGGCTGCTTCTTTGGTACGGGAGAAGGCTCGTTCGAACGACGACGACGAGGTGAATGTGACCCCCATTTCGTCGAGCGCGCTTTTGAAGGCGAGTCGTTGCTCGCCGTCGAGCATCTCTTTGTCGAAGGTGATGGTCCGTGTCATTGGTTGTCTTTCGTCCTGGCTGTTCGGTCTTCCCTACAGGTCACGCCTGGCCTACCGCCATGCGTGCCACATCTGAGATCTTCTTCATCGCCACCCGGCCCGACTTGACCAGGTCGACGATCCCGTACGGCTTCATATGATCGAGGAACGAGGCGAGATGGTCCGGGGTGCCTGCGAGCTCGAATGTGATGGAGTTGGGCGCGAGATCGATCATCTTGGCCCCGAAGAGGCCCGCAGTGTCGCCGACTTCGCCCCGATTGACCGGGTCGCAAGCGATGCGGACGATCATCACCTCGCTCTGGAGCGCGTCGTTGTTGTCGAGCTCGGTGACCTTGATGACGTTGACCAGCTTGTGGAGCTGCTTCTTCAGCTGTTCCAACTCTGGGGCGTCCACGACCACGGTGATGTGCGACCTTCCCGTGACATGGGTCGGGCCAACGGCGAGCGAGTGGATGTTGAAGGCGCGGTTGGAGAACATCGCGGAGACCCTGGCGAGGACACCCGGCTTGTCCTCCACGATCACGGAGAGTGTGTGTTGGTTCACAGGTCCTCCGGTCCCATCACGATGATGTCGTTGGAACCGCCGGCCGGGACCATTGGGAAACACATCTCGTCGAGGTCGGTGACCACCTCGAGCACCACAGGCCGGTCGTCGACGGCGAGCATCTTGTCGATGGCAGCGTCGGATTCACCCGGATGATCCACACGAAGTCCGACACAGCCGAGGGCTTCTGCCAGTTGCGGGTAGTTGGGCACCGTTGTCCCCAGCTCGACGGCCGAAAGACGTCCGCCATAGAACAGGTTCTGCCACTGCTTGACCATCCCGTACCCGCCGTTGTTGAACACGACGACCTTTATGGGGATGTTCTCGGTTGAGGCGGTGATCAGTTCCTGGAAGGTCATCTGGAAGCAGCCGTCGCCGTCAAGTGCGATCACGAGCTCGTCGGGCTTGGCCGCCTTGGCGCCCACTGCAGCGGGGACCGAGAAGCCCATCGTCCCCAGGCCGCCGGAGTTGATCCAGGTGCCCGGACGGCTGAACCCCCAGAACTGTGAGGCCCACATCTGGTGTTGGCCGACGCCGGAGACGACGATTGCGTCTCCTCCGGTGATCGCATGAAGCCGCTCGATGAAGAACTGGGTCTTGATCGGGCCGTCGTCGGGCTGCTCATAGCGAAGCGGCTTCTCGGCTTTCCAGACCCCGAGCTGTCCCAGCCAAGTCTCCCGGGTGGGGGCCGGGCTGCCCTCGCGGTTCGTGATCAGCCGGTCGAGCAGAGCCTGGAGCACCATCCGGGCATCTCCGACGATGGGCACGTCGGGGATGCGAACCTTGCCGATCTCGGCGGGGTCGACATCGACGTGGATCACCTTGGCGTTGGGTGCGAAGTAGGCGGCGTCACCGGTCACCCGGTCATCGAAGCGGGCGCCGATGGCGATGAGGACGTCCGAGCGCTGGATGGCTGTGGTTGCTGTGTAGGTGCCATGCATCCCGGGCATGCCCAGCGAGAGCGGGTGGTCATCCGGAAATGCGCCGCGTGCCATCAGGGTGGTGACCACCGGCACGTTGGCTGCTTCTGCGAACCGGGCAAGCTCGGCCGAGGCCTTGGCGAGGATGACACCGCCCCCGACGTAGAGGACTGGACGCTCCGCGGCCTCGATCAACTCGATAGCGGCCTTGATCTGGCGGGGATGACCCTGTGAGACGGGCGGCTTGTAGCCGGGGAGCCCGGCCAACGTGGGCGTCGACCATTGGGTGTGCTGGTTGAGGACGTCTTTGGGGATGTCGACGAGGACTGGGCCGGGACGCCCGGTCGATGCGATGTGGAACGCCTCGTGGATGATGTCAGGGATCTCGTCGGCATCGGTCACCAGGTAGGAGTGTTTGGTGCAATGCATGGCAAGGCCCGTCGTGTAGGCCTCCTGGAAGGCATCGCTGCCGATCGCTGAGGTACCCACCTGGCCCGTGATGGCGACCAGCGGCGTCGAGTCCATCTTTGCGTTCTGGAGGGGTGTGATGAGGTTTGTTGCCCCTGGCCCGGAGGTGGCCATAGCCACACCCACCCCGCCGGTCGCCATCGCGTAGCCCTCGGCCATGTGGCCGGCCCCTTGCTCATGACGGGCCAATACGTGACGTATCGAGCTGTCGAGCAGAGGATCGTATGCGGGAAGTATCGCCCCGCCGGGGACACCGAACATCGTCTCCACGCCCTCGTGCTCGAGGCTCTGCATGAGTGAATGTGATCCGGTATATGGCTTTTGTGTCATGGTCTTCTTTGGGTATTAAAAAACCCCCCGGTTACGGAGGGTCGGCGCACGCAGAGCTCTCTGCGCGCGCTATTCGATGAGTACGAGGGTGTAGGAGGTCTGTGTCATCTTCATGTCGAATCCATGAGTATCGCGGTTATCGGCGCCATATGCAAGACACTGAACAGTCCACCTTCACACCGCAACCTAAGGTTCTACGGACCATATCTGGGACCAAACCGCTGAAGTTCGCCGCGCGGGCGCCCGTTCGTGGTGAAGATCAGCGGATTGGTGCCATATCCGGCCCTACGTACCTTAGGTTCGGGTTTGTGTCCTCAAGGGGCGGTCTTGGTGTCCAGGAAGGGCATGAGGTTGCGTAGTTCGGAGCCGACTTTCTCGATCTGATGCTCTCGGTTGGCGGCCCGCTGCTCGAGGAGGAAGGGGGTCCCTTCCCGCGCCTGGGCGAGCCACTCGTTGGCGAAGGCACCAGACTGGATCTCGGCCAGTACCCGCTTCATCTCGGCACGGGTCTCGTCGGTGACGATGCGGTTGCCCCTGGTGTAGTCGCCGTATTCGGCCGTGTTGGACACCGAGTACCGCATCCAGGAGAGGCCGCCTTCGTAGAGGAGGTCGACGATCAGCTTCAGTTCGTGGAGTGTCTCGAAGTACGCCGACTCAGGCTGGTACCCGGCCTCGACGAGGGTCTCGAACGAAGCCTTGATCAGCTCGGCGACTCCTCCGCAGAGGATCACTTGCTCGCCAAAGAGGTCGGTCTCAGTTTCCTCCTGGAACGTGGTCAGCAGGATCCCGGCGCGACCTCCACCGATGGCGGACGCATAGGAGAGTGTGATCTCCGTGGCAGTCCCGGTGGCGTCCTGATGGACAGCGAGAAGGCATGGAGTCCCGGATCCCTGCTCGAAGGTGCGCCGCACGAGATGGCCAGGCCCCTTGGGAGCCACCATCGCAACGTTGACTCCCTCTGGGGGGACGATGGCCCCGAAGTGGATGTTGAACCCATGGGCGAAGAGAAGGGTGTCGCCTTCGGAAAGACCCGGCGCCACTTCCTCCTGGTAGATGCCGGCCATGATCTCGTCGGGCACCAGAAGCATGACGACGTCGGCAGCCTTGACGGCGTCGGCGACGGGGAGAACCTCGAGCCCGGCTTCGCGAGCAGCTTCGGCGCTGGCTGATCCTTCGCGGAGCCCAACGACGACGTCTACTCCGGAGTCGGCGAGATTGCGGGCGTGGGCGTGCCCCTGGCTTCCGTATCCGATCACCGCGACCTTGTGCTTCTTGATCAGGTCGGGATCGCTGTCCCGGTCGTAGTAGATGGTGGCCATGAGCCGGATTGTTGTCGTTTCCAGCCGACTCGCCCAAACGGAGCCGTAGGATCGAGACCATGACGACGAAGACGAGATCGACCGATGTGACCGAAGGAGCAGCCAAAGCCGGGGCCCGGGCGATGCTTCGCGCCGTTGGGCTGACTGAGGCGGACTTTGACAAAGCCCAGGTCGGAGTGGTCTCGGCGGGCAACGAGGTCACTCCATGCAACGTGACAGGACCCGAGCTCTCTGAGCACGCCAAGAGCGGGGTGGCCGCCGCCGGGGGAGTGGGTCTCGTGTTCTCGACCATCGCCGTTTCGGACGGGATCTCGATGGGCCACGAGGGCATGCGAGCGTCATTGGTCTCCCGAGAGGTCATCGCGGACTCGGTCGAGTTGGTGATGCATGCCGAGCGTTTCGACGCGCTGATGGCCATCGCCGGCTGCGACAAGTCTCTCCCCGGCATGATGATGGCGGCGGCGCGACTCGATCTTCCTGCAGTGTTCCTCTATGGGGGGTCGAGCCTTCCGGGTCGATACCAGGGCCGCGACATCTCCATAGTCGACGTCTTCGAAGGCATCGGAGCCGAATCCCAAGGTCGGATATCCCGTGACGAGTTGACCGCTATCGAGCGTTCGGCATGCCCTGGCGCCGGCTCATGTGCCGGGATGTTCACCGCCAACACCATGGCATCGGTGGGCGAGGCGATCGGGATCTCCCTTCCCGGGTCGGCGGCGGTGCCCGCCATCGACCCGCGGCTGCGCGACTACGCCCGGCGATCCGGGGAGGCGCTCATGGATCTCGTGAATTCCGGGATCACGGCTCGTCAGATCATGACCAGGCCGGCCTTCGAGAACGCAATCACAACCGTCATGGCGTTAGGTGGATCCACGAACGCAGTGCTCCATCTCATGGCCATCGCCCACGAGGCCGGGGTCGATCTGGAACTCGAGGACTTCGATCGGATCTCGAGGAAGACCCCTCACATCGGGGACCTCAAGCCGTTCGGCAGGTTCCACATGGTCGATCTCGACCGCGTCGGAGGTGTCCCCAGCGTGCTCAAGGCACTGCTAGCCGAGGGTCTGCTTGATGGAGACACCCTCACGGTGACCGGCAAGACGATGGCGGAGAATCTGGAGGCAGTAGAAATTCCCGAAGGTGACGATGTGATCCGGCCGCTGAGCGATCCCCTCGCTCCCGAAGGCGGGATAGCGATCCTCCGGGGCAACCTCGCCCCCGACGGTGCCGTGGTAAAGCTGGCCGGCATCGACCTCGAGGTCCGTGAGGGCCCGGCCCGTGTGTTCGACGGAGAACAGGACGCCCTGGCCGCTCTGTGGGCGCATCAGATCCAGGCGGGCGACGTGGTGGTGATCCGGACGGAAGGCCCCAAGGGCGGCCCCGGGATGAGGGAGATGCTTCAGATCACCGCAGCGATCAAAGGTGCCGGGCTCGGCAAGGACGTCCTTCTCATCACCGATGGCAGGTTCTCCGGGGGCACCACAGGCCTATGTATCGGCCATATTGCACCCGAGTCGGAGGTGGGAGGTCCCGTAGGACTGGTGGAGGAGGGGGACATCATCAGAGTCGACGTGCCGGCGAGAAGGCTCGACGTCCTGGTCGACGATCAGGTGCTCGATCAGCGACGCCAGAGTTGGGAGCCGAGAGCAGCCCGCTATACCAGTGGTGCACTGGCGAAGTACGCCCAACTGGTCGGATCCGCGGCCAACGGGGCTGTCACCGGGTAGCGTTCAGCAATGGCACGACCCATGAAAGACGGGCGAAAGAGTCTCATCGGCCGCATGGCGTCGGGAGCCAGCGACCGGATGCTCGACATCGTCGACCCCAACACCGTCCTCGACCACGTTGATGTCGAGGCACTGCTAGACCGCATCGACATCAACCAGTTGCTCGATCGAGTCGACATCAATGCGCTCCTCGACCGGGTGGATGTCAACGAGTTTCTCGACCGCATCGACGTGAACGCCCTGATGGATCGAGTAGACGTCGATGTCCTGATGGCCCGGGTCAACGTCGAAGACCTCGTCGAGAGAGCAGGCATCCCCGACATCGTGATGGAGAGCACGAGTCATCTCACCGGGTCGGCGCTTGACCTGTTTCGCCGCCCCTTGGTCGGTCTGGATGAGATCGTCTTTCGCGGTGCCAACCGAGTCATCCGCCGCGATACCGAGACTTACCCGGACGGCCCCGGTGATCTGATCGATTGGGTCGAAGAGCATCGTGAGGACAAGGAAGGAATCAAGACCGGACGGTACGGGGGCCCACTGACGCGTCTGCTCGCCGTCGCCATCGACACCGCGGTGGTCAGCTTCGGCTTCACCCTGCTGGTGGCCGGGTTCTTCTTCGTGATCAGGCTGATCGCTCCAGAATTCGAGATACCGGAGTCGACAGGGATCATCTATGGCATATCGCTTCTCGTCTTCGCGTTCTTCTATCTCTGGGTCAGTCTCACCGTCTTCGGGAAGACGATTGGGAAGATGGTGGTGGGCCTGCGAGTGGTGAGCTCCGATGGGCACGCCACCATGAAGGGCCGCCAGACCTTTACGCGGGTCATCACCTACCCGTTGAGCTTTGCGATATTCGGGATCGGGTTGCTCGGTGTCGTGTTCAATCCGCAGCGCCAAGCTTGGCACGATCGGTTTGCCAAGACTGCAGTCGTCTATGACTGGGGCTCGAGGACCGCCACCATGCCCACACCGCTGGCGGACTATCTGGAACGCAAGGGCGCCGAGGTATAGGCCGAAGATCGGCTCATCGGAACCTGGCGGGCGAGGTCCGAGCCGGATCGACTCCGACAGCCGAGAAGTGCTCGGGGAGCGGCTCATCCATCAGCAGACAGGCGAGCAGCTGCCCATACGCCGGTGAGGTCTGGATCCCGATGCCTCCCTGGCCTACGAGCCAGTGGAACCCGGGAGCGGTGGGGTCCTCTCCGATCACCAGATCACGGTCGGGGGAGAAGGTGCGCAGTCCAGCCCACTGCGAGCTCACCGATCGGATCCCGAACGTTGTTGCCTCGTTGATCCGGTCTATTGCCAGAGCGACATCTTCCATCCTGGGGCGAGCGTCCATGGGCTCTGATGGGACCTCCTCGGCCAACGAGCACAGGAATTGCACCCCGTCGGGTCGGAAGTAGAACTGCTCGGTGGCCTCGACCACCATCGGCCATGATGCCGAAGCCTCGCTTCCGGGGACCATGAACGCGGTGCGGCGCATCGCCTGGAGCCCGAGAGGCTCTATGCCGGCCAGCTCGGCGATGCGGTCACCCCAGGCTCCGGCGGCGTTGACCACGGCATCGGCCACGATTTCGTGGTCACCTGAACGCACCACCCACTGCCCGTTCCGGCGGACGATCGCAGCCACGGGGGCTCCCGTGACGATCTCTGCGTCATGTCTGCGGGCGATTCGGACGAAAGCCTGGTGCAATCCTGCGACGTCGATGTCCGCACCGGACGGCTCGTGAAGACCCCCTTGGAGCCAATCCGGCCGCATCGACGGCACGTGTCCCAAGACTTGCTCGGTCGTCAAAATCTCGCAGCGGGCGCCACGCTCCTGGGCAGTTGCTGCCCTCTCCTCGAGCGTGGTGAGACCTCCTCGGCCGGCCACCCATACCACGGCCCGATCGGAGAGAAGGGGGGTGTCCACCGATCCCGTTGGTGGTGCCTCCAGAAACGGTCGGGCGGCCTTGACGAGAGGACGCGCCCCATCGGATCCGTAGTTCTCGACGAGCATCGCCGCCGATCGACCACTGGTGTGAAAGGCCAGTGTGGGCTCGGCTTCGAGAAGGGTCACCGACCCATATGGCGCCAGGTGAGCAGCCGCCGACACACCGGCGATGCCTCCTCCAATGACCACGAACCGGGTCACGGGTTGACCACGATCCTCCCGATCGCCTTCCGGTCGGCCACCCAGCGGAGGGCCTCGGCTCCATCGTCGAGGCTGAAAGTGCGCTGGATGATCGGCTCGATGGTCCCGTCTCGAGCCCATTCGACGATCCGGGCGAAGTTCTGACGGTGCCGCTCTGGTTCCTCCTGGGTGAATCGGCCCCAAAAGACACCCACGATCGAATTGCCCTTGAGCAGGGGCAGGTTGAGCGGGATGGACGGTATGGCCCCTGCGGCGAACCCCACCACCAGAACCCGACCGTTCCACTTGGTGGAGCGAAGCGCTTGCTCGGTGGTGTCTCCACCAACCGGGTCGTAGACGACATCAACCCCGGCGCCCTCGGTCGCGTCTTGAATCGCCTCCCGGATGGGGATCTGGTCGTAGCGGACGACCTGGTGCGCGCCAGCCGCTGAGGCTGCCTCCGCCTTCTCTTCCGACGACACCGCGGCAATGACGTGGGCGTTGAGTGCCCGACCGATCTGGACGGCTGCCATGCCGACGCCACCCGAAGCCCCCAAGACCAGCAAGGTCTCGCCTGGCTTCAGGTCCGCCCGATCGACGAGGGCGTGATACGAGGTCCCGTAGCCACCCGGCAATGTGCTGGCCAGGTCCGAGGAAATCGAGTCGGGGATGCGCGCCGCATTCTGCCCGAGGATCACCGCCTTCTCGGCCAGCCCACCGTGGTACGCGAAACCAACGACGCGATCACCGGGTGAAATCCCCTTCACCTGGTTGGAGACGACCACAGTGCCCGCCAACTCATATCCAGGGGCGAACGGAGGGTCAGGACGAACCTGGTAGGTGCCTTCGACCATGAGGGTGTCGGCGAAGTTGACTGTCACGGCTTCGACCTTCACCAACACGCTGCCCGGACCTGGCTCAGGGTCGGGTAACTCACCGACGCGCAGGGAATCGATGCCTCCGTAGTCGTCACAGATGAGAGCTCGCATCGTGGTCAGACTATGACGCACACGCCCCGACGCGCGTCTGACACAATCGGTCACGTGCCGGTAGAGCCGATCCCTTCGCGCTTCGACCTTCCAGACCCATCGACCGCCGACGGCGATGTGGTGGCGGTCGGCGGCGATCTCGAGCCGGGGACGATCCTGCAGGCGTACCGCCGCGGGATGTTCCCGATGGACCTCCCTGACGGACATCTCGGATGGTGGTCTCCGGTGGAACGGGCAGTCATGCCTCTCCAGGGCATGCGTGTGAGCCGATCGCTGCAACAATCGACACGGCGCTATCTGGTCTCCGTCGACGAGGACTTTGACGCCGTCGTCGCCGGCTGCTCGGCGGCCGATCGGCCCCATGGCTGGATCACCGAGCGGTTCGTCGATGCGTACACCGAACTCCATCGCCTGGGCTGGGCCCACTCTGTCGAAGTTTGGGATCGTGATGGTGCCCTGGTCGGGGGTCTCTACGGCGTCGCCATAGGCGGTCTGTTCGCCGGTGAGTCGATGTTCCATGTAGCGCGGGACGCATCCAAGGTCGCACTGGTGCATCTGGTGGTCCTGATGAACCAGGGTGGCAAGCTTCTCGATGTGCAATGGCAGACGCCACATCTCGAGTCATTGGGCGCTGTGGTGATCGGTCGTGAGGATTACATCAAAGCCCTCCCGGCAGCGCTCGCCGCGCCGGGACTCTTCGCTCGTCCCCGTGGTTAGAGTCGCCGCGTGCACCTGGGAAACCTATGACGCGGACATTGGTTGCCGGTTTGGATCTCACCGCGATGGGCCGACGGGTCGCCGACAGGGCACGCATCCTGGCCGAGGATGGAGGGGGGACTGTCCGCCTGGTTCACGTCCTCGAGCCGGTGGGGGAGGCGATGATCGAACCCGGGTTGGCACGCCTCATCCGGGAGCACCAAACCAGCGAGGCCCGAAAGACTGCGGACTGGTTGAGCGGCAAGAGTGAGGTCGAGGTCTCGCTCGATGTCGTCAAAGGATCCCCGGCATGGGAGCTGGCTTCACGGGCCAAGAAGGCCGATCTGATCGTTCTCGGGTCATCGACGGTCGACGCCTTCACGGCAGGTCCCACCACTCGCCGTGTGGCACAGATGGCCTTGAGTGATGTGCTGGTGGTGCGGCGTCAGCCCCGGGTCCCTTATCGAAAGATCCTTGCCGCCGTCGACTTCTCCGAACCTTCTCGGGTTGCAGTTGAGCGTGCGCTCGCCATGGGATCCGACGCAGAAGTCACGGTCCTCTACTCCCTACCCGCTCGCTTCGACTCGCTCCTGGCCGACGCCGGAATGTTCCGTGAGGAGATGGACGCCTCTAGGGGAGGGCGGTTGGAGACTGCGAAGGACCGAATGCTCGAGTTCGCCCAGGCCTGGAACGGGCGCGTCAAGACCATGGTCACCGACGGGCCTCCGGCCGAGACCATCGATGAGGCCGTGCGCCGAAAAGGTGCTGATCTCGTGGTGGTGGGCAGCAGGGGAGCGACAGCAACGCGAATGGTGCTGCTCGGCAACGTTGCCGAGGGTCTGATCGCACAAGCCCCCTGCGACGTCCTCGTAGCCCGCTCACCATCCGACTTCCGCCGCCCCTAGTCGGACAACCCGGACGCTTCGCGCACCAAGTGCGCTGAAAGAGCGCCGTTTGATGCGCGAAACGGTGGTCAGGTGGCGGCGAGGGCCTGACGGACGGCGCGGGCCACGTAGACCTTGGCAAGGTGGGTCTTGTACTCCTCGGACCCGTAGAGATCCTCGAGCACAGTGATCTCGTCGACCGCCTTCTCAGCTGCGGCCTTGATGGCGTCTTCGGATCCGTCGGTGCCGATCAGGGCCTCACCGGCACCGACCGCCAACGTTGGCTTGGTGCCGACACCGGTTACAGCGACTCGGGCATCTTCGATCGACCCATTGGACTTCTTGATCCATGCTGCCACCCCGGCCACGGCGTAGTCGGAGTGCCCGCCACGACGTCCCAACTTGTCGTAGGCGGAGGCTTCCCCGGCTCCCGCTTTGGGGATGCGGATCGAGGTCAATATCTCATCATGGTTCAACGCCGAGGTCAGAGAGTCGACGAAGAATTCGGCGGCCGGAATCTCTCTGGTGCCCGATGCCGATTGGGCGATCATGACCGCGCCACAAGCGATGGCGCCTGCCGGTTGGTCGGCAGCCACATCGGCGTGGGCAAGAGCACCGCAGGTCGTCCCGCGATTGCGTACCTGGACGTCACCGGTCAGGGACGCAGCGTGTGCGAGCGCCGCCGCATGAGCCACGACGAGATCGTGGTTGGCGGTGGTGGCATGACGAACCAATGCCCCGATCTCGATGTGATCACCGGCGTCCTTCACCTCGTCGAGACCCCCGATTCGACTGATGTCGACCACAGTGCCCGGGGAGAACAATCTCATCTTCATCAGCGGGATGAGGCTCATGCCACCGGACATGACCTTCGAGTCGTCTCCGAGGGCCCCGAATGCCTCATCGAGGCTGGCCGGGGCTACGTATTCGAACTGGCGTGGATACATGGGCTCAGCCCCTCGCTTCCTGGATGGCGGCCCAGACCCGTCTCGGTCTGAGCGGCATGTCGACGTGTTTTACCCCGAGTGGGGCGAGCGCGTCGACGACGGCGTTGACGATGGTGTGTGCCGTCCCGATCGTTCCTGCTTCGCCGACCCCCTTGACACCCATGGGGTTCACATCGGTTGGGGTGACTGTTCGGTCGAGCTCGAACGACGGCAAATCAGTTGCGGTCGGAATCGTGTAGTCGAGCAACGAACCGGTCAGCATGTTCCCTGCGCTGTCGTAGATCGCATCTTCGAGCAGCGCCTGACCGGCTCCCTGGGCGATACCCCCGTGGATCTGACCGTTGACGATCATCGGGTTGATCTCATTGCCGCAATCGTCGACTCCGATGTACCGGAGCAATTCGACGTTCCCGGTGTCCGGATCGACCTCGACGACAGCTATGTGGCTTCCGAACGGCCATGTGGCATTGCCGGGGCTGAATGCCGTATGCGCCTCCAGACCGCTGTCGACGTCGTCGGGGCTGGTATGAGCCTGATAGGCAGCTTTGGCGATGGCGGCCCATTCGACTCTCTGATCGGGTGATCCGGCCACGTGGGCGCCGCCGTCAGCGAAGACGATGTCATCCTCGGCGGCTTCGAGAAGGTGGGCAGCGAGCTTGGCAGCCTTTTCCCTGACCTTCAGGGTCGCTTCATAGGTGGCCGCGCCGTCGACGGCGACCGACCGACTCCCGAAAGTGCCGATTCCCATCGGATGCTCTCGGGTGTCCCCGTGCAGCACCCTGATCCTGTCGACCGATATCCCGAGTCCGTCACCGACTATTTGTGCCCAGGTGGTCTCGTGACCCTGGCCGGTGGGACCGGTCCCGATCACGACAGTCACGGTCGCATCGGGGTTGACTCGCACCAACCCTGATCCATTGAACGAGGCCGGCAGCCCGTAGTTCGTCCAAGAGAAGCCGATTTCGGCGAGGACCGCAGGGCCGAACCCACATACTTCGACATAGGATCCGACACCGATTCCGACCAGCCTGCCTTCCTTCCTCGCTTGGTCACGCATTTCCATGAGAGCGGGGTAGTCGGCTTTCTCCATGAGTTTGTCGACGTTGGCGGCGTAATCGCCTGTGTCCAGGGAGAATCCGCAGCCCATCAGTGCCGGGAACTCTTCCGGCTGCCAGAAGTTCTTCTTGCGCACATCGAACGGGTCCATGCCGATCTCGCGAGCGAAGGCGTCGATGATGCGCTCCAGGTAGTAGATCGCCTCAGGGCGCCCCGCGCCACGGTACGCATCCGTGGTCATCGTGTTGGTGGTGACACAATCCACGGTCCAGGAAACCGGCATCTTGTATTGACCGGACGCTATCCACAGGCCGAGCAGCGGGATGGCGACCGTGAAGTTCTGGGTGTATGCCCCCATGTCCGCCAGGGCATGGAGCTTGTAGCCGAGGAACTGACCGTCCTTCGTCCCGACCATGGTGGCGGTCCCGAGCCACCCCCGGCCATGGATGGTGGATCCCGACGCCTCCCGCCTGGTCTCGGTCCATTTCACCGGTCGTCCCAGCTGCTTCGAGGCGAAGGCGACCAGGATCTCGTCGTTGTAGACGTTGAGTTTCGATCCGAACCCACCGCCGACCTCTGGTGCGATCACCCGCACGTCGCTGGCGATCATCCCGAAGGTCTTGGAAATCGCGCCTCCGAGGGCATGCGGTACCTGTGTCGAGCTGTGCACCGTGAATCGGTCGTAGCCGGATTGGTAGTCGGCCATCACCGATCTCGGCTCTATAGCCACCGGGATCAACCGTTGATTGATCATTTCCATGGAGACGACGACTGCGTCCTCCCTCTCCATCGCCGCCTCGACCTCTGGAGACTGGTCCTCGAGACCGAGTGCGTCCCAGTACCCGTGATAGGTCCAGGTGTGCAGGATGTTGGAGTCCAGCTCGTCGTGGATCTTGATCTCATCGGATGCTGCCTGTTTGAGATCTATGACGGCGGGGAGCTCATCGAAGTCCACTTCGATGGCTTCCGCGGCGTCGGCCGCCACGTACCGGTTCTCGGCCACGACCATCGCGATGGCCTCGCCGACATGGTTGACCTCGCCGGCGGCGAGAAGCGGGCGTAGCTTGCCGATCGGGACCTGCGCCAGCAGGGGGCCAAGGGCCGCGACGTCGTCATGGGTGTATACGGCAACCACGCCTTCCGTCGCCTCGGCGCGAGACGTGTCGAGCCGCGTGATCTTGGCGCGGGCTACCGGGGATCGCAGGAAAGCAACGTGGAGCAAGCCGACGGGCGAAAGGTCATCTACGTAGATACCCGTCCCCTGGATCAGGGCAGGATCCTCGCGTCTGCGGACGGATCCTCCCATCACGCTCGTGGTGGCCATCAGTCGCTCCTTTCCCAGTCGGGCGGCGCCGGCTCTTCGCCCCGCATCTTGGCGCCTGCGTATTCGACGGCACGCACGATGTTGTGATAGCCCGTGCAACGACAGAGGTTGCCCTCTATACCGTGCCTTATCTCGTCCTCGGTGGGGTTGTCATTGTCGGCCAGGAGCGCCGAGGCCGACATGATCATGCCCGGAGTGCAGAAGCCGCACTGGAGACCATGCCGCTCCCAGAACCCCTCCTGCACGGGGTGGAGTTGACCGTTCTCGGCCAGGCCTTCGATGGTCTTGATCTCAGCGCCCTCTGCTTGCACAGCGAAGATCGTGCAAGACTTGATCGCATCCCCGTCCAGGTGGATTGTGCAGGCTCCGCAGTAGCCGGTCTCACACCCGACGTGAGTGCCGGTGAGTCGAAGCTGCTCGCGGATGAAGTGGACCAGCAGGGTGCGGGGCTCCACGTCGGCGCTGACACTCTTCCCGTTGACGGTCATCGACACTTGCATTGCGGAACCTTCCCTTGGCGACGGAACCGAAACTATCAAGAATGACAACCGGAGTGTGGCCAGAAGCCGGAGAAATCGAAAGCCCCTCGAAAGTCAGAGGACCGCGGGGATGCGCACCTCGAAGATGGTGCCCTGATCGGAGCTCGACACGGTGATCGATCCCCCGATGCGCCCCATGATGGTGTGGACCGTGTGCAGGCCGAGCCCTGTGCCCTTCCCGGGGTCCTTTGTGGTGAAGAACGGGTCGAAGATGCGCTGTGAAACGTCGTCCGGCATCCCCGGGCCTGTGTCTTTGACCCGAACGACGACCTCGTCACCGTCGTTGACCGCCGAGATGCCGAGCTTCCCCCCGTCGGCCATTGCGTCTGACGCGTTGTCGATGAGATTGGTCCAAACCTGATTCAGGTCACGCCCGGGAGCTTCCACCATGTTCAGGTTCTCGTCGAACTCGGTCGTGACCTCGATGTTTCGCAGCTTGTGCTTGAGCAGGATCAGCGTGTCGCGAATTCCCGACGTGATGTCGATCTCTAGAACCGGGGCTCGATCGAGGAACGAGTACTCCTTGACCACTCGAACCAGCTCCGATATCCGCCGGGCACCGATCCCCAACTCGTCGACGACCTGTGCGCTGGCGGCGCGCAGCCCGAGCCACCTAGTCAGGTGGCCCCGGATCTCGGGCGAGACATTGGCGAGGCCGGCTTCGAGGGATTCACGGCTCCATCCCTGATCGATCAGCGCCGGGGCGATGTCCCAAGGGTCTTCGACCTGGCCGGCCTGGAGAAACACGACCATGTTCTCCTCGGCCTCGGCTCGCTCGATCGGTGTGAGGGGACCGACGGGCTCGACCGGAGGGTCCAGCTCGGCATCGGCCACCAGCCGAGCCATGGCGGCGGCTTCGACGTCGAATGCCGACTGGAGTCGAGCGAGCTCCTGGGTGCTGCGAGCCACGGCGGCCGCCGGATTGTTCAGCTCGTGCATGAGCTGGGCGGCCATCTTCCCGAGGGCCGCCATCCGCTCTTCGTGACGGAGGGA
>Ga0307505_10001538_pt1 | contig 18236 bp, 15 predicted proteins | sample 23_S_MG_FD_202183 | JGI IMG/M metagenome (GOLD analysis project Ga0307505, IMG submission 202183) | Soil microbial communities from Populus trichocarpa stands in riparian zone in the Pacific Northwest, United States - 23_S | ecosystem: Environmental > Terrestrial > Soil > Riparian zone > Trees...
ACTGCACATGGGGCACGCGCTCAACAACACGCTCCAGGATCTGCTGTGCAGGTTCGAGCGCATGCGCGGGAAGGATGTGCTGTGGCAACCGGGCACCGATCACGCCGGTATCGCGACGCAGATGGTCGTCGAGCGCCAGCTCATGGAGCGCAAGGAGCCGGGCCGCCGTGACATGGGCCGCGAGGCGTTCGTCAAGCGCGTCTGGCAGTGGAAAGAGGAATCCGGCGGCACGATCCAACGCCAGCTGAAGCGCTTGGGCGCCTCGCTCGACTGGCGTCGCGAACGCTTCACGATGGACGAAGGTTTGTCGCGCGCGGTCATCAAGGTTTTCGTCGCGCTCTACAATGAGGGCCTGATCTATCGCGACAAGCGCCTGGTGAACTGGGATCCGAAACTGCTCACCGCGATTTCCGATCTCGAGGTCCAGCAGATCGAGACCAAGGGCAGCCTCTGGTATCTGAAATATCCGATAGAGAACTCGGATGAGTTCATCGTCGTCGCCACCGTGCGTCCCGAGACGATGTTGGGCGACGCCGCGGTCGCCGTGCATCCCGACAGCGAGCAATGGAAGCATCTCATCGGCAAGCACGCGATCCTGCCGCTTGTCGGCCGGCGCATTCCGATTGTCGCCGACGAATATGCCGACCCGGAGAAGGGCTCGGGCGCGGTCAAGATCACGCCGGCTCACGACTTCAACGATTTCGACGTCGGACGGCGGCACGATCTCGCGCCGATCAATATCTTCGATCAGGAAGCCAAGCTCGCGCTGCGGGAGAACGAGGAGTTTCTCGCCGGCGCAAAGCAGGGTGCGGAACTCGATGCAGCGCTCGCGCTGCACGGCATGGATCGCTTCAAGGCCCGCAAGGCGATGGTCGAACTGTTCGAGGCGCGCGGGCTCCTCGAGCGGATTGAGCCAACGACGCATATGGTTCCGCACGGCGACCGCTCGAACGCGGTGATCGAGCCCTATCTTACTGACCAATGGTACGTCGACGCCAAGACGATGGCGCAAGAGCCGTTGCGTGCCGTGCGCGACGGCCGTACGCGGTTTGTGCCGAAGAACTGGGAGAAGACTTATTTCGACTGGCTCGAGAACATCGAGCCCTGGTGCATCTCGCGCCAGCTATGGTGGGGTCACCAGATTCCCGCATGGTACGGGCCGGACGGAAAAGTGTTCGTCGCCGAGACTGAAGAAGAAGCAGTCTCGCACGCACTCGGCTATTACGCGGAAACGGAAGCCATCACGCCCATGCAGGGCCACGACATGGCGCTCGATCCCGAGAGCCGCGCTCCGTTCCTGATCCGCGACGAGGACGTGCTCGACACCTGGTTCTCGTCTGCACTCTGGCCGTTCTCGACACTCGGCTGGCCGGATGAAACGCCGGAGTTGAAGCGGTTCTACCCAACGAGCGCGCTCGTTACCGGGTTTGACATCATTTTCTTTTGGGTCGCGCGCATGATGATGATGGGAATGCACTTCATGAAAGAGGTGCCGTTCCGCGACGTCTACATCCACGCGCTCGTTCGCGACGAGAAGGGCGCGAAAATGTCGAAGTCGAAGGGGAATGTCATCGACCCCCTATCGATCATCGACGATCTCGGCGCCGATGCGTTGCGCTTCACGCTCGCGGCCATGGCGGCTCAGGGGCGCGACATCAAGCTGTCGACCCAGCGCGTCGAAGGGTATCGCAACTTCGCGACCAAGCTCTGGAATGCGGCGCGGTTCGCTGAGTTCAACGGCGCATTTCGCACGGCGAACTTCAAACCGAAGTCGGCAAAACTAACCGTTAATCGCTGGATCCTCGGCGAGGTTGAAAAGGCGACTGCCGAGGTGACGGCGGCGATCGAGGCTTACCGGTTCAACGAAGCGGCCGCTGCCGCATATCGCTTCGTCTGGAATATCTATTGCGATTGGTATCTCGAACTGTCCAAGCCCGTCCTCACGGGCCCGGATGGCGAAACCAAGGACGAAACGCGCGCCACCGTCACTTTTGTCCTCGATGAGATCCTCAAGCTGCTGCACCCCTTCATGCCGTTCATCACGGAAGAACTTTGGCGCGTGACGGAGGAGAGCGGGCCGAAGCGCGAGACGATGCTGGTGCTGGCTGAGTGGCCGTCGCTGTCGGGTCTTGTTGACGACGAAGCGGAGGCCGAACTCGGCTGGCTGGTCGATCTCGTGAACGCGGTTCGGTCGGTACGTTCGGAAATGAATGTCCCGGCCGGCGGGCAAATTCCACTCGTGCTGATCGCGGGCAATGAAACACGGGAGCGGGCAGGGCGCTGGAACGACGCCTTGAAGCGTCTCGCGCGTCTTTCCGACATTACCTTTGCAGAAGCGCCGCCTTCGGGTTCGGTGCAGCTGCTCGTGCGCGGTGAGATCGCGGCGTTGCCGCTTGCCGGCGTAATCGATCTTGATGCCGAACGGGGCCGCCTGGAGAAGGAACTCGGTAAGATCGCCGACGATATCTCGCGCATCGACAAGAAACTCGACAATGCCGACTTCATGGCGCGCGCACCGGAGGAGGTCGTCGACGAGCAGCGCGAACGCCGCGAGGAGGCGGTCGATCGCGAAACGAAGGTGCGCCAGGCACTGGAGCGATTGAAGGGCGCGGCCTGAAGTATGGAGCAGCGCCGTGTCTGGCTCGCGCTCGCTCTTCTCTGGATTGCGGGCCTCGGTCTCCGGTTGACCGTGCTGGCGGTGCCGCCGGTATTGCCGCTGATGCAGGCCGACCTTGGCCTCACCGGTACGCAGATCGGTATTCTCTCGGGTCTGCCGATTTTCCTGTTTGCCGCGGCGGCGCTCCCTGGCGCGCTCCTGATCGCTCGCGTTGGCGCGCTGAACGCGGTCATCGTTGGCCTGCTGCTCGCGGGTGTCGCCGCAAGTCTGCGCGGTCTCCTGCCCAATATCGGCTGGCTCTATTTGACCACGGTGCTGATGGGCGCCGGCATCGCGTTCATGCAGCCGGCAATGCCGGCACTTGTTCGCGCGTGGGTACCTGACCGCATCGGCTTCGCATCCGCGCTTTACACGAACGGATTGCTCGTCGGTGAGACGATACCCGTTGCGCTCACCGTGCCCTTCATACTGCCCCTTGTCGACGGAAGCTGGCGCGCGAGCTTCGTCGTGTGGGGGCTGCCCATGATCGGCTTTGCCGCCCTGATGCTGCTTGCACCGCGTACTGACGTGCCGATCGGCGCCGCCGCGCGGCGCTGGTGGCCCGACTGGCGGGACAGCCTGTTATGGCGTCTCGGCCTGATCCTTAGCAGCGTGAACAGCGTCTACTTCAACGCCAACGCGTTCATCCCGAGTTACCTGACGAACAACGGCCGGGCCGATCTCGTCAGTGCGACGTTGACGGCGCTCAACTTCGCGCAACTGCCGGCCTCCGTGCTGATGCTGATGTACGCCCGTCATCTTGAGCGGCGTGCCTGGCCGCTCGTCGTCACGGGCCTCGTGATGCTGGTCGCGGTCGCCGGCATTGCGCTCACGGCCAGCGGCTGGACGATTGCTTTCGCGGCAATTCTCGGCTTCGCAGGCGCGGCAACCCTTTCAATCGGCTTCGCCTTGCCCGCGCTCCTGAGCGCACCGGAAGACATCGGCCGCACGTCGGCAGCGATGTTCACGGTCAGCTACGCAACCGCAATGTTGTTTTCGGTGATCAGCGGGGCCGTCTGGGATTTCGCCGGCGATCCGCGGTGGGCTTTTCTTCCGATCGCGATCAGTCTGTTGCCGCAGATCCTGTTGATCGGAACGATACGGTTTCAAACGGTCAAGTAACTGTTCCGTTCGTCCCCGCGGAAGCGGGGACCCATCGCTGGTTTCCCGCTTTCGCGGGAATGAACGGAGGAATTACTTTCGGAACGGCTTGCTCAGGAATTTCGAACCGGCGAGCCCGTAGCGCCAGGGATGCTCCACCGCCTTGGTGATGCCGATGCGTGGACCTGCAACGATCTCCGCCTTTCCCGTTCTCTCGCGCAATTCAAATGGCGGCTTGTCGAGTGCGAGCGCGTTGTGCGCCCGAGTTATTCCAAGCGCCTGACAGACCCGGCCCGGCCCAGCACAGAGCAGGCGAGGGTCCTTCAACCCGCGCCTCCGCTTCATCGCTGGCAGTCCTTCAGTCGGCTCGATCGCGCGGATCAGCACCGCACTCGCACTGCCTTCGGCTTCGCAGACGAAATTCACGCACCAGTGAATGCCATAGGAGCGATAGACATAAGCGAAGCACGGCGGACCGAACATCACCGCATTCCGTTCTGTCTGGCCGCCGTAGGAGTGCGCCGCAGGATCCGTGTGGTGATAGGCCTCGACCTCCACGATGATCCCGCCCGCGCCATTAAAGAACATCGTCGCGCCGATGAGGTCCGGCGCCACCTCGTGAACGCTCCGCGCAAAGAAAGCGCGGCCAAGTTTGCGGGGCTTCGCCATTAATCCTTGCGGGGCGTTTTGAAGAACGTCTCGAGTGAATCGATCTCTTTGTGCGGCCCGTCCAGATCTTTCGCAAGACGCTCATAGAACCGGGCGAGCCCCCGATACACTTCGGCTTCGCCATCAAGTTCTGCGTAGTTCGCGATCTCTTCCATTTCCGGTGCCCAGCGCTCTGCTTTCGAGAACATGTCGGGCACGCCACGGGAAAGTTGCGAGAGCAGTGCGCGCTGGCTGTCCGACAACTCGCGCATCAACGCGTCCTCGACGCCCGCGCGCTTTGCCGCAAGCACCATCGCAGCGCCGAGGCCGATCACGCCCTTGTTGATCCCTGCATAGGATAGCTTGAGGGCCGACGCCGCCCCGATACCGCCTTCGATCACGCGTACGTCGAGCCCGAAATTATTTAGCGTCTCGACTTTCGACGCGTCCGGCCCCGAAACATAGAGCCGCGGCGTGTAGCCATCGCGCGGCGGGCCGCCGATGATGCCGCCATCTACGTAAGGCGTACCGGTGGCGGCCAGCACCTCTCCGATACGCGCGGCCGTGGCAGGGCTTATTGCGTTGCAGTCCACATAGATCGGCTTGCGTATCGCCTGGCGGAGCGCGGGAGCCAGACGGTCCGCAGTTGTGAGCGCCACCTTGGGCGGGACGATGGAAAGCAGGATGTCGGCCTGCACCAGATCGGAATCGGCGGCATCGATGAGCCCGTTTGCGGCCGCGCGCTGACGGCTCGCCGCACTCCGGCCGGTAATTTTCGCAAGAACCTTAACGCCGTGAGCGGTCAGGCGGCCGCCGACGGCGGCACCCATGTTTCCGGGGGAAGTGATCGCGATCACAGGATTCATCAGGCACTTCTGCGATTCTGTTCAGGTGGACAATGACCGTTCGCCGCTGAGTTCGGTGTGGCCGGCATGTCACACCGTTACAAGATTGCAACCATACCGTCCTGTGGGGGCTGCAAGCGCCGCGGTCCCGCCATAAACCGAACCGAGATCGACTCCCTAAGCCGCCGTTCTGCGTAGGGGAGAGACCCCAGAACCCCATGGACGGCTAAGGCCGGGTAGAGATGGACGCCAAGACCTTCGATAAGTCGAGACTGCCGAGCCGCCACGTCACCGAGGGGCCGGAACGCGCTCCCCATCGTTCGTATTACTACGCGATGGGTCTGACACGAGAGCAGATCCACCAGCCGTTCATCGGCGTGGCTACCTGCTGGAACGAGGCGGCGCCCTGCAACATCGCGCTGATGCGTCAGGCGCAGGCCGCGAAAAAAGGCGTCGCGGCTGCTGGCGGGACGCCGCGCGAGTTCTGCACGATCACTGTCACCGACGGCATCGCCATGGGTCACCAGGGGATGAAGTCGTCGCTGCCTTCGCGCGAAGTGATCGCCGACTCCGTGGAACTCACGATACGCGGCCATGCGTACGATGCATTGATCGGTCTCGCGGGTTGCGACAAATCTTTGCCGGGCATGATGATGGCCATGTGTCGCCTCAATGTGCCCTCGGTCTTCATCTACGGTGGTTCAATCCTGCCGGGTTCATTCCGCGGGCGCCCCGTGACCATCCAGGATGTGTTCGAGGCGGTCGGTCAGCATTCCGTCGGGAAATTTTCCGACGAGGATCTGGAAGAGCTCGAGCATATCGCCTGTCCGTCCGCCGGGGCCTGCGGTGCGCAATTCACCGCGAATACGATGGCAACGGTTTCGGAGGGCATTGGACTGGCGCTTCCGTACTCGGCGGGCGCGCCTGCGCCATACGAAATTCGAGACGCGTTCTGCGCGGCCGCCGGCGAGAAGATCATGGAACTGGTGAAGCGGAATATCCGACCGCGCGACATCGTCACCCGCAAGGCGCTGGAAAACGCCGCGGCGGTCGTGTCGGCGAGCGGTGGTTCGACCAATGCCGCGCTTCATCTTCCCGCGATCGCGCACGAGTGCGGGATCAAGTTCGATCTCTTCGACGTCGCCGAAGTGTTCAAGCGCACGCCGTACATTGCCGACCTGAAGCCGGGCGGAAAGTACGTCGCGAAGGACATGTTCGAGGTCGGCGGCATCCCGCTCCTGATGAAGACGCTGCTCGACCACGGCTATCTGCACGGCGACTGCCTGACTGTCACCGGCCGCACGATCGCGGAAAATCTCGCGAGCGTGAAATGGAATCCGGATCAGGACGTCGTCTATCCGGCGGACAAGCCGATCACGTCGAACGGCGGAGTCGTCGTATTGCGCGGCAATCTCGCGCCTGAGGGCGCGATCGTGAAGGTCGCCGGCATGAAGAACCTGCAGTTCTCAGGTCCTGCGCGATGCTTCGACGGCGAAGAAGCGTGCTTCGATGCGGTCAAGAACAAGAAGTACAAGGAAGGCGAGATCCTCGTGATCCGCTACGAAGGACCGCGCGGCGGTCCGGGCATGCGCGAAATGCTCGCAACGACGGCGGCGCTGTACGGCCAGGGCATGGGCGACAAGGTTGCGCTCATCACCGACGGCCGTTTCTCCGGCGCGACGCGGGGCTTCTGCATCGGACACGTTGGCCCCGAAGCGGCAGTCGGCGGTCCGATCGCTCTGATCAAGGATGGCGACCTCCTCGACATCGACGCCGTGAGCGGGACGATCAGTGTTCGCCTCGACGACAAGGAACTCGAAAAGCGGCGCGCAGCCTGGAAGCCGCGCGAGCAGACGGCGGGTTCCGGCTATCTCTGGAAGTATGCGCAAGGCGTCGGGCCGGCCGTTGACGGCGCGGTCACTCACCCCGGGGGCAAGGCGGAGCGGCAGAGCTATGCGGATATCTGACCTCACAAGGTCGGGGGTTCTGCTCGCGGTCGCGCTCGCGGGCTCGGCGCCGTTGCTCGCACTCGATGCGAAGCCGGAAGCCGTACCTTCGGCTTCAGCCTCGGTTACGGCAAAGCCGGCTGTGCCTGCGAAAATCGCGCAGACGCCGCTGCAGGCGTTTCGCGCGGGCACCGAGCTGCTCAAGTCCGGCGACACGGACAAGGCGGTCACCGAGTTGCGGTACGCCGCAGAGCAGGGGCATCCGGTCGCCCAATGGAAACTCGGCCGCATGTACGCCGAAGGCGATGGCGTGAAGCGCGACCACATGCAGGCGTTCCAGTATTTTAGCCGCATCGCGTCGGAGCACGCGGAAGCCGCGCCGTGGTCGCAGCAGGCCCGCTTCGTTTCGAACGCCTACGTCTCGCTCGGTGCGTACTATCTGACCGGAATTCCCAACTCGAATGTCCAGACGGACCATGAGCGCGCGCGCCGCCTGTTCTTCCATGCGGCGTCTTATTTCGGCGATGCCGACGCGCAGTATCAGCTGGCTCGTATGTCGCTCGGCGCCGAGGGCGCACCGAAGGACGTCCGCCAGGCCGTCCGGTGGCTCAATCTCGCGGCCCCCAAGGGCCAGCATCAGGCGCAGGCGCTTCTTGGCCGCATGTTGTTCCGCGGCGAGGGCATTCCGCGCGACCGCTCGCGCGGTCTCATGTGGCTCACCGTCGGGCGCGACGCGGCCGCCGGTCCGGAAGACAACTGGATCGTGCAGGCCTATGACGACGCCTATGCCCGTGCGAGCGAGGCCGAGCGCATGCAGGCCGACGGGTTGATCCAGGACTGGATGAAGCAGCAGCGCTGACCCGCGATCCGGCTGGAGATCGAAACGCGACGCACGATGCCGCGTATTCTTTCCGCATCTGCCTAGCGAAGGTCGAGATCGATCCAGACGGGCACGTGATCCGAAGGCTTCTCGCCGGCACGTGCAGAGCGATCGATGCCGGAAGCCTTAAGTCGATCAGCCGCCAGCGGTGACAGCAGCATGTGATCGATGCGAATGCCGTTGTTCTTCTGGAACGCGCCGGCCTGATAATCCCAAAAAGTATAGAGACCGGGCTCGTCGCTCGAAGCGCGGATCGCATCGGTCAGTCCCAGATACTCGAATTTGCGGAACTGCTCGCGGGTGGCCGGCAGAAAAAGAGCGTCGTTGACCCAGAGTGCCGGATCGTGAACGTCGGAAGGCGTCGGGATCACATTGTAGTCGCCTGCCAGCACGAGCGGTTCTTCGAGCGCGAGACGCGCCTCGGCGTGCGCGTGCAACCGCTTCATCCATGCCAGCTTGTAATCGTATTTTTCGCCAGGAGCCGGATTGCCGTTCGGCAGATAGATCGAGGCAACGCGAACGACACCGCCGTCTGCGGAAATCACCGCCTCGATATAGCGCGAGTGCGTATCGGCGTCGCCACCCGGCAAGCCGCGCTCGACTTCTTCGAGTGGATATTTTGAGAGAATTGCGACGCCATTGTAGGCCTTCTGACCGTGCGTCACGATATTGTAGCCGAGCTCCTCGAACTCAAGGCGCGGGAACGCTTCGTCGACGCATTTGATTTCCTGCAGACAGACGACATCCGGCTCGCGCTCCTTGAGCCAGCGGCGCATGGGATCGATGCGTTGCTTGATCGAGTTGACGTTCCAGGTGGCGATGCGCATTCGAGCGGCGGCTATAGTGCGAAGCTCGTACCGCAACCGCAGGAGGCGGTGGCGTTCGGATTGACCACTTGGAAGGCAGCTCCGATCAGGTCATCCACGAAATCAAGCTTGGAGCCCGCGAGGTACTGAAGCGACACGGGGTCGATGACGACCGTGGCACCCGGGTGTTCGATGACGAGGTCTTCGGGTGTCGCGCCGCGCTCGATCTCAAACCGGTACTGGAAGCCGGAGCAGCCCCCGCCTTCGACGCTTACTCGCAGCACCGACGCCTCGTTTTCACCCTTGAGGATCTGGCTGATCCGGGCGGCGGCGCGGTCTGAGACGGTAAAGGTCGAGGCGTCCATTAAGGGCTCTTTATCGCCGCCGTTGAACGGAGGCGTAAAGGATAGTTAGGTGGCCCCGCGCAAGTGTCAAATCCGGAGCCTGCATGGCCGTGGCCGCGAGCCGTCCCAGAGCGCCTTACGCAGCTGATCCGGCGTTTTCCAGGGGCCGGCTCATCGCTGAAGAGCCGAGCCTTCGGCGCAACGATTTCCGCCGCGACTGTGACCGCCTGATTCACTCGGCGGCTTTCCGGCGCCTGAAGCACAAGACCCAAGTCTTCGTCTCGCATGAAGGCGATCACTATCGCACCCGCCTGACCCACACCCTTGAGGTCGCGCAAATCGCGCGCGCGCTCGCCCGCGCGCTTGGCCTCGACGAGGATCTGGCCGAGGCGCTTGCTCTTGCACACGACCTTGGTCACCCGCCCTTCGGCCATGCTGGCGAGCGCGCCCTCGACGCCTGCATGACGGATTACGGCGGCTTCGACCACAATGCCCAGGCGCTTCGCATCGTGACGGAGCTGGAGCGGCGCTACGCGGACTTCGACGGGCTGAACCTCACGTGGGAGACCCTCGAAGGGATCGCGAAGCACAACGGCCCGTTGATCGACCGTCAGGGGAATCCGGTCGGGCGTTATGCGAACCGGAAAATTCCCGAAGCCTTTCTCAGCTATGCGGTGCTGCACGATCTCGAGCTTTGGACGCACGCCGGAGCCGAAGCACAGGCCGCGGCGATCGCCGACGACATCGCCTATGACGCGCACGATCTCGACGACGCGCTTCGCGCTGAATTGTTTCCGATCGAAGAGCTTGGGGGATTGCCGATTGTGGGTCCGCTCATGGCCGAGTTGCGGCAGCGCTATCCGAACGTGGAACGGTCGCGCTTGGTCAATGAGATGACCCGACGCCTGATCGCCACGATGATTTCCGATGTAATCGTCGAGACCGAGAAGGGCATGCTTGCGGCGCAGCCCTGGACCAGTGCCGACATCCGCTCGGCCGGAAAACCCATGGTGGGATTTTCGGCGGGCATGGCGGAGGCGGACAAGGCGATCAAGGCATTTCTCACGCCGCGCATGTACCGCCATGAACGGGTGATCGGGATCATGGACGACGCGCAACGCGTCGTGCGGGATCTGTATGAGCACTACTGGGACCACTCCGGCGACCTTCCGGCCGAATGGGGCAGTGACTTTGCCGCGCTGGACCATGCCGCGCGCGCTCGCCGGATCAGCGATTTCATCTCCGGCATGACCGATCGTTTTGCGCTGGCGGCGCATGCGCGCTTCTTTGACTCGACGCCCGATCTGCGTTAGCGCGCTTCCCGGAACCGACTGAATCTCCGCATGAATCCATTCGCTTCGTTCACCGACCATGTGCGCAATGCCGCCGCCGATCTTGCCGCCGAAAGCGGCATCGGCGCGCCGGACCTGTCGCGCATCGTCGTTGAACCGCCGCGCGACGAGAGTCATGGCGACCTCGCGATCAACGCGGCCATGGTCCTTGCCAAGGATTTCGGAGCGAAACCGCGCGATCTTGCCGAGAAGTTCGCGGCGAAACTCCGGACATTGCCCGATGTCACCAAGGTGGAGATAGCCGGCCCCGGATTCATCAATGTGTCGCTCGCGCCCGCGGCCTGGCATCGCGTGCTCGGCGAGATCATTTCGGCCGGGAAGAATTTCGGACGCGCGCAAGCCGACGGGCGCGAGCGCGTGAACGTCGAATATGTTTCCGCCAATCCGACCGGACCAATGCATGTCGGTCACGGCCGCGGCGCGGTGTTCGGCGATGCGCTCGCGACCCTGCTCGAGTTCGCAGGGTTCGATGTCACCCGCGAATACTACATCAACGATGCCGGCGCGCAGGTCGACGTGCTCGCGCGCTCCGCGTTTCTCCGCTATCGCGAGGCGCTCGGCGATGACATCGGGGCAATCCCGGAAGGGCTCTATCCGGGCGACTATCTCGTTCCGGTCGGCAAGGCGCTCGCGGAACGGTACGGCCGAGAGTTATTGCAAAAGCCGGATACTGATTGGTTGCCGATCGTTCGCGAATTCGCAATCGATGCCATGATGGACATGATCCGCGACGACCTCGCGCGTCTTTCCATCCGTCATGCGCATTTCTTCTCGGAGCGTTCCCTGTCGAGCGGCAAGACGGACAAGGTCGCGGCGACAATCGAGGAGTTGCGCAAGGCGGGTCACGTTTACGAAGGCAGGCTACCGCCGCCCAAGGGCGCACCAATCGAAGACTGGGAAGATCGAGAGCAGACGCTGTTCCGCGCGAGCGCGTTCGGCGACGACGTCGACCGGCCGTTGATGAAGTCGGATGGCAGCTACACCTATTTCGCCGCCGACATGGCCTATCACCGGGACAAGATCGAGCGCGGCTTCACCACGCTCATCGACGTCTGGGGCGCGGACCATGGCGGCTACGTAAAGCGCATGGCTGCGGCCGTGGCGGCGCTCTCCGCGGGCAAAGCCGTTCTCGATGTGAAACTCTGCCAGCTTGTCCGCCTGCTGCGCGCGGGCGAACCGGTAAAAATGTCGAAACGGGCAGGGGACTTCGTCACCCTTCGGGAAGTCGTGGATGAGGTGGGTTCAGACCCGGTCCGCTTCATGATGCTGTTCCGGAAGAACGACGCGACACTGGACTTCGACCTGGCGAAGGTCATCGAGCAGTCGCGTGAGAACCCGGTTTTCTATGTCCAGTACGCCCATGCGCGCGCCAAGTCGGTGCTGCGCAATATCCACGAGGCAATGCCGTCGCTCGACCTCAGCGCGGGGGGCCTCGCAAAGGCGCCCACCGAGCTCCTGACGGATGAGGGGGAATTACGCCTGATCAGGCGACTCGCCCAGTGGCCCCGACTCCTCGAGGCGGCGGCTGCAGCACACGAACCTCACCGGGTAGCCTTCTTTATCCACGACCTTGCGAGCGAGTTCCACGCGCACTGGAATCGGGGTAACGACTTGCCACATTTACGCTTTATTATCCGGGATGATCCAATTTTAACGATAGCCCGAGCCGTACTGGTTTCCGGGTTGGCGACAGTGTTAGCCTCCGGCCTCTCGATCCTCGGAGTGGGGGCTCGCGAGGAGATGTGATGACGCCCTGCAAGACCTTGATGACGCGGCGCTCGTCTGAGATTGGCTCACCAGAATGACCGATGAGAGTAGATTCAGGGCCACGCGGCCCAGCGGACTTCCGCAAGCCCAGCAAGCCACCGCGGGGCGTGTACGCCGCACGGAAGATCCACTTGCCGAACTGGCGCGTCTGATCGGCCAGGAAGACCCCTTCGCGGATTTCGTCGCCCATCGTCCGGCGGACAATCGCGCCGGCGGTCACGCAGCGGCGCCGCGCCGTCCGCGTGCCCAGGAAGGCCGCAGCTACGACGCTCGCACGGCGGACCGCCGCCGTACTCCCGCGACGGCGCGCGCCCCTGATCTCACCGACGAAGATCTCGGCGATACCAGCGATACGTCGCGTGACGCGACGCGCGGTACATACGCGTATGGCGGCGGACGTGCGCCGCGCGCGGAAACAGTTCCGCCGGTTACAAACGGCAACCGCGACCGCTCGCCGGTGGCGCGCGATGCGCGCCGTTCATCCACGCAGGATGATGACGATTCGTTTTCTCCGCGCCGTGCTCCGCAGCGCGCCGCCGACGAGGTCGGCTATGATTCGTATGCCGGCAGCGACTACGATCCCGACTACGCCGACGATGCATATCTCCCGGCGCACGGCGACGAGTTCTACGACGAAGCTCCGCGCCGCCGCCTCAAGGGCTGGATGATGGTCGGCATCGCCGCGGTCGCGGCGATCGTCGTCGGCACCAGCGGTCTGTTTGCTTATCGTGCGATCTTCGCGCCGAGCACTGCCGGTGCTCCGCCGAAAATGATCCGTTCCGACGCCGGCCCCACCAAGATGGTGCCGAGCGCGACGACTCAGGCCGACAACAAGCCGATCCAGGATCGCGTTGGTGGCGAGGCGACAAAGAGCGAGCGAATCGTCTCTCGTGAAGAGCGTCCGATTGATCCGAATCGAATCCCGCAGGGCGATCCGATCGCCCGTATCGCGGCTGGCGGTACGGTTATGGCGGTGCCTCCGTCGGGAGCACAAGCGGCTCCGTCCTCAGAGCAGTCGGCGCCGGTATCCACCGAACCGCGCCGCGTGCGTACGGTCACCGTGCGTTCTGACGGCAGCGTCGTGAACACTCCGGGTGCCGCGGCACGGCAGCCCACGCCTTCGACCGGCAACCCGCTTGCCTTGCAAGGCGGCCAGTCGCAGCCGGCAAATTCGCCGCCGCCGCAGCGGCCGGTAGCGGGCGACAATCCCTGGGCCAATCTTTCCGGTCAGCCGCAGAGTCAGCAGGCGGCATTGCCGCCGCAGCAACAGGCAGCGCCGGCGATCGCCGTGAACACGCCGCAACCCGCGGGCAGCTATGTGGTGCAGGTCGCCGCGCAGAAGTCAGAGGCCGAGGCGCAGTCGAGCTGGCAGGCATTGCAGCAGCGTTACGGCACCGTACTCGCCGGCCAGCAGGCCACCATCCGCCGTGTCGATCTTGGCGAGCGCGGGGTGTTCTACCGCGCGCAGGTCGGCCCCTTTACGTCTCGCGCTCAGGCAAGCGAAGTCTGCCAGAGCTTGAAGGCGGCCGGCGGCGAATGCGTCATCCAGCGTAACTGAACCAGCTTGTCGATGATAACTCGTGACGCGGCCTTGACGGGCCGCGTTCGCTTATCTACGCGCGCATCATGACAAGCGCCTGCATTCTTGGCTGTGCCGGTACGCAATTGAACGCGGACGAACGCTCGTTGTTCGCGTCGGCCGAACCGTTCGGGATGATTTTGTTCGCGCGCAATGTCGAGGATCCGGATCAGGTGCGTGCGCTCGTGCATGACTTCCGTTCGATCGTTGGGCGTACCGATGCGCCGGTGCTGATCGACCAGGAAGGCGGGCGGGTTCAGCGTCTGCGGCCGCCGCACTGGCCGGATTTCCCACCGGCCGAGGTATTCGGAAAGTTATACGAGCAGGATCGTGCCGTGGGGATCGAAGCAGTGCGTTTGGGCGCGCTGCTGATCGCCGGCGAACTCGCGGCGCTGGGCATCAACGTGGATTGTTTGCCCGTAGCCGACCTGCGGCACCCCGACGGACATGGGATCATTGGCGACCGCGCTTACGGTGCCGACCCCGATATGGTGGCGACGCTCGGAGGGGCCGCGGCCGATGGGCTGGTCGAGGGTGGCGTGCTGCCCGTGATGAAACATATTCCCGGACACGGCCGGGCACGCGCCGACAGTCACGAAGCGTTACCTGTCGTCGAGACGCCGCTTTCGGAACTCGATCGGACCGATTTCGAATCGTTCCGCCGGCTGGCCCATCTGCCGGTCGCCATGACAGCGCATGTGGTTTACACGGCGCTCGATGCCGAGCGTCCGGCGACGGTTTCTCCCGTCGTGGTCGCGGAAACGATACGCGGCCGCATCGGCTTCGACGGACTGCTCCTGACCGACGATCTGTCGATGAAGGCGCTAGCCGGAACCCTGGGGAACCGCACCGAGGCATCGCTCGCCGCGGGCTGTGAAGTAGCGCTCCACTGCAACGGTCGAATTGATGAAATGCGCGAGGTCGTCGCCGCGTCTCCGCGGCTCGCAGGTGAAGCTGCCCGGCGCGCCGGCGCGGCGCTTGGCCGCCTGAAAAGCCCCGGAAAAACCCTCAATACCGCCGAGGCGCGCGAGCGCTTTTCCGCTATGATTGGCGCGTAAAGAGAGAATCAGTGGTGGAAACCAACGACTTCGAACTACCGGACGGAGAGCGGCTGGCCGAAGGGCCAGCCCTCGTGGTGGACGTGGGCGGCTTTGAGGGCCCCCTCGACCTCCTGCTCGCGCTTGCGCGCAGCCAGCAGGTGGACTTGTCGAAGATCTCCATCCTGGCGCTCGCCGACCAGTATCTTGCCTTCATCGAGCAGGCCCGCGATCTGAAGATAGAAATCGCGGCCGATTATCTTGTGATGGCGGCGTGGCTCGCCTATCTCAAATCGCGCCTGCTGTTACCCGAGCCCCCGGCCGATGAAGAGCCGTCGGCCGCCGATCTCGCCGCCGACCTCGCGCAACGCCTTCAGCACCTCGAAGCGATCCGCCAGGCGGGTGCGCGTCTGATGACGCGCCACCGCCTGACACATGATTTCTTTGCGCGTGGCATGCCCGAGGCGATGGCCGAAGGCCCGTCGAGCGGCTACACGGCGACTCTCTACGATCTTCTGCACGCCTATTCGTTTCAGCGGCAACGAGTGGCGCTTTCTTCGGTCACCCTGCCGAGGCGCACAGTGTGGTCGCTCGCCGACGCGCGCGAACGATTGCAGCGCCTTGTCGGCATCGCGGGCGAGTGGACGCAGCTCGATCTGTTCCTGATGGAATACTTGGTCGAGCCGGAAATGCGCGCGACCGTTTTTGCTTCAAGCTTCAGCGCAACGCTCGAACTCGTGAAGGAAGGCAAGATAGAAGTGCAACAGGAGACGGCGTTCGCGCCGCTCTGGCTGCGCCGTCGCGAAACCGTACGTTTAGTCAATGGGGAGACGAACTCGTGACTGCCCTTCGGGCCCAAAAATTGAAGCTCGCGCATCCGACGCTGGAAGTGCCGGCCGCGGAGAACGACGTGGACGCTCCGGCGACCGACAACGCGGAAACACTTCGCATGCTCGAGGCGCTCCTTTTTGCGACCAACGAGCCTCTCGATGAGGAAACGCTGGCGAAGCGCCTTCCGGGCGAAACGGATGTATCGGCGCTTCTCGCCGAACTCGCCGAGCAATATTCGGGACGCGGCGTCAACCTCGTGAAGGTTGCCGGCAAGTGGGCGTTTCGTACGTCGACGGATCTCGGCCATCTGATGACCCGTGAAGCGCAGGAGCCGAAAAAGCTCTCGCGCGCCGCGATCGAGACACTCGCGATCGTCGCCTACCATCAACCGGTTACGCGCGCGGAGATCGAAGCGATCCGTGGCGTCACGATCTCCAAGGGCACGCTCGACGTTTTGATGGAGACGGGCTGGGTTCGCCTGCGCGGCCGCCGCCGTGCGCCTGGCCGCCCTGTCACCTACGGTTCGACGGAAGCGTTCCTCATCCATTTCGGGCTCGACTCGGTTGAGGATCTGCCGGGCCTTGAAGAGTTGAAGGGCGCGGGCTTCCTCGAAGGACGCTTGCCGTCCGGCTTCGCCGTCCCGATGCCCAGCGACGACCCGCAACTGCGCGACGACGAGGATCCGCTCGAAGACGCGGAACTCGACCTCGACCTCGCGCTCGCACCGGCGCCGGAAGAAGAAGGCACCGATAAGGAGTAGCCGTGACCGAAGTCCCGGCCGTATCGCGTCTGCCGCGGACCCCGACTCCCGCTTCGATCGCCGCAAGTCTCGCGTTCGACGACGTGCGCCACGCTTACGGCGACGTAGAGTCGGTGCGCGGAGTGACGCTCGAAATCGCGCCGGGCGAAGTCGTCGCGCTCATCGGCCATTCCGGTTGTGGAAAGACGACGCTTCTGCGTCTCGCCGCGGGTCTGGAGCGTCCGACCGCGGGCCGCGTGTTGCTCGACGGCCGAGAACTCGCCGGACCGCGAACGTTCATCCTGCCCGAGCGGCGCGGCATTGGCCTGATGTTTCAGGATTACGCACTCTTCCCGCATCTCACCAATCTCGAGAACGTCATGTTCGGGCTGCGCGGATTGTCACGCAGTGATGCGGAGCGGCAAGCACGTCACGCGCTCGAGCGCGTTGATCTTGGGAGGCTCGCGGGAGAGTATCCGCACATGCTGTCGGGCGGTGAGCAACAGCGCGTGGCGCTGGCGCGCGCGATTGCGCCGCGGCCCGCCGTGATCCTGATGGACGAGCCGTTTTCAGGATTGGATCGTCGCCTACGCGACGCAGTGCGCGGCGACACGCTCGCGATCCTGCGCGAAGCTCGCGCCACCTGCCTGATCGTCACGCACGATTCCGAGGAAGCGATGCGGATGGCGGATCGTGTCGCACTCATGCGCGGCGGCCGGCTTCTCGACGTCGGCAATCCTGCCGAACTCTATCGCAGCCCTGGCAGCCTGTTTGCGGCACGTTTCTTCAGCGAACTGAATGAGCTCGAGGGAACCGTGCGCGCAGGACGGGTGGACACCCCGCTTGGCCAATTTGACGCGGGCGGGATTGCAGAAGGGGCCGCCGCCGTTGTCTGTGTTCGGCCACAAGGCATTCTGCTGCGGCCCGAAGGCCACTGCATCCCGGGCCGGATCGTGGCCCGGCGCAGCCTTGGAGAGGTGGACCTCTTTGAGATCGTGGTTAGCGGCCGCGAGAAGCCGCTCCTTGCACGAGTGCGTGAGGGTGGCGATAGGGGCCCCGGCGAGGACGTGGGCGTGGACGTGAACCTGGCCGAAGTTCTTGTTTTTAAGCCTTCGGAGCCCTAGGTTCGAGGCGAAATTGCTGGCGGCAAGCGCCGCCTGGCGGAGGAAAATTCGATGGGTGGTTTGAGTATCTGGCATTGGATCGTCGTGCTCGTCGTCGTGCTGCTCCTGTTCGGGCGCGGCAAGATCTCCGAGCTGATGGGCGACGCCGCCAAGGGCATCAAGGCGTTCAAGAAGGGCATGAGCGAGGACGAGGATCTCGCCAAGTCCGATCCCAAGAACGAGCCCAAGACGATCGATCATCATTCTCCGGCTGCGCCCGCGCGTGCCGAGAGTGAGAAGAAGGTCGGCTGATCTCGTTGGCGTAGCGCCGCTACGGGCGGCTTCTCACCGCATGATCCCGAGTCGGCGCCCGGATTCGGAAAGCGATCATGCCCCAACCAAAGCTGGTCCATGTTCGACATCGGATGGACTGAACTCGTCGTTATCGGCATCGTCGCGCTGATCGTCATCGGTCCGCGCGAATTGCCGGCAACATTGCGCACGATTGGTCAGATGATGACCAAGGTGCGGCGCATGGCGTCGGAATTTCAGGGTCAGTTCAACGATGCGTTGCGCGAAGCTGAGCTCGACGAGTTGCGCAA
>Ga0307505_10001539_pt1 | contig 18230 bp, 15 predicted proteins | sample 23_S_MG_FD_202183 | JGI IMG/M metagenome (GOLD analysis project Ga0307505, IMG submission 202183) | Soil microbial communities from Populus trichocarpa stands in riparian zone in the Pacific Northwest, United States - 23_S | ecosystem: Environmental > Terrestrial > Soil > Riparian zone > Trees...
AAGAGCGAAATAGCAGCAATAGAGCAACGCAGGCGCTGCGGCGTCGCGGTCGAAGTCTGTCCGACAGATCTCTTGACAGCGAGCCTCGCTTCATAGATGGGCTGAAACTCGAGAACGCCTTCGGCGTTGATTATTAGACTCGCGAATTCTCGACTGCTTTCGAATTGCAGTCAATAGACAAGAAACTTTTTCTCAGGAGAAACCCGGAGTGCTGGTAAGATTATTTCAGACAAAAAGAGAGGGCACTGACCTCCCCCAAGACCAGTGCCCTTGCCTTTATCTCAGTTCTCCCATGGAGAATTAACGACGGGCAGATAGTACCGGCCCATAGGAAAACGTAGGTTGCATACACCTTGTAAAGCCTTTGCGACGGTGTAACTAAAAGTTTTCCAAAGTTTCACGACGCTAGAAAACGAGAGATTTCGAACCAAAATCGGCAGGAGCAGAGGACCAGTTGTCAAACTCACGAAAGATTGCGCCATACGGCTCGTGGAAATCCCCTATAACTTCAGACCTCATCGTCAGCGGCTCAGTGGGCTTGAGCCAGCCAACCTTTGATGGCGACGACATCTACTGGGTAGAAATGCGCCCAACTGAAGGTGGCAGAAATGTAATTGTCAGGCGCGATTCGAGTGGAACGCTGTCCAGCCTGACGCCGCAACCTCTTAACGCCCGCACTCGAGTTCACGAGTACGGCGGCGGCGACTACATCGCCGTGAACGGCGTGGTTTACTTCTCAAACTTCGCCGACCAACGGGTTTACCGGCAAGACGGCACGGCGGAACCGCGGGCCATAACGCCCGCCGCGGAGGTGCGATACGCCGATTATTGCTTGGATCAGACAAGGAGCCGGCTGATCTGTGTGCGCGAAGATCACCGAAACCCGGGCGTCGAAGCCGCGAACTGCATTGTCAGTCTCGATTTTGAAAACAATGACGAATGCGGCCGTGTGCTCATCGAAGGCAACGATTTCTATTCATCGCCGCAAGTCAGTCCGGACGGAACCCAACTCGCCTGGCTTACCTGGAACCACCCAAACATGCCGTGGGATGGATGCGAACTCTGGGTCGGTGAATTTGGCGAAGACGGTTCGTTGAGCTCAACACGCTGGGTTGCCGGAGGTACGGCGGAATCGATCTTTCAGCCCGAGTGGTCACCGGATGGAGTTTTGTATTTCGCGTCAGATACGAACGGCTGGTGGAACCTGCACCGCCTCTCGAGCGACAACGAGATCGAAAGCGTCGCACAAACAAAAGGCGAGTTAGGCATGCCGCAGTGGGTTTTTGGCATGTCGTCCTACGCCTTTGTGTCGCCGGAGTTGATTGCGTGTGCGCACGTCGAGCAAGGTGTTTCGACGTTTGGGATAGTCGATACCACGGCCAAAAAGTTAAGGACAGTCGATTGTCCGTTTACTGACATTCAGTACGTTCATGCACGCGACGGTCAGGTCGTCTTTCGCGCCGGCTCGCCGACCAACGTTGTTTCGATCACTAAATACGACGTCAAGACGGGCGCATTCGAAACACTGCGCCGGTCAAACGATTTGGAAGTCTATCCGCGTTACTTTTCCGTACCGCGCGCGATCGAGTTCCCGACTGAAGGCGGATTGACGGCTCACGGTTTCTTCTATCCGCCGCAGAATCCCGATTATCGTGCGCCGGAAAACGAGAAGCCGCCGCTGATCGTGAAGAGTCACGGCGGTCCAACCGCCGCCGCCTCAACCGCTTTGAGTTTGTCGATTCAGTATTGGACCAGCCGTGGATTTGCCGTGCTCGACGTCAACTACGGCGGCAGCACCGGCTACGGCAGGCAATATCGCGAACGTTTGAACAAGAAGTGGGGCATTGTCGACGTAGATGATTGCGCAAACGGTGCTCGCTTCCTCGCGAATCGTGGCGAAGTTGATGGCAAACGCCTGGTCATCACCGGCGGCAGCGCCGGCGGTTACACGACTCTCTGCGCGTTGACCTTCCGCAACACGTTCAAAGCCGGAGCGAGTCACTTTGGCGTCAGCGATGCCGAAGCCTTGGCGCGTGATACGCACAAATACGAATCGCAGTATCTGACCGGACTGCTCGGTCCGTATCCGGAACGCCGCGACATTTATTACGAGCGCTCTCCAATCAACTTTCCGGAGCGTCTGTCGTGTCCGGTGATCTTCTTCCAGGGATTGGAAGACAAAGTGGTGCCGCCGGATCAGGCTGAAAAGATGGTAGAGGCGATGAGAGCGAAGCGGCTTCCCGTGGCTTACGTCGCGTTTGCAGGCGAGCAGCACGGTTTTCGGCAAGCGAAGAACATCAAACGCGCGCTCGACGGTGAGCTCTATTTTTACTCACGAATCTTTCGCTTCGAACTGGCGGATCCGGTCGAGCCCGTGGGGATCGAGAACCTTCGACGTTAGTAACCAATCTGCGGATCGGAAGCACTCGCTGGGGCGCCGCCATGATCGGCGCCGCGAATCATCGCTGTTTCCTGGTTCATGAAGAACGACAGCTTTCCGGTTTTGCCATATTCGACAGGCACGGCCGAAATCTCATACCCGTCCGGAACCACCCTGACATCAAACTTGTAGCCGCTCGCCTCGATCGAATCTTTCGAGATCAGGTTCGCGGCAACCAACTCCTCGAGCGAACCGTAACCGCCTTGCTTGTCTTCTTTGTACTGCCGCTGAGCGCTCGATATGGACCAAAGCATGCTCATCGCTGAGCGTTCGTTTTTCACGGTCGCGGGCGGATTCTCGGTGCTGGCGATACCAGCGATCGCTGTTACCACCAAACTCTTCGGCACGTGCAGTTCGTGCAGGGAGCCCAGGCCGTCGTTGGAAAGAGAGTAGGTGACTGGTTGCGAGTTCGTACCTGTGCGCGACAAGAACATGCGAGCTTCGTCGCTGATACGTGTGCTCGGGCTGCTGGCCCAACTCTTGTAGCTATCGGCAAAAGCGGGTGACAAATAGGCATGTGCCTGCACCTGGCGCGGTTGCCAGCGGGTGTAGGTTCTGAACGCAGCGGTGGAGGCAAGTGTTTCGCCTTTGAGATATGAATCGACTACGTATCGCGTCGTCGCTGCATCGGGCGAAAGCACAAGAAAATTGCCGACAAAACCGTAGGCAAACATATTGGCGATCGACACGATCTCCGTGTCTTCGCGCCGTTCGCTTTGGGCTAACGCGGCAGCAGCCTTGCCGGCAAAACCCTCGAGGATCCGGGGCATCAATCGCTGCATACCTTCACGGTCGCGCAGCGAAACGACTACGAACGGCATGCGCGGAGGGGTCTTCGAGTCGTCTTTTGTTTGGACCGGCCGTGGACCAGAAATTATGGGACCCAACAGGCCGAGCTCACCCATCTGCATGCTCACTGCCACTTCTGAACCGAGTAACGGCAGCAACTCGTCCTTGACGTTTATTTTCGTGATGCGCTCGATAGTTTTCAGCGGCGCCGTCAACTCGGCAGGCTGAGCTACCAGAACCGGCTTGTCGGTGCTCGTGAGCACGGCACCTTCGCTTTCGAGATACGATTGCGGTGACTCAAACGCTGACATCAACTCCTGGATCATAGGAAAGTCGAGCGACAGCATGATTACTAATTCACTGTCACCCGGCAGAACACTCGGCGACTCAGGCGTCACCGGTCCCCCCAACCTTAGCCCGGAAAAGAAGGGAATCGGATCGCTGGTTTCCCCGGCTGCGTCGATCATCAACAAACGCACGTCGAACGAATCAGCGTCGGGTGAAAAGCCGATTCCGACGGCGTCGGGAATATCAGGAACGACGGCGAAGAGACTGTTGCGAAGCCCTGAGATCGCATTGCTGAGCACTTCAGCGTCGGTGGGCTCTTTCGTTTCCGGCACTGCCAGTTCAGTCAGGACTTCCGGCGATGGTTCCGGCACTATCTCCATAGCCGCCGCGGCCTTTTCTTCTTCCGTTAACCCAAGTGGATCGATCTCCTCGCCCTTTTTTTCGGCTTCAGCTTTTGCCTTCTCTAAGGCTTCTCGTTGAGCTTCCTGCGCCTTCTTCCACTCCTCTGCTGCTTTCTTCGTCCGTTCCTCGGTTTCCTTTTGGATAGCGGCGATATCTACGTAGACGAAGATCGGTTCGGAACTGAACCGGTTGTAGGCGACGCGAAAGTTTGGATCTTCCGCGATGGGTTTGCTGTCCGTTGGTTTCAGCTTTTTCAGTTGCAGCGGCTTTGGTGAAATCAGGACCAGGGAATCAGCGCGTTGCAGGTAATAGCTGGGCGTAGACTCCGGCGCTTTTTCAGTCGCGGCCTTTTGCTGATCGGGTTTCTTCTCGGGTGGATAAGGGTGTGGCGTGACCGGCGGGAGAACCTTCACCAGCATGCCATCCAATTTCGATTCAAACTTCGTTGCTTCCTCACTCGAAGAAAACTCGATCGCAATCACCACATCGGGAACTTCCGAAGCGTTGGGCCACGCAGCGACGAGCATCCGCGACGTCATCAATTGATCGGCGTGTGTCTTTAACCAGTTAACGGTCTCGATAAAATCGTTTGGTGGACCGCCGAGCTTCATGATCGGATCGAGCACGTCGGTTGCGGCGTTGGAACGGATCAACGCGCCGACACCGCGTACTTCGGCGTAGATCTTGAACGAGTTGGCCGCGATCAGGGTGTCGAAGGTTACGGGCGTTGCGGGCGCCGGCGCGGGAGCGGCTGGCGTTTTCGCGGGAGTCTTTTCTGGGACGCGCCGTTTCTGTTGACCTGCGACCGGAATTGCGGCGATCGAGATTAGTAATAAGTAAACGAGTGGGAGTCGGAGGAGATTCATTTTGAAATAGCCTCACCTTGCGGTGGCGCGCACATCATAGCTTCGCTGCGCCACCCGTTGCCAGAACTTATTTGCCTGCAATGCAAATCAGATGCGCAGCCTCTCGTTCGAAAGCCAGCGTGGTGTTTGTTTGCCGCTGACTGCGTCAATGACTACATGTACGAGTTTCTGGCGCAGCGTTGTTTCGAGAATTCCGCGTTGTTTGAGCCAGGAGACTGGTTACAGTTCGCTGACACTCGTCGGCGGATTGCTGCGTAAGCGAAAGCGTGCGCCCGAACAAACATTCCTTTACCCTCACTCAATCCAGAAACGTAAACTGTCCGGTCGCCGTGTTCGCGTTCTTCCACGGCTCGTACATCAACTCCACCCGCGCCGGCGCCACCACGAAACTGCCCGGTATCTGCACGCGGATCGCATACTGGAACGTCGTGTCGCCGTCGAAGTGATCGAGGAAGAACACCGTGCGCCGGTCGCGAAACTCGCGCGAGCTGAACCAGTCAGTCCAGTACTGCACGGTGTAGTCGAGATTCAGATTACCCACGGATGCGACTTGCTCGGCGCCCGACGGGATCGGGTCTTCAATCATGAGACGGCGAGCCGGTTGACCTTGCAGACGCAGGTTCACTACGAGCAGGTCGCCCGAACGAATCTCGCCGGTCAAAGGAACCGTGGTCCATTTCAGGTTGTAATTAACTTGATCGAGTTTGAGCCGGTAGTATTCGCGGCTCACGCTGAGTTCAGACGAACCACGTGCCGCGACGTTCTCGTCGTTCGTGTAATACTCAACCGCACCCGAGAAATAGACCGTGCCCTGGCCGCGTTTGACGATGCGGATCTGATTCGTCACGCCGACCGCCGATCCTTTGCGATTCAAAAGAAACGTTCGCGCCGCGCTCGCATCGCTGACGTGTTCGGCAACGACCGTTTCACCATTTACATAGACCTCCAGATCGTAGGAAGGCGTCAGTTCGCGGCTGACTTTCACGTAGTCGATGAGTCCATAGATTGCGAAGGCGGTGTCTTTGGTTGAATTCCAGAAGTAACCATTCTTTCGCTCAGCGACTAACCAACGCGCAGCGAGCGGCAACAACGAACTCTGCGGCTTGAGCAGCGCGAGCGCTTTCAGCGACATTGCGGTTCCTTCAGTTCGATCCTTGTCGCTAAAACCGAGGCGGGTTACCTGTTTGTTTTGCCAGGACGCCGTCGCTTTGCCGACATCCGCGCTCTGTTCGATCTCACCGGCGACCTGCTGCGCACGGTCGTCCATCTTTTGAGCTGACAACGCGAGCGCAAGCATTGCGCGGCCGTAAGGCTGAAGGTTGTGACGTTGAGCGAACAGGTTCTCGAGGTGACGATTGTCGATACCGCCGCTTCCCGCCAACACGTAGGCCATGAACGCGCGCGTCCCGGTGTCGATCTCGGGACTGTCGGCGCCCGCGTCGAGCATGCCTTGCAGTTTCTCACGGCCGCGCGCAAGACGCTCATCGTCGATCTCGTAGCCCGCTTGTTTGGCGAGCGTGAGTCCGTGGAGCACGTACGCAGTCATGTAAGGATCGGTCTGATCGTTTACCCACCAGCCCCAACCGCCGTCCTGGTGCTGAAATGCGTAAAGACGATTGCGTCCTTTTTCAACCTTCTGCTGGAGATCGTTGTTGTTGCGAATCGAAGTCGAGCGAAACTCCTTCAGCGTGCGCGAAACGATGATGTTGGGCAGAAAGCTCGACATCGTTTGCTCGGTGCAGCCATAGGGGTAAGTCGTCAGATAATCGAGTGCGCCAAACAAAGTGCCGGCAATTGAAGGCGTGACTTCCACGCGCAACCGGCGCGAGTTGAGATCCGCATTCGCCGGTATCTCGAGCGAGAATTGCTGCTCGGCGGTGTCGTCTGTCGTCACCCATCGCTCGACTTTCGTCTCGTGCAAACCACGCGGCACGACATCAAGCATCAACTCGACTGCATCCGATTCCGTGTTGGTCAATGCTTTTGCGAGCAGTGTGACCGGGCCGGTCTGTGGCGCGGAGATTTGCCAGTCGAGCCGATGTTCGCCTTGCTGATTGATCGTGACGGTTTTCTGCGCTGGTCCAATCAACTGCGCGCCGTTAACAGAGATCGAAATCTGCGTCGACTTTGGTTGCTTCAGATAGTTGTGCACGATGCCGGAGAGCGTGACCGTATCGCCTTGCGTGATAAAGCGCGGTGTCTCGAGCCGTAGGAGTACGTCCTTGCGCGAGATCACTTTTGAGTTGCTCACGCCGACTCTCGTGTCGCTCGTTACGGCACGCGCCGTCGCGCGCCAGGTGGTCAAGTTGTCAGGCAGACGAAACTTGACGGTTGCACGCCCATCGTTGCCGGTGACTGCCGAAGGTTCCCAGTAAGCCGTGTCTTTAAACTCCTTTCTGATCATCGGCTGCACTTGCGCGTCTTCATTCTTGAAGTCGGCCAATTGATACGAGGGCTTCGTGCTCGCGAGGTCCAAAGGCTTCTCGCCGGCGAAGCCACGGAACCAATAAGCGACGGAGAGATGGGTTTGGACCAAGTTGTAACGCATACCGTAAAACTGTTGGCGGATGTTACCGGAGTAATCGGGTGAAACGCTGTAGATCGCTTCGTCAACCACACCGAGACTCACTTCCGCATCGCCCACCGGCGCGCCGTCAGCATCGCGCGCTAGAACGGTGTACGAGGCTGTTTCGCGTGGCTTGTATTCCTGCTTGTTGGGAATGATTTCGAGATTCAGCAGCTTGTCACGCGGTGGCACTACGAGCCGCTGATCGCCGCTGAACATGTCGCCGTTCTGAACAAACGTGACGTTGAGAAATACATTCGGCGCGTAGTTCGCTTCGATCGGCACATCGAGAATCACCGATCGGCCGGGAACGTGTTGATAACGCGCGGACATCACGCTGTTGAGTTCGGTGGTAACGAGCAGGTTCGCGCTTTCTTTCGGCAAGAGCGCGAGCACGTGCGCGGTCTCGCCGGCGCGATACGACTTCTTGTCGGGCACGAGCTTGATGCTCGACTCTTGATAGAAAGACGAGTAAGACGCCGCACCTTGCGATTCGTTTGCGACCCAGATGAAGCCGCCGAGCGACGTGTAATTCCCGCCGTCTTGTTGGACCACGGCTTTGATCGACATGCTGCCGGCGCCTTGAATCGGGAAGTTGTACGTCGCGCGGCCTTCCTGATCCGTCGTGACTTCACCGGAGCTGATGTCGGTTTCGACGAGCTTGTAATCGACATCGTATTCGTTCTCTTTGTGCTCGACCCTCTCGTAGGTGCGCGACATGAATTTCAGCGTGACCTTCGCGGACACCGGATGTCCTTCGTAATCGGTCGTCGAGACTTTGACGGTGGCTGTTTGGCCGGGCGCGTAAACGTAACGATCGGGTGTCGCGCGCGTGATGACGTTGCCACGTGTTGCGATCAGGCTTGCCGAACCGTTGATACTGCGGCGCGAAGCGTCGGTGATCTGCGCTTCGAGACGATATTGAGAGTCCCAAACATCGTCGTCGTTGCTGGACGGCACATCGAAGTCGATCGCCAGCCGGCCCGAAGCGTCGAGCTTTCCTTCGCCTTCCGAAACCATGTCGCCGCCGTAACTGCCGTAGTCTGAGTAATCGATTTCATCGTCGAGTTCCGGTTCGGCGTCGTCTGTCACCCAGTAACTCGGGTAATAACGCGAGCGATAGATGTAGTACTTCACTTCGGCATTCGCGACCGGTGCGCCGAAGAAATAACGCGCGTTGATCTCGAATTTCGACTTGCTACCAGCCGGCGCAAACTTCTGCGCCGCACTGACCGTGACTTTGTATTCGGGCTTCTTGTACTCCGCGACTTCAAAGCTCCCGACTGAGCTTCCTTCGTCGGTCGCAGCTTCGATCTGGTAAATGCCGAGGGGCGTTTCTTCTCCGAGTGTTAACTCGCCGTGAAACGTTCCGCGCGAAGAGAGCCGCAGCTCTTGTTCGTAAACTCGCGCCTCGTTTGGATCGGTAATAGTGACGGAAACGGTTTGATTCTTCAGCGAGTGGTAACGATTCTGTTCGTCACGGGCGCGCAGTATGCCTTTGAAAAAGACCTGGTGCGCGGGGCGATAAATGGGCCGATCGGTGTAGATGTAGCCCTGCACGTTCTCCGCGCCTGTTCTGTCTTCAAAATAGAACGACTCGAGATCGGAGATCGCAAAGTTTTCGCGTTGCGAGGCGAGGATTACAAAGCCGTCGTTGTCGACTTGCGGAAGTTCGAGGTCGCCAAGCTCTTCATCTTTTTTCTCGTCTTTGATCTTTGCACGAAACAAGCCTTCCTCATTCGTGCGTCCAGCAGCCAGCGGCTTTTGCGCTTTGACGATCTCGATTTGCGTGTCGGCGCGTGGCGCGCCGGTGCGACGATCAACGGCATAAACGAGCAGTTCGCCGTTGGGCGACGACTTCTCCACCATCGCCAGATCCGTCACCACGACGATCGTGTACGCGCGTAACTCCTGGCCCACCGCTTCAACCAGATAAACACCCGGCTCGCGTTTGCCGAGTGGGACCATGCGGCGGTCGTACGCGTTCTCGAGCGCCGGCAGAGGTTCGCGCCAACTGGTCACGAGTTGATTCGGATTCAACAAAGGAACACGCGCGTAGTCGGCGACATTGAGCGGCGTGCGCCGGTCGGTGGTGTCAGGAGCGCGAAACTTCTGGTTGAAAGAACTGCGCGTGCCGTGTTGCAACTGGTTGCGAAAGTAATTTCTGATCCCTGAGTAGGCCCACGTCTTTGCCGAGCGAATGCGTTCGAGGAGCGAAGGCTTGTGCGTCAGTGTAGTGGCGAGCTGTTCTTCTTCGTCTTTGCCCATCTGGTGGGGATCGCTGAGTTGAGCGAAGAACTTGCCCGGATCGTTTACGCGATAAACGCGGAAGTCGAGACTGCTGACGCCTCGATAATCGAGCCAAAGACGCGGATTCTCAGTAGTGCCGAAACTGCGATTGCTCGAGAGCGAGAAGAACGGCTTCGTCGTGTCAACAGTCGCTTCAGCCGTGATAACAAACGGCGCGGCTTGAGCAGCCGTGCGCAGCCGGCGATCCGCGAGCGACAACGCCGCCACAATGACCAGTACATAAATCAAAAGGGCCGACACGCGTGTGGCCTGTAATTTTTTTCCGACGTCAAACATGCGGCGCATTATCGCGGCGGCAGATTGACCGAGAAACGCATTTGCTAACGGCGGTTGGTCCGGTTAGCCCGTGTATTCAGGCTGGATTTATACGGTGAGAGAGGGTGTGGGCAACCACAGTTTTGGACCATCTTGACGCGCCAAAAAGAATGTTGCAAATTCCAGCGCTCGCGGGTAGATTGGCTTGGTTGCTTACAAGGTTGTGGCACTCTCCCGAGTCCGGGGGCGTGTCTTGCCTTCACTTAAGAGACTGCGGGGGAGGAAGAAACTGTGCCGACCGGAACTTGCCCGGAATGTGATGCTGATGTTCACGTCGATTTGGACACGGACAAGGGCGAAATAGTGTCTTGTGAAGAGTGTGGGACAGAACTCGAAGTTGTTGGACTCGATCCCGTCGAATTGGACATTGTAGAAGAGGAAACTATCGACGAAGACGAGGACGAAGACGATTACTGAGGACATTGCCGATTGCCGATTTTTGATTGTCGATTGACGTGGCGACGATTAAAGTAGCCGTTTTTCAAATCGAAAATCGACAATCGGCAATGCGTTACTGCTTTTCCGCTGCCCTATACTCAGTGCGGCTTTGGCGCAAAGTTAATCCCTGCGGTCCCTCAACGCGAATTGTGTGTACTTTTCCGTCGCGTCGCTTTTCCTCCGGCGGGTAAAAGGCAAGCACGTAAGCTGAACTCACTTCCTCAGCCAGCGCGCGAAACAATGGCGCGTAGTCCTTCTCGTATGCGTAAACATTCCTGCCGCCGGTTAACTCCGCGAGTCCGCTGACGTCCAAAGGCGTAGGCAGAGGCGTCTGTGTCGATGAAGCCATCACGCGAGCAAACGACGGCAACGTCACGACAAAGACGCTCACGTCCGCGGCGTTTGCGCGTTCGATAACTGTTTTTGGCGAGACCACGTCGCCGACAGGGAAGCCGTCAGTCACCACCATCACGGTGCGTTTCATCAAACGCCGGTCGCGCGTACGCGGCGCGCTGCGCACCAGCATCCGGATCGCGTCGTCAACCGCGTCGTAGGTATGTGTTGAAAGACCGTTGGATGCGTCGCGTTTAATGTTATCGACCGAGTCTTCGAGTTTGCGCGGATCGGAAGTAAACTTCTGAATCTGTTTCACACGCATGCCAAAGGTCAACACGGCGTAAGAAACCGGGTGACTCGATAACTGGTTCGAGAACGACCTGAGCGCCACGCGCAGCCGATCCATCTCGTCGGCGGTCATGCTGCCGGAGACGTCAAGCGCAAAAACAACGGCCAACGGGCGCAGTTCGCCCTGCCGTTTTTCCAGTTGAAAGAAGGAGATCGGCCGCTCGACGCCGTCCGAAAATATTTTGAAATCCTCCTGACGCAGGTTTCTTACAGGCCGCCCGTCTGCATCAAAGGCCGTAACGTCCACGGAGACGACGTCTGTGTCGATACGAATGACGTCTTCCGGTTCCTGTTCTTTGGGGAATACTTTGCGTGGCCGCTCGGTTTGAGGCACGGTCGTTTGGGGCGCCGCCGTTTGCGGCACACCGGGCGCGGCAAGTGCGATTAGCAAGAGGACGGGAAGGGAAATTTGCGCTGCAAAAGCCGCTGGTTTTTTTAGCATTAATACTCTTTCCTGGAGGCGCCGTTCCCGATTATACGATATGATTTCGGCTTAAGATTACACGGATTCTTTACGTGGAGGAATGCCTATGAGGTTCAGCAAAACTCTCTTTGCCCCCCTTGCAATGGTCGCGATCCTGGTTGCCTGTGCTGCGGTTTCAATTGCGCAGGACAAATCAACCGGCGCGATCAAAGGCAAAGTGCGAGTGGAAACCGGAACGCCGTCGGGTGTGACCGTTGTGGTGCGGCAAGGTGAGAAGGAAGTGACGCGCGCCGAAACGCAAAAGAACGGCGAGTTTCTCGTGTCGCGGCTTGAGCCGGGCAAGTACGGTCTGACGTTTCGCAAAGCGGGTTTGAGCATCGGCACGATGGAAGACGTTGAAGTGAAAGCCGGCAAGACTCGTTCACTCGGCGACCGTCTGATCCTCACGATTGATGAAGGTTCGATCGCGTTTATCGGCGGCAGCGTTTTCACTGCCGACGGCCGCAGCGTGGCGAACGCGAAGGTTGAATTGTCGCGCATTATGGAAGACGGGACGGTGAAGAAGATCGACGGCCGGATCACGACTGAGACGGGATCGTTCAAGTTTCGTCTGTCGCCCGAGGCCGCGAAGTATCGCGTAAGTGTAAAGACTGGTGGCGCCGAGCCGGTCAGCAGGGATGTAGAGGTCGACGGCGCGGCGGTTTATCGAGTCGCGTTGTCGCTGCCGCCAAAATCATAAATGGCCCTATGGAAGAAGAGAAACGTGAAGAATTTCTGACTGCCAAGCAACTCGCCAGGCACCTTCAGGTCAGTGAATCGACCGTGCGGCGCCTGGCAGCAAAGCGCCGCATTCCTTCCGTCAGACTAACTCCCCGCATCATCCGCTTTCATTTGGACGCCGTGCGCGAGGCGCTCGAAGTTCCGCGTCATCGCATTCGTCACGGCGAATACACCGAGCGAGTCGACGACGCGCAACTCTCGTTTGACGATCTAATGATGTTGAGTTAACGGCGGGAGGGATTGAATTCAATCCACTTGTCGCCCTGTTTGACGTAGATCCGTGGCTGGCGGATCTTGAATCCCTTGCTGAACCCCGGGTTCTGCGCGAGAAACTTCTTCACTGCCGATTGATCGCCCGTGGCAACGCGCCACTTCCCATCCTCGCGTAACAGATACTGCTGCGCAACAATCTTTCCTTCCGCTTGAATCGGCGCGACGACGCGTCCGTAAAGAGTTGTATCGACAACGGCGAGATTGCCGGAGACCTTGACCGCGCCGATCTCCATACGATCGAGTTGATAAAAATCCTGCGCCCGCTGAAGCGCATTCACGAAACGATCGCGAGACATGCGGTTGCGTGAAGAACCGGGAAGCATGTCGTACAGCTCCGAATACTTACGCGACTTGAGCTGCTCGAAAACGTTCTGCACCGTGCTGCGTACGTCAGTGGTGTCCGATGCCTTCGCCGCACCGGTAAAAACAAGCAGCAACGCAATTAATAAACTAGCTTTCTTCATCCCTATCATCCCTGTCTAGCTTCTCACGCAAACGAACTCTGTAACTTAAAAACCACGCCATCGCCCCAATCGTCGCAGCGATGAACATCTTTTCATAGTCGTCCCGCAGCACGAAATACACCGCCGTCGCGCCACCCAACGCCGAAACCACGATCCAAAAGGTTTTCACTTACCGCCTTACTTAACGGCCACCGGCACGCTCAGATCCATTACGCCCGGCGGATAACAAACCGTGTCGTCACATGCCTGGACGCGAAGTTTCGCAGAAAGGTTGTGTTTGCCTGTCTGCGCAGCGGGCCCTGCTTTGAGCATCGCCCTCACGATCGTCTCGCCTTCGTAGACCTTCAACGGCACTTCGGCGAAGGAAAACGTCTTCGTCAACGCATCAGGATACACAACGAAGTCGACCGAGATTCCGTTCGCCGGCGTCAGTTCGAGCTCCGTCGCTTTGAGGTACGGAAACGTCGGCGGGTTTGCGTTGATGTGATAACCGTTCTTAATTTGCAAACGAACGATTGCATAACCCGACTCGCCTTTCGCGAGCGTGAGTTCCTCCGGCGTTGCTTTCACAACGTCGATGGAGGCAATCCGCGGCGGCTCGCCACTCGCGGCGGACGACGGCTGGTTCGCTTCGCCCGTGGGTTTCGTGCAGGCTGCCGATAGCAAAAGTACGATGGTGATTAAGATCGCTCTAGCGTTGTTAAGTGTCACTCGTGTTTTTATCCCGCGGTCGGAGCTGTTAAAGCTTCCGCCAGACGCATGCGTTTGGCTCGCCGGATAAAATAGCGAAGAAGCAGCCCGCCGGGCAAAAGCACGAACACCGAAATCGGGATCATCACGATCAGGAAACGGACGAAGAACAGTACGATTCCTGAACCGACGTCGATGCTGTCCGACACTGCTTCGCGAACGCTTTGACGAAATCCGCTGGTTGGTACGACGACCATCGGCTTCGGCGAGATGATGTTCACGGTGATTGTCGAGAGGCTGGAGCGGTTTTCCAGAAAACGCTTGCGGCCTTCGAGCCGTTCGATGTCGCTGCGCACTTCGGCGATTTGCCGTTGCACTTCGAGCGCGTCGACGATCTTGCCGGTCTGTCGCATGATTTGCAGAAACTGTGCTTCGAGAGCTTTTTGCGTGCGAATGCGTGCTTCGAGATCGATGAACTCTTCGGTGACGTCCTGGCCGCTGACTTTTTCTTCCGTAAGATTTGTTGTCAGGCCACGAATCTGATCGAGTGCCGCGCCGAAACGGTTTTCCGGGATGCGAACTACCAGGCGGATGTCGAGTGTGCGTTTGGCGGGCTCGACGTTCTCGCGTTGTTTTGCTTCGGAAGTGACGACGAAGCCGCCGTGCGATTCAGCGATCGAGACGATGCTGTGTTGGGTGTCAGTGGTGGAAGTAACTTCCATCGTGAGATCGGCGTTGCGGATGATCTTGCGATCCGCGGCGGCGGAAGTTTCTTCGGCCTTTTCGCTCTCATCGAGTGAGACTTTTTTGAACTGTACCGCGCCGTCCTGTCCTCTATAGCCTGCTGCGGCTGTATCGCCCTCTGTTTGTGGTTCCGCTGTTGCGGTTTGTGCGACCCGACCATTTGGCGTGTCCGCTGCAGGCATGCTTGCCACTGAATCGGAATTCGCGCCGCCGCACGAGACGGAGCCGAGGATTAACACGGATAACACGAATAACGCGATGGTGGGAGATTTCATAATGGACCTCCTGTGAAAATATTGAAACTACCTATGAACGCTGACGGCCTTCAGACTTGCACGGCCGCCGCCTCGGTCCAACGTGAGTTTCCACAGTGGAGGATGGTGGCTAACGCGAGTTGGTAGTTCAGTAGTTTCACTATCGGCAGGGGTAATGTGTGGTCTTAACTGAGCATGACACGTGTATGCGCCTTCTCGGGCGGTTTTTCCTTTGCCGAGATGCGCACTTCCACACTGTGGCCCAGCCTATTTAGGATGGCGAACAGGCGGTCAGCGGAAAAGCCAGAGAGTTGGCCGCGCAGGAGGCGGGAAACTTTTGGTTGGTCAAGGGCTGTGCGTTGGGCAGTTTGCACTTGCGTCCAGCCTTTCTTCTCGATTAGTTGAGCGATCTTGATGGCTAACTTGGCTTTCAACAGACGTTCTTCGGAGTCGTCGAACCCAAGATCCGCAAACACATTTCCGCTGCTAACCTTGACCTTCCGCTTTTTTGCGCCCGCCTTTGTTGGTCTTTTGGCTTTGACTGCCTTTTTCATTTGCCGTGTCCTCTCGCTGCCAAACGCAATTTGTAATCTTCCTCAGCGATGCTTAGTCGTCGTCTGATCAAATCTATATCAGGTTTTGGCGTCGCAATGCCTTTCTTCGATTTCTTTTGAAAGGCGTGAAGCACATAAATGAACTCGGAAAACTTAACTGCGTAAACCGCTCGGTAGGTGTCCGTCTGATGGTCCTCGACGATTTCAAGAATTCCTGCGCCTCCGAATCCACGTAGCGGCTTCGCTGACACGGCTTTTAGTCCCAGTTGAGCCTGGTACAGCGCGTAGCCCATAACATCCTTCACCTCATCGGGAAACGAACTGAGATCCTTTCGTGAGGAACCGATCCAGATGAGGCGTTTAATACTTGGCGCCTCTCCCACAGTGCAAGTATGCCTTATGTGGCATGCACGTTCAATCGTGACGAGTTCGGTGCGGTAGAGTAGTGCCTCCTTGCTTATTTGAGCGCGGCGTGCGCGGCTTGTTGGATGAGGGCGGCGACTTCTTTGGGTCGGGAGATGTAGACGCAGTGACTTGCGCCCGAGACTTCGACGACCTTGCTGTTGGCGCGTTTTGCGTACCAGCGTTCGAGATCAGGATTAATTACTCTGTCTGAACCCGCCACGAGCATCCAGCTCGGTTTTGATCGCCACGCAGCGGACGTGATGACTCCTTTAAAATTCTCAGCCAGGTTTAGCACTTGCGAACGCGACATGAATGCTGCCTGCTCAGCCGGAAGATCTGCAGCGAAGTAGGCGTGAAACTGTGCGGGGTCGAGGTAGGTAAAACCTTCTGCGGTCATTTTCATCGCCGTAGATTTGCTGAGGTCGCTGGGGAAGCGCTTTCCGTTGTCAGCTTCACTTTCGCCGGCGTCGGGCATGTGGGCGGCGATGTAAACCAGTCCTGCAACCTTTGGATCAGTGCCCGCTTCGGTGATCACCGAGCCGCCATAGCTATGAGCGACCAGAATGCATGGACCATCCTGTTGAGCGAGGGCTCGTTTCGTTGCCGCGACGTCTTCTTTGAATGAGGTTTCCGGTTCCTGCACGATCGTCACGTTGTAACCTGCTTTGACGAGGATGTCGTACACGCCTTTCCAACCGGAGCCATCCGCCCACGCACCATGAACCAACACGACGTTCTTGATTGGACCATCTTGCGCCGGGCTGGCTTTAGGAGTTGCAGGCAATGTGAATGCACTGCAAGCAATAAGTATCGCGCTCAAGAATATTGAAACCCACGCACTCTTCATTGAAGCTACCTACAGTTGTTTACTTGTTCGAGCCAAGAAGAGTTAACACGGATGAATTGTGGTTGACTTCTGCGTAGTTGCGCGGATTGACCAACTCTTGCTGCTTTGTGAGGCCGAGCCAAATTTCTAGAACCCATCCGGGAATTGTCCGAGTCGCCTCGCGCGAGTTCTCTCAGTAAGCACGAGGGATGCTATTATGCGCCCTACACCTAAGGGCCTCCCATTGGTTCTCACGTGACGCTCAGCACGTCGACCTGGACATGCATTCCCCTACAACGTTGACGGACATTTCAAGGGGGCGGAGCACCCAAACTGAGGAGGACATTTATGGCGAAGCCAAGCGATAGTCGCAGTCAATTCTTTTCACTCACTACCAAAATCTTTTCTCTATTAGTGATCACACTAATATCAACACTCACCGCGCACGCAGCGGCGCCGGTGGGACAGACGATCTGGATCAGGGCGTCGGCCACGGGCATGTTCGTGTCCGCGGATCAGAGTCGCGGAGCGTGGGCGCCGCTGGTTGCGGATCGCACGACAACCGATGCGTGGGAGCAGTTTCAGGTCGTCGATGCGGGTGGCGGGTTTATCGCGTTCAGATCCATCGGAACTGGTCTCTTCGTATCCGCGGATCAGAATCGTGGAGCGTGGGCGCCACTCGTCGCCGATCGCCCGTCATTCGGCACGTGGGAACAGTTCACGTGGTCCGATCTTGCGGGCGGCGCTTTCACGCTGCGAAACCGAGCAAACAACCGGTTCGTGTCGGCTGATCTCGCACGCGCTACATTCGCTCCACTCGTGAGCGATCGCACGGTTGCAAACACGTGGGAGCAGTTTACGTGGGGCACAGTCGGCACACAGCCCGCGCCCGGATCGCCTCCAGGATTTTCGCGTCTCGTCTGGTCCGATGAATTCACCGGCTCGGGAATCAACGCGGCGAACTGGGGCTTCGATCTCGGCGGCGGCGGTTGGGGCAATAACGAACTTCAGAATTACACCAACAGAACGCAGAACGCCCGAATTGAAAATGGAATGCTGGTCATCGAAGCTCGCCAGGAGAATTTCGGTGGCAACGCATACACCTCGGCCCGTCTGAAAACTCAAGGCAAACAATCCTTCGGCATCAACACCTGGGTCGAAGCACGCATCAACGCGCCCGAAGGGCAGGGAATCTGGCCTGCGTTCTGGATGCTCGGCAACAGCATCAGCACCGTTGGCTGGCCCTCGTGCGGCGAGATCGACATCATGGAGATTCAAGGCCAAAACCCGGCCCGAAACTTCGGCACGATTCACTGGGCCGACGCGGGTGGGCAACACGTCTCGTTTGGCGGAATCTTCAACTCGTCGAGTTCGCTCACGGCGGGGTTCCACACGTTCGCGATCTCACGCACCGGATCCACGATCAGGTGGTACGTCGATCGGATCCAGTATGCGGAGGCAAACATCTCAGGTGGAATCAACAGCACGTCTGAGTTTCAAGCACCGTTCTTCATCATCCTCAACGTTGCGGTTGGTGGAAACTTTGTCGGCCCTCCAAACGCCGGCACCGTGTTCCCGCAACAGATGCAGGTTGATTGGGTGAGAGTCTGGGGAAACTGAGGCTCTTTACGAGTCGGCGATAAAAGGCCACGGACGAACACAGACAAACACGGACCAGGAGAGCAATTCAGTTCCGGTCCGTGTTTGTCTGTGTTCGT
>Ga0307505_10001540_pt1 | contig 18222 bp, 16 predicted proteins | sample 23_S_MG_FD_202183 | JGI IMG/M metagenome (GOLD analysis project Ga0307505, IMG submission 202183) | Soil microbial communities from Populus trichocarpa stands in riparian zone in the Pacific Northwest, United States - 23_S | ecosystem: Environmental > Terrestrial > Soil > Riparian zone > Trees...
CGCGAGTCCGACATATCGACGCTCCACGTCACCGAGTCGAAGATGAAGAACTCGGGCTCGGGGCCGAAATAAGCGATGTCGCCGACGCCGGTGGACTTCAGATAGGCCTCGGCGCGCTTGGCCAGCGACCGCGGATCGCGGTCGTAGCCCTTGCCGGTGGACGGCTCGATGACGTCGCAGGTGACGAGCAGCGTGTTCTCTTCGCGGAACGGGTCCATGCGCGCCGAATCCGCATCCGGCATCAGCAGCATGTCCGACGCCTCGATGCCCTTCCAGCCGGCGATGGACGAGCCGTCAAACGCGTGGCCGTGCTCGAACTTGTCTTCCTCAAAGGCCTTGGCCGGCACCGAGACGTGCTGCTCCTTGCCCTTCGTGTCGGTGAAACGCAGATCGACGAACAGCACCTCGTTGTCCGTGATCATCTTCATCACGTCTTTGGCCGTGGCCATTGTTTCCTTCTCCTGTCGCTCGTGGTCAAAAGGGATCCCGCCGCGGCACGGGCCGCGTCAGGTCACTGGTGCAGCGCAACGCATGAACTGTGCCAAAAGCGGCTTGCAGAGTATTGACGCTGCACTAGCCTTGTGCGCAGCGCACTTAGCGCTTCGGCACGGCCAGAATCGGCGCTCCGGCAGTCGGTATCAGCGCACCACGATGTCTCAAGTATGCACCATGACAGGGTTATTACGCTCTATCTTGGTGCATTCCGGTCGAGGGAAGGAACATCGCCTGCAGATCGCTGAGAAAGCGCATGCCCAAGTCTGTCGGCACCCAGCGAGCGTGGTCCGCGACCAGCAGCCCGCGGCGCTGGGCTTCCGCAAGCTGCGCGTCGATGGCCGAGGTCGCCAGCCCGGTGCGTTCGGCGAACCAGTTGGCCGGTACTCCTTCGGTGAGCCGCAGCGCGTTCAGCATGAACTCGAAGGGCAGGTCCTCGCGAGCCACCTCGAAGCTCTGCGCGAGGAACTCCCCGCGGTCTGCACGTGCGAGATAGCCTTCCGGTCGCGCGAAGCGCACCTGGCGGTAGATGCGCTGTGGAAACGACAGCTTCGAGTGCGCGCCCGCACCGATACCCAGGTAGTCGCCGAAACCCCAGTAGTTCAGATTGTGGCGCGAGCGACGGCCTGGCCGCGCGTAGGCCGACACTTCGTAGTGCTGCAGCCCCGCCTCGGCCGTGCGCGCGACGATCCACTCCTGCATCGCCGCCACCGTGTCCTCGTCGGGCAGCGGCGGCGGGTGCTTGGCGAACACCGTGTTCGGCTCCAGCGTCAGCTGATAGAGCGACAGATGCGGCGGCGCCAGCGCCAGCACCTGCTCGACGTCGCGCTGCAGGCCGACAAGCGACTGATCCGGCAGCCCGAACATCAGGTCGAGGTTGAAGTTGTCGAAGACCTCGCGCGCGCGTTCGACCGCGCGCAGCGCCTGCGCGCCGTCGTGGATGCGACCCAGCGCCCGCAGGCTGGCGTCGTCGAAGGACTGTATGCCGATGGAAAGCCGGTTCACGCCCGCGGCCCGAAAGTCGGCGAAGCGCGACTCGTCCAGCGTGCCGGGGTTCGCCTCCAGCGTGATCTCGCAGTCGCCCGCCAGCTTCAGCAGCGAGCGCAGGTCGGACAGCAGCCGCTCCAGCCCCGCGGCGCTCAGCAGGCTGGGCGTGCCTCCGCCGATGAAGACACTGATGACCGGCCGGCCCCAGATCAGCGGCAGCGCGGTCTCGAGGTCGGCGCGCAGCGCAGTCAAGTACGCCTGTTCCGGAATCCGTGCGATGCCGCCCGTGGGTTCGTGCGAGTTGAAGTCGCAGTAGGGACACTTGCGCACGCACCACGGGAAGTGGATGTACAGCGACAGCGGCGGCAGCGCCGGCAGGCGCAGCGTGCCGGGGCGCAGTGCGGTGGCGATGTCCGGCGCCGGTGCGCCCGACGGCAGATCGCGCTCGCCCCGCGCATCGTGGACCGGCTGCAGCGCGATGCGCTGGCCACTGACCGACGCCGCGTCGTTCACTGCAGAAACTCCGCGTTGCGCGTCGCGGCGTTCATTGCCACTCCGCAAACCGGCTGGCCAGTTCGCGCAACGCGCGGCCGCGGTGGCTGATACGGTTCTTCTCGTCAGGCGCGAGCTCGGCGGCGCTGAGGCTGCGCTCGGGCAGCAGGAACAGCGGGTCGTAGCCGAAGCCGCCGCTGCCGCGCGCGGCGTGCAGAATCTCGCCGTGCCAGCGCGCATCCGCCACCAGTGGCTCGGGATCATCGGCACGGCGCACGGCGACCAGCACGCAACAATAGTGAGCACGCCGGTCGGCAATGCCCTTGAGTTCGCGCAGCAACTTCGCGTTGTTGCCCGCGTCCGTGGCGCCGTCGCCGGCGTATCGAGCCGAGTAAACGCCGGGTGCGCCGTCCAGCGCAGCCACGCAGAGCCCGGAGTCGTCGGCCAGCGCAGGCAGGCCGCTGGCGGCGGACGCGTGGCGCGCCTTGGCCAGCGCGTTCTCCAGGAAGGTCGCGTGCGGCTCGGCGGCCGCCGTGATTCCCAGCGCCTGCTGACCGATGACCTCCAGGTCCGCCGCCGCCAGCAGCGCCGCGAACTCGCGCAGCTTGCCGGCGTTGGACGAGGCCAGCACGATGCGCTTCATGCAGTAAGGCCGAGAGCCGCCTTCTGCGCAGCGATCAGTTCGGCGATGCCACGGCGCGCCAGCGCCAGCATCGCCGCCAGTTGCTGCTCGCTGAACGCCTCACCTTCGGCCGTGCCCTGCACTTCGATGAAGCCGCCTGCGCCGGTCATCACGACATTCATGTCGGTCTCGCAGCCGGAGTCCTCGGCGTAGTCGAGGTCCAGCACCGCTTCGCCCTGATAGACGCCCACCGACACCGCCGCCACGAAGTCGCGCAGCGGCAACGCAGGCAGCGCGCCGCGTTCTTGCAGCCAGCGCAGCGCGTCGTACGCGGCCACACAGCCGCCGGTGATGGCGGCGGTGCGTGTGCCGCCGTCCGCCTGTATTACGTCGCAGTCGATCTGCAGCGTGCGCTCGCCCATAGCAGCCAAGTCGACGACCGCGCGCAGGCTGCGACCGATCAGCCGCTGAATCTCCTGCGTTCTGCCGCTCTGTTTGCCGCGGGCCGCTTCGCGGTCGCTGCGCGTGTGCGTGGACCGCGGCAGCATCCCGTATTCGGCCGTCAGCCACCCCTGCCCCTTGCCCTTGAGGAACGGCGGCACCCTGTCCTCGATGCTGGCCGTGCAGATGACGCGGGTGTCACCGAACTCGACCAGCACGGAGCCTTCGGCATGACGGGTGTAGCCGCGCGTCAGCCGGACGGGACGCAACGCACCGGGCGCGCGGCCGCTGGGGCGCAGCGCGGGGTGGGGAGAGGACATGGGTATTACCTTCACAGGTGTGGAACCTGCGAGGCTACCGCAGATGAAACAGGGCTTGAGGGCCGCGGGGCCGCGGCCGACGCTACTTGCTGACCAGCTTCGCCGACCGCTGGATGGCCTTTTGAATCTCGGCGACCGCGTCGTCGATCTGGTCCTCGGACAGTTCCTCGTCCGCGCTGGGTTCGCCATGGCGCGGCATCTGGATCGTCGAGGCCACCGTGCCTTCTGGAATGAGCAGCGTGGAAACTGGGTCCTCGGTGGGCGGCACCATCTCCACAGACTCCGTGCCGGCCCACGTCATCGCGATGCCCGTGCAGTTGTCGGCTTCCGGGCCGCTCAGTTCCAGCGCGAGTTCCATCAGTTCGGGCACGGCGCGCATCACCGTCTTGCCCGTGAAGGCCTCGGCGATCTGGCGGTCGTTCAGCGCGCCCCACAGGCCGTCGGAGCACAGCAACAGCGTATCGCCGTTGCGCATCGCAAACGGGCGGCTGACTTCCACGGTCGGCGCGACGTAGGCGCCGATGCAGTTGAAGATGCGGTTGCGCTCAGGATGGTCCTTCGCGTCCTCCGGCCGGATCAGCCCCGACTGCACCAGGTGGTGCACGCGCGAATGATCGATGGTGCGCTCGAGGATGCGGCCGCCGCGGATCAGGTACAGGCGCGAGTCGCCGACGTGCGCCCAGATCGCGACCCCCTGCTGCACGATGCACGCGACCAGCGTGGTGCGCGGCGCCTCGGGCAGGCTGTGCTCGGCGCGGTAGCGGTGCAGCTCGCGGTGCGCGGCCAGCACGGACTCCTCGAGGAAGCGCGCCGGGTCGGGCAGTATGGGTTTGGCGTCGCGCTGGTAGATCGACGCGACGGTCTGCAGCGTGAGCTGGGATGCGACTTCACCACGCGCGTGACCGCCCATGCCGTCAGCCACCAGGATCAGCATCGAATCGCGGGTATACAGGTACCCCATGCGATCCTGGTTGATGCGCCGGCCGCCCTTCTTGCTTTCCTGGTAGACCGAGAACCTCACGCGCGCGCTCCCCGCTCTTTTCTTACTACGCACCCACCTGGCCAGCCCGCGGCGCGCTGCTGCACCGCCGGGTTCCAGCGCGCCAGTGTCCGCGCTTCCGGGCGCCGGCGTTGGCCAAATCGAAGGAGTTTGCCGCCCATTTTCCGCGGTTCGGCGGGCTCAAGCGAGAACTGCGGCTAGAACCAGGTGATGTTGTGGTCCTTCATGAACCGCGAGACGCGGTCCTGAAGGCTGCGCCAGCGGGCGCCGGTGCGTTCCATCAGCGAGAACTCCGGCCGCTCCGGCACGTTCTGCAGCAGTTCCTTCTGCACCGCGTACACGGTCTGCGGGCGCTCCAGCGAGTTCAGCCGCAGGCAGCGTTCGACCATCGAGATCAGCTGGTTCGAATACAGCCCGCGGAACGAACGCAGCGCGTTGGGCATCTTGTCGTCCTTCAGGCGCTGGTCGGACTCCTGCGGCGGCATGCCCGACATGCACGCGTAGATGCACGAGCCGATGGAGTACACGTCGGTCCACGGGCCGAGCTCGGCGTCGCGCTTGTACAGCTCCGGCGCGGCGAAGCCCGGCGTATACATCGGGTAGGTCTTGCTGATGTCCCGCTGCAGCGTCTGGCGCGCGGCGCCGAAGTCCAGCAGGATCGGCGTGCCGTCCATGCGCAGGTAGATGTTCGCGGGCTTCACGTCCAGGTGCAGCAGGCGGTTCGAATGCACCTCGCGCAGCCCGTTCATCACCTGCGCGAACACGCGGCGCACGAACCGCTCGGACAGCACGTCCTTCTGGTCCTTGTTGCGGTTGCGCAGGACGTGCTCCTGCAGCGAGCGCCCCGACTCGTAGTTCATCACCATGTACACGGTTTCGTTCGCGCGGAAGAAGTTCACGACGCGCACGATGTTCGGGTGGTAGATGGACGCGAGCGCCCGGCCTTCCTCGAAGAAGCACTTCAGGCCGATGCGGTAGGTGTTGAGGTTCTCCGGCGCGATGTACGGCGACAGTTCGCCGGGCTTGCGTTGCGCCAGCGCCGCGGGCATGTACTCCTTGATGGCCACCGAGTTGCCGTTCTCGTCGGTGGCGAGGTACACGATCGAGAAGCCCCCGCTGGATATCTTCTTTACAATGCGGTAGCCGCCGACTTCAAGGCCTTCGGGCAAAGATGCGTTGGTCTGCGCCGGCATGAGTGGTGCTGCGTGGGAATATCGGATCGATTCTAGCGAAAAGGGTTCGCCGCTCCGTAGCACCTTAACGCCCGAAAAGGCGTCCTTACCAAGGTTTAGCGCAGGCGCCGCATCCCGCACTCATGCGCCGCATCGCCTCACCCTCTCCGACTCCATGAAACCCGTTGCCAGCATGACCGGCTTTGCGGTGGCCAGCCGTCCTACGGCGCTGGGCATCGTCACCGTCGAACTGAAGTCGGTGAACTCGCGCTTCCTCGACCTCTCCGTGCGCTATCCGGATGAGTTGCGCAGCGTGGAACCCGCGCTGCGCGAGGCGATCTCCGCCCGTGTCAATCGCGGCAAGCTGGAATGCCGGCTGTCGCAGAATCGCATCGCCGCGGACACGGATGCCGGGCTCAACGCAGCCGCGCTGGCGCGGCTGCGCCGGCTGGTCGCCGATGTGCAGGCCACGCTGCCGGCCGCCGCACCGCTGACCGTCGCCGACGTACTGGCATGGCCCGGCCTCATCGATGCGCCGGGCGCCGATCCCGAATCGCTGAAGGCCGCGGTGCTGGAGGCACTGGCCGAGGCGCTGGAGGCGCTGGCGGCGTCGCGCCAGCGCGAGGGCGCGGCGCTGCGCGAAGTGCTGCGCAGCCATTGCGAAGCCATCGACGCGGTGGCCGCACAGGTGCAGGCGCGCGCGCCGGAGATCCTCGCCGCCGTCGAACGCAAACTCGCCGAGCGGCTCGAGCAGGCGCTGGGCAACGCGCTCACCGAAGCATCGACGCTGTCGCGCGAGGAAGTCGCCGACCGCATCCGCCAGGAAGTGACGCTGTACGGCCTGAAGATGGACGTGGACGAGGAACTGAAGCGCCTGGCCACGCACGTCGTCGAAGTGCAGCGCGTGCTCGCGGCCGGCGGGCCGGTGGGCCGCCGGCTGGACTTCCTGATGCAGGAGCTGAACCGCGAGGCGAACACGCTGGGCTCGAAGGCCGCGGCCATCGAGATGACCAACGCGTCGGTGGAGCTGAAGCTGCTGATCGAGCAGATGCGCGAGCAGATCCAGAATCTGGAGTGAGAGTCCCCGCGGTCAGGAACCGAGCGGCGCGGCCTTGATCAGCGCGTGAAGCGACTTGAACTGGGCGTGCTCGAAGCTCCGCAGCCATTCGAACAGCACCATCTCGGGCGACACGATCACGGCGCCGGCCTGCGCGAGCCGCTGCATTGCCAGCTGGTGCTCCGAGTGCCGCCGCGAGCCGCACGCCGCACCGACAACCCATAGCCGATGTCCGCGTCGCAGCAGGCCCAGAGCGGTCTGCAGCAAGCACACGTGCGACTCGCAGCCGGCAATGACGATGTGCCGCGCGTCACCGCCGACGGCATCGGCCAGTCCGTCCTCGCAGGCGTCGAAGTGCGTCTTGGCGATTGTTGCGCCGGCCAAGCTCTGCAGCGGCGCGACGGTCGCACCGAGGCGCGCCGGATTCTGCTCGGTCGCCACGGCACGGATGCCGAGCTCGCGCGCCGCGTGCGCGATGAGCGCTGCCGAATCGATGACGGCCTGCGCGCCCGCGATGGCGGGCATCAGGCGGGCCTGATAGTCGACCAGCACCATGCAGCTGCGCTGCGCGTCGATGATGTCGTCCATGCGCGCAATGTAAACGCGAATCGCGCAGGCGGCCTCATGTCGGGTCGATTCGGCGCAGGCGCCGGCCCGGCTACCAGCCTGCCGCCGCGCCGTCGCTGCGCGGGTCGCTGCTCCCTTCCAGCAGGCCGTCGGCATCGCGCACGACGGCGCCAGCATGACCCATCGTCTCATCGTAGTCCGCCAGCAAGTCGACGCCGTGGCCGCGCCGGCGCAGCGCCTCCACCGTGGCGGGCGGAAAGCGCGATTCCAGCTTCAGCGACTCGCTTTCCTGTCCCCACGTGCGGCCCAGCAGCCAGCGCGGCGCGGCGATCGCCGCCGCCGGATTCATGCCGAAGTGCACGATGCGCGTGAACACCGCGCTCTGCGACTGCGGCTGGCCGTCGCCGCCCATGTTGCCGTAGACCATCAGACGGCCGTCGGACAGCCGCGCCATCGCCGGGTTAAGCGTATGAAAGGGTTTGCGGCCCGGCATCAGCGGGTTCAGCGTGCCCGGGTCCAGCGAGAAGCTGCAGCCGCGGTTCTGCCAGTTGATACCGGACTCGGGCAGCACGATGCCGCTGCCGAACTCGTGATAGATGCTCTGGATGAAGCTCACCGCCACGCCTTGCGCGTCGATTGCGCCCATCCACACCGTATCGGCCGGCCCGACACCGCCGGGCCACCGCGCGACGTTGCGCCGGCGGATGCCGTCGGCCATGCCGTCCAGCACCGCCGGGTCCAGCCAGCGCTGCGGATCACCGGTCATGTAGGCGGGATCGGTGATGTGGCCATCGCGCACCGCGAAGGCCTCCTTCGTCGCTTCCACGCAGGCGTGGACGTACGCGGCGCCCAGCGAATCGGTCACGCCGGCGTCGAGCAGCCGGTCGAGCTGCCCCAGGATCAGCAGCGACACCAGTCCCTGTGTCGGCGGCGGCATGTTCCAGACCGTGCCGCGCGAATGTGCGAGCGCCAGCGGCACCTTCCACTCGGCACGGTGCCGCTGCAGATCGGCGAGCGACAACGGGCTGCCCGCGGCGGCCAGGTCGCGCGCGACGTTGCGCGCCAGATCGCCGTCGTAGAAGTCATGCAGTCCCGCGCGCGCCAGTTGCTCCAGCGTGTCCGCCATGCGCGGTTGCCGGAAGCGCGTGCCTGCGGCGGGTGCCTCCCCCCGCGGCAGGAAGGCCTGCGCGAAGCCCTGCACGTCGCGCAGTTCGCCCGCATGTTCCTGCGTGCAGCGCGACTGGCTGTCCGTCACCGGCATGCCGGACCGCGCATAGTCGATCGCATCGGCGAGCAGGCGCGTCAGCGGCAGGCGTCCACCCAGCGCGCTGCCCGACCACTGCAGTGCCGCCTGCCAGCCCGACAGCGTGCCGGCGACAGTGATCGCCGCGCTGCCGCCGCGGAACGGAATGCGCGCCAGACCGGCGTCGCGATACGTGCGCGGGTCCACAGCGACAGCGGCCGCGCCGCAGGCATCCAGTGCCAGCGGCGCTTCGCCGGGACGGGCGATCAGCCAGAAACCATCGCCGCCGATGCTGTTCATGTGCGGATACAGCACGGCGATGCCGGCAGCCATCGCGATCATCGCCTCGACGGCGTTGCCGCCTTCGCGCAGCACGGCCAGGCCGCTCTGGGCGGCCAACGCGTGCGGCGCAGTCACCATGCCGCGCACCCCGCGTGCAGGGTTGATCGACTCGTGGGACATCAGACTGTGAGGAGTTTGCGCAGCGATGCTCAGGACGGCAGCGGATGCAGGCAGGCGACGAACCGCCCGTCCTCGTGGCGGGTCAGCGCAGGATCGACGCCGGCACAGTCGGCCTGCACGTGGGGACAGCGCGTGCGGAAGCGGCAGCCGCTCGGCAGGTCCGCCGGACTGGGAATTTCGCCGCGCAGCGGCGCGGCCAGCAGCGCATCGAAGCGCGGGAACGCGCGCATCAGCGCGGCAGTGTACGGATGCCGCGGCGCCTGCAGGATCTCGCGCGTTGCGCCGGTTTCGACGATGCGGCCCAGGTACATGACCGCGACGCGATCGCACAGGTAAGCGGCCACGCCCAGATCGTGCGTGACGAACACCAGTGCGATGCCGCTGGCGCGTTGCAGGTCGCGCAGCAGGTTCAACAGCTGCGCCTGTATCGACACGTCCAGACCGGCCACCGATTCGTCGGCCACGATGACGCGCGGCTCGCAGGCCAGCGCCCGCGCAACGGCCACGCGCCGCACCTGGCCGCCCGACAGTTCGTGCGGATAGCGATGGCGCAGCGCCGACGGCAGGCCCACCTGCGCCAGCAGTCCGGACACGCGCTCCGGGATCTCGCGACGGCCGCGCAGCTCGTGCACGGCGACCGGCTCGGCGATCAGCGCTTCCACCGTCATGCGCGGGTTCAGCGAGCCGAGCGCGTCCTGGTAGATGAACGCGACGTCGCGCGCGAAGCGGCGGCGCTGTGCTCCGTCCAGCGCATCCAGGTCGACGCCGCTCGCCAGCACGCGGCCGTTGCTGACCTTCTCCAGGCCGAGCATCACGCGCACCAGCGTCGACTTGCCCGAACCGCTCTCCCCCACCAGCGCCAGCGACTCGCCGGCGGCGACCGTCAGGCGCACGCCGTCCAGCGCGCGCAGGGCGCGCCGTCCGCCGTCGACGGGGAAGCTCTTCTCCACGTCCAGCAGCGCGAACAGCGGCTGGGCAGCCGGCACCGTCGTCGGCGCAAACGGCAGGTCGTGCAGCCCCGGCAGCACCTCGATGTGCATCAGGTCCTCAGCCCGGCTTAACGTGCCAGCAGGCCAGCGCACGCGTGCCGTCGCCACCGTCACCCGCCAGCGGCGGCCGCTGCTGCGTGCACTGCGCAGTGGCCAGTCCGCAGCGCGGCGCGAAGCGGCATCCGCCCGGCATCGCCGACAGCGATGGCACCATGCCTGCGATCGGCGTGAGCTGGCCGGCGCCCAGTTCCACCGCGCTGGCGCGCAGACCGCGCGTGTACGGATGCCGCGGCGCGGTCAGCACCGTGCGCGCCGGACCGGATTCGACGATCTGGCCGGCGTACATCACCGCCACGTCGTCGGCGACCTGGCTCGCCAGCGCCAGATCGTGCAGCACGAAGATCGCCGCCGCCTTCAGCGCGGCCACGCGCTCCAGGATCAGCGTCATGATCTGCGCCTGGATCGTCACGTCCAGCGCGCTCGTCGGTTCGTCGGCGATCAGCAGCCGCGGCTCGCAGGCGAGCGCGATGGCGATCATCACCCGCTGCTGCATGCCGCCCGACAGCTCGTGCGGATACGCGGTGAGCCGCGCCTGCGGATCGGCGATGCCCACGTCGGCCAGCAGCTGCAGCGCGCGCTCGCGGCACTGCCTGCGGCCCAGGCCGCGATGACGCCGCAGCGGCTCGGCGATGTGGTCTAGCACCGTGAAGCATGGGTTCAGCGCCGACGACGCATCCTGGAAGATCAGCGCCATGTGTGCGCCGCGCAGGCTGCGCAGCGTGCGCTCCGGCGCCGTCACCACGTCGGTGCCAACTACGGCCAGCCTGCCCTGCAGCGCCACCTGCGGCGGCTGCAGCAGCCCCATCGCCGCAAAGGCCAGCGTCGACTTGCCGGCGCCGGACTCGCCGATCAGCGCCAGCGTACGGCCCGGCCTCAGCGTCAGCGAGACGTCGTCCAGCACCGCGACACCCGCACGGCGCAGCGTGAAGTGCCGGGCTTCCAGCGCGGCAGGCGCAGCAGCATCGGCGGCAGCGCGAGCCGGCGGCGCTTCGACGGCAGCGTCGGCGAGGCTCATCGCGTACGCGGATCCAGTGCGTCGCGCAGGCCTTCGGCGAACAGGTTCAGCCCCACCAGCAGCAGCGCCAGCGCCAATCCCGGCATGCCCGACATCCAGGGCGCCATGCTGATGAAGCCACGGCCTTCGGCGATCATCAGCCCCCAGTCGGGGGTCGGCGGCACCACGCCCAGCCCGAGGAAGGACAGGCCCGATCCCAGCAGGATCGCGATGGAAACGCGCATGCCGGCCTGGATCAGGATGGGCGATGCGACGTTGGGCAGTACGTGGCGCAGCACGATCTCGCGCGCCGGCACGCCCATCAGACGCGCCGCCTCGACGAAAGGCCGCGCCTTCACCTGCAGCACGTCGGCGCGCACGGTACGCGCGAACGGGCCGACGAAGGACAGCGCCAGCGCGTAGACGACGTTGCCCATGCCCAGCCCCAGTACCGCCATGAAGGCCATCGCCATGATCAGCTCGGGAAAGGCCAGCAGCCCGTCGACGATGCGCATGATCAGCCACTCGGTACGCCCGCCGCGCAGGCCGGCGATCAGCCCCAGCGGCACGCCCACCGCGAGTCCCAGCGCCACCGACGCAAAGCCGATCCACAGCGCCGAACGCGCGCCATAGAGCAGCCGCGACAGAATGTCCTGGCCGAAGGAATCAGTGCCCAGCCAGTGGGCCGCGCTCGGCCCCTGCATCGCATCGGCGAGGTTCTGCTCCGTCGGCGGATAGGGTGCGAGCTGCGACGCGAAGATCGCCGCGACGACGAACAGCAGCACGATGGCGCCCCCCACGGCGGCCTTGCGCTGTGCCAGCAGCGCACGCAGCGTGGACTGCAGCCGCGCCAGCCGCGGGCGCGCGGGCGCGACCGCCGTCCCGAGCAGCAGCGGATCAGCGGCCATGGCGACGCAACCGCGGGTCCAGCACCGTGTAGGTGCGATCCACGATGAAATTGACGCTGATGAACAGCAGCGCCGTGATCATGATGCCGGCCTGCACGACGATGTACTCGCGTGTCTGCACGGCCGTGGTGATCATCATGCCCAGGCCCGGCAGCGTGAACACCACCTCGGTCATCACCCCGCCGCGCAGCATGCCGCCCAGCTGCAGGCCGATGACCGTCACCAGCGGCATCAGTACGTTGCGCATGCCGTGCACCCAGACCACGCGCCACGCCGGCTCGCCGCGCGCGCGTGCCGCCGTCATGTACGGCTGCTGCAGCACCTCCAGCAGGCTGGAGCGGGTGGTGGCCGCGATCAGGCCCACGTACCACGCGCCCAGCGTCAACGCGGGCAGCACCAGGTGCCACAGGCCGGCGCGCAGGTCCTGCCACGGCGCGACGAAACCCATCGTCGGAAACCACTCGAGCGCCACGCCGAACCACCAGATCAGCAGCACACCGAGGTAGAAGCTCGGGAACGCGTTGCCGCCGATGGCCACGGCGCTGGCCAGCATGTCGATCCAGCTGTTGCGCCGGACGGCGGCAAGCACGCCCAGCGGGATGCCCACCAGCAGCGCGATCAGCAACGACAGCGCTGCCAGCGTCAGCGTCACCGGCAGCGCCTGCAGCACCGCCATCTCGAAGATGTCCTGCCCGCTGATGTACGACCGACCCCAGTCGCCCTGCACGAAGCGGCCCAGCCACTGCAGGTACTGCAGCGGCAGCGGCCGGTCCAGGCCGAGCTGCCGGTACAGCTGATCGTAGGATTCCTTCGAGTAGTCGGAGCCCAGCATCAGCGCCACCGGGTCGCCCGGCGAGGCCTTCAGGAACAGGAAGCTGACGATGGACACGACCAGCAGCACCAGCGCGGTCTGCGCCAGCGTGCCCGCGCCGCGGAAAAACGCCGCCCTGCCGGGCAGGCGCAGTCCGCGGCGCGGCCAGCCCGATGCGCTGAGTTCCGCCACGCCTGCTCAGCTCAGCGACACCGTATGCAGGTTCAGCAGATCCGCCGGGATGTATTCGAAGCCCTGCACTTTCTTGCTGAGGATCTTGAACACCTTCATGTGCGCGAGCACCGCCAGCGGCGCATCGGCCATCAGCACGTCCTCCGCCTCGATGTACAGCTTCCTGCGCGCCTCTACGTCGATGATCTCGGCCGCGGCCCCTGCCGCCTTGTCGAAGGCTGGGTTGCTGTAGCCGACGAAGTTCCACGGCTTGCCGGTCGACCACTCGGGCGTGATCGTCTCGTCCGGATCCAGGTCGGCCACCCACGCCTCGTCGTACATGTCGAAATCGCTGGCGTTGCGGCGCTGCACCCACACCGCACGGTCAACCAGTTCGATCTTCGGCTTGATGCCGATCTGCGCGAGCATCGGCGCGACCAGCTGCGCGTTGCGCGTGCCCATGCCGCCCGATCCCGTGAAGCCCTCGGTGACGATGAACACCGGGTTGATCTCGCCTTGGTCCTTCGCCTTGGCGCGGAAGGTCTTGGCCTTGGCGAGATCGAAGTACTGCCCGCGCCCGCTCTTGGCGATGGCCGGATCGTAGAAGTCCGTCATCGGGGGCGAGATGCAGGTGTAAGCGGGCACGGCCTCGCCGAAATAGCTCTGCTGCACGATGACGTTGCGGTCGATGGCGAAGGCCACCGCCTGGCGCAGCGCGACATCGTTGAACGGCGCGCGCTTGTTGTTCATGCCGATGAACGAGTAGTTGCCCTCGACCTGGCCGTAGACGGCGAGCTTGTCGTTCTTGCGCAGTTGCGGGATGAACTGGAACGGGCACACGGACAGGCCGTCGACCTGGCCCGCCATCACCGCGGCCACACCGGCGCTGGGCTCCTTGATCAGCCGGATGACGATGCGGTCCAGATACGGCAGACCCTTCTCGAAGTAGTCCGGATTGCGCACCAGCTCGATCGAGTCGTTCTCCTTCCAACTCGCGAGCTTGAACGGACCCGTGCCCACGGGCGCGCGCCCATAGCCCTTGCCCATTTCCTCGACGGCGCGCTTGCTGACGATGGTGCCGGCGCGACCGGTGCTGCCCGTCAACGCCACCGGCAGGAACGCGAAGGGTTTGGAAAAGCGCAGCCGCAGCGTCAGCGGATCGATGATGTCGATACCCTCGAGCTGCGCGAACTTCCACGCGTGGGGCGACTTCAGCGCCGGATCCTTGACGCGCTCCATGCTCCACTTGACGGCGGCCGCGTCGCACGCGTCGCCGTTGTGGAACTTCACGCCCGGCCGAAACTTGAAGATGTGCGTCTTCGAGTCCGGCATGTCCCACTTCTCGGCCAGATCCGGCGCGAAGGTGACGGTCTTGCCGTCATAGGCCACCTTCAGCACGCCGTTGAACACGTTGTTGATGACCTTGATCGAGCCTGCCGAGCTGGTGAAGTGCGGGTCCAGCGTGTCCAGCGCATCCAGCCAGCCCAGCGTGATGGTGCCGCCGCGCTTCGGCTGTGCGTGCGCGTTGCCCATGCCCACCGCCGAGGCGGCGAACAGGCCCACACCGGCGCCGGCAGCCTTCAGCATGTCGCGCCGGCTGAAACTGGCAGCCATCGCGGAGGCCAGTTGTGCCTTCAGATCTATGTCCTGCATGAAACGTCCTCCTGGAAAAGAGTTGATGGCCTACGGTGCGTTGCCGTCGCTCGCCGCCCGGGAAACGGGCGCGGTCTCCGTGTTGATTCCGTTCGTGCTGCGCGGCTTCCCCGCGTTGGCCGCCGGGCGCAGCGTGCTCATCAGGTCCGGCACCGTCGCCATCACGTGCTCGCGCATCGCGGCCTCGGCGGCGACGGGATCGCCCGCGCGCAGTGCGTCGATCAGGTCCTGGTGGTCGGCCCGGGCACACAACGGGCGCTCGACCTGCGTGGCCCACATGCGCATGTGCGGCTCCACCAGCGAATGCAGCGAAGCGAGCTGCCGGATCAGCCGAGGCCGGCCGCTGAGCGCGCACAACTTCTCGTGAAACGCGCGGTGCGCACTGGTCCAGTCCGGCTGCACGCCCGAGCGGTCGTCGATGCGATCGAGCATCGCTTCCAGCTCGGCGATCACCGTGGGCGTCACCTGCGGCAGCGCCAGGCGCATCGCCAGGCCCTCCAGCACGGCGCGCATCTCGAAGATCTCCTGCATGTCGGCCACGTCCAGGCCGCACACGGTCACGCCGCGATTCGGCCGTATCGTGACCAGACCTTCGGTGGCCAGCCGCCGGAACGCTTCGCGCACCGGCATGCGGCTGGTCCCTATCTGCTGCGCGATGACATCCGGCACCAGCCGCGCGCCCGGGCGGAAGCGGCCGCCGCGTATTGCCGCGTGGATGTAGCGATACGCCTCTTCCTCGGCCGTGACCGCGTAGGCCTGCGCGTAGATGTCGTTCATCGTTTTGGGCAGTCAGTGGATAACTGGATACAGAGATGCAGTTACGTCGCACTGCAACAATCAGGCCAGCCGGCTCCGGAGGCGCCCGGCGAACTCGCTGACAATGATTCTGTCGCTCTGCGAACGGGTGGCCGCTGTGTAGTCGTAAGCGGCGCACGGCGGAACGATGCGGCCTGCAGTGCCACCCCAATGCAGTGCAGCGCGCACGCTTGTGGCGCGCTTCGAAGTAGACTGCGCCCCCGTGGAACCCGCGACCTCAGCACTGCAAGCCGGCAACATCTTTCTGGTCGTCGCACCGTCGGGCGCCGGCAAATCCACGCTGGTCAACGCACTGCTGGCGCGCGACACCCGCATCACGCTGTCGGTGTCGCATACGACGCGGCCGCCACGGCCGGGCGAGCAGGACGGCCGCGAATACCACTTCGTCGGCGTCGAGGACTTCCAGCAGCGCCGTACCGCCGGCGAGTTCCTTGAAAGCGCGGAGGTGCACGGCAACTTCTACGCGACGTCGCGCCGCTGGATCGAGGAGCGCCTGGTCGCAGGCACCGACGTGCTGCTGGAGATCGACTGGCAGGGCGCGCGCCAGGTGAAGGCGCAGTTCCCGCACGCGGTGGGCGTGTTCATCCTGCCGCCGTCGATCGACGCGCTGGAAGCGCGGCTGCTGAAGCGCGGGCAGGACTCGGCCCAGGTGATCACCCGTCGGCTGCTGGCCGCGGGCAACGAGATTGCGCATGCGCCGGAGCTCGACTACGTGATCATCAACGAGGACTTCGACACGGCGCTCGCCGAACTGACGGCGATCGTCACCGCGACGCGGCTGCGTTTCGGCAGCCAGGCCGCGCGACATCACTCGCTGTTCGCGCAGTTCGGCATCGGCTGAGCGCGCACGGCCGTTCCGAAGGCGCTCAACGCCGCAGCGCGCAGCGCGGAGGCTTTCTCCGCCCCCTTTTAGCGACACGGCGCGCGCCGGCGCCTCGGGTAAAATGGCGCCAACTTCCTCATTCCGCAGGATTTTCATGGCACGCATCACCGTTGAAGACTGCCTGAAGCAGATCCCCAACCGCTTCCAGCTCGCGCTGGCCGCGGCCTACCGCGCGCGTCAGCTCGCGCAGGGCCACACGCCGAAGATCGACACGAAGGACAAGCCCGCCGTCGCCGCGCTGCGCGAGATCGCGCAGGGCAAGGTCGGCGTCGAGATGCTGCGCAAGGTTCCCAGCTGATGCTCGCGGCGGCCTGCACCGTGTGACGCCAGCCTGGATGCCGGGCAAGCACGATGCGGCCGCAGGATCCTGCCACTGACCCTCCCGCGCCGGCTGCGCCCACGCCGCAGCCGGGTTTTGCGCGGCGCGCAGCCGAAGCGCTGCGCAAGGCCGTGTGGCGCGGCGATGCCGCCGAGGCGCCGGTCGACGGTGTCGTCACCGTCGCCCCGCTCGCCGAGCGCGTCAAGAAGTACCTGAAGTCCGCGGACGTCCAGAAGGTCAAGGAAGCGTTCCGCTTTTCCGACGAAGCGCACCTCGGGCAGTTCCGCCAGAGCGGCGCACCGTACATCACTCACCCCGTCGCTGTCGCGGAGATCCTCACCGACTGGCGGCTGGACGGCGCGGCGATACAGGCCGCACTGCTGCACGACGTGCTGGAGGATTCCGGCATCGCCAAGCAGGCGCTGGCCGAACGCTTCGGCGCCGTCGTCGCCGAACTGGTCGATGGCGTGTCCAAACTCGACAAGCTGAGCTTCTCGTCCACCGAGCAGGCGCAGGCCGAGAACTTCCGCAAGATGCTGCTGGCGATGGCGCGCGACGTGCGGGTCATGCTGATCAAGCTCGCCGACCGGCTGCACAACATGCGCACGCTGGACGCGGTCGACCCGATCAAGCGCCGCCGCATCGCGCGCGAGACGCTGGAGATCTACGCGCCGATCGCCCATCGGCTGGGCCTCAACAACCTGTTCCGCGAGCTGGAGGAGCTGAGCTTCCAGCACCTGCACCCGCTGCGCCACCGCGTGCTGCAGAAGGCGGTGCTGGCCGCGCGCGGCAACCGGCGCGAACTGCTGAGCAAGATCCTGCAGTCGGTGCGCAAGTCGCTGCAGGAGACCAAGCTGCGCGCCGAGGTCTACGGCCGCGAGAAGACGCTGTACGGCATCTACCGCAAGATGGTGGAGAAGAACCTGAGCTTCTCCGAGGTGCTGGACATCTACGGCTTCCGCATCGTCGTGGAGACGCGCAACGAGTGCTACCTCGCGCTGGGCGCGCTGCACGCGCTGTACAAGCCGGTGCCCGGCAAGTTCAAGGACTACATCGCGATCCCGAAGGTCAACGGCTACCAGTCGCTGCACACGACGCTGATCGGGCCATACGGCACGCCGGTGGAGTTCCAGATCCGCACGCGCGAGATGCACCACGTCGCCGAATCCGGCGTGGCCGCGCACTGGCTGTACAAGGACGACGACTCTGACCTGTCGGAGCTGCAGTCGCGCACGCACCAGTGGCTGCAGTCGCTGCTTGAGATCCAGCGGCACACGGGCGATTCGGGCGAGTTCCTTGAGCACATCAAGGTGGACCTGTTCCCGGACAAGGTCTACGTGTTCACGCCCAAGGGCAAGATCGTGTCGCTGCCGCGCGGCGCAACCGCGGTGGACTTCGCATACGGCATCCATACGGACGTCGGCAACAAGACGGTCGCCGCACGCATCAACGGCGAGACGCAGGCACTGCGCACGACGCTGCGCAACGGCGACATGGTGGAGATCGTCATCGGCCCGGTCGCGCGGCCCAATCCCGCGTGGCTGACCTTCGTGCGCACCGGCAAGGCGCGCTCGGAGATCCGCCATTTCCTGCGCACGATGAAGTTCGACGAGTCCGTCGAACTGGGTGAACGGCTACTCGCGCAGGCCGCGCGCCACTTCAACCTGTCGCTGGGCAGCATCACCGACGAGCAGTGGGCGCAGGTGATCAAGCAGGCCGAGATCGAATCGCGTGCCGCACTGTTCGCCGACATCGGCCTGGGC
>Ga0307505_10001541_pt1 | contig 18222 bp, 15 predicted proteins | sample 23_S_MG_FD_202183 | JGI IMG/M metagenome (GOLD analysis project Ga0307505, IMG submission 202183) | Soil microbial communities from Populus trichocarpa stands in riparian zone in the Pacific Northwest, United States - 23_S | ecosystem: Environmental > Terrestrial > Soil > Riparian zone > Trees...
GAAGAAGGAGCGGTGTCGCTGAAAGAGGTAGTGCTGGACGGGACGAAGATCGAGGCGAACGCTAACCGGTACACGTTCGTGTGGGGGAAGGCGATAAAGGTGAGCCGGGAGCGGATCGAGCGGCAGTTGAGAGAGCTGTGGGCGTATGTCGAGCGGGTGTACCAGGACGAGGAGCAGCAGCCGAACGAGCCTGAGTTCAGTGCGATCTCGCCGGAGAAGGTGGCCCGGACGATCGACGAGATCAACGAGGCACTGAAGGGGAAAGAGGTAGATCCGAAGGTGAGCCAGAAGCTGAAGTACGCGGAGAAGAACTGGCCGGGCAAGCTTCGGGAATACGATGAGAAGGAGAAGATCTTACGGGGCCGGAACAGCTATTCGAAGACGGATGTGGACGCGACGTTCATGCGGATGAAGGAAGACCACATGCGGAACGGGCAGTTGAAACCGGGCTACAACGTGCAGGCCTCGACCGAGCGGCAATACATCGTCAACTACACATTAGGGCAGACGACGACCGACACAGTACTTTTGAAAGATCACATCGGCGAGCACATTCTGAGCTTCGGAAGTGCCCCCGGGAAGCTGACGGCGGACGCCGGATACGGGAGCGAGGAGAACTACACATTCCTCGAAGAGCGGGGCATCGAGGCATTCGTCAAATACAACTACTTCGATAAGGAACAAGCCGAACAAAAGAACAAGGACAGAAAGAACCACAAGCAGAAGAACCCATTCCATCCGGACGATCTGCACTACGATGCGGAGCGGGATGTGCTGACGTGCCCCATCGGCCAGCCGATGCGATATACCGGAGAGAGGCGGAGACGAAGCAAGAACGGATACCTGCAAACCTATCGAATGTACCAGGCACAAAACTGCGAAGGATGCCCGATGCGCGGGCCCTGTCATAAAGCCGAGGGCAACCGGATAATACAGCGTTCGCCGAACCTCGCCCGCTACAAGCAGGAAGTCAGAGAACGGCTGACGAGCGACGAGGGGCTTGAGAAACGAAAACAAAGATGGCAGGTCGAGGCGGTATTCGGAAACATAAAACAGAACAAAGCGTTCAGAAGGTTCAACCTGAGAGGTATTGAAAAGGTCAGTATCGAGATCGGACTTCTTGCACTAGCCCACAACCTCCAACGGTTCAGCAACAAAACCGGCCATTGATCGAAACCCCAACCGCGCTCAAAAAAAAGAAGCCGCCGGAAATCTACTTTCCAGACGGCCTCTTCCCACGCCAATACTCAACTCAAATAGCAGCTTCATGATCCTCCGAGTCTAGTGTGCTTTAAGCTCACCGACTGAGGGCTTCAAGTTGAATTGATGCTGATTAACTGCTGGTAGGATGAAACGTTGGTGCCGGAGGTCGGACTCGAACCGACATGAAGTTGCCCTCGCCAGATTTTGAGTCTGGTGCGTATACCAATTTCGCCACTCCGGCGTGGAATTTCAAATAATAGGACTTGCGGCGAATACCGTCAAGGGTAGCTGGTCCCGCGTCGTCGTAGGTGTTCTTCGCGACCCGCCCGCTCGGATACATCTGCTCAAGCAAAGCATTCAAAACTTCGCGTCGCCAACGGCGACCAACTTATAAACCCTAGGGTGAGGCGTAGCCGTAACCTAGATAGTCAGCCGATGCAAGACCGCTCGCTGAAGGCGAGCAACCTGTAAGATGTCGAAAGCCGTGTATTCGGCTGTGGTCGGCTGATTCGTTATTGACATTCAGTTGCAGCTATGGAATACTACTCAACCCGGCCGGACCCGCTCGGGCGCGCGGGTCTTTGAAAACTTCGACTGCAGTTACTCGATCTTTCGCGAGTGTCCCACCGTGGGACGCTCTTCCGCGGAGAATGGGACAATTTTCACGATAACCGGTAATGGGTGCAACAGTTAAGGTGTCCCATCGTGGGACACTTGCCGGCCGTTCCACCCCGGAACGCTCTCGCGCACAAAGTGGAACGATTTTGGCGATAACCGCCAATCGTTGCAACACTTAAGCCGTTCCAAAAATCGTTCCACAGCGGAACGCCACTTCCTTGCGAGGTGAGACTATTTGACGACGTCCACGAGTGTAACCACTTGCACCCGCCGCCTGGCCTCTTCCAGAAAAACCTCGATGCTCGACGCGACGCGTTGTTCGATCAGTGCGGCGTTTACGCGCTGGCGAGCCTCGTCAAGCGACGGGACAATGGTGTTCGGATTGCGGCGGCGAAAGTCGGCGGCCCATGTGTCGCGATAGTAATTCGCTTCATCGTCGGCCGTTATAACCACGAACGAACGGAACCGGAAATCGAGATACTTCTCGATCGCGACCCGCTTGGCGATGATGTTCTCGAAATTGTCGTCACTGACCGACGAGAATCCAACAAGCTTCAGCCGCCTTTCAAACTCCGCCGACGATGGAAAAACCAGCAGAATCTCGGCGATCTTGTCGGCGATCTCCTTTTCGGTCGGCGCCGTACGCGGTAATCTTTCCGCCTCGAGCGAAAAGATCCGCTGGTTGATCTGCGTCTGCAACGCCTGTCGAAGATCCTCTTCCCGCGGCGGATCGAGCGGTACGTTCGGCTGCAGGGCAAGCTGCCAAAGGAGATCAGAGTATGTGATCAGCTCCGTCCGCGAGCCGTCACTGACGGTTGCGACGGTCTTATCGACCACGGTCTGGCCAAAAGCCGCCGCCGACCCAGCGAACACCCAAAAAACTAACGTGAGAACGCGTAAACGCATCGCAAATAAAGCCTTACGAACAATCTTGATGCGAACGGCGGAGTTCGTCAACCCTTTCCCGAAAGCCGGTCGACGGCTTAATTTCATTGACAAACAATGTAAAAAGTTCTTTAATCATAAGTGGAAGTACGGGAGCTTCCCCCAAGTCACGCATTTCGTCTTGCCTTTCCACCGGTTCTTACTCCACATCAATCAAGCGGGTTTCGGAAGTCTAAATGTCCACCCCATCTGCAGTTAAGCCGCAATTCAGGCCTATTCGTGTCCCTGCAGGCAGCAATGATGCCGCAGCAGAATTGAGATTCATCTCGGACCTCGGACGAAGCCTGCTATTCACCGTGCACCCGAAAAAGGTGGCGTGCCGGGTCGCGGACGCCATTCAGAACGGCGTTGGGGCTGAACTGTGCGCCTTCGTGGCCGAGCTTGAGAATATCGGCGTCGTGAGCTGCGCGTTCGATCGGAAGGGAGAGATAGTATCAGAGTTCCTGAACCGCGGACAGTTTGAGAAATGGATCGACCTCCTGCCGCCCCAGGTAGGCTATCTCGAAGATCACAAGGCAAATTTTGTACTTACCGGCGACCTGCACGAGGCCGAATACGTCTCGCCGCTGCATATAAACGGTGAGATCAAGGGCGCGATAGTCGTAGGGTTTGCCGAGAAAGATGCGCTGAGCGAAGCACAAACGAATCTGATCGACGCTGCCACTCAGATGGCGGCAATGAGCGTGAATCTATCCGCCCATTACGAAGCCGCGATCAACAGCTCCGTAACGCAGGCCCGCGAGGAACATCGTAAATTCACCGAAGCCGTGCTCGACGCACTGCCGGTCTCGCTCTATGTGGTCGATCGGGATTTCCGGATCGTCACCTGGAACCGCCATCGCGAGATCGGGCTGCAAGGAATTCCGCGCGATTCAGCCTTAGGACGGAACGTGTTTGAGGTACTTGCGCGATATCCCGAAGGCCGCGTCCGTCAGGAGTTTGAGCGTGCATTTCGCACCGGTCGCATCGAACGCATCGAGCAGCAGACTGTTGCCGAAGACGGTTCGACGAAGCATTGGCTTGTGAGCAAGGTGCCGATGAAAGACCCGGCGACGGGCGAGGTCACCCATGTGATCACAGTCGGTGAGGATGTGACGATGCGCGTCGACGCAATGCACGCCGTTTCGCGTGCCGACAAGCTCGCGGCCGTCGGACGGCTTGCTGCTGGCGTTGTTCACGAAATAAACAATCCGCTAGCGACAATAGCGGCCTGTGCCGAAGCCCTCGAACAGCGAACGACCGAAGGGGCATTCGACAATGTCGAAGGCAAGGAAGACCTGGAAGAATATCTCGGCCTGATCAAAAGCGAAGCGTTTCGCTGCAAATCGATCACAACAGGTTTGCTCGACTTCAGCCGGATCCGGACCGGCGACCGCCATCCGCTTGAGATCAACGAGATACTCAAGTCATCTGCGAACCTCATTTCTCACCAGAAGCGTGGCGAGCAGGTAGAGATCGTTCTCGAACTCGCCGACAAGCTTCCGGCGGTCAACGCCGACAGCGGCCAGATACAACAAGCCGTTATCGCCCTTGCGACAAATGCGATAGACGCGATGCCCGAAGGTGGAAAACTCACTTTCCGCTCGACCGCACAGCCCAAGAGTGTCGCGATCGAGATAGAAGACACCGGAGCCGGCATTCGAGTCGAGGACATGTCCAAGATCTTCGAGCCGTTCTTCACCACCAAAGAAGTTGGTAAGGGAACGGGTCTTGGGCTCGCCGTTTGCTATGGCATTATCACAGATCATGCGGGCCGATTAAGCGTCCGCTCGAATGTCGGCAAAGGCACGACATTTACAATACTTCTCCCCGTTTCCGATGTGAGTTAGCATTCCCCAACGACTCACACGCGGAGCGGCAAAAATCCGCATGGCTCCCAATTCTCTATGGCAAAACTACTCGTAGTTGATGATGAAAAGAACCTGAGGCTCGTCGTTCAGAAAGAACTTTCGCGCCAGAACCATGCCGTCTCCACCGCCGAAGATGGCGAAGAGGCGTGGTCGATGCTCGAATCAGAGGATTTCGACGTTCTTCTTTGTGATATCAATATGCCGCGGCTCGACGGCATGGATCTGCTTCGACGGCTTCGCGAGCGGAGCCAGAATCCGCCCGAAGTGATCATGCTCACCGGCCAGGGAACCGTTGAGACAGCGATCGAAGCGATGAAGCTCGGGGCGTATGATTACCTCACAAAGCCGTACCGCATTGCCGAACTCGCTGCATTGGTCACCGCGGCCGCCGACAAGTATCAGCTTCGCGTCGATAATCAGCGGCTCCGCGCCCAGATCGAACGCACGACCGGTGGCCTTCCGGACATCGTCGCCGAATCGCCGCAGATGAAGGAAGTGCTGCGTCTGGTTCGGCGAGTAGCCCCGGCTGAAACGTCGGTTCTGATCACGGGCGAATCGGGAACGGGTAAAGAACTGGTCGCCCAGGCGATCCACCGCCTCAGCCCGCGACGAGATAAGCCATTCATCGATCTCAACTGCGCGGCTTTGCAGGACACTCTTCTCGAATCGGAACTTTTCGGTCACGAAGCAGGAGCATTCTCCGGTGCCCGCACCCGCAAGCTCGGCCTGTTTGAGCTCGCCGACGGCGGCACCTTGTTCCTCGACGAAGTGATGGAGATGCCGTCGCAGCTTCAGTCGAAACTTCTGCGAGCACTGGAGACACGAAGCTTTTTCCGTGTTGGTGGAGTGAAGAAGGTCGATGTCGACGTTCGCCTCATCGCGGCGACGAATCGAGATACCGATCGAGCCGTTTACGACGGTGTTTTCCGTGCCGATCTGCTCTACCGCATCAACAGTTTTGAGGTGAACATCGCCCCGTTGCGAGAACGCCGCGAGGACATCGAACCGCTCGCACGTCACCTGCTCCAACGCGTAGCGGGCGGAATGTCGGTGCAGCTTTCGACGCAGGTTCTCGAAGCTCTCCGGAACTACTCCTGGAGCGGCAACGTCCGCCAGCTTCGCAACTGCCTCGAACGTGCCGTGCTCCTCTCAGACAACGGCCGCGTAACGACCAAAGAGCTTCCGCCCGAAGTGGTCTATCGCACTGAGAAGCCGCAGGTCAACGTCAGCTACAGCGGAACGCAGTCCGTCCAGACGCAGTCGTTCCAGAACGTGTCTCCGACAAATCTCCGCGATGTCGAGCGACAGCAGATCCTAGGTGCGTTGGAGAAGACCGGCTGGCATCGCGGAAAGACCGCCGAACTGCTTGGCATCTCGCCCTCAACACTATATCGCCGGCTCCGTGAATACGATCTCGAAGCCCGCATGTCGGCCTAACCTCAATTTATGCGAGTTCTCGGCATCCTCTTCCTCGCACTAGTCGCGCTGTCATCGCTTGCGCTCGGTCAGGCCCGATTCGCGGGCAAGGTCGTTGACGTGATCGACGGACGCACGCTCGTGATCGAAACCAACGCTGGCAAGGTCACAGCTCAGCTTCAGTACATCGAAACTCCGGAACCCGAGCAGCCGCTGCACAAGGTCGTGCGCGATCATCTCGCATCACTTGCGGTTGGCAAGGTCGTCGAGTTCAGACCCTTGCGCCTTGAAGGCAAGGTCACCGTTGGCCGTGTTGAGATCGGAGGCGTCGACCTCGGCTTACAGCTTGTTCGCAACGGGGCCGCCTGGCACGAACCCACAGAGAACAGCGGACAACCGGCGAATGAGGCCGACGAATACGCGAGCAATCAGCTCTCGGCAAAGGTCGAGAAACGCGGAGTCTGGTCGATACCGAACCTTAAAACGCCTTGGCAAACACGTGCAGAAAAGCAGGCCGAGCTTGATCGGATCGATAAGGAAAAGAGGGGCTCAAAGGCAGCGTCTTTTGCGGTCAATCAATTTCAAACCGTGAACCGCGGCGGCGCCGCGGTCGATACCGGCTCTTGGGATGGCTCGCGAAAAAGTGAACTGAACGCCTGGGGCGATGTTTTTGCCGGCGTCGGAAAGGAGACACGCGGCCTTCAAACCCACACGGACCCAAAAGGGCGATTCGACGCGATCTATACGTCGGCCGCGTTTGTGAATTTGGACGGCGGAAAGGTTGAACGGCGTGTCGAATGCAGGCTGATCTTCGCCTACTTAAACCTTCCGGACGGACGACGACAGACACTCTACGCGATCGGCTTCCGTACGATCGCTGAAGACTATCATTTCTCAAAACGAAAGAGCCGCCTGACCTTTACCGCCGACAAACGGAACGTACCGGTCGGCGAACCCTCCTATGGGCGACGCGGAGACGGATCGATCGGCACGGAAGAACTATTCTTCTATGAACTGTCGAAGGCGCAGGTCCGTTCGATAGGCAACGCAAAGAACCTCGAGATCCGCATCGACGGAATGCTCGGTACAGTTTCCGAAGACGCCCGCGACCTCTTCAAACAACTCGCAACAACCGCGAACTAACGTCACGACAAGATCACGTATTTCTTAACGTACAACCGAAGTTTGTCTCGGCTGGACCGCAAGTATGCTGCATGATCTTTTGCGATGCCTTCAGTTGGCTTCGACATTAGAACGAACGCCTCGAGTACGCCATCGGCATCCATTTTCTCGACCGCCTCGAACTGCGGATTCTTGGTCTTCGGCTTCAAAGACTTTGCCATCTTGACGACTTCCCGCAGGGCGTCAACCTCTTCTGCAAGCGAATGACGGTATGCCTTTTCCTGCGGATAAGCCTTTTTAAACTTTTCCTTTTCCCACAGCTCGCGGGTCGCGGAATAGGCTATCCACGCCATTGAGCCGTCGTCAGCCAGCGGGTTAATGTTGATATTCGTGGTCTTTTTGCCATCCGCGCCGACCTTCGTCTCGGGAACATCGACTCGGGGATGCCCTAATCGCTTACCGGTGACCTGCCCCCATTGGATGATCCCGTTTACGGCAAAGCGGCTATACGGCTCGGTGATCCATGCGTCGATGTATCTTTCGAGAGCCTGGTCGTGTTTCCCTTGCCGCATTAACGGCGTCGCGGAATATCGATATGCGGTTTCCTTGTACGGATCGATCGCGATGGCTTTCTGATACCAGACCTCCGCCTCTGCGTAAGCTTCTTTCTTGATGAGCATGTCGCCGACGAACAGAGGAGCGAAGTAATTCTTTGCATCGGCCACTGCCGCCTGTTTGTAGAAGTCGATCGCTTCGTCGATCTTTCCTGAAGTGAACGCTCGTTCGCCAGCTACAGTTAGGGCATTGGACTTTGGATCGGGTGAAAAACTTGCAGCCTCTCGTCCGTCTTCCGGCAATGATTCGATCATCGCCGCAACGAGGTTCTTCGTGTTCCCCAACATCTTCGACTTGATGAAGGAGGTCCGCGCCCGAACACGAAGTTCCTTTTTCTCCGCCGGGTCTGATGAATGGATCGCCAAACCGATCAAGGCGAATCCCATCTGCTCATGAGCGTAGGCATCGTCCGGATCCGCCGCGATCCATTTCTCAATGACCGGCATCGCCTCGGTCATCTTGCTCTGGCTCATCAGGGACTCCGCCTTGGCTTTGAGTTCGGCCGCGGTCAGCTGCGCAAGGACAGGTAAAGACAGGAAGGAAAGCATGAATAATCCAGCGGCGATCGCGTTTCTGAAACGGTGAATGGCGGAAGTTTTCATCGGGTTCTCCAGTTGAAGGATATTTTCTAGGATGCAGTTTACCAGCAGATAGTTTTTCCAGCTAAAAAGATCTTCCCTGCCGCGATATGAATAGGTAACGTTGCTCCGACAACGGCATCAGCCTCTCCTCGATGTTGATGCCGAGTCGTTGCATTTCATCGCGCAGTGCCGGGCCTCCGAAGAAAAGCAGGGTGGATCTTCCGGACCATTTGATCAGCTTTGGAAGATGCTGAGTAAAGCGGTCGAGGGCGCGGCACGAAACGTGAGAAACATCGGGCCGGGGCGTTTCGGCAAACTGTTTGGTGATCACTTCTGCGCGGCCGTTAAGTTCGCATTTCGAGATCGCACTCTGCAAGAATACGGCCTTCTTCTCTTTTGATTCGATCAGGACTCCGCGAAGATCATCGCGCGCGATTAGACAAGGTATTGCCGGAAACCCGGCACCGCTTCCAATGTCGGCAAATTTTACTCCTCTCGGAAGAAACTCCAGCATCGTCAGCGATTCGAGCACGTGCCGAATCGCGAACTCGTCAGGCGTTGAAGGACCGGTAAGATGCAGCAGCGGATTGTGCTCAGTCACCAGGTCGAAATGATCCGCGAGTCGAGCAACAACATCCGAGGCAAGCTCGAGCCCGAACGCGGACTGATGCAGCTCGATCGCATTGATGAATTCTTCGCGGTGTGACGACATTTCGGCTCGACTTTCCAGGATCTTAAAGTACTCTACCGTACGAGTGGAGAAATTATGAAGGTTCTCGGAAATATAGGCGTTGGATTCGTGGTGCTTTTAACATTGGCTTTCATTCTCTTCGGCATCCGTGGCATATACGATCCGACAGCCGCGTCGATGCGGTTCGGATTGCAGGCAGATGACGCGGGCGAGATGTTCTACTATCGCGTCTATCTAGCACGCAATCTGGTGATCGTCGGTGCAGGCTTATTACTCTTGATCCTTCGTCAGTGGAAGTCCGTCGCGATCCTGCTGACGTGCGCGCTCGCTCTACCCATCTTCGACGCCGTGCTGCTCTACCGCGAACTCGGCGCCGAAGCGGGCCTGACCGTTCACATCGTCACCGGCGTTATCGTCGCGATCGTCGCCGCGTTGATGTGGGTTAAGACAGCGTCTAGCGATGCGACTAGCTAGCGCTCGATCCATTCCGATCGGAGCCCAAATTGTCCCAGGATCCGAGTGTCCCACGGTCCCACACACGCCAAATTTGCTTTTTTACGCCTTTATATTCAATTTTCAAAGAACCAAACCGCAAGGCCGTAGCATGTGTGGGATGTTGTGTCAATATTTAGTTGCCGGCGATGGGTCGTCTCATCAAACGAACTCTCCCGAGGCACGGCGAAGGATCGCGTCAAGCGAGTCGTTCGCAGCTCGTATATTTCGCCATCCTGAAAGACGGTTCGCATGGCGGTGGATGCCGCGGGTTCGTCGTCGGCCGACATCGTCGATCCGGATCGTCTCGAACGTCGCCTTTCCGTCTTCGTCTTCACGCTATCGGACGAAAAAAGCCCGCCGATTTTGCACCGACAGGCTCTTCAATTTTGGTGCGGACGAGAAGAATCGAACTTCCACTCCCTTGCGGGAACAGGCTTCTGAGACCTGCGCGTCTACCAGTTCCGCCACGTCCGCGTGAATTCGGGCGAACCTTGAGGATACTAGGTAGTTACCGAGTTTTCAAGGGCTGTTTCGCCGGGAGTTCGGCGACGGCGGTCTGCCGGAAATCGAAGATTCGTTCGAGCTGGCCGCGGATAATGAAGTGTGCAAGATCGCCGAAGGGCTCGAGCGGAAGGCGATACCGAACTTCGTCTTCTATCAGAGTCTTGTCAGACCCGACTTCAGTGAAGGTATGGCGATGGATCCACTGCGAGTACGGCCCGCGAAGCTGCGTATCTTCAAACTCGTGTGGTGGATCCCACAGCGTGATCTCGGTCCGCCACGACATCGGGATGCCGTGAAGGCTTAGGTTGTAATCGATCAAAGCTCCGCATTCGAGCTTGATCGGTTGGGGAGTGACGATGTGAAAGCCGAGTTCCGACGGAGTGATGCGCTCAAGATTCGCGGCGTCAGCGAAGAAGTCAAAAACCGTTTCCCGCGGAAGATCGATCTCGAGGCTGCGGGTCAGAATGTGCTCGGCCATAGATGACGAATTCGAGCACATTCGACTCGCGGTTTCAATCCTCGATGACGAACTTGCCCTTGTTCTCGATCACGTCGCCGGTGACCTTGTCCTTCATCACCACGCGAACCTCGTATTCGCCAAGCGGCAATCGGTCGGTTGGCAGCAGCCGAGCCAGTGTTAACCTCTGCCCTGAATCGCTTAAACCCGACCAATCTTCGGGCTGTCTGAGAACTTCCTTGCCGCCTTTGATCAAAACGTATTCAACATCGACCGCCGGCCGAAGCGTCGTTTGGTCGATGCCCGAGTTGTAAACCTGCTGATATATCCCGACTTCCTGTCCGCGTCTAAACTTGCCGGTCACGTTCGGGATCACCTTGGCGTTGCCGATCACGAATCGTCCGCCCACATCCTGCGGATCGGTCGGCCTAAGTTTGGAGGCTAGGATGAGGGTCGAGGTCGAGAGTTTCTTGTCGTCATACCTTGGCACTTCGAACCCAATAGACTGCCTTCCGGCGTTCCCGGTCAATACATCGCGCAGAGCGATATCGATCTTGTAATTGCCGGGCGCAAGCGCGATCGCACGTTGATAGATCGAGCTTCGGTCCTGTAGGGTTGTAAGTTCCCCGGTCGTCGCAGTTGTAGTGATCGCATCTTCGAAGGTTCCCGAGCGCTTTCCGGTCACAGCCGAAATACTTCCGAAAAGGTTCAATCTTGCGGTCTCAATGCCGCCGACCGGCTCAAACTTCAACTGTCGATTGTTAGTCTGAACGGTGAATGTAACGACCACCTGGTCTTCGGAACGGCGAAAGAGGTCGATCCGAACATCAAAGAACAGCGCGTTGTTGTCCACGGACCCCGAATCCGCCCGAGATAGGTTAAAGATGCGACGAAGATCGGTCGGCACTTCGCCTTCCAGGCCGCTGATGATCGCAAGACGCCCGAAAGGTGTGTCCTGGTCGCGGAGGTACCGGTCGCGGTTTAGGTCGTTAGGGTCGCGCTGATTCGGACCCGGAACATTAGCGAGAGCATTCTTATCTTCGGGCGATCGAGCCATCCGATATTCGCCCGTTCCGGTCGGGTCAACAAACTCGATCTCGATGCCGTCACCGACACCTCCGAGATGCCGGTAGAACCAGGTTTCGAAAGGATAAGTCGTTGTCGAGCCGCCGCCGTGATATGCCGGTCGGTCATACGCGCCGCCCGAGGGACGCGACTCGACCGAGTCGGGTTTGCCCCACTTGATGTAGATTCTTCCGCGGTCAGTCTTGTATCCGGGAATGCCCGATGAGAAGTTGGCGTTCGCATAAGCTACGCGTTCGTAATATTCCTCGCGATACTCGTTCTCTTCGGTTTCGGGATTCGTATCACGGTTGCCCCAGAAGATCGAGATGAATTTCTCTCTTTCTTCATCCGTCTTGAGCGAAAGGAATACCCGCCGCTCCGCTTCCGTAATGATCGGCCCGACATCCTTTTCGAGCCAGTCCTTAAAAGCCTTGTTCATCTCCGACCTCACCTTTCGAGGCTCCGTCGAGGGATCCGTCGCTGGCTGTTGTGCAAGCACGGTGGTAGTCATTAGCGCGCAGAGCGATAGTCGAAGAGCAGGAATGAAAAGTTGCATTGGGATCCTCCAATACAAAAGTGCGCGAAACGGCCAAAAGGTTCGCTTCGCGCACTTGGTTTTTTTATCGTTCAGGTCTATTTTTCGATCGTGAACTTACCCTTGTTCTCGATGATCTGGCCTCCGACTCGGTCTTTCGTGACGACTTTCAGTTCATAATCGCCGAGCGGCATGCGGTCGGTCGGCAGCAGGCGAGCCAACGTCAGACGCTGACCCGAATCGCTCAAGCCTGACCAATCTTCCGGCTGACGAAGCACTTCCTTGCCGTCGCGCGTCAACACATACTCAACATCGACCGCGGGCCGAAGCGTCGTCTGGTCAATGCCGGCATTGTAGACCTGCATATAGAGACCGAGTTCCTGGCCCTGCTTGTAGCGGCCCGACAGGTTCGGGATCACCTTCGCATTGCCAATGACGAACGCACTGCCGATGTCACGCTCGGTGGTCGTTCGTAGCTTTGAAGCCAGGATAAGCGTAGAGGTCGAGAGCTTTTTCTCGTCGTAACGGGGGACCGTAAAGCCCTGGCTGACAATGCCGCGATTACCGGTGCCGACATCTCGGACAACGACGTCGACCTTATAGGTCCCCGGCGTCAACGCAATAGCCTTCTGGTAAACACTCTTCCGGTCTTTGAGTTCGATCAGTTCCTCGGTCGTTGCATTCGTTGTGACCGAATCTTCAAAAATGCCGGAACGCTTGCCCGATACGGCGGTAATGCGGCCAAAGATATTGAGCTTCGCCTCCTGAAGGCCCCCGGCGTCTTTGAACTGAAGTTCGCGATTGTCGGCTTGAACCGTAAACGTCGCGATCACGCGGTCCTCCGATTGACGGAAGAAATCGACGCGGAGGTCGAACGGCAGCGGATTGTTATCAAGCACACCCGAATCGCCGCCCGCAACTCCCGCAAGGTCACTGAACTTTACTTGCGGTGGTCGCTGCAGTGCAGTGATGATCTCGAGCCGGCGAAACGGCGTATCCTGCTCGCGCATGAAGTTGGTGCCCGAGGCGCCATTGTAACCAGTGATGCGGTCGCCTTTGTCCGACAGGCCGAGCTGCTCAGCCGTGGTCAGGCCGGCGCCCGGAACCATGAGAAGTGCGTCTTTTTCGTTCGCATTACGAGCGATGCGATATTCACCGGTCCCGGTCGGGTCGACAAACTCGATCTCGACGCCGTCGCCGACGTTATCAAGGTGGCGATAGAACCAGATCTCGAACGGATAGGTCGTGGTCGACCCGCCGCCTTCATAACTCGGGCGATCGTAAGAACCGCCCGAAGGGTGCGATTCGATCGAATCAGGCTTGCCCCACGCGATATAGATGCGGCCGCGGTCGGTCTTCCATCCGGGAATTCCAGACGTATAGTGCTGGTTGGCGTATGCGATGCGCTCGTAATATTCTTCGCGGTATTCGTTCTCTTCTGTGTCAGGATTCGGATCGCGGCGGCGCCAGAAATTCTCGATAAAATTCTCGCGTTCTTCGTCGGTCTGAAGGGCCTGGAACGCGCGCTTCTCTTCCTTCGTGATGATGTAGGCTACGTCGGTGTTCAGCCAGCGTTTGTAGGCTTCCTTCAACTCCGGCTTAACATTGCGCACCTTTGTGCTGATCTCTTCGGCGGGCTTGTTCTTATCCGGCGGCTGAGCAACGGTGACGGCCGCGGCGAACGACATCGCCAAAGCGGACAATCCAATACCTTTTATGAATCGAGAACCTGACATAAGCGTAAAACTCCTTACTCTCTAACCTGCGGGCAACACCGTCGGCTGCCTCTGCCTATCGACTGGCAAAAATGATCCAAGCAAACAGTTGATTTTAAACGGAAGTTACCGTTATTACAAGATGATTTTGGCAATGAAGAGGTTGTATTCGAGCCTAAACCTCGGCTTGTGTTTGCCGTTTCTTGCCGAAGAACCAGGCAATGAAGATCGAGAACCCGTACAGCACGACCATCGGGAGTGCGAATAGCATCAGATTCGGTATATCTCCGGTCGGCGAAACGAATGCCGCAACGATGAGAATGATGATCAACGCAAGCTTCCAATTCTTAACAAGAAACGATGCCGAAACGATGCCGATCCGCGACAAAACATAGGTAACGGCCGGCATCTGGAAGATGATCCCCATAGCCAGCATGATCAGCGTGATCAGATCGAAATAGTCGGTTGCCCTCAACAACGGACGAAACTCTTCGGCAACGCCGAGCAAATATCCCACTGCCGGAGGAAACAGAATGTAGTAAGCAAACGCTGCTCCGCCGACAAATGCGACGCTCGAAAGAAGGATGAACGGCGTCACATATGCCTTTTCATGCTTGTACAGAGCAGGTGAGATAAAACCCCATACCTGAAGCAGCAGGAACGGGATCGACAATGCGATCGCGGAATACAGGGAAACCGTGACGTAAAGCGTGAACGCCTCCTGAGTGGTAGTAACGATCAGCTTTTCACCCAGATCGGGGCCCGCATCGGACGGTTTCACTGTCAAATCAACCGGCAACCGGACGCCCCTTGCGACGAGTCCACCTTGGGTAATGATCGGCTCCTCGGTATAGAGCCCGAGCTTTCCGGCTTCATCGACCGCTGCGACGACCTCGACCGATGCGCCGGGTTGAACCGCGACCGTCCCGAAACTGGTTGCGCGACTAAAGACGAACCTTCCCCGGTCTCCGACCTTCAGATCCGTTAGCGAAAGGATCACGCTCGGGTCCAGTCCGGTTTTGGACATGTCCCGAATCGCCGCTTCGTTCAGGGCCCGTTTTATCGGTATAGCAAGGAATTCGTATATGTGTTGGGACGCAAAGAAACAACCAATGAAAGCGACAACAATAAACAATACCGACCGGACGAGCCGCTTGCGCAACTCGTCGAGATGTTCGAGGAAGGACATCTGGCCGACTTCGGTGCCTTCGCGTCTTGATTCCAGTTCCTTCACAGCCAGTTTCGTTTATCGGATAAAAGATCGGGTTCTTCGGCGTCCTCGGCTTGCTCGGACCCGTGATGCCCGTTGGCATCGTTGGAAGATTCCTCGTGGACGGCCGTCATCGCTTCAAACTCCTCCTTGTTAATCGACTTGATCGCCGAGGCCGGCTCATCATCGGCACCGGACAAGATCGAGTTCTCGCGCGGGATCGGCTTCTCCTCGGGTTCGTCATCGAGGAGGTTGTCGATCCTAAACGCCTTTGTTTCCTCTTCGAGATCGACCTCTTTCTCCCACGTGCCTTTGAAATCATTCGCCGTACTTCGAAGGTCCGCCATCACCTTGCCGATCTTTCGCGCGATCTCCGGCAGCCGCCGCGGGCCGAGAAATATCAAGGCCACGATCCCGATCAGGATCAGCTCAGACGTTCCCAAAGATTCGAAGATGAAAAGGTACAACTATTTAACCTCGATCAATTTCCCGCTAAATTCTCGCACCTCGCCGATGATCCGCGAATCTTCGACTTGTGCGATGTAGTCTTCGGCATGATCGGACGGCAAGCTGACCAACAATCCGCCCGCGGTCTGCGGATCGAACAACGCGCTCTGCATCGGGCCACTGACACTATCTGCAATTGAAACGGTTTCGCCAACATAGACGCGATTGTTCTTATCGCCCCGAGTCAGCATTCCTGCCTCGATCAATTCTATTACGTCGGGAAGCAACGGGACGTTTGCTGAATCGATCATCAGAGTAACATTGCTGGCCTTTGCCATCTCGTACGCATGGCCGAGAAGTCCGAATCCGGTAACGTCGGTACAGGCATTAGCTCCCAGCCGTACCATCACGCTTGACGCTTTGGCACTGGACATGGTCATCGCGTCGATGGCGGCGGCAACCGTCGATTCGGCGGCAACTCCTTTTTTTACTCCCGTATTGATCGCGCCTGTCCCGATAGGCTTTGTCAGGATAAGAACATCGCCCGATCGCGCGCCTGAATTGGTAATCACCTTATTCGGATCGATCAATCCGGTAACCGCATAACCAAACTTTATTTCCGCATCGTCAATAGAATGGCCGCCCAGAACGACGATACCCGCCTCATTCATCGCTGCGGTACCACCTCTTAGGATCTTTTCGAGAATATCCCAGTCGCCTTTTTGCGGATAGCACAGGATGGATAACGCCGAGATCGGTGTTCCGCCCATCGCGTAAACGTCGTTCATCGCGTTGTTGGCGGCAATTCGGCCGTAGATCTCCGGGTCGTCGGCAACCGGTGGAAAGAAGTCGACGGTCTGAACAAGCGCCCTGTCATCCGAGATGCGAAAGATCCCGGCGTCATCGGCGGTGTCAAAACCGACGATCACGTTCGGATTCTCATTTTGCCGCGGTAGACGGGCGAGGACTCTGGCCAGATCGGCCGGAGCGATCTTAGCAGCACAACCGGCGCACGAAACCATTTCAGTTAAACGCTTTGTGGTCAATAGTTTAGCTCTCCTTTGAATTCAGTAGTCGTTCGTAAAGGCGGTTTAAGTCGGCATCGCTGTAGTATTCAACTTCGATCTTCCCGCCGCCCTTTGCGCTCGGCGAGATCTTGACGTTTGTGCCCAACGCTCGCATCAACTTGGTCTCCGCCAGACGCACGTTTGGATCTTTAACGGTCGCTGTAACTTCTTTATTCTCAGTAGTTACAATATCGCTAGTTTCCCGCTTCTTCTTCATCATCCGCTCGGCCTCGCGGACGGTCAGGTTGAAATCGACGATCGCTTTTGCTACCTCGACCTGTTTCACGGCATCGTCCGACATGAGAAGCGTGCGTGCATGGCCTGCGGTGAGCTTTTCGTTCTCGATAAATTCCAGGACGGTATCTGGCAGCCGTAAAAGCCGCAACGCCGTCGAGATCATTGAACGGTCTTTGCCCACCCTTTCGGACAATTCCTCCTGCGTAAACCCAATGTTATCAAGGAGTTTGCGGTATGCACGCGCCTCTTCGACGATGTTTAGCTCCTGCCGCTGGATGTTCTCGATCAGCGCAACTTCCAGGAGCTTTTCGTCCGAGATCTCTCGCAGCGTGACCGGAACTCGTCTAAGCCCGGCCTTCTGAGCGGCACGCCAGCGGCGTTCACCCGCAACGATCTGATATCGGCTGCCGTGGCGGCGAACCACTATCGGCTGAACGATCCCGTTCGACCTGATCGATGCTGCAAGCTCGTCCATCGCCGACTCGACAAAGCGCGTTCGCGGCTGTTCCGGATTTGGATCGATCAGATCGATATCCACTTCGTTTACCGCGATCTCCGCTTTTGCCGCTGCCGCCGGTGAATCTCCGAGCAAGGCGCTCAGGCCTCGGCCAAGGGGTTGTCTAGCCATGGCTCAAAATCTCCTTCGCAAGTTCAATGTAAGCCTCGGCCCCGCGAGACTTGATGTCGTAGAGAATGATCGGCTTCCCAAAACTCGGCGCCTCGGCGAGCCGCACATTACGCGGGATAACAGCATTCAGCACCTGAGGGCCGTAGAAGTCTCGCAGGTCCTTTGCAACCGCCGCTGACAGGTTCGTCCGCTCGTCGTACATCGTCAGCAACAGGCCCTCGATCGTCAGATCGGGATTAAGTTCGCGTTTGAGCCGTGCGAGCGTCTCGAACAACTCCGTCACACCTTCGAGCGCGAAATACTCGCATTGGATCGGAACCAGCAGCGAATCAGCCGCCGTAAGGCCGTTTACCGTCAGGATCCCAAGACTCGGCGGGCAATCAATAATGATGTAGTGGAAATAATCTCGCGCCGCGTCGAGAAGCTTTTTCAGCACAGTGGCACGGTCTTCGACATCCGCAAGCTCGATCTCGATACCCGCGAGGTTCTTGTCCGACGGCAGCACCCACATCGTAGGCAGCTCAGTCGGGAGCACGAGGTCGCGGATCGGCAGCCGTCCCGTCATCGCGTCATACAGCGATTTCCTATTGCCCGCCCGGGCGATCCCGGAGCCTGAAGTAGCGTTTCCCTGCGGATCGGCATCGACGAGAAGGACCTTTTTCTCGTTGATCGCTAGCCCGGCAGCCAGGTTGATGGCGGTTGTTGTCTTTCCTACGCCGCCTTTCTGATTGGCGACCGCGATGATCTTTCCCATGAGGTAATTCGAAGGAATAAGGTAGCACACGCGCCCGCAAAGCGCGAAAAATGTGGCACGTGCCACA